>FSXL01000573.1_pt1 | contig 13600 bp, 13 predicted proteins | sample 1638241 | NCBI WGS metagenome assembly FSXL01 (sample SAMEA3914788, study PRJEB12502) | metagenome | biome: forest; material: soil | place: Canada | collected 2011-07-03 | depth 0.1 m | reverse complement strand
CGCCGACGAGCCCTTCAGGTCCCGGCGACGTCGATCTCTTCGACGGTGCGCTCGGTCAGCAGCGGGACGATCTGTCCGAGCACCAATGTGCGAAAGTGGGTCGTCTCACGGTGCGCGGCGAACGCTTCTCGTGACCGGTAACGCTCCAACAGAACGAACAAGGTCGGGTCGTCGATGTTCTCGAAGACATCGAACGCGATGTTCCCAGGTTCCTCGCGGGACTGCTTCGCGAGTTGACGTAGCAGGCCCACCACCGTCTCGCGGTTCTCTTCAGGAACGCTGTACCGGGCGATTGCTTGCAGTTCGGTCATGTTTCCCTCAACTTTCACGGCCCATACTAGCCACGGCCCGACCGGTCACGACTGAATCCGCGTGACTCAATCAGCGGCCAACTAAGGGCTCGCTGACGCAGGGCACGAAGCGCGGCGCGTAGAGAGAGGATAGAAGGTGGACCCGGCGGGCGAGAATGTGCGCGATCGTGCGGCACACTTAGCAATCCCCGCAAAGAGCGAGACGAGAACCAGTGAATAACGAAGTCACACCGGTCGATTACGACCGCAGCAGAATCACCGTCGGCATCGTGCACTTCGGCGTCGGCAACTTCCACCGCTCCCATCAGGCGATGTACCTCGACAGGCTGCTTCGCCGCGGCGATGACTTCGAGTGGGGCATCTGCGGTGTCGGGGTGTTGCCCGGCGATGCCGCGATGCGTGATGCGCTGCGAGGACAGGACTTCGAGTACACGCTCGTCGAGCGGCATCCGGACGGAGCCGCGCCGGCGACCCGCATCGGATCGATCGTCGACTTCCTCTATGCGCCGGACGAGTTGGAGGCGGTGCTGGAGCGCCTCGCCGACCCTGCGACGCGAATCGTTTCGCTGACGATCACGGAGGGCGGCTACAACATCAGCGACGTCACGGGCGAGTTCGACGCGTCGAACCCTGCCATCGTCGCGGACACGCAGCCGGGCGCCGCCCCGTCGACGGTGTTCGGAATCGTCGTGGCCGGGCTGCGCCGGCGGCGCGAAAGGGGCGTCCCGCCGTTCACTGTCATGTCCTGCGACAACATCGAGGGCAACGGGCATGTCGCACGCGGCAGCTTCACAGCGTTCGCGCGGATGGTCGACGCCGAACTCGCCGACTGGATCGAGCGTGAGGTGTCGTTCCCGAACTGCATGGTCGATCGCATCACCCCGGTCACGACCGACGCCGACCGCTTTTGGGTGCGCGAGCAGTACGGCATCGACGACGCGTGGCCGGTGCTGTGCGAGGACTTCGTGCAGTGGGTGCTGGAGGACGACTTCCCACTCGGCCGCCCGATGTGGGAGGAGGTCGGCGTCCAGCTCGTCGCCGACGTGCGCCCCTACGAACTCATGAAGCTGAGGCTGCTCAACGCCAGCCACCAGGCGCTCGCTTACTCCGGGCTGTTGTCCGGCTACGAGTTCGCCCACGAGGGTGCCTCCGACCCGGTGATCGCCGAATACCTGCGCGCCTACATGGACCGCGAGGCGACGCCGACCCTGGACCCGCTGCCCGGAGTCGACCTCGACGCCTACAAGGACCAGCTCATTGCGCGGTTCGCGAATCCGTACGTGCGAGACACCCTCGGCCGGCTCGCGACGGATGCGTCGGACCGGATCCCGAAATGGCTCGTTCCCGTCATCTTCGAGCGAGGTGAAGCAGGCGAACGATCGCCGCTGAGCGCATCGATCGTCGCGGGATGGGCCCGCTATGCCGAGCGCTGTGTCGCCGGCGATCCGCTGCCGTTCCGGGATCGCCAAGAGGACGCGGTCCGCGCCGCCGTAGCGCGAATGGCAGACGATCCGCTCGGCTTCCTACGTAATCCGGACTGGTTCGGTGACCTCGCAGACGACCCCGGCTTCGCCGATGATTTCGGCGAAGTGCTAGCCGCCCTGCGAGCCTCCGACGATCCGCGCCCCGCGCTCCTCGAACTCGCGCGGTCAGCCGACCGGTAAGGGCATCCCTTCGCTCCCGCATCAGCAGCCGCGACGATGGCGGAACCGGGTCCTAGACGACTCGTGATCCGACTTGCCACTGGTCCTCGCCGAGCAGCAGCAGTTCCATGAACGCCACGGCCTGGCCGGAGAGATCAATGCCCGGGTCGCGGAGCCACGCCAGCTGAAGGCCGTCCAGGTAGGACATGAAGTCGACGGCTGCCCGGTCAGGATCGTGGAACCAGCCGCTCATGAAATCACGGAACTCACGACGCGCGCTCGCCATCCGCTCAGCGAAGTAGCCGTGCGCAGGATGGTTCTCGTCGAGCGATTCGGCGGCGAGCACCGTGAACAGCCGGATGATCTCCCTGCGCTCGACCGTGCGCTCGACCGAGGCGCGCCAGCGATCCAGAAAGTGCGCCCGGGTCTTGACCCCTGAATTCTCCATCGCGAATCTCAGGTCATCCTCATCCCGGGCCCGCAGGACGGAGATCAGCAGCTCGGTTTTGGATGCGAAGTGGTGCTGAAGTCCTGCTTTCGTGATGCCCACCTCAGTGGCGATGGCCTCCAGAGCCACCCCGCGGTAGCCGCGCTCGGAGATCAGCCGCGTTGCAGCGGCGATGATCTCGCCACGCCGCTCAGCCGCGTCCAGTCGCTGTCGTGGCTTCCGCTCGGCATTCATGATCTCCACCCTCCCACGAGGTTTGCGCCGCCCCGGTCATTCGTTTATTGTTCTACTACCTGCCCACTGGCAGGTAACGCTTTCTTCAGTTGAAAGCCGCATGTCAATGACGACGGAAAGACGATCATGACCGACACCACCAGCACCCACTACGACGCCGCAGCCGAACTGCCTCCGGTCGATGAGCGGTTCCGCGACGCATCCTTGCCGGTCGACGAGCGAGTCGAGATCCTTCTCGCCCAGATGACTCTCGAGGAGAAGGCCGGTCTGTTCTTCCACACGATGGTCACCATCACGGATGACGGTGGGGAGAATGCCTCGAACCCGTTCGGATTCCCGGGCGCTGCCGTGACCGAGGACTACATCTCGAATCGGCTCATGAACCATTTCAACGTTCTGGGCGCGGCACCGACGGCCGAGAAGATGGCCGAGTGGCACAACCGGATCCAGGACCTCGCCAAGCGGACCCGCCTCGGCATCCCGGTCACTCTTTCGACGGATCCGCGTCACTCGTTCAGCGACAACCCGCTCGCCGCGATCATGTCCGGGCCGTTCTCCGAGTGGCCCGAGCCTCTGGGACTCGCGGCGATCGGAGACGACGAAGTCGTCGAGCGATTCGGGGACATCGCCCGCCAGGAGTACACGGCGGTCGGTCTCCGCGTCGCACTGCATCCCCAGGTCGACCTTGCCACGGAGCCGCGCTGGGCTCGCCAGCTGCAGACCTTCGGAGAGGACACAGAGCTCACGAGTCGTCTCGGCGCCGCATACATCCGGGGATTCCAGGGCGATCAGGTCGGCCAGCACTCGGTCGAAGCGATGGTCAAGCACTTCCCGGGTGGCGGACCGCAGAAGGATGGGGAGGACGCCCACTTCGAGAACGGTCGGGAACAGGTCTATCCGGGCGGCAACTTCGAGGAGCATCTGAAACCGTTCGTCGCCGCATTCGAGGCAGGAGCTCGCCAGGTCATGCCGTATTACGGGATGCCGGTCGGCACGCAGTACGAAGAGGTCGGATTCAGTTTCAGCAAGAGCATCGTCACGGGTCTGTTGCGTGAGCGGTTCTCGTTCGACGGAATCGTCTGCACCGATTGGGGCCTGATCACGGATGCCGACCTGATGGGTTCTAAATTCCCAGCTCGAGCCTGGGGGGTCGAGCATCTCACTCCGCGCGAGCGCATGATCAAGCTCATAGAGGCCGGTGTCGACCAGTTCGGCGGCGAGGCTGGCACCGCGATCCTTGTCGAGATCGTCCGCAGCGGGGATGTGGCGGAGTCGCGGATCGACGAATCCGCTCGCCGGGTGCTGCGGGAGAAGTTCGCGCTCGGGCTGTTCGAGTCGCCATACGTTGACGCGAAGCGGGCCGCCGAGATCGTCGGCAGCGCCGAGTTCCGCGCGGCAGGCGAGGACGCGCAACGAGCGTCGGTGACGCTGCTGACCAACGGCGACCTGTCCGCTGGCGCGGTTCCGAAAGGCGCGCTGCTCCCGCTCAATCGCGGCATCCGGATCTACGTCGAAGGCATCGACGCGGACACCGCTTCCGATTTCGGGACGGTCGTCGACGGTCCAGGCGAGGCGGACGTTGCGATCGTCCGTTTGCAGGCGCCGTACGAACAGCGCACCAACTTCATGGAGGCGCTCTTCCACCAGGGTTCGCTCGACTTCTCTGAGGAGACGATCGCTCACGTGCGCGAACTGGCCGCTCAGGTTCCCGTCGTCATCGATGTGTTCCTCGATCGTCCCGCGATTCTCGGGCCGATCGTCGATAGCGCGGATGCGGTCGTCGCAACCTTCGGCACCAACCCGCGTGCACTGCTCCAGGTGCTGTTCGGGGATGCCGCGCCGCAGGGACGCCTGCCGTTCGACGTGCCGTCCAGCATGGATGCCGTCATCGCCAGTCGGCCGGATGTCGCGTTCGATACGGAGGACCCGCTGTTCCGCTTCGGACACGGATTGGCGTACCCCGAAGTTCACTGACGGCGCCGTGATCACCGGCCGGCCGCGTCGTAGTCGGCCGGCGGCGCGGCAGCCGGCTGGCCGGCGACCTCCGTTTTCTGCGTCAGACGCCGATCTTGACGGCGTCCAGAGCGAATTCGCGTACGGGCGCCGGAACCGTCGCCGTGCACGTGCTCAACAACGGCTCGGAGAGCGTCTCGTGCAGGTTGACCACGACGATAGGCGACTCGGCCACGACCACAGGCGACTCGGCGACGATTTCAGGCGACTCGAAGGTCGACTCCGGAGCGACATATGGGTGGTAGCGAAAACGAACCGACCATACGCCGTCAGCGCCGACGTACTCAAGCAGTCTGAAGGCATCGACCCGGTCGTCCTTCAGCACGTCACGCGCAAACGATTCGGCGGCCTGCACGACGTTAGGCAAGGAGGCGCGGCCGCGAAAGAAGCGCGTGTCGATCGAGCCGCGCAGATAGTCCCGCACGATTCCGGCGGCGGCGTCCGCGGTCACTCTTCCGAAGTGCAGCGCATGCGGAAACAGGATCATCGTCGCCGCGAACCGGTCACCGCCGAGGTGCGAACACTCCCAGGTCGCATCCGGAAACGCCGCGAGCAGCCCTGACAGCGCCTGACGTCCTTTGACGGCACAGCACTGATCGTGCCGGGCGTGGGTGCATACGCAGACGATCGGGTCAGCGGATGCAGTACCCGTCGAACCGTCCAACGGCACGTCCAGCAGCCGTGCCGGGTCATCGACCACTCCCCACACAGCCGACTCACGGCCGACCCGGGCATCGACGATCGCCCAGCGCCAGCTCTTCTGCGCCCGCCGCTCATCCGCACGACGTCCTGGCCGGCGGATGGCGAGCGGCCTCATCCGTGCCCGCTCGATGCGGTTCACGAGCCGGCGGGCGAGTTCCGATTCGAGTCGCGACTGCAACAGCGCGTGCCTGCCCCACGAGCCGTCGACTTCGATCAGAAACCACCGCTCCCCCAAGCCGCTGGTGCCGGCAAGCGGGTCGTTGCGCTCAAGCGATCGCTCACTGCACGGCCGCCAATCCGCAGCGAGCGCGGCGTGCGCTGGATCGAGTCCGGTCGCCGGCAAGGCTGAGGCACTCACGCCACGACCAGCACCCCTTCCCGGATCAATCGGCGCGCAACGACGAGAGACGAAGCGGCATCAAGACCGGGAAGCGCACCTCCGTGACACGATGTGCCGTGATGCAGCGCCTCAACGGCGCGGCTCGCCTCAGCGGGCAATGACACCGTCTTTGAGGCCGTCACGATACCGACCGTCGTATCGTCCAGCGCCAGCCGCGCACTGAGCCCGGGGCGCCACGACACGACAGTGTCGGCGTTCAACTCTGCCGCTGCCGCGATCGTCGCAAGCGGACGCACCGGCGCGGGCGCGGCGACGCCGGCGAACGCTCCACCGGCCGCCGGACCGGACCGATCGGCGAAACGGGCGGCCACATCGTTGACGAAGGTCTCGTCGCGCAGTTCTTCGGCGGCGCGGGCCAGCACCTCCTCAACGAGCGATCGCGCGTCATTTGCCGCGAGCGCACCCGTCTGGACGGCGTTGTCAGGCACGGTCTCCTCGTGCACGGCATTGCCCGGCACGGGTTCGTTACTTACGGCATCCGTCGTCGGCCGCATGGGCAGCGACTGCCGCAACGTCGCATCGGTTCGCAGGCGTTCGAGGGCCTGCTCGACGATTTCATAGCGCGTGTGCGGCGCAATGCCGATGGTCAGGTGAATCGATGTGTCGCCGAGCGCCGTAGCCGAATGGATCCATCCGCGCGGGAGATACAGAACGTCGCCGGGGGCGAAGGTGTGCTCGAGGTGCGGTACGCCCTGTGCTTGCTCGGCGACGGCCGATCGGCGCTCCGACCATGGCTGGCTGCTGAGCGGATCCACGTAGACGGGTTCATGGATCGTCCACGACTTCTCGCCGTGTATCTGGATCACGAACACGTCGTGGACGTCGTAGTGCGGATCGAAACCGCGGGAAGAGGCTGGGGTGATGTACGCATTCACCTGGCACGGATAGCCCAGGTCCACATTCAGCTGACGGATGAAGTCGGCCAGCGCCGGCCATGTCCGGTGCAGTCCCTGCAGCACGAGTGTGGAGCCGTCCGCGAATGCCGCGAGCACCTTGTCGGCATCGAGCTGGTCGGCGATCTCAGCGCCGTATCCACCGCCGGACGTGAACTCGACGGGAGGCAGCACGGCGCCCTCCTTCGCCATTCGCACGAAAGGCGTGCGTAGCGCGCGCTCTGCAACGAGTTCGTCGACAGCCTCAAGGCTGAACAGGTCGCTGAAGTCCTCCTCAAGCTGCGCTCGAGTCGAAACCAGCGGGATGTTGCCCCAATATTCGCTTGAGAACACCTGGGGCGAGGATGAGATCAGACGCGAAAGCGCGGGCCGGCTTCCCGGCCCGCGCTGCGTTTCACGCATCAAGCCGAACCGTCCGCACCACCATCGTGACCGTTCGGGTTCGCGCCACCATCAGCCGGACCCTCGCCCTCGGCCGAACCGTCCGCACCACCATCGTGACCGTTGGGATTCGCGCCACCATCAGCCGGACCCTCGCCCTCGGCCGAACCGTCCGCACCACCATCGTGACCGTTCGGGTTCGCGCCACCGTCAGCCGGACCCTCGCCACCTGATGCGCCCGTCGTCTTGATGTCATCGTCGTCGATACTCATGAAGTCTCCGTTCCGCTACTGATTCCTGAACCACTGGTAGCCGACACTACTCGCGAACCGCGAGGCTCTCACGGGATTGCCGGAAGGGTCGTGGAGGAGTATTCACGCGAAGCGTGGGGCCACCGACCCGGGCATCACCGAGATACCTGTTCCAGCCGTTGTCTGCTCGTGCGGGGTCCGAAGAGCACGATGATTCCCGCGACCAGGCCGGTGAGTCCGATCCCCGCGAATCCGATGAAGAACGAGCTCGCGGCGACGACCGATGGGAGGAGCAGAGCGCCGACCGCCCCGCCACTGTGGCCGATTCCGTCTGACAAAGCGAATCCGCTCGAGCGCGCCCGCGTGGGGAAGAGTTCCGCCGTGTAGGTGTAGCCGACCTGGAGGTACAGGCCGAGCCCGAGCGATGCCAGGAAGAGGCCGAAAGTGAGGATGGCGCTGTTGGCAAGGCTGCCGATGACCAGCATCCCGACGAGCCAGATCACGGTCGAGCACAAGATGAGGAGGCGGCGATCGACCCGGTCGGCGATCAGCGACATGATGATCGCACCGACCGGATACCCGATCGCACCGACCCCGATGTAGAGGATGGAACTGCCGATCGGATACCCGTGGGCGGAGATCAACGTCGTGGCGTCGCCGAGGAACCCGTAGTTGCCGATGTACCAGAAGAACCACATCAGCACGAGCAGGATCAGCCGGCCCAGATAGGGTCGCGCAAGCAAGGACCGGAACGGGAAGGCGTGCCGCTCGAGCGAGACGGCCTCCACGTGCGGTTCCGGCAGAGTGATCCCCTTGGCGCGGGCGTTCTCCTCCATGCGTGTGACGATCGCGTCCGCCTCCTCCGCGCGACCATGGAGGGCGAGCCAGCGCGGCGACTCGGGAAGCTGGAACCGCGCGACCAGACCGATCGTCGCGATCAGGCCACCGATGACGAACAGGAGCCGCCATCCGTAAGTCAGCGTCGGCACCAGCGCGAGCGCGACGAACGGGGTGACCGCCTGACCGATGATCCCGACCAGGAAGGTAAGATTCGAGATCCGCCCGCGCTTGGCTGCCGGGGCGAGTTCGCCGACATACGTCGAGACCAGGTTGAGGTCCGCCCCGACTCCGACTCCCGTAAGGAAACGCCAGAGCGACAAGGTGACGATCCCGGTGGAAGTGGCGTCGAGGAACGAGCCGAGCGCGGTGATCCCGATCGTGATGAGGAGGATCCGGTACCGGCCGACGCGGTCCGAGATCCCGCCGATGACGATCGAACCCACCGCGTAACCGATCAATCCGAGCGAAAGGGCCACGAAGGTCGACTCAGTGCCGGTGAGGTGGAACTCGCTCGCGATGGCCGGCATGCCGTAACCGATGTCCGCGATATCGAAGAATGTGAAGAAGTAGCCGATCCCGATCACGACCAGATACCAGCCCGGCAGCGCCCAGACCGGGATGCGGTCCTGTCTGGCGAGCACGCTCTGGGCGTCAGCCTCACCTGTTCGTTCTTCGGATTGAGTCATCATCGTCCCCACTCGCACGCGGGCACCCCTCGTGGCGCCCGCCCTAACGCGATGTCAGCTAAACGTGCACGACAACACCGTTTGCATCGCCGCAATGATCTTCTTGCACCTGGCCTCTGTCAAGGGTTGAGTGGTGACCATGGCCGAGTCGATCAGCGGATCCCAGTTTCACGATGCCGAGGGCGTCGAGGACTGGAGGGTCGTGTTCAATGGCGCGAAGGCGTATTTCGTCACGGGCTCCTTCGAGAAGGGCGTGGCGCTGGTCGACGCGATAGCGAACGTCGCCGGAGCACTCGACCATCACCCTGACGTGGATCTGCGCTACGGCGCGGTCATCGTTCGCTTGTGGACGCATGAGAAGAACGGGCTCACCGATCTGGATCTGGAGCTTGCTCAGCAGATCTCTGCGGCGGCCCAGGGTCTGCACATCTCCGCCGATCCGTCGAAGGTCCAGACCGTTCAAGTCGCGCTCGACGCGCTCGTGATTCCCGAAGTACTGCCGTTCTGGAGGGCGGTTCTCGGTTATGAGCAGATCGGTGACGCAGATCTCGCCGATCCCGAATGGCATTCGCCGAATCTCTGGTTCCAGCAGATGGAGGTGGCGCGGCCTCAGCGCAATCGATTCCACATCGACGTCTCCCTGCCTCGCGATCAGGCCCAGCCTCGAATCGCAGCCGCTCTTGCCGCCGGAGGCCACATCGTCAGCGACGCCAACTCGCCCCACTGGTGGACGCTCGCCGACGCGGAAGGCAATGAGGTCGATATCGCTCCCTGGCCGGACGATCTCCCGCCCGATCGTTCAGGAACCTGAGCCTGCAAGCAGCGCCGACCGACGTCCTTGGATAGCGAGCGAACAGCCGTCCGCAGCTGCTGGACAGCGGTGAGGACGGCACGCTAGCCCTCCGTATCGGCCCCAATACCAGCGGCCGGAAGAAGTACATCGCGGAGGATGTCCTCGATGAAGGTGGCGTCGGCCGGTTCGCGCAGCATGAGCGCTTTGAACGCGACCAACGCGGGGTAGACGATCGCGAGGATGTCGAGGTTGCGCCCCGGGGGGATCTCGCCGCGTCGTTCGGCTCGTTCCAGGACCGCGCGCATGACGGCGGTGCGCGGCCCGATCATCCGCTCGCGGACCGCAGTCGCCAATTCGGGATTGTCCGCCAGGTTGGGAAGCAGACCGGCGACGACCTTCATCATCCGCGCGTTGGACGCGCGCGCGCGATCGGTCGTGAGTGCGGCGAAATCGCCGGCGAGTGTTCCCGTGTCAGGTATCTCGTCTGCCATCGGCTGCTCTGAATTCAGCACCGCCTCGACAACGAGCTCAGCTTTCGTCGGCCAGCGGCGATAGACGGTTGCCCGTGCCGATTTCGCGCGCGCGGCAACGAGGTCGATGGTCATTCCCTCATAACCGGCGTCGGCCAGCACATCGAGTGTGCAATCGAGAAGATGCGCGTCGCGCGAGCGATCGAGTTTGCGGCCTGGGCGCGAGCGTTCGGCGGGTAGCTGCTCCATGCTTTCACGGTACACCTTTTCCATATTCACAAATATCGATACTTGTGTATTTCGATATCGATGCATATCGTTAAGCCACACGCCGCGACATCCCCGCACGTCGTGCCCGAATCTTGAGGGAGGTCCACCCATGACCGATATCGAAACTCCGCGATCCGTCAATTCGGCTGGCACAGCGCACCCATCCGGTCGATGGTGGATCCTCGCGACCGTCGGTCTCGCGCAACTAATGGTCGTGCTTGACGCGACGATCGTGAACATCGCACTCCCCTCCGCCCAGACGGAGCTCGGATTCAGCAACACCGACAGGCAGTGGGTCATCACGGCGTACTCGCTCGCCTTCGGCAGCCTCCTACTGCTCGGCGGCCGGCTGTCAGATCTCATCGGCCGGAAGCGGGCCTTCATCATCGGGCTGATCGGATTCGCCGGCTCATCCGCGGTGGCAGGGGGCGCCGGCTCCTTCGGGCTGCTGGTGGCCGCTCGAGCGTTCCAGGGCGGATTCGGTGCGCTCCTCGCACCGGCAGGGCTGGCTCTTTTGACGACAACATTCGTAGCGCCCGAGGAACGCCGGCGCGCACTTGGCATCTGGGCCGGAATCGCGGGGGCCGGAGGAGCCGTGGGTCTTCTCCTCGGCGGTGCACTCACGCAGAACTTCGGCTGGCGATGGAACCTCTATGTGAACGTCTTCTTCGCGATCATGGCACTTGTCGGAGCCGTCCTGCTGGTCAGAAACCAGCCGCGCAGCAGCGCGCGACCGCGCCTGGACGTCCTCGGCACGATTCTGGTGGCCGGAGGTATGTTCGGCCTGGTCTACGGATTCTCGAACTCCGCGACGAGCGGGTGGAGTTCACCGCTCACCTGGGGATTTCTGGTCGGAGGGAGCATGCTCATCACGCTCTTCGGACTGTGGCAGAGACGGGTGGCGAGCCCGCTGCTGCCGCTTTCGATCATCCTGAATCGCACGCGCGGCGCCGCGTTCATCTCACTGCTGATCGCAGGAGCTTCCATGCTCGGGCTGTTTCTGTTCCTCACCTATTACCTACAAGTGCAGCGTTCATATACGCCACTCCAGTCCGGCCTCGCATTCCTGCCTTTGATCGCTGCGCTCGTCGTCTCCTCCGCGGTCACCTCGAACCGGATGGCCCCGAGATTCGGACCGAAAGTGGTCATCCCGATCGGGATGCTGGTGGCGGCGGGCGGGATGGTGTATCTCACACAGATCAGCCTGACCACCGGCTATGCGAGCGGAGTGATGCCCGCACTGATACTGATGGGCCTCGGGATAGGCGCGACGTTCGCCACGGGAGTCGGGGCCATCACGCACGATATCGACCCCCGCTACGCCGGAGTCGCCTCCTCGCTCGTCTCGACGAGCCAGCAGATGGGCGGCTCGATCGGGACGGCGATCCTGAACAGTCTTGCTGCAACCGCCGCCACGACATACCTCGCCGGTCACCTGCCGGGCAGAGTCCAGGCCCTCGCGCAACTGGACGGCTACTCGACAGCATTCTGGTGTGCCGCCGGGTTTCTCGCGGCGGGGGCGGTCCTCACCGCTTTTCTGTACACGCGTACCGACCGAGCGCATCGTCGCGATTGATTGTGAATCCTCGGCTCATCCCCTAGGGCCACGACATCCACTTTGTCGAGGCGCCTAATCAGAGGCCCTCAGCCCGCTGTCACCGGTTGCGAAGCACTCACCTGCATTTCCGAGAACGCAGCCGGGTTCCTCTTCGCCCACCACAGCAAACCGATGTACGTCAGGTCGAAGACGCTGCACAGAAGCCCGATCCAGAGGATGAACGGCTGGTTGCCGAGCCCGCCGATCAGGATGGTCGGGGCCAGGGTCCCGAGCCACTTTGCGACGGCGATGACCATCGACTGACCGCGGCCGCCCCGACGCGCGACCAGCATGGCGATGAACAGGCCGGACATCAGCAGATTCTGCAGGAATGCGGAGTAGCGGGCGGCCTCCATCCAACCGAACTGCCCGATGAAGAGCGCCTGCAGCGCGTAGGCGGTGCCGAACACGATGACGCCCCAGCCGATGAACAGCGGTCGGGTTACGAACTTCGGCAGCTCAGCACGTCCGAAACGGAAGAACGTGATGACGATGACGACGTCGGCTGCCGCCCAGAGGAGATTGATGATCGATTGAGCTGAGATCGTCCCCGTGAGGCCATTGATGCCGTAGATGGTCTCCCAGCTGAAATTGAGAGCGAGCGCCGCGACCGGCATCGCATAGGTCTTGTACTTGAATCCGAGTCGGATCGCTGCGATGTATACGATGGTCCACGCGAGACCGCTCACCACGGTGAGAAAGAGTTGCATCAGATTTCGGCTTTCTTGTGGTTACTGCACTGGGCAGCATGATCGGGAACATCCGGGAGGAGCCCACTCCCCCGGTATCGACGGATCAGGTCGGCGACAGCCTCGGCCAGTCCGCGCGGGTCGCCAGGAGCAGAGCCCGCCAGCTGCACGAGAAGCAGGCCTTGAATGGCCGCGCCGACGGTCTGCGCACGCTCATGGTCGTCCGTGTAGGGAGTCAACAGGTCCGCGAGCATCCCGTTGTAGGTCGCGACAACGGGACGCAATTCTTCGTCGTGCCCCGCAGCGACGATCAACTCGAATACTGCAGCCGTCTCGACGCGTCGCTCGACCACGAGACGAACCGCATAGGCTGCACAGATTTCCGGGGTGTCCTCGACGCTCGCGGTCGCAGCCGAAACCAGTTTCGCGAGCTCCAGCCCGATGCCCGAACCGGCGTGCTCGAAGGTCGCCCGTCGCAACTCGCCGATCGACGCGAAGTGATAGCTGGCCGATGCGATCGAGACCTGAGCCTCGGCCGCGACCGCGCGATGCGTGAGGGCAAGGGCGCCGCTGGCGGCGACCACGCGGACCGCAGCATCCAGCAAGCGGCCGCGCCGAGCTTCACCGCGGGCCAAGCGTCCGTCCTGTGCCACGAGTTGATCACCCTTTTCAAAACTATCAGTACAAATGTACCGTTAGTTTGGAGGTCTCGCAAGGCGGATCGCGATCGGCGGCATCGGCCGGTCACTCGATAAGGTGTCACCATGACTGCGGCTACCCCGTATTTGCTGCTGCCCGGCACCGCCCGGGCTGCACTGTCCTTCTACCAGGGCGTCTTCGGCGGTGAGACCTCCCTCAACACGTATGGCGACTTCGGCCGCGACGACGGACCGGCCGACGCGATCGCCCACGGCGCCCTCGATGGACCGGTCTCCCTGTTCGCCGCCGACGCCGCTACTGGCCAGGAAACCCTGGTCAT
>FSXL01000123.1_pt1 | contig 13739 bp, 11 predicted proteins | sample 1638241 | NCBI WGS metagenome assembly FSXL01 (sample SAMEA3914788, study PRJEB12502) | metagenome | biome: forest; material: soil | place: Canada | collected 2011-07-03 | depth 0.1 m | reverse complement strand
GTCCCGGACTGCGTCATCGCCGCCCATTTGCCCGGTTCTCGGCGACGTCGGGCCCACCAGCTTTTATAAGCAGGGTCGACTTCCACTCTCACGAACAAAGGTGAGACAACGCCGAGGCCCAATACGATGCCCAGGAGTGCTCCGATCCCTTGCAACAGAAGATCGTTGCCAGAGGTCGGCAGGTTCGTGAAATAGATCGGGACTATCGCGCCCGCAACAATGATGGGCCGCGCGATCCGGAACCAGCCGACCTTTTTATGGCCGAGGTCTGACTCCAGGACCACGAAAAGAATGGCCAACGTCAGGATGGCTGTTTTAGAGAAATTCATGCCAGCCATGGTGTGTCCATAGGCGCAACATGTCATCGGCCTGCGGGCCGGTCCGGGGGGTGGATCTGACGGCGAAGGGTGGATCGCCAATCCACCTCAGGTTGGAACTTCCTAGCCCTGGTTGGCTGCCGTGATCTCGTTGTGCAACGCGTACACGATCGCCTGGGGACGATCGCGACAGCCTGTTTTCCGGAGAATCTGATTGATGTGCGACTTTACTGTCGTACGACTGATATACAGGCGCTCCGCGATCTCCGCGTTGGAGAGACCCTGGGCCACCAAGCCGAGGACCTCCCCCTCGCGCGCGCTCAGGCCGTCAGGAAGATTGCCGGCGGAGCCACCCGGACTGGACTCCGACGCGACGGCGTGGTCGATCAGCCGCGCCTGCACGTCTAGGTCGAGTACTGCCTGACCCGCAACCGCGGCCTGAAGCGCACGGTAGATGTCCTCAGCCGTCGCGTTCTTAGTCAGGTAGCCGCAGGCACCGGCATTGAGCGCCTCGAGAATCGATTCGTCATCCGTATACGTGGTCAGCACCACGACCGCCGTGTCCGGGCTGGTGGCATTCAGCCGACGCGTGGCCTCGATTCCGTCCATCTGCGGCATCCTCAGGTCCATCAACACGACGTCGGCGCGCCGACGTTCGGCCAGCGCTACGGCCTCCGCGCCGTCTGACGCGACCCCGATCACCTTCACGCCATCCATCCCATCAAGAATGGTCGTGAGTCCATCGCGAGTTATTGACTGATCGTCTGCGATTACGATCCTGATCGCAGACGAATCGCCGCTGGGGGTGATTTCGTCGGGCACCTGGCTTGTTGAGCACGCTGTGCTGGAACGGGCAGCCGCTCGACAGTAACCATATAGCTTCAGGAGATTCGGTTCACTGCTCGCCGCTTGTCGTCAACTGGCGGCGGCCGGATCATCGATCAGCAACGTCATCGTTAGACCGCGATGGGCGATAAGTGCCGGGATCACCACTGTCATGAAGTTGAACATCCGGTAGAGCATCACGGCTGCGACGGACGGGCCTACCGGCTCACCCAGGGAATAGAGCGAGTAGATCAGGAGCGCCTCCGTCAGCCCTGCGCCGCCAAGTGGCAGTGCCCGGCGTGAGGCCACATAGCCCGAAGAGTATGCGAGCACCGTCCTCGCCACGCCGAGGTCGAGTCCAACCGCGCGCAACGCGCCATAGAGCGCGGTCGCCTCGGCACCCCAGTAGAGGCTCGTGCCGACCCAAGCCCACGCGAACCGACGTGGTGCGCGCGCCATCGCGATGACAGCTCTCACACCCTCGATCATGTCGGCGACCAGCGTGATCCTGTGGCCTCGGCGACGCGAGAGGCGCTTGGCGTGCGCAGGCCGGATCGCCAAGAGCACGAGGGCGATTCCGAGCGGTAGACCGAGCGCCCAGGGCCAGAGCAGCGTTCCCGACACATCGCTGTTCGTGATCAGGAGGATCAGCACCACGACCCACGTGGCGGGTGCCAGCACAGCCCACTCCAGAGTTGACATCGCGCTGACGTGCAGCGCGGCCCGCGCATCACCTTGATCGAAGCTCCGGAGCGCGTTGCGGTCAAGGGAAAAGCCACCAAAGATCGCAACGGGTCCGAAACCGGCCACGACAACCCGCGCAAGAGTCCCGAGTGTGAGGTCGGCCTCACGGCCCATTCGCGACACTGAGCGGTACGCGAGGATGTAGGCCGGATAGGTGAATAGCTCGCCGATGGCGATCAGCAAGATCCATCCCGTCCGTAGATGGTCAAAGGCTCGGCCGAGCTCCTTGGGGCCGACGAGCTCGACGATAATCAGCAGAGCAAGCGCCCGGACCGTAATCGCGACTAGCGAGACGACCAGCGGGCGCCGGCACACAGGAGATCTCAGCGTCCACGCCGCCCACTGCGTCCGGCAGCCGCGCCGCTCTGATCCTGTCCTTGGTTCTGCTGACCGCGGAATAGCTTGATGATGATGCGAAGCAGGCTGGCGATGATCATGGTTGAACCTCCAGGTTTGGATGACAAACTGTTTAGCTTCCTGTCACCGAGCTGACTCGTGGTTCGAGTTCCCGATGACACCAGCATCATTCCTCGCCATGCGCCTCGCGTCATCGCCCCGCGGGTCGATTCAGGGGGTGGAAGCTTCCAAGGGGGGTGGAGCGGCTGTCCCCCGCAGGTTGCAGCGCGCTCCACCCAAGGGTTGGATCGCCGTCGTAGAGTGCAGATTCGGGCTTGGAGGGGGCATCATGAGGTCATGGTTGAGCCCGACAGCACTCGTACAAGCAAGCCGATAGGCGGTCAGCTCCGGCTCGGTGGTGGCGCGAGGCAATTTTCATCGCCTGTCGTTGGCGTAGGACTCAGCGCGATGAGCGCCCGGCCAGAGATACGGTTCATCGTGCGGTTGGTCGAGCTTGTCGCCGGCGTCGGCTTCGTTCTCGGGACGCACCCTGCCAGCTCCCCCCGCTTCGGCCTCGGGCTGGCCGCCGACACCGTCGGCGGTGGTGCATGGCTCTTGTGGATCCTCATCGGCGATGACCGTCGGCGCTCGCTGTACGCACTGATCGTCTGGTCCGTCGCGGGCGGTGTCTCGGCTACATGTCACTCAACCGGCGTCGGAACCCACTACACGGGGCTGGTGTACGTTGGCGCGAGCGCCGCCGCCACAGCCTTCTCGTTCGGGATTCCAACGTCCCTGGGGGCCTCAGTCCTCCCGGGGCTGGCTGCTTTCTTCCTGACGAACGTCATCTGGGGAATAACGGCCGGCCACCTCGCTCTCGTCGTCGGCATCGGCCTCGGTGGGCTGGTCTTCGGCGTCGGCGAGCGTCAACTCCTCGAACGTGGTCGTGAATCAACCTTGTTGGCTACAGCAGAGCGGCGCGTGGCGCTAGCTGAAGGTGAGGCGGAATTGGCGGCCGAGCGCAACCGGCTCGGACGTGAGCTCCACGACGTCCTTGCTCACACCCTTGGCGCGGCGTCCATTCAGCTCACCGCTCTTGACTCCCGGATGGCTGCAGGCGAGACGCTGGACGAACTCCGGGCACGCGTGCGTAACCTCCACGGCCTCATCGGCGACGGCCTCGAGGAGGCGCGCGATGCCGTTCGCGCTTTGCGAGATGACCGCCTCTCACTCGAGACCCAAATCGAGCGACTATGCCGCCTGCATGCCGCGTCGCTCAGGATCATCGGTCACTCTCGAGCGCTGCGTGCCGAAGAGGCACTAGCCCTCTACCGCGTGGTTCAAGAGGCACTTACCAACACAGCCAAGCACGCCGTCGGTGCCGCGGTCTCGGTCACGCTCGCCTACGGCGAGCACTCCGTGTCAACTGAGATCGTCAACGGACCAGCTGGGGCGCGCGACCATCACCTAGCAGCAGCCGGTGGTGGCAACGGCCTCGACGGAATGCACGCCCGAGTGCAACTGGCCGGCGGCACCTGCACCGCTGGGCCTCACGAGAGCGGATGGCGCGTCGCCGCGACTATCCCGCTCAGCTGACCTACGACACTTACCGCCTCGGCAGCTCCCACCTTCGGAGACGTTGCCGCGATTGTGTCCGAGTTGGCGGGTCGGGAGATTGGATTGGAGGTGAGCGGCGAGGACGCGTGGGTCGCCGCCCAGGTTCTCGCCGGACGGGAGGAGTTCATGGCGCGGTTCATCCTCGGCATGTACCAGGCCGCTCACGAGGGGTTCTTCGCCGGTGTCGACCCGCTACTCGGGAAGCTCCTCGGCCGCGAACCCCTGACTGTCCGCGATCTACTCACAGCCCCGGCCGAGTGACCAACCTTGGTTGCGCCGGCGCACGCGCTGGCGAGATCCGCGGGCCTGCACCACGGCTCAATTGCCGCCCCAGCCGCCGTGCGACGTCGTGATCGGGCGGCGCCAGTGCGAGGGATCTCCTGGGCCGGCATCATCGGGCCTTCGCCTCGATGAGATGATAGGGCGGCGTCAGAGTAGTTACGCGGGATATAAGGAGCGCTGCGTCATCCAACAGTGACGCGAATTGCCCAAGCTCGCGCTCCTGACCGTCGTTGGCGAACATCATCGCCATGTCCATGGTGGCGAGTGCACTAGGGACGTTGGCGCCTTCGGCAGCCATCTCGACGATGTACAGGCGCGCACCGGGCCGCATTGCCCGGCGGATATTGGACAGGATCGCGCGACACAACCTGTCATTCCAGTCGTGCAGAATGAACTTCAACAGGTACACGTCACCCTCAGGAACTGACTGCATGAAGTCACCAGCCACGGCGTGCATGCGCCCCGTGAGTTGGTGACGCTCGGCCTCCGCGATGACCGAAGGGATGATGTGTTCAACCTCGAGCACGAAGCCGCTCAGATGAGCGCGACGGATCAGCAGGGCGGCCAGGAACGCGCCTTCGGCACCACCCACGTCGACGGCAATCTCGGCCTCGGCCGTGTCGATGTGCTCGACGGCTTCTCGGATGATCGGTCCTGACAGATCTGACATCGCCGCCGCAAGTTGGCGTCCGTCCGCTGGGTGGTCGGCCAGCCACTGGAACACGTCGCTCCCGAGGGCCTCTCTGGCCTGAGGCCGGCCTTTGCGGACCGCTTCGATCAGATTCACGGCCGGAAGCCAGAAGGCCGGTCCAATCGCCGCTTGGGCATAGTTCTTGAGCGAGAACGGCGAGCGACCGTCAAGCGCTGCAAGCAGCGGGGTGGCGTGGAAGGTTTCGTCGTCGTCATGGTGACGCACCAAGTCAAGCGAGGTGGCGGCGCGCAGCAGGCGATACATTGCCGCGCCGTCGCAGGACTCCCGCTCGGCAAGCTGATCGGCGGTCAGGGGGCCATCCGATAGGTGCTCAGCGACGGACAGCGCGGCGAGGGCGCGCACCGCCTGGCTGGCCCAGCCGGCCATGATCAGGTCATAGAGTTGCTCCCACTCCGTCATCGGCGTATTCACGTAGGTTCTCCAATCGGCCGGTCCTGTCGTCAGTGCGAAAATTTCGACCGACCGTAGCGTCGGACAGGCGGTTTGGTACAGGGTGTAATTGACATTCCACCCGTGGGTTGAGCGAGGCTCCAACCCCCGTGCCGACACCCACCCCCTCAATCGACCTAGAAGGGGATGTCAAAGCGACACGAGACCAGCATGATCAGACGTGTCTACTCATCACGATCTCACTAGGAGGGCTTAGCCGTGATCATTGCCACCGTCGTACGCCTGATCATGAAGATGTTCAAGGGAACCTCGCAGGGTTAGGGCGCCGAGGGCGTGTCAATAGGGTTCACAGCGCCCGCTGTGAACCCTGCGGGCCGGGACTCGCGTCGTGAGAACCACGTCGCGGGCACTCGGCCTGCCCGCCGGGATACCGGGCGGGGGCAGTACGTCCGAGGTTTGGGCGAGACCCGCCCTGGGTCGGGCCGCGGCGTTCCGGCGTTCCGCGCTCTTCACGGCGCCTTGCGAACAGCCGCGCTCGACCGGGGTGTCGAGCTATCGGTCCTCGTCAAGTTCCGGGCGAGCCCTACCGCTTGGGCTCGTTGCACCAGCTGTTCGGACCGGAGGTAACCCCCGTCCTCATGTACCGCGTGTTCAAGCTTCCCGGTCGTGGTGATCCCCGCGCTGATCCCGCGCCCGCGACTCCGGCGCCATGTTTCCGAATCAGCCGCCCCGGCCGTGGGAGCCGCATTGGATCCCAACGTCGGCGCTGACGCGCCAGCCGGCGTTGCTGGGCCCGGCATGGAAGCGCCCGCCGGCGAGTTGGACCCGCTCGCGCAGACCTGCCAGGCCATACCCGCCACCAGCCGACGCCAGCGGGCTCGACCCATGGACGTCCGAGCGCTCGTTGTCGATTCGGATCCGCGCCCCGTCGGGGCCAAAGTTGAGTGACACCGATACGGCACCGCCCGGGGCGTGCTTGGCTGCGTTGGTCAACGCCTCTTGGGCCACCCGGTACAGCGCGTGCGTCGCCTCGCGTCTCAAACTGAGGGCCTGTCCGGTCACGATGAATCGCGCTCCATGGAAGTCGCAGAGGCGTCTGAGCCGCCTTACGAGGGGGAGCCCTTCGTCTCGCAGCGCACGCACCGCGTTACGCGCCTCGAGCAGGCCGTCGCCGACGAGGCGGTGGATGGCACCGATGCGCTCGCTCACGTCCTCGGGCGGATCCCCGGCGGCCACGCGTGAATCAAGTGCGGTTAGCTGGATCGACACCGCGCCGAGCGTGTGTGCCAGGACGTCATGAATCTCTCGCCCCAGCCGCTGGCGCTCGCTGATCAGCTCCGCCTCGGCTCGAACCAACGCGGCGAGACCGGTCGCCGACGCGCCACGGAGATGAACGCGGCGTGGATTCGTCGGGCCGTCGCGGTGGTCTGATTTGGGCACGGAGTGGTCTGACATAGACGATCTCCAGCATGAACTACGCACCCGCGGCTCACATCGGGCAGATCTCCCATTCGACCCCTTAATTCCAGTCCGGGGGTGCCGGATACTGTGGTCATGACCCCACGCATCACCTGCGATCGGTTCATCGGCCGGGTGTCCGAGTTGGCCGAGATGATCTCTGCCGTCGATCAGGCGGCCTCGGAAGATCCGGTGCTGGTACTGGTAGGCGGCGAAGCAGGAGTAGGCAAGACTCGCCTGACTCACGAGTTCGCGGATCGGCTTGCGACGATCCGCACTTCGTTGATCCTGCGTGGAGACGCTGTTCCACCAAGCGACGGCGAGCTTCCGTTCGCGCCGCTGGTCGCCGCCCTGCGCCCGTTGATCCGCGATCAGCGTCCCGCGCTCCAGACGCTCGCGGTGAGCGACCTCGTGCAGCTGGCGACGCTCTTCCCCTCCCTGTCCGCCGGATCTGACGGGTCCGGCCGGAGGGACCGGGTCGACCGGCTGCGCTTGTTCGAATCGTTGCGCGCGCTGATCATCGGCGCCTGCGAATCGAGTCCGGTCGTGCTGGTGCTCGAGGATGGCCAATGGGCCGACACATCGACGCTCGCGTTCATCGACTTCCTCGTTCGTTCCATGCGCCAAGAACGGCTCGCCGTCGTGCTCACGTATCGAACCGACGAGCCCGACCGACCCGATGCGTTGCGTCGGCTGCTGGCCGAGCTGCACCGCCACCCGCGGGTGCGGCATCTCGCACTCGAACCATTCAACCGGGACGAGCTCGCCGCGGCGCTTGCCGACATCATCGATGCCCCACCGGATCCAGAGGTGCTCGCCCGACTGCTGGAGCGCACTGACGGCAACCCCCTTTACGTAGAAGAACTGCTCGCGGCGAGCCCCGACGGTCGCGGTGCCCTACCGGCGTCGCTGAGCGATGCGTTCCTGCAACGTGTCGAGCGCCTCGGGCGCGCCGCCCGTGGTCTCATCGGGCCCGTCGCGGTCGGCGGCTCGGTGGACGAGCTGACACTGGCTGCGGTCACCGATCTGCCCGCCGACGAACTCGCCGAGCCACTGCGCGAGGCGATCGTCGCACAGGTGTTCGTCGCCAGTGGACGCGACGCGTTTCGCTTTCGGCACGCGTTGCTGCGGGAGACCGTCTATCACGAGCTGTTGCCGAGCCGACGCGCCGCGCTCCACCGGGCGTTCGCCCGTCACCGGGAGGCCGAGCTAGGGCAGGCCGGGGAGGGGAACCGCGCGTTGGAGCTCGCTCTGCAGGTAACCGCCCACTACGCGGCCAGCGGTGATCAGCTCTCGGCGCTGCAGGCGGCGTTGCGTGCATCGGACCTTGCCCGGCGCGCGCATGCATATGACCAGGCAGCCGATCTGCTGAGCGCCGCGCTCGAGCTCTGGCCTCGAGTGCCCGACGCGGCGACGGTGGCCGGCAGCGACTACGCCGAACTGCTCGTCGATGCCGCAGCGATGCACGCGCATACCGGACAAATCAGACGGGCGCAGACTATGCTCGCTGCGGCCCTCGATGAACTCGACGCCGACGCGGCACCGGGGCGCCGCGCGGGGATCCTGTTCGAGCTTGGCAAGGCGCAGAATCAGCTCTACCAGGTGAACGCCGCCACTGCGAGCGTTGAGCGCGCGCTGGCGTTGATCGCAGATGAGGACACAGATCCATTGCAGCTTGAGATCCGATCGTGGCTGGTCGCGCGACTGGTGCGCAACGGCCTGTACCAGGAGGCTAGGCTTGAGATCGAGCCAATCTTGGCGGCTGCGATCTCCGCCGGGAATCGAGAGCTGGAAGCTCATCTGCTCTGCCACCTCGGGATCACGCTCGCGCGGCTGGGGGAATCCGAGGCCGGGTTGGCGTCGATGAGCCAGGCCTACGCGCTGGCTCAGGAGATCAACAACGACGCCCTTCAGGTTGAGGCCGCGTTCGACCTCGCTGCACTGCTCAGCTGGACCGGTCGGCAAAGCGAGGCAAGCGATCTCCTGCGCAAGGCTCTCGACGCGATGCCGGCCAGCCGCGTGTTCGAGCGCGGACGATTTCTCGTTCAGCTCGCGCTAGTCACGTTCCGCGCCGGGGAGTGGCGCCGCGCCCGAGAATGCCTTGATGCCGGCGCCGAGAACGTCGGCGAGATCAATGCACGCGCTCGCCTCCTCTGGGACGCTCAACTGGCGGCGGGAGTGGGCGATCTCGAGCGGGCGATCGCCAGTCTGGATGCAAACGCCGAGGACGCCGGTCGCTCTCCCGAGACGATGTTCTTTGCCGTACACGCTGCCGTGAGGGCCGAGGTCCATGCTCGCCGCGGCGACCTGTCGACGGCGGCGGAGATCGTCGCGGAAGCATCGCAGCGTCTCGAGAGCTATCCAGTGGAGGCGCTGCGGGCAGGGGACGTTCACCTGATCGCCACGCAGGTGTATGCCGATCGCGCCGAGCGGGCGCGCGATATCGGCGATGCTCCTGCGGCTGAGGAGGCGATCGCACGAGCCGCAGAGCACGTGGCTCGCCTCGAAACGTTCGCTGCTCGCGCTATACCGTTCGAGCGGGCGCAGCTAGTGGAGGCACGGGCACACCTGTCGCGCGCTCGGCGCATCGCGCGGGCTGGGGACTGGGCGGACGTTGCGGCGGCGTGGGACGGTCTGGAGATGCCGTATCCGGCATCTGTCGCGCGGCTGCGGGAGGCGGAGTGCCGGGTGATCGATGACGACCGCTCGGCGGCAGGGTTGGTCGTTGCGCGCGCCCTCGCGGTCGCGGAGCGGGTCGGGTCGCGATGGCTGGCGCAGGAGTTGCGTGGACTGGCCGAGCGTGCGCGGCTCCCGCTCGCCGATTGCGGACTTTCGGGCCGCTGGGGTAAGGCCGGGGTCTCCGGGGCAGGCAAGGGTCCATTCGGGCTCAGCGGACGCGAACGTCAGGTGCTCACGCGGCTCGCTCAGGGCGAGACGAACCGGGAGATTGGCACTGCGCTGTTCATCTCCGAGAAGACCGTCAGTGCCCACGTTTCGCGGATCCTTGCCAAGCTCGGGGTTCGGGGGAGGACGGAGGCGGCTGCGGTCGCGCACCGGCACGGGCTGACCACGTCCGATCTTGCGAGTCCCGATGGACGCGGATAGCCGCAGCGGGATGGATGGATGTTTTCAATGCTCGACTGACCGGCAACGCGGGGGCGCGCTTGGCGCGGGTGCGATCAATCACACCTCCCTTTGTGCTGGCGGAGTGGCAATAAACGTCGCAGTCGAATGCCTCGGCGATCGATCGCCAGGTCCGTCCGATACGACGGGTCGGTCTCCGGCCGTCGTCGTAGCGCCGGAGCCCGTAGGGCGACGGGGATGCGGCGATGGCCGCGCCGTCTCCCGGACGGCCCCTCTCGCCGATGTGTCGCGGGTTGGCGGGTTAGAAGTCGTCAGGTTGACCGATTGCGTCCTCGAGACGCTTGGCGTGATGATCAATGAGGCCGGCGCACGTTTCGATGATCTGCATCGCTTCGTCATCGTCCTGACTCCACGAGGCGAGGTATGGGATCGAGTAGCCGGTGGTGTCGATCCCGAGCCCGCCGACGACGGTGAAAATGACGCACTCGACGACGAGCTCTTCCTGGGCGTAGTTGAGAGCCGGTCCTTCGTGGTCGGTGAGGTGGATGAGGGCGTGCGCGAGCTCGTGGATGAGCGTGCGGACCTGGTGATCGACCGGGCTGGCCTGATTGATCGCGATCTGTTCGCGGTCTTTGACGAAGTAGCCGCCGACCTCGGCCGGTAGCGGCTCGAAGGTCACCGAGCAGTCGACCAACATCTCCGCGAAAACCGCCTCCTCTAAACGCAGCGGCCGAACGCCATCACCGAACAGCCGACCGAGTGCCGCGTCGGCCGCCTCATGCCCGATCTGCGGTTCAATCAACGATTGCATTAGTCGCGCCGATCTCGCATCAGATGCGAGCAGGCAACCGGGCTGCGTTCAGATCCCGCTAGTTGGTTGCACTTCGTGGGGCACCTCGGCCCCCATTAGGCCGCCCCATCGCTCTTCGGCTTCACCACTGCCGCGTCGACGACAAAGCGGAAGCAATGTCCGGGCTAGCGCGCTGGCGTTCGGAGGCCGGATCGTCGTTCGGGTCCCGGCCGGTGATCAAGCACGCGTTTCGGGCGATCCAAGCGCCGGGGGCGAGATGCGGTGAGAGCAAGGCAAATCCCTCTTTGATCTCATCGAAGCTCCGGGCCGGCGCCTCGCTGCTTGACGCGGACAGAGGCCAGCGCGTGGCGGTATGTTCAGCGTTTTGAACGTCGACACTCACCCAGTCTTCCTCGCGACGCCCCCCGAGCGTCCGCCGGGCATCGCGCTCGCGGTCAAAGACCTGTTCGACACCGCCGGCCTGACGACCACCTACGGGTCGCGGATCTTCGCCGACCACGTGCCCGAGCGCTCCGCCGACGCGGTGACGCGTCTGGAGGCGAGCGGCTACGGGGTGGTCGGCAAGACAAACTTGTGCGAGTTCGCCTACGGGATCACCTCGCACAACGCGCATTACGGGACGGTTCTCAACCCGCTCGATCGCTCGCGCACGGCCGGCGGGTCAAGCAGTGGTTCAGCGGCCGCGGTGGCAGCGGGGCTGGCACGGGTCGCGCTCGGGACCGACACGGGCGGCTCGATTCGGATCCCGTCGGCGTGCTGCGGGGTCGTTGGGTTCAAGCCGACCCATGGTCTCGTGTCGCTTACAGGCTGCTTTCCGCTGGCGCCAACCTTCGACCACGCCGGGCCGATCGCGCGCTCGACGCACGACTGTGCCGACATGATGGCGGCGCTCGCCCCGGGCTGGACGCCGCGTCATCTCGCGGATCTAGCCGATGTGACTGTGGGAGTCGCGTGGACCGAACGCGCTGATGAGACCGTGCGCGCGAGCGTCGAGCGAACGGCTGCCCGTCTGCCACGGCGCCGGTCGCTGGCGTTTCCGTTCCCGGAGTTCTCCCCGGCCGGGTTCATGTCTGAAGTCGCCGACACCCACCGCGAGCTGTTCGCCGCTCACCGCGACGAATACAGCCCGGATGTCCGCGCGAAGGTGCGGTCCTGCCTGGAGGTCTCACGCGACGACGCCCGTGCCTCGCGCGAGGCACGCGAGCGCTACCAACAGCAGGCGCTCGACGCACTAGACGGCGTCGACCTGCTGCTCGTTCCGACGCTGCCGGTCCTGGCGCCCGCCGTCGAAGCGTCCGACGTGCAGATCCGCGAGTCGATGACGCGGATGACGCATGGGTTCAACGCGCTCGGCTGGCCCGCGATCGCGCTGCCGTGCCCATCGGGGGGGTCCGTGCCCGCGTCGGTGCAGCTCATCGGCCGTCCCGGCGACGACGCGCTCGTGCTCGCCGCCGCACGGCTACTCGAGTCAGCGGTCGCCCCATCCTGAGCCAAGGGCTCAGAGCGCGAGGATCACCTCGGAGGCGGCGCCTTGAGCTTTCCACATCGTCGAACGGCGCGTTAAGAGTCCGAGCTCAGCGTCGGCATCGGTCGCCCACCGGACCAGCCGATAACCGAATCCCGGTTCGATCCCTCGCTGCCCGGGCACCCGGCAGGGGGTGCACTTTCGACCGGCGGAAAGGGTTGCAAGCTCAACCGTCCTTCACAACGCCCGGGTTTCCAGCTGACGATCGTCCCCGGGACACCGCCTGACGGCGAAAAACGATCTCCGCGCCCAACAGACCCGACCAAGACTGCTGCTCGCACGAATTCGCAGAAGTCCGGGGGTTGTCTTCAGGCGGCGGTCTCAGCTGTTCCGGCGCATCTGGTGCAATAAAGCCCGGTTTAGCGAAATGCTCACACCAGTCTGCATCAGTTGAACGCGCGACAGGACGCGGCGAGCGCCCCCTTGCAGGACGCGCGGTTGGAAGCACCCTCCGATGCAGCGTCGCTTCATCAGACCGCCAAAGCGGTGGTCAGATCGGTGTCGTGGCTGGTGGCGCATCAAGCGCGCTCAGGTCGGACACAGGCGCGCGCCTCGCCACGAGCTCCCGGGCTGCCAAGGCGTCCTGCGGTCGATTGACTGCCACGGCACCGACGATGATGCCACTACGCACGTGCCAGAGCGTGAACTCGCCCGTCCTGATGTCTCCGGCGAGACGCTCTTCATCCCAGTCAGCTGCAACTCCCACGTACTCGAGCGTCGCCCAGTCCGCCAGATCCGTCCAGAAGTAAGGTGGCTCCAGGTGTTCAACGTCGTCGCCAAGAATGTTCCGCGCGACCGTCCTGCCCTGAGCGATCGCGTGTTCTTCATGTTCGACCCGCACTCGTCTGCCGTGCAGGGGGCTGTCGTACTCGCAGACGTCACCCGCCGCATAAACGTCGCCGTCGGCGGTCGCCCTGAGCCGGGCATCGCATCGTACGCCACCCGTCTCGCCCAGAACCAGTCCTGCACGCGCTGCCAAACTCGCGTCGGGAACGGCCCCTACGCCGACTACGACTGCGTCCGCACTGATTTCGCGCGAACCCGTGGCCACCGCACGCACGCGCCCATCGCCGAGAAATGTGGTTGCGTTCTCGCCCGGGCATAGCTCCACGCCATGTTGCTTGAGTAGATCGGCAACGTAATTGCCGACTATTCCACCGAAAGTCCGCTCCATCGGCAGATGCTCCTGCATGACGAGGGTGCACCGGTGACCGCAGGTCGTTAGCGACGCGGCGACCTCGCATGCGACGAACGAGCCGCCAACAACGACGACGCGCTGCGAATCCTTTAGGTCTCTCCGCAACGCCTCGGCGTTCGCTGGCGCACGTAAGTAGTGGATGCCTTGCAACGCTGTGCCATCAACCGATAGCCGTCGGACCATGGCTCCGGTCGCCAGCAAAACGCGTCCGAATGCGAGTTGCTCTTTGGAAGCGAGTTGCGCGCTACGAGTTTCGAGGTCGAGTGACATCACAGCGGAGCGCGTGCGTATATCAACGCCCCGCTCTGCCCACCAATCATGCGGGTGAAGCATTAGGTCACTTCGTTCGCATCGGCCCGCTAGAAGGTCTTTGGTGATAGGCGGACGTCGGTACGGGGCATCGAGTTCACGAGTAACAAGCACGATCGACCCTGTGAACC
>FSXL01000565.1_pt1 | contig 13784 bp, 11 predicted proteins | sample 1638241 | NCBI WGS metagenome assembly FSXL01 (sample SAMEA3914788, study PRJEB12502) | metagenome | biome: forest; material: soil | place: Canada | collected 2011-07-03 | depth 0.1 m | reverse complement strand
GGGATCCATCTGTTCGTCGCCCGCCATGACAACGCTCACGTCGGCACCCAGCTCGAGCGCACGGCGATGCCCGGTGATCACCGCGCCGCCGACGCCCGTGTTGATTTCGTGACGGATGACCTCCGTGCGACGGTCGGCCGCGGCCGTGGCCACGTCGAAGGTCGAGTCGGAGCTGGTGTCATCGATCACGATGATGTGATCGACGAGCTTCGGCATCCCCGAGATCACGTCTGCGATGTGCGCCTGTTCGTTGTGCGACGGCACGACTACTGCGATGCGGAGGTTTTTGTACACGTGCTTCTCTTGGTTGAGATCAATGGGTCGATGCCGGCGCGGACTCGCGATACGACGTGGGTGCTGAGATAGATGCTATCCACAACGCCGAATCAGCTATTCCCACGAGAGGCGTACGACGGCCCGCTCGACGTCAGTTCTCCGAGGGCCGTGCCCCGAAATAAAGATGAGAGAGCCACGACGACGCGACGATGTCGGCCAGACTGAACCGTGAAGTCCAGTGGAGTTCGTGCTGAATTCGAGCTACCGCCGCGACGACGGCCTCCGGATCCCCGGGTCTGCGGGGAAACACCGCCGGGCGGAGATCCGACCCTGATTCCGCCAATACGGCGTCAATCATCTGGCGCACGCTAGTGCCAATGCCGGTCCCCACGTTGTAGACGCGGTGCGGCGCCTCCTGGGCATCCAGGTGATCGAGCGCGGCGAGATGCGCCTCTGCGAGATCGACAACGTGCACGAAGTCTCGCAGGCAACTGCCGTCCGGGGTCTCGTAGTCAGTGCCAAATATCTGTGGCGCCTCCCCCCTGTCGATCCTCTCGAAGACCATGGGCAGAAGGCTCGAGACAACGCGGTCTCCGAGTTCGGGCGAGAGAGCGCCCGCGACGTTGAAGTATCGAAGGCTGGTCGCTCGGAGCGACGAGGTGGCCGCAACGTCGGAAACGAGCAGCTCGCCCATGAGCTTCGTCGAACCGTAGGGGCTCAGCGTTCGGGTCTCAAAGTCTTCGGTTACCGTGCCGTTGGCGGTGCCGTAGACCGCCGCGGATGACGAGAACACCAGCCGATTGACGTCGGATCGCCCCATCGCCTCGACAACGGCGAGCAGTCCGCCGATGTTCTGGCGGTAGTACCACGCGGCATTGCTCATCGAATCGGCCACCGACTTACGCGCGGCCAAGTGAACGACCGCATCCGTTTCGTTGCTGGTCAGCTCGTCGACAAGCGCTTCGGTGCTGCCAGCGGCAGCAAGGTCGAGGCGAAGGACGGGAACGCCGTCGACTCGCCGAGGATCGCCGCTGGAAAGATCATCGACAATGCGGACCGTGTCACCGCGGTCCATCAGGGCCCGTACGACATGCGCGCCAATATATCCGGCACCACCGGTGACGAGCACCCTCATGCGATGAGAATACGGTTCATGGACGCCAGTCGACTAGCAACCAACGAACTCTCCGACACTCGCCGATAGTGATCCGGTGCCGCCCAGCATGGTCATTGTGGTTGGCGCATAACTCAGGAAGTCCTCGAGCACGTGGGAGGGAATGCACGTCGGCGGAACAATGTAGAGCGCCGCATGCTGGGCTCCCGCGATGGCCGCGCCCGCGAGTGCGTCCGGATAGTTCGTGCCGACGGCCAGATAGATCTTGGACGTCGTTGCGAACTGGGCTTCGTTCAGCAGGTAGGAGGTCTGATAGCGGTCGGCGCCGCCATCGCGGGTCACCGAGGTGATCCCGGGTAGCGCAGCGAGTCCTGTGGCGAGCGACGCCGTGATGGAGCCCGTGCCTCCAACGAGGACCAGCTGGGTCGTGCCGAGTGCCGCGAGTTCGGCTGCCGTCGCCGCATCCGGCGAGGATGCCGAACCATCGACCAGAAGGACCGGAGCACCCTGCGAACCCGCCGCGGCACCCGCCGACAGGGCATCCGGGAAGTTGAGTCCCGTCGCAATGAAGACCTTGGGAGCCGATGTGCCGAAGGCGTACGTCGCGATGTCGCGAGACGTGTCCTCGCGATCGATACCCCCAATCCTCACGATGCTGGGTGCGAGACCGGACAACTGGGTATAGACCGCGCCATCCACGGAACCCGTCCCGCCGACGACGACGATCTTCTGTGGTGCCAGCCTCTTGATCTCCGTCAGCGTCACCGCGGGGATGACCGTCGGTTCGACCAGCAGAATCGGACCACCCTGTTTCGCTGCTGCCGGGCCCGCAGACAGGGCATCCGGATAATCGAGGCCGTTTGCGATGTAGACGACGGGGACGCCGGACGTCGGGAAAGCGGCCTGCGAGACGGCAACGGCCGTACCGAAACGGTCGGAGCCGCCGTAGCGCAACACCGACGTGACGCTCGGAGGAACAGTTGTCGTCGGGCTTCCGAACCAGTCGTTGTAATACACCCAGAAGTTCCGATTCCCGTACGACGAGCACGAGTCGCCGACGCCACTGAGGTTGGCGAGCGCGGCGGCGTCAGGCGTGTACGGCGTGTAGATGTACAAACCTCGAGTTGCCTCATCCCCGATCTTCACCGACCGGGTACCGCACTTCGTGTTCGGACTGTACTGGATGGCAGAGGTCGAACCGACGGGCAGCCGCGACGAGTTCGGGGCATTGATGCGGTATTCCTGAAACTGCCAGGCGGCGTCGTAAACCTGTAAGAAGAATCCCGCTGCCGATGAGCTGCACGGTGCGGTGTCCGGACAGGCGTATCCCATTGCCGCGCGCAGAGCCGCCGTGCTCGGATCCTTCGCCGTTACCAGTCCCTGCTCTTTTTGCATTGTCACAAGCAAGACCTTTGCGCTGATTCCGCAGAGCTGCTCGATCTTGTAGAGGATCGACGCCGCGGTCTCACTGGCAACGGCTGTGTACCCACCCGGGCATTCGGCGTTACTCGTTTCGGTGGCCGACGCGAAGTGGAGTGAGTTGACGCAATTGTTTGTCGGGCATTCCTTGTTCAGAAAGTTTTGGATATCGGCCTGCGACATCGCCGTCTTATCGAAGAACGAATAGTCACTGATGATGTATCCGGGATCGAAGTTCGCGCCCGAGAGCGCTGCGTGCGCCGGCTCGGCGGTCTGGGGAAGCTGCGACCCCACCAGCGCCGTTGCCACTACTAGAGATGCAACCAAGATCGCTAACCATCGACGCGACTTCAGTCTCAGTGCCCCCAGCATGGAAAGATCCCTTCATCGGCGAACCGTACCCCGGATTCGCCGAACCCGAAAGGCGTCCGTCCAGCCTGACCAGACGCGCCCGCTCCCATTCGACCATAATCGATGCTTCCCGAAATGCGGCACTCATCTGGCGCAATCGTCGCCGCATTCCGCACTGCCCATAGACTTGACCGCGGCTCAAGCACCGGATTGCTGCGCCCGCTTTGGCGTGAGGTCTGTGCCTTTCGCCGCTCTCGGAAAGGAATCGCTGGATGGTACGGCGCGTCGTGACGAAGGGTTTCGCCCTCCTCGAGCGCCTGGTTCTGTTGTGCGCCTACCAGTACTTCGCGCGGATCAAACGACGTGGCATGGAACGAGACATTTCCTGGGTGGTCGGCCCCCTCGAGATCGCATCGATGATCCGCCAACTCTCCGGCGTCATACCGCGTTCTTACTCGGTATCGTTCGGCACATCGGCCTTCTATCAGAACGTGCACTACGACCGTTCCCTGCCGGGAAGCCTCAACCGCAAGACCGGACCCATTGGCACGCTGCGACGTGCACTGTACGGTCCGCTCGCTCTTGCGGAGCTTTCCACTCGCGCACGTGGATTCATTTACGTCGGTCCGACGGGGTTTCTTCGATTCACCCAGGATGAGCGAGCCTACGAGTTGAAGTTCCTGAAGAACCACGGAATTCGGATCGGCTTCTACTGGTGCGGTTCCGACATCCGCTCGCCGACCCTCATGCAGCAACTCGAGACGCAGACGGGCTCCCCGAATATCTTCAGCTACATCGGGATGATTTCGCCCGCCATGTTGTCGGCCGCCCACGAAAGTGTGGTCAAACGACGTGCTGAGCTCTCGGACCTCTATGCAGACATCGTCTTCGACTTCCCGATGGACCAGAAGAACTACATCACCAAACACACCGAGCCCTTTTACTACTTCATGTCTGACGAGCAGTTCGACGGGGTCGAAGAGAAGTTCGCAACGATCGACCGGATCGTCGTCTCGCACGCCGCATCGTCTCCCATCATCAAAGGAACGCAGCTCGTTCGATCCGCGATAGCGCGGCTACGGGCAGAAGGCTACGACTTTGACTACGTCGAAATGCTCAACTTCAGCAACGAACAGGTGCTGTCGCAGCTCCGACGGAGCCACATCGCTCTCAACCAGTTCTACGGTTTCACGCCGGCGGTCTTCGGATGCGAGGCGCTTGCCGCGCGCTGTGCTGTCATGCAAAGCGCTGACGGGATATCCGAACCTCGAATCCCGCCGCACGCATCGGACGCCTGGGTGGTGACGAGACACTACGAGGTCTACCAGAACCTGAAGACGCTTTTAGACGACCCCGAGTTGATCCGACGTCAGGCGGACAGGGGCCAGGAGTGGGCGAGGAAGTACTGCTCCGTCGCTGAGACGGGTCAGATCCTCAACCAACTTCTCGACAGCGTGCTCGATGGCTCTTATGACGCCGCCGAGCGAGCCAAAGACCCTGACTCCGCCTACGTGTTGCAGGAGCGGTCATGAGTGATCCGCACCCAGTAGGCCGACGGGTCCTGATCGTCGGTCATGGCGCAGCAGGACAGGGGCTCGCCGCCGATGTGGCGGCACACGGCTCGATCGTCGTCGGTTTTCTCGATGATTTCGTCGAGGGAGAGAACGTTCTCGGCACTCTCGGGCAGGTCAATGAGGTTGTCGCCGCCCATCGCGTCGATCTCGTCTACTTCGCCATTCCGTCGGCGCCGGCCAAGATGGTGCGCGAGTTCATCGCCACGATCGAGGCCGACAATGTTCATCTGGCGATCATTCCGGGTACCGACGAAATCATCGCGAAGGATTCGATCCGAATCGATGATCTCACCGACATCGACGTGCTCGACCTCGTTGGGCGCCAACCGGTGCGTCACGACCTGCTCGCCGCTCGGAGTTTCATTCGCGGCAAGACGATCATGATCACCGGTGCCGCCGGATCCATCGGTTCGCGGCTTACCCAGCAGGTGGCGAGCATGGAGGCCGCGCGCATCATCTGCGTCGACTGGTGGGAGAACGGTATCTTCTTCCTGGCCCGAGAGCTCCACGAATACGACAATCTCGTGTTTCGGATAGCGGACGTCAAGAACACCGAGCAAATGTCGGCGCTCTTTGAGAAGTACGAGCCCGACATCGTCTTCCATGCGGCCGCGTACAAGCATGTGCCGCTGATGCAGGACAATCCGGCCGAGGCCATCATCAACAACGTGTCCGGCACTCTCGAGTTGTTGAGACTCGCCGTTGCCAACGAGGTCGGCAATTTCGTCTACGTATCGACCGACAAGGCCGTCAACCCGGTCAATGTGATGGGCGCGACGAAGCGCCTTGGCGAAATGCTCATGCTCTCGATGGCTGCCGAGGGATCGAAAACCAAACTGAATGCGGTGCGGTTTGGCAACGTGATTCAGAGCAACGGCAGCGTGATGCAGATCTTCCGCAACCAGATCGCCAAACACGAGCCCCTCACTGTGACCCACGAGGACGTGACGAGATTCTTCATGACCATCGACGAAGCCTCCCAGCTCATCATCCAGTCGGCGATGGTTGGCGAGGCAAGCGAGATCTTCGTCCTCGATATGGGCGAACCGGTGAGAATCCTCGATCTGGCCCGAAGCCTGGTTCGTGCGATCGATCCAACACTCACGATCGAGATCATCGGGATGCGGCCCGGCGAGAAGATGTTCGAGGAGCTGAGTTATTCGCCCGATGAAGTCGACTCGACGTCGAACGAGAAGATATTCGTGGTGCGCGACTCCTGGGTCGCCCCGGGCGAAGAATTTGTGAGCCTGATCGAGGACCTCATCGCGGATGTCCGCACGTACCGATTGACGGATGAAGAGCTCATTTCGCGTCTTCGTCAATTCGGCTTTGCGATCCAGTAGTCGATCGGTCCACCGTGAAAGTTCTAGTGACGGGTGCTTCCGGACGATTGGGACTCCACGTCAGGCGTCGCCTGAACGAAGCCCAAGGTATTGAGGCCGCATACTGGGGAAGCCCGCGTTCGAACCCACACAACCTGGCATCGTCGGTCGACCTCCTGGACACGGCCTCGGTCGAGGCGGCCGTGCGTGATTTCGAACCCGAGGCGATCATCCATTTGGCGGCGGTGGCCGGCGCAGCCTGCGAGACAGATCCACGGCTGGCACGAGCTGTGAACGCGGATGCGACGCTCGCCCTCGCGGCCGCAGCCGCCGGCGCCGGCGCCGGACGCTTCGTGTTCGCGTCGACCGCCGCGGTCTATGGGGATCGCCACTCGTCTCCGATCGACGAGAGCGCGGCTTTTGCGGGGACGAGCACCTACGCGAAAACGAAGCACCTCGCTGAGCAGGGCCTCCGCGAACTATGCTCCACCAACTCACACTTTCGTTGCGCTTCCTTGCGGGTATTCAACATCTACGGCGACGGGTTCAGCGACTCCCTCGTCACTCGCCTACTCGAGTCATCCCCGTCCGCTCCCGTCGCCCTCCGGGATCTCGACGACTTTGTTCGCGACTACGTCCACGTTGACGATGTGGTTTCCGCGATCTCTCGCGCGCTCGACGCTCCGCTACCTGAGCAATTCACCGCGATCAACGTCGGTTCTGGAATACCGACCAGCAATCGCGCACTGGTGCACTCGCTGGAACGAGCCCGCGAGTTGTTCTACACGGTCGCACGCGGAGAGCCGAGCTATTCGTGCGCGAATATCGCGCTCGGTCGAAGACTGCTTGGACTCGACCCCGTCTCCATTGAGAAACTGTTCGCCTGAGGCGGCGACACGGATCAGAAGGTCACTGACTCGCCAACGCGGGCGGACTCGATGACCGCTTCGACGACGACGAGGGTGCGCAATCCCTGCTCCATGGTCACGACATCGCTCGCCACACCCAGCACGGCGTCCCGGAAGGCCTCATGCTCGACCTTGAGCGGCTCTCGCTTCGGGAACGCGAATCGCGTGACGTCGCCCTCGCTCACCCCTCGGAAGGCCGTGACGGATTCCCACTCGAGGGGGAATGTCCCGTTCGCGTAGAAGGTGAGGTCGCCGGTCGACGTGTCGGCGACGAACGTGCCGGTCTCTCCGGTCACGATCGTGAGGCGTTCCTTCATCGGGCTCAGCCAGTTCACCACGTGGTTGACGATCACGCCGTTCTTGAGTCGCCCGCTCGCGATGATCATGTCCTCGTGCGGACGTCCGCTCTTGAGCGCCGTCTGTCCGTAGATCGAGGCATATTCGCTCTGGGCGACCCAGGCGGTCAGATCGATGTCGTGCGATCCGAGGTCCTTCCCAACACCGACGTCCGCGATTCGACCCGGGAACGGACCCTGGCGTCGCGTCGCGATCTGGTACACCTCGCCGAGGTCGCCCGCGGCGATGCGACGACGCATCTCCTGCAGTGCCGGATTGAACCGCTCGATATGGCCGACGGCGCCGACGAGCCCCCTAGCCGCAAAGACCTCGACCATCTGTCGGCCCGCGTCGACCGTGTGCGCGATCGGTTTTTCCACGAGCGTGTGCACCCCGGCGTCGGCAAGTGCGAGCGCGGCCTCGAGGTGGAACTGCGTGGGAACCGCGACGACAGCGATATCGATTCCCTCAGCGATGAGCGCTGTGACGTCCGGCAGCACGGGGAGCGCGCCGGCCACCCCCCACGGATCACCGCCCGGGTCGGCGATCGCAACGAGTTCGACGCCGTCGAGTTCGCGCAGAACCCTTGCATGGTGTCGTCCCATGGCGCCGACCCCGAGCAGGCCCGCCCGCAGGTCGGCCACTATGCGCCGGCTCCGGCGAGGGCGTTGACGGCCTCGACGATACGCTCGAGGTCTCCCTGGCTGAGCGACGGATGAACGGGAAGCGATACCGCCTCGCGCGCGGCCTTCTCCGTCTCGGGCAGATCGAGGCCCTCCGCGTACTTCTTGAGCGAGTCGAGCCTGTGGTTCGGAACCGGGTAATACACGCCGGATCCGACCCCGTACTCCTCGCGAAGGGCGGTGACGAAATCGTCGCGGCCCTCGGGAACCCGCACCGTGTACTGGTGATACACGTGCACGGCCCCCTGCGCGACCGGCGGGATGGTGACACCCGTGAGGTTGGCATCGAGGAACGCGGCATTCGCCTGGCGCTGCCTCGTCCACTCGCCCACCTTGGTGAGCTGCACGCGACCGATCGCGGCGTGGATGTCGGTCATGCGGTTGTTGAATCCGATGACCTCGTTCTTGTACTGCGCCTCCATGCCCTGGTTGCGCAGGAGCTTGATCCCCCGGACCAACTCGGGCGTCTCGCAGGCGACCATTCCGCCTTCACCCGAGGTCATGTTCTTGGTGGGATAGAGACTGAACATGGCGAATTTGCCGAATGTGCCGACCGGCGCGCCATCGACGGCCGCTCCGTGCGCCTGGGCAGCATCCTCGAACAGGTCGATGCGGTGCCGATCGGCGATCGCCAGCAGCTCCTTCACCAGGGCGGGATGCCCGTACAGGTGCACGGGCATGATCGCCCTGGTTCGCGGGGTGATCGCAGCTTCGACGGCCCGTGGATCCAAGCCGAAGTAGTCGGGCTCGATGTCGACGAAAACCGGCGTCGCGCCGGTGAGCGCCACGGAGTTGGCGGTCGCTGCGAACGTGAACGACGGCACGATGACCTCATCGCCCGGACCGATTCCGGCAGCCAGCAGACCCAGATGGAGCCCGGAGGTTCCCGAGTTCAGCGCGACGCAGCTGCGGCCGCCGACGAAGTGATCCGCGAACTCCTGCTCGAACGCGGCGACCTCGGGACCCTGTGCCACCATCCCGGACCGCAGTACGCGATCGACCGCCTCACGTTCCTCATCACCGATGATCGGCTTCGCAGCGGGTATCAGGGGTGCGGTCATGCGTCGTTCTCCTCTTTCAGGACACCATCGGATTCGATGTATCGGGCTCCGGTCTGCGGACACACCCAGGCGTCTCCCTCTTCGACGAGGCGCACACCGGACTTACCCACCCAGCCGATCCGTCGGGCGGGGACCCCGGCGACCAGCGCGAAGTCGGGAACATCCTTGACCACGACGGCTCCCGCGGCGACCGTCGCCCACGCGCCGATGGTGACCGGTGCGACACAGACCGCACGGGCACCGATCGCGGCGCCGGTGCGGATCGTCACGCCGACCGGTTCCCAGTCGTGTGCGCTCTTCTGCGAGCCATCCGGGTTGATCGCGCGGGGATAGGTGTCGTTGGTCAGGACGACGGCTGGTCCGATGAACACCCCGTCCTCGAGAATCGCCGGCTCGTACACGAGTGCGTAATTCTGCACCTTGCAGTTGTCGCCCAACGTGACCCCGGTGCCGATATAGGCACCGCGACCCACGATGCAGTTCCTGCCGAGTCGCGCACCCTCGCGAACCTGCGCGAGGTGCCAGATCGAACTGCCCGACCCGATCTCCGCGGCCTCGGAGACGTCGGCGGACGTCACGATGCGCACGTCACGGGACTCGGACAAGGGAAGCAACTCCTACACTCCTGAACGGCCGAAGCACCGCAGGACTAAGTATTGGCGTTCTGCAAGAATAGCGGTTATGAGCGAAAACTTGCCCGCGGTGCTGCCGCCTGCCGGGCTCGCGACCGATACCTGGGTGGTCATCCCGCTCTTCAACGAGTCGACCGTGATTGCGTCGGTCATAGCCGAACTCCGCACGTCGTTTGCGCACATCGTCTGTGTCGACGACGGCAGCTCCGACGGCTCCGGAGAAATCGCTCGGCAGGCAGGAGCCAGGGTCCTCACTCATCCCTACAATCTCGGGCAGGGCGCGGCGCTGCAGACCGGGATCAGCTACGCACGGGAACAGCCGGGAGCCCAGTACATCGTCACCTTCGACGCCGACGGGCAACATCGCGTGATCGATGCCGTCGCGATGGTCGAGATGGCCAGGGAGCGGGACGTAGCGATCGTCTTCGGCTCGCGATTTCTCGACAACCGCACGGATCCCGGCCGCGCAAAACGGATCGTGTTGAAGACCGCGGTGTGGGTGACCAACCAGACCACCGGCCTGCGTCTCACCGACGCGCACAACGGCCTGCGGGTCATCCGTATCGACGCGGCCCGGCTAGTGAACCTGCAGCAGGAGCGCATGGCCCACGGTACCGAGATCGTGCTGCAACTCGGCCGCACCAAGCTGCCCTGGATCGAGTTTCCGGTCGAAGTGCTCTACACCGACTACTCGAAGGCCAAGGGACAGTCGCTGCTGAATTCGATCAACATCCTGGTCGACCTGGTCGTGAACTAAGAGGGAATGCAGACCATGTGGATCCAGATCATCCTGATCGTCGCGATGCTCGGCATCGCGTTCTACCTGCTGCGAGCCAGGGAGAGCGCCCGCCATCTGGCTATTCGCCGCGCGCTGGTGCTCGTGGCGCTGGCCGCGGGCATCGTCATCATCCTCGCGCCAGGACTCCTCTCGCTCCTTGCGCACCTGCTGGGCATCGGGCGTGGCACGGACCTCCTGCTGTACGTGTTCATCGTGGCCGCGCTCTTCTATGTCGTGACGGATTACAAGCGCTCGCTGCAGCACAGTCGCGCGAATACCCAACTGGCGCGAGAGCTGACCCTCGCCGAGGCGCGGCTTCAGGACGCGATAGTGGCGGCTCGGCTGACGCCCGATTCGGCCGCGACGGATTCGACGCGCAAGCGTCCCACCAAATAGCACGCGATGTCCGATGCTCCAAGGGCGATCATCGCCACTCGCCTCTACGTGCCCGAGGGTAGTGCCGCCGCATACCGCCTTGCGGCACTTGCCCGCGGATTCGAGAGAGCCGGATACAGCACCCAGGTGCTCACCACCAGGCCACCGGGACCCTATGAGGCGTCAAAAGCCGTTCGGCGTTGGCCGGTCCTGCGTGATCGAACGGGTGCCGTGCGCGGGTACCTGCAGTACCTGAGCTTCGACATTCCGCTGTTCTTCCGACTGCTGTTCGCCCGCCGCGCCGATGTTGTGGTCGTCGAGCCTCCACCGACGACCGGAATCGTGTCGCGACTGGCGTGCGCGCTTCGCCGCATCCCCTACGTGTACTTTTCCGCGGACGTCGCGACAAGCGCGGTCGTCGGCATGAAGACGCACGGTGCCGTCGTCGCGGTCGTGCGCGGGATGGAGCGCGCCAGTCTCCGTGGAGCCCGACTCGTTCTGGCCATCTCCCCCGCCGTCCGCGACGAGGTGGTCGAACTCGGCGCAGCGCACGAGCGCGTCGAGATGATCGGCACCGGCATCGACACGACCCAGTTCTTCCCCGGCCCCGGAGCCGCCAGCCCCAACGCTCATCCCTATCTGATCTACGCCGGGATGATGTCGGAGTTCCAGGGCGCCCGCGTCTTCATCGAGGCATTCGCGCGCATCGCGCCGCGACATCCGAACGCCACGCTCGAGATGTTCGGGGGCGGAGTGGAGCTGGGGGAACTCACCGACCTCGCAAAGTCCCTGTCTCCGGAGCAGATTCGATTCCGCGGCTCAGTGCCTGCCGCCGAACTTCTCCCCTGGCTGCAGGGGGCAAATGCCGGGCTCGCCTCGATCCGCCCCGACCGCGGATACCTGTTCGCGTTCCCGACGAAGGCCCTGGCCAGTACGGCAAGTGGAACACCCGTCATCTACGCGGGCGCCGGGCCACTGCGCGCACTGGTCGGCGCTAACGATCTCGGTTGGTCCGTCGACTGGACCGTGGACGACGTTGCGGCGGCCATGGACGAGGCGTTGAGCACCGCGCCATCGCCGAAGACTCGGACGCGCATAGCACTGTGGACGAAGGAGAACTACTCACTCGATGCTGTCGCGGACCGTGCGGTGCGGGCCATCTCGACGATCATCGGGGTGACCGCGAAGGTTTAGGCCTCGAGCCCCCGGCTAGACTGCCCTCTTGGCTCACTCAGAATGGGATTGGACCATCATCCGATGAAAGCGCTATGGCGACTCTTCCGCGACCTACTCGCGATCCTGCCGGTGACGGCGCAACGGTACCTCATCACGTACTCGATTCTCCTCGGGCTGCTCTCGGTGCTCGATGCGGCCGCGCTCGCACTCCTCGCGATCGTGATCGGTCCGATCATCGACGGCACCACCCTGACCCTTCCGATCCTCGGCGAGGTCAAGGGACTGGGGCTCGTCGCCATGCTCGGAGTGGTGTGCCTACTCGTGGTTTCGAAGAGCATCATCGCGGTCGGTCTGCTGTGGGGCGCGACGCGACGCTTCGCTCGCTACGAGCTGGAGCTCGGAGCCCGGCTATTCGACTCGTTCGTCGCGTCGCCATGGACGGAACGGCTCAAGCGGAATTCTGCGGACCTCGTGAGAATGTCGGACTCGAGCGTCGGGGTGGCAATCTCGAACTTCCTGCTGCCGGCCTCGACACTGCTCGGCGAGGTTCTGAGCTTCCTGACCGTTGTGGCCGTCCTGGCGATCGCGCAGCCCGTGACCGCGATCATCACCCTCCTGTATCTCGGATTGCTGGGCGCCGGCCTGTTCTTCATCATCACACGCCGCTCGCGCCAGGCCGGGCGAGTGAACCTCTTCTACACGCTACGAACGTCTCGTCTCATCACTGAGATGGTCGGCGCGCTCAAAGAGGTTTCGCTGCGCAACAAGTCCAGCGAGGTCGCGGGCGTGGTGCGCGCGAATCGCGTCTTCTCGTCCCGCGCGCGCTCGAATCTTCAGTTCCTCAACCAGGTTCCGCGCTACGTCCTCGATGCGGGCATCATCGGCGGGTTCGTCCTCGTCGGTGTCGCCGGCTACCTTCTCGGCGGCATCGACCAGGCTCTGACCGCTGTGGCGCTCTTCGGCCTCGCCGGCTTCCGCATGGCGCCGTCCATCGTGCGATTCCAGGCGATCGTGTCACTGGTGAGCTCCAGCCAGCCATACGTGCGGGGAATCCTCGGCGACATCGAACAGTCGGAGTCGAGCGCCGTTCACCTGGCGGATCGGCCCTCCCGCGACCTTCGTCCGTCACCGCGGGCGCTGCGCTTCGCCAACGTGAGTTTTCGTTACGCGCCCGATTCGCCGGACGCGGTGAAACACGTCTCCATCGAGATTCCGTTCGGTTCGAGCGTCGCGTTCGTCGGCGCATCCGGGGCGGGCAAGTCGACGATGGTCGACCTCATTCTCGGACTCCTCGATCCCACCGAGGGCGAGGTCACGATCGATGGCACATCGCTGACGGAGTTGACCAACGCGTGGCGATCCCGCGTGGGTTACGTGCCACAGGAGGTCTCGCTGTTCGATGCGACCATCGCGCAGAACGTGGCTCTCAGCTGGTCCGGCGAGGTCGATCGCGACGAGGTGCGATCCGCGCTGCGGCAGGCGCAGTTGCTCGACACCATCGAGAGCAGGCCAGAAGGCATCGACGGCGCGATCGGAGAGCGGGGGCTCGCGCTCTCTGGTGGCCAGCGCCAGCGCCTGGGCATAGCGCGTGCGCTGTACGCGAAACCGTTGGTCCTCGTGATGGACGAGGCCACAAGCGCCCTCGACACGGCGACGGAGGCGGCCGTCTCCGATGCGATCCGCGACCTCCGCGGCTCGTTGACGATCATCACCGTGGCGCACCGACTATCGACCATCCAACACGCCGACCAGATCTTCTTCATGAGCGGCGGCGAGGTT
>FSXL01000387.1_pt1 | contig 13858 bp, 12 predicted proteins | sample 1638241 | NCBI WGS metagenome assembly FSXL01 (sample SAMEA3914788, study PRJEB12502) | metagenome | biome: forest; material: soil | place: Canada | collected 2011-07-03 | depth 0.1 m | reverse complement strand
CGATGACGATCTTGATTCTGTTGCAATGCGGTTGAGTGAGGCTGCAATGTCTACAAATGTGGTCAAAATGTGGTCAGAAAACCAAATCGGCCCCTCCTTAGAGCGGCCGACTGAGGCTAACTTCCTTGTAAATAAAGGGAAGTAGCGAGGGCGGGACTCGAACCCGCGACACCACGATTATGAGCCGTGTGCTCTAACCACCTGAGCTACCCCGCCGGGACGCCGAGAAGGATTGTGTCCTTCCGGCGAGAGCCCCCTGTGGGAATCGGACCCACTACCTCTTCCTTACCAAGGAAGTGCTCTACCAATGAGCTAAGGGGGCACAAAAAGGCGCCACCCCAGGGAGTCGCGCCGTTTTGGCACCGTAAGAGACTAGCATCCGGCGACAGGCTGTTACGCAGCCCCCGAAGCCCTAGTCGATGCAGAACTCGTTGCCCTCGGGGTCTTGCATCACGTAGTGGTGCTCGCGCACCGGACCCCAGCTGTCGTCGTACTCGACCACCACCCTGGCGCCCAGGGCCAGGATGCGGTCGCGCTCTGCGGCGAGCTCGTCGTCGGTCGGGTGGTGGCCCGGGGTTGCGCGGAGGTCGATGTGCATCCGGTTCTTCGCGGTCTTGCCCTCGGGCACGCGTTGGAAGAAGAGACGCGGGCCCTCGCCGGTCGGGTCTTCGATGGCGCTCTTCGCCGCGAGGTCGTCCTCGGTGAGGCCACCGGCGAGGAGTTCCTGCTTGAGGGCCACTGGCCATTCGGGATGCGGGTACCCGAAGACATCCGCCCAGAACGTTGCGAGGGCGGTGGTGTCGGAGCAGTCGAAGGTGATGTTGCCGAGTTTGGACGCCATGTGACTATGGAACACCCGAGGTAGGACTTTACGGCCGGATGATTCGTGGGCGTCTCGATACGCTGCGCTGCGCGGCGCTACTCGACGATCGGGAACACCCGCCATTCGACGATCGGAAAGCCGGGAGCAGTGCGACCGTGCGACCGGACCGGCGGGCGAGGACGTGGGACTTGCCCCTCGATTTCGCCCGGGTCGGGTGTGGCTCTAGGGTTTTGGCGTGAGCACAGCGTCAGCACAGGGATTGCAAGCGAGCGAGTGGTGGCGCAGCGCGGCCATCTACCAGATCTATCCGCGCTCGTTCGCCGACTCCAACGGGGACGGGATGGGCGACCTGCCCGGCATCCGGGCGCGACTCGCCCAGCTCGAGAACCTCTACCTCGACGCGATCTGGCTCTCCCCTTTCTATGCGTCACCGCAGCGCGACGCCGGCTACGACGTGTCCGACTACTGCTCCGTCGATCCGCTGTTCGGCACCCTCGACGACTTCGACGCGCTGCTCGCCGAAGCCCACCGCCTCGGGCTGCGTGTGCTCATCGATCTCGTTCCCAACCACACCTCGAGCGACCACGAGTGGTTCAAGGCCGCCGTCGCGGCGGGTCCGGGTAGCGAGGAGCGCACACACTTCCTGTTCCGTGACGGCCGCGGCGCGAACGGTGACGAGCCGCCGAACAACTGGCAGTCCGTGTTCGGCGGGTCGGCGTGGGAACGACTGACCGCCCCCGACGGATCGCCCGAACAGTGGTACCTGCACCTGTTCGACGTCTCGCAGCCCGACCTCGACTGGACGAGCGAGTGGGTGCGCGAGCAGTTCCGCGAGATCCTGCGATTCTGGCTGCGCCGCGGCGTCGACGGATTCCGGGTGGATGTCGCTCACGGCCTGGTCAAGAAGGCGGGACTGCCGGACTACACGCCGCCGCCCGCCGACGACACCGCATCCATGACCGCGCCCGGCGACGTTCCCTACTGGGGACAGCCCGGCGTCCACGAGATCTACCGCGACTGGCACGCGATCGTGACCTCGTTCGGGGTCGACCGGATCCTGTGTGCCGAGGCCTGGGTCGATCCACTCAGCAAGCTCGCCGACTGGGTTCGGCCCGATGAGATGCAGCAGGCGTTCAACTTCCGGTTCCTCGGGGCGGCGTGGTCGGCGCCGGATATCCGCTCCGCGATCGTGGACTCGCTCGAGGCCTTCGAGGCGGTCGGCGCGGTCGCGACCTGGGTTCTCTCGAATCACGACGTGATCCGGCACGCGAGCCGGCTGGGTCTCAATCCGCCACCTCCGCAGGGCACCGGGATCGGCCCGAAGACCATACCCAAGCCGGATGCCGTGCTCGGACTGCGGCGGGCAAGAGCCGAGACACTCATGATGCTGGCGCTGCCCGGCGGGGCATATCTGTACCAGGGCGAAGAACTCGGGCTGCCGGAAGACACCGAGATCCCGGACTCCGCCCGGCAGGATCCCAGCTTCTTCCGCAACCCGGCAAAGGGCCACTATGGCAGGGACGGATGCCGCGTGCCCATCCCCTGGGAGGCGGATGCGCCGGCCTACGGGTTCTCGCCATCCGGTGCCAGCTGGCTGCCGCAGCCGAAGCAGTGGGCGAGGTTCGCCCGCGACCGCCAGCCAGCACCGCAGGAGCCGCACGAGTTCGCGGGCAACACGCACACGCTGTCGCTGTACAGCCGCGCGCTGGAGCTACGACGACTGGGCCAGCTCGGCCTCGGAAAACTCACCTGGCTTGACGGTTTCGGCGACGACGTGATCGCGTTTCGCTGCGCATCCGTGCGTGAGATCACCGTGATCTCGAATCTCGGGACATCCCCGATCCGCCTGCCGGCCGGTGAACCGCTGATCTTCAGTGAGCGACCGTGGCTGGACGAGCCGATGCGCGAACTCCCGCCGGACACCACGATCTGGATGACGGCGAGCACGCTCACCAAATAGCGGCCGGGCTAGCCGATCGGGTCAGGCCGTGTTCTCTTTCAACCACACGAACGAGTCGACCGCAACGCCGTTGATGTCGATCTCGAAGTCGAGGTGCGGACCCGTGGATTCACCCGTGTCGCCGGTCAGGCCGAGGATCTCGCCCTCAGTCACCTTCGCGCCCACCTGCACGGTCTCGGATCCGGCCGTCATGTGCGCGTAGATCGCGGTGAACTTCTTGCCGTTGATGTCCGAGGAGACGGCGACGTACTGGCCGTACGACCCCTGCATCTCGCTCTGGGTCACGACACCGGCGGCCACCGCGTAGATGGGCGCGTCATCACCCGTGCCGAAGTCGGTGCCGCGGTGGAAGGTGGAGCAGCCGGGACACGGCGCGACGCGTGGGCCGAACGGCGAGTTGATCGGCACCGGGTAGTTGAACGGCCAGCGGATGATGCCCGTGTTGTTCACCGTGTAACTGAGGCCGCCGACCTCCATCTCGTACAACTCGGCGGCGGAAAGCTCCTGGAAGTCGCCGCGATCCACTTCCTGCTCCTTGCCGGACGCCGCCTTGAGCGCCTGGGAGTCGAGGGTGGTCTTCGACTTGCTCGTGGTGGCCGAGGCCGCCGACGCCGAGGTTGACGAGAACAGCAGGGGAGAGCCGACGGTTGCGAGAGCGAATGCCGCCGCGAGCGCCAGGGCCACGAGGGAGACCAGACCGCTCCAGATCCGCTTCCCCACCGTCTTACGCGATTTCGATGCACCGGATGGCCGTCGCGCGACCTCTTTCTTCGCGACCAGACGCGCCTTGCGCTCGACAATGGCGCGACGTCGCGCTGCCCGACGAGACCGGGCGGTGGACTTTTCGCGCAGGTCGCGACGCCGGGGAGTCGGAGCGTCGGGTCGGAGCGGTTCGAACGGATCGTAGTTCGACAACGCTGCTCCTCTCACGACTCACGTCACTGTGTGCGACGGGCGGTTCTGGATGATCCGTCAGTATGCGATGAATAATCACGAACCGGTAACGGACCCCAAAAGCTTAGCCGCCACCGGCAGTGAGGCCAAGTCACCTCTTCGGGCCGCAAAATCGGCACGCCCAGAAACCCGCTTTCGAGCGCCCGTCAGTGCCTCGAATGGACCGCCGAGTCGTGCACCCGGCCAGAGGCCAGATGCACGACCTGGTCGCAGCGCGCGACGATCGCCGGGTCATGGGTCGCGATGATGACGGTGCTGCCTTCGCTCGCGAGCCCGAAAACCAGGTCGACGGCGTGCTCACGCGACACGTGATCGAGTTCCGACGTGAATTCGTCGGCGAACAGGATGCGCGGCTCGGTCACGAGCGCTCTCGCGATCGCCACCCGCTGCTGCTGGCCGCCGGAGAGCTCTTCGGTGAGGTGATCGGCAACCGCAGCGAGGTCGACGCGCTCGAGTGCCCTGGCCGCCCGCGCACGCACCTCCGCCGGCGCGAGCACTCCGTTCCGCGCCGTCTGGAGCGGAATTTCCACGTTTTCCGCGGCCGTGAGCAGGCTCGCGAGTCCGTACGCCTGCAGCACGAGGCCGATCTCGGCATCCGCGCCGGGCCGCCGGACGACTCCGGCATCCGGCTCCTCGAGACCGGCGAGGATGGCGAGCAGGCTCGACTTGCCGGAGCCCGATGGCCCGACGACCCCGGTGACCTGTCCGGGACGCGCGCGAATGCTGACATCGTCGAGGATGAGGCGCCCCCCGCGCGCGTAGCAGATGCCCTCGGCGACGACATCGCCGTCTGTATCGGCAAGGTGCTTGCTCACAGCACGACCACCCCCTCGTCGATGCGACCGTCGCTGATCGCGATGCTGCGGCCGAGTCGATCGGCGACGAACGGATCATGGGTCACGGCGATGATGGTGACTCCGATCTCCCGGTTGATGGAGCGCAGCACATCGACGATGGCGTCGCGGTTGGTCTCATCGAGCTGGCTGGTCGGCTCGTCGACGAGGAGCACGTCGGGGCCGGTCACGAGGGCGGTGGCGAGCGCGACTCGCTGTCGCTCACCACCGGAGACGCGGTCGACACGCACCTCGCCGAGCCCGGCGAGACCTAGCTGGGCGAGTAGTTCCCTTCGGTCCGGTCGGCGCTTCGGCGCAGAGCCTCGAAGAGCAAACCGCAGATTGTCGTCGACCGAGCCGTAGGGGATGAGGTTGCGGTGGGCGTTCTGCACCACAACGGCGAGCGCGGACGAGCGCAGCCCGAGCAGTCCGCGCTCGGTGAGCGTGGTCAGGTCGGTGTCCCCGATCCAGACGTGACCGGAGGTCGGTCGCTGCAGCCCGGCGAGGATGGTCATGAGAGTCGACTTACCCGAACCGGAGGGACCGACGATGGCCGTCGCGGAACCGGCCGGGAGCTCGAAGGTGATGTCATCGAGGGCGACGACATCCTCACCGTCCGCCGGGTAGATCCGCGTGACACTTTCGCACCGCACGGCGAGCCCGCTCATTCCTCGGCCTCCCTGAGACGACCGGCGCGAGCCTCCCGGAGCACACCGGCGGACGTGATGGCGGCGGCCGCCGCGACCACAACGATGAAGGCGAGCGTGGAAAGCAGGATGACCAGCGGGGACGGCGCGTAGTCGAGCTGCACCGGCGTGCTGCTCGCGAACTCCGGCACGATCGGCAGGGTGATGAGCGCGGCGACGATACCACTCACCACACCGAGGACGACGGCCGTGCCCAGCACGAAACCCTGCTCGTAGAGCGCGGCTCGATACAGCTGCGAGCGCGAGACACCGATCGTGCCGAGCGCCGCCGACTCGTACGACCGCCGCCGGGCCGAGGACCCGATCGAGATCGCCGTGCCTCCGATGGCGAGAATGGATCCGGCGATCGCGGATGACAGCAACAGCAGCAGGGACAGGGCGGGACCCTGCCGCGCCAGCTCCGCGACGCGGGTCGACTCCTTCGCGACTGACTGCACGGTGATCCCGGCAGCACGGAGTTTGGCCACGGCGTCCGACGGCGCCGAAGGTGAGAGCCAGACCTCCCAGTTGGCCTCGTTGTTGAAGTCCGGGAGTTCGTTCTGCAGGTAGGCGAGGTTCATCACCAGGCCGCCGTCGAGGACCTTGGGCAGCACGCCAACGGTCGCGACGGGAGCGAAGTGCGCCTCCGCGCCGAAGTTGTCGACGACGCTCATGTTCGGATGCGCGGTGTGCTGGGGCACGATGCCGGTCGGGGAGACGACAGCCGGGAGCGGCACGGGCACGTAGGCGTAGATCATCCCGCCATAGCCGCCGTCGTGACTGGAGAACTCGTCGGTTGCTCCCGCGCTCCCGTCGGTCACGTGGTCGGATGCGTTGCCGGAAGGAACCTCGGTGCGCCAAGCACCCGGCGTCGTGAGTCTCGCGTTCACCGCCGTCAGCGCCCCGCCGGTTCCCGACCGGATGCTGCTCACGGTCGCTCGACCCACGATGCGGTCGTTGGTCGTGATCGGCCGGTCCCAGGTGAGCCCCAGGAACGTGCACCCCGCGGAGCACGGGATGCTCGCGGTGTACTGGTGTTTGCCCGTCAGCATGAGCGTCGACTCGGCATCGATCAGGGCACCGCGATTCGAGACCAGGTTGAACTGCACCTGCGGGATGGCCCGCTTGCGCAGTCCGCTCGCATCGATCGTCGCCGCGATGGTGGTGGCGCGCAGCACGATCACGGGCTCGGTGGATGCGGAGATCGTCGACGAGAGTTGCGCGCTGCTCTCGCCCCCCTGGGCCGAGTAGGCGATGGCGCCGAGCCGGGTCGCGTCGACACCGAGCACGGTCCCCGTCACCGAATTGCCGCCGTCCGGAAGCCAGGTCGCGGCCGCCATGGCCCACGCGCCGTCGGGGTCCGCCTTCTTCACCGCATTGATCGGATCGACCGTCGGGTTGTATTCGAACGAGACGACCTGCGCTGCGCCGAATTCGGCCTGGGCACGCGCCGTCCGATTCTCGGCCGAGACCGCCTCGGCCCCGACGCCGAACGTTGCGAGTCCGAGCGCCACCGCGAGAAGTGCCGCGAGTCGCAGCCCCGTCGGGCGGCGAACGACCTGCCGGCTCGCGATGAACATCGACACGGCGGTCGTCGCGCGGGTCAGTGGCAGGATCAGACGTACCGCCAGCGGCATGAGCCTGGTCCCCACCAGGGCGACCGCGAGAACGAGCAGACCCGGCGCGAGCAGCGCGAGGGTGTCGTCACCCGAGCCGACGGCCCCGGAAACCCGCAGGTAGACCAGGCCAGCGACGGCGAGCGTCGCGACCACGATGTCGACGACCAGCGCGGCGCGCGTGTGGGGCCGGCTCTTGGTGGTGCGCCGCCACTGCTCGAGCACCGATCGCACGAGGACGCGGCGCGCGGCGAGACCCGCCGCGACGAGACCGCCGGCGAAGGCCGCCAGCGTGGCGGCCAACGTGCCCCAGGTGAGCGCGACGGGCGTGCCCGGGACGAGCACCGAGCCGGCGAATCCCTCCGCCGCCGCATACGCGAGGGCGACCCCAATGGGGATGGCGACCAGGAGGAGCACGAGCGGCTCGCCGAGTCCGAACCGCAGGGTTCGCGCGACGCTGTGCCCACGCAGCTTCGCGAGCGCGATCTCCGCGCCCCGCGACTCCACGGCATCCGCGACCACCTGGAAGAGGACCAGCCAGCCGAGGAGGGTGAGCTGGAGGGTCACCAGGAGGGTGCCGGTGTCGACGAGCTGCTGTTCGTGAGCGGCATTCGCGATGACACCGTCGAGGCCGGTCGTGAGCACCGGTCGGAGGGCATCCGTTCTCGGGTTCACCCGCGGCAGGGACTCGAGGTGATTCACCTCGGCCTTGAGAACGGGAATGTTCGCGAGGCGAATCTGCGCGGGATCGAGCGCGTACTCGACGCCGTCTCTGGTGACCTCGCGGCCCCTCATAGCCGCGAACTCGGCCTTCGGCACGAAGACCGTGTCGAGCACATCCGGAGTGGACAGGGTTCCGGGCGCCGCATCGAAATAGTTCTCGCCGAACCAGAACTTCGAGCCGGAGTTCTTCGGCGTGTAGATCCCGACGACGGTGACGGTTTGGCCCGAGTCGAGCGAGAGCCTGCTGCCGAGTTTCAGGTCGTACGACGCGGTCTCGACGGTGCGCTCCGAGATGATGGCTTCTCCGACGGTCGTCGCGCAGTGCCCCTTATTAAAGGTGAGATGTTCGCAGGCGTCCGGCTTCCAGACGATTCCCGTCGTCGCCCCCTCGATCTCCGACTCCCAGTAGATGGTTTCCGTCGCGTGCGGGTAGCCCCTGATGGAGCCGGGCTTGGGTGAGAGATCGGCCGTCTCGGCGAGCTGATGCAGGGCGCTGCCCTTTTTTCCCGTCGTCTCGTAGGTCTGCTCGAACTGCAAACCGGAGTTCTGGGCCGGAGCCTCGGTGAGGACATCCCGCAGCGTGGATTCGCTCGCCGACAGCGCGTAGATGGGGCCGAGTGCGGCCGCGCCGGTCGTGACGGCCGCGGTGATGAGGATGGCGATGGACGTGCCACCGCGCCACAGCAGCCCCTTGAGGGGAAGTGGGAGCCTCACCCGTCTCGCCAGGCTGGGCTCGGGTCTCGGCCGACATCTTCCGTGATCATCGTCCCTCCATACTGGGGGACCGCGAGCGACGGTGGCAACTCGCTACCGCGGCTCACACGGGCGAGGAGGCCGGAATCCGCCGAACTCGGATCCCGACCTCCCCGATCGTTCGGTGACGGGCGTGGCTCAGACGCGACGTCCCGAGATCATCCTGATCAACCAGGCGATCACGGCGAGGATGAGAAGCACGATCCCGACCCACAGCAGGAAGTTCACCGACTGGATAAACCCGCCGGTCACCGCGAGAACAATCGCGACGATCACGACGATGAGAAACAACAGATTCATTTCGAAACCTCCCAGAACGCCGGATGGCGTAACTCCACGGTATCCAGAGCCCGCTGCCGGAAACACGGGGTTGCATTTTGCCCGGATTCTGTGATCGGTTGCCCGCGCCGATCCTTCCCGTTGCCTGGGAACGGAGTCCAAGCGACAGTGAACGACATATCGTTAAGGGACGCCGAGTACCGGCGCAGCGAGAAGGAGAACGCGATGAACGGTCCATTCACGGGCAGCGGATTCGGCGGCGGCGAAGCGGGTGGCCACTGGCCTGACGCCGCCTGGGAAGCCATGGAGCAGCTGCGAGCACAGTTCGAACGCAAGGTCGGTTCGCGGATGGGTCGCGGCGATGTACGGGCCGCCGTCATCGCACTTCTGGCCGAGAAGCCGATGCACGGTTACCAGATCATCCAGGAGATCGGCGAGCGCAGCGGCGGAGCGTGGAAACCGAGTCCGGGATCGGTGTATCCCACCCTCCAACTGCTCGCCGACGAGGGCCTCATTACGGCGACGGAGTCGAACGGGCGCAAGACATACTCGCTCACGGACGAGGGTCGCAAGGATCCCGCCGCGACCGCGGAACAGGCACCGTGGGAGTCGCAGGGGACCCGCGATGGCGCTCGGCGCTCCGCACTTCCGAAGGCCGGCGTCAACCTCGCGCAGGCAGCGGCCCAGGTCGGGCGCAACGGCACGGCCGAGCAGGTGGACGAGGCGGTCGCCGTGCTCGACGAGGCACGACGTAAGCTCTACTCCATCCTCGCCAAGGACTGACCGGGTGCATCCAGCACGTCGGCGTCAAGGAGATTAGATGACCGACGCAGGAAACACGCGCGCCCGCTACCGCCGGATCCTGAGGTTCGCCGCGCGCTATCTCGCTCAGACCTGGTGGTACGAGATCTTCCTGCCGCGGGTCGGGCTCGCACGACTCGCGTCGCGGGGACGACCCGCGCGTCTTCGTCGGGTGGCGAAGCGATTCCACGCGCTCGCCGTCGAACTCGGTGGTCTCATGATCAAGGTCGGCCAGTTCATGTCGTCACGCCTCGACGTGCTGCCGCCCGAGATCACGTCCGAGCTCGAGGGGCTGCAGGATGAGGTGCCCGCGGTGCCGTTCGAGGCCATCCGCGCGCTCGCCGAATCCGAACTGGGCCTGAGCCTCGAGCGAGCGTTCTCGTTCGTCGACCCGACGCCCGTGGCGGCCGCATCCCTCGGCCAGGTGCACCGCGCGCGACTGTCCGAGGCCGATGCCGCCGAAACCGGACTGCTCGACGTCGTCATCAAGATCCAGCGGCCCGGCATCGATGCGATCATCGACGTCGACCTCAGAGCTCTTCGCCGCGTCGCGGGATGGCTGAATCGCATCCGCCTGGTCTCCGACCGCGTCGACGCGCCCGCGCTGGTCGAGGAGTTCGCGATCACGAGTCTGGAAGAGATCGACTACCTGCACGAGGCGGCGAACGCGGAACGTTTCGCGGCCGATTTCGCGGCCGACGATCGCGTCTCTGTCCCCGAACTGGTCTGGGAGCGCACGACCCGGCGCATCCTGACACTCGAGGATGTCACGGCGATCAAGATCAACGACGTCGCCTCTCTGGAGGCCGCGGGCATCCAGCCCTCAGACGTGGCGAACGAATTCGCGGCGGTCATGTTCGACCAGCTGTTCGCCAACGGCTACTTTCACGCCGACCCGCACCCCGGCAACATATTCGTCACGCCACGTGTCACCTCGCCGGGCGCGGAGTCGCGCGGTGAGCGCGCGTGGAGATTCACCTTCGTCGACTTCGGGATGATGGGCGAGGTTCCGGAGAGCCTCCGCGGCGGTCTGCGAACTATCCTTATCGCGGCGGCATCGCGCAACGGGCCGGGAATGGTCGAAGGCATCCGGGACGTCGGCGTGCTGCTGCCCTCGGCCGACACGGCCGAACTCGAGCGAGCGATGACCCAGCTGTTCGCACGATTCGGTGGGATGGGATTCGCTGAGCTCCAGGATGTCGACCCGCGCGAGTTCCGGGCCTTCGCACTCGAGTTCCGCGATGTCGTTCGGTCGCTGCCGTTTCAACTGCCCGAGAATTTTCTGCTGATCGTTCGCGCGATGTCACTGACCTCGGGAATGTGCAGCTCGCTCGATCCCTCCTTCAACATTTGGAACGCGATCGAGCCGTACTCAGCGGGGCTGCTGCGGGACGAGGGCGGCAATCTGGTGCGGTCGATCGCCCAGAGCGCCGTCGCGACCGCGGGCATCGTGGCACGGCTCCCGCGCCGACTCGACGACGTCGTCACCCGCATCGAAGAGGGACGGCTCACGGCGCAGACCCCGGCGATCGACCGTCGACTCCTGAGCCTCGAACGCACCGGACGACGGATCATCGCGGCGGTCCTGTTCGCCGGCCTGCTGATCGGGGGCGTCCTTCTCCTTCGCGAGAACCGCGTGCTCGGCATCATCCTGATGTCGGTCTCGGTACTGCCGCTGCTTCACGCGCTACTTGCCGGCCTCTTCGCTCCACGAGTTCCGCCGCCGCGCTGAGACCAGCGACGGGCGCCTTGCCGACTACCTCGGCGCGTAACGGCGATCCACGCGTGCCTGCTTCGTCGCCCGGAACCACACGCTCGACCGAGTGAGGAACACGAAGACGGTCGCGACGATCGCGATGCCCACCTTCACCGCGGACAGGCCATAGTCTCCCGTGATTCCCAGGAGCGAGATCACGGTCACCACGAGGAGCACGATTCGGGCCCAGCCGAATCCGCGCCGCAGCAGGATCGCGAAAATCACGTAGAGCGCGGTAGCGATCACCCCCACGGCCACGACCGCGACGGTCTCCCCGAGGATCAGCGTGGCCACGTCGATGTGGCGACCCGACAACTGGGTCTGTTTCGAGAGCTCGGTCGTGACCGCTGCCGTCGATCCGGCCACGGCGATGACCGAGATGACGGTAACCACGACTTCGAGAAGCGCGACGATGAGGAAGCCCCACACGGCGAATATCACGTATTGCGGAGGCGGCGGAACCGCGGAGGTGGTACCGGCAGGCGCCGAAGAAGACGGGTACCGGGGAATGTCGCTGCTCATAGTTTTCCCATCCTTCCAGTCCGGGCGCGAATCCGCTTCCCTAACGAGAGACTCCGGCCCGGCGGAGGCCGACAACTGTCGCTACGGCGTTACCGTGGGCAAGAGAGCCGCTCGAACCGTGATGACGCTCCAGGACTCCGGCCGAAGTTCAACTCGCAGTCCGGCGGTCGTCACGGAGCAGGTCGTCAGCTCGCGTGGAGCCACCTCCAGCACCTCGGCGGCGGTCGCCCGACCGCCCGCGTGGTCGGATTCGATGACCATCGACGAAACCACCCGCACCGCTCCGTAGCCGAGCAGATCAACGACCACCACGGCTTCCGAATCGGCACGGTTGGTCAGAAAGACCGTGAGCTCGCGCTCCCCCGCTTCGAGAATCGTCTCGCTCACCGCGACGGCAACATCGTCGACGCGAGCGCGCCCCGACGGGGTCTGGGAGGTCGAGTCCACTCGCGCGTGCAGCACGGTCGCACCCGACTGGCCCGCCGCGGCGGCGAAGGGATAGAACGTCGTCATCCGCCAGGCATCCCCACCCGGCTCCGTGCGGATGGGCGCGATGACATTGACGAGTTGGGCCTGGCATCCGATCTTCACGCGATCGGCGTTGTTCATCATCGAAATGAGCAGGTCGCCGACGACCACGGCGTCGAGGGCGCTGTAGTCGTCCTCGATGAGTCGCGGCGCCTCACGAAGGGCCGGATTGTCCTTGGGTTGATTCGCGATGTACCAGACGTTCCACTCGTCGAGGGAGAGGTCGATGCGCTTGGTGCTGTGCCGGCGCGCCGCCACGGCATCGACCGTCGCCGCCACGTCGCGAATGAACCCGTCGAGCTCGGCGCCCGATTCCAGGAAGCGGCGACGATCGCCGTCCCGCTCCTCGTAGTAGGCGTGCAGCGACAGGTAGTCGACGTAGTCGTAGCACTCGTCGAGCACGGTCGACTCCCACTCGCCGAACGTCGGCATATCCCTCGCCGAGCTGCCGCAGGCGACCAGCTTGATGGTCGGGTCCACGGCCTTCATCACCTGTGCGGCCTGCGCGGCCAACCGGCCGTACTCGAGAGCCGTCTTGTGACCGGTCTGCCACGGGCCATCCATTTCGTTGCCGAGGCACCAGAGAGTGACGCCGTAGGGTTCCTGCCTGCCGTTCGAGCGACGGAGGTCGGACCACGCGGTGCCCCCTTGCACGTTGCAGTACTCCACCAGGTTGGCGGCGTCCAGGATGCCGCGCGTGCCGAGGTTGACCGCCATCATGGTCTCGAGCCCTCGACGCTGGGCCCACGGCAGGAACTCATCGACTCCGATCTGGTTGCTCTCGATAGACCGCCAGGCGTAGTCGACCCGACGGGGACGTTCCTCGCGGGGACCGATTCCGTCTTCCCACGTGTAGCCGGACACGAAATTTCCGCCCGGATACCGCACGAGTGTCGGACCGAGCTCGTCGATGAGGGCTTCGACATCCGTGCGGAAGCCATCGATGTCTGCAGCGGGATGGCCCGGCTCGTAGATGCCGGTGTAGACGCAGCGCCCCATGTGTTCGACGAAGCTGCCGAAGAGGCGGGGATCGATCTGACCAACAGTGAAGTCGGCCGAGACGACCACGCGCGCGGAGGGCGCGAGCCGGTCGCTCACTTCGCGAACCCGTCGAAGGGTTCGCTCGCCACGACGACATCGGTCGTGCCGATGTCGTTCGGAACCGTCGTGCGATCGGGCACGCCGAAGTCCAGGGTCCGTTCGCTCCAGCTCGCGAGATCGCGGGTGGAGCGATGCACGATTGTCTGCAACATCCCCTCGCTCTTGTATCGCTCGTCCGAGTAGAAGCACACTAACTCATCGCCGATGAGCTCGAGCTCCGGCTCCCAGATGGTCGTCGTGGTCGAATCGGGGGACGGGTCATAGACGATCGGCCCCACGGTGTCCACGTGGCTCACGGCCCGCCAGGTCTCACCCCGGTCGTTGCTCGCGAAGATGACGATGTTGGAGGTCTGCCTGTCCGGCGAGGTCGCCTGCCCGGCAAGCAGCAAAAGAATTGAGGGCCCCGCTTTCGCGGAGCCCTCATTCTTTTCGTGGCAAGTGAGGTGTCTGGGGTCAGGACATAGTTCACACATGAGTCGCGACATCGTTCACACCCGGGTTCCGGCAACGATGGCTCATGTCG
>FSXL01000137.1_pt1 | contig 13946 bp, 14 predicted proteins | sample 1638241 | NCBI WGS metagenome assembly FSXL01 (sample SAMEA3914788, study PRJEB12502) | metagenome | biome: forest; material: soil | place: Canada | collected 2011-07-03 | depth 0.1 m | reverse complement strand
TCGTTTCGCGGGCACGTGCCCGTCGAGACGAACAACGACCGGATGAGATCGGCGTCACTCGTCGTTTCAACGACATGATGAGGGGCGTTTGACCTGTCCCTCCTCACGCTTCACGCAAGGTGCGGTCCGTGCGAGATGGTCTTGCTCCCTGTGCCAGCGGGGTTCATAATCAGCGGCAAGGCCCGTAACTGGATGGGCGCATGGAAGTTCGTGAGCGAAGGCTGCGAAAAATGTCCGAAAAACCCGAGCGTACGCCTAAGAAAACTGCAGCCACTTCTGAGAAGAAGCCGGCTACTTCTGATAAAAAGCCAGAGCCGCCTGACGCCGACGGAGGGGACGCGCGCCCAGTGGCGACCGCCGCGCCGCGCCGGCCGGTGATGTTGCCGTGGCTCCGTTCGCACGTCAAAGCACTTGTACTGCTCGGTTTGGCAGCCGTAGCAGTCGTGTGGGGCTATCTGATTTTCCCGCGTGACGAGCCACCCATTCCCGGATCCAACCTCACTGGAGTCAATTTCGTGTCGCCGGTCAGCCTCACGAGTGTCGACGTTGCGCTATCCAAGGGAAAAGAGGGCGCGACGCTCGTGACGATGACCGTGATCGATGACAATGCGGCCAGACCCGCAGATTCCACTATCAGCGTGGGCTTTCAGATCAGTGCCAATACGTGGGGTCACGGCATCCGCCATTGCGTGCCGCACGCGTGCGCACGCCCCGACGGAATCTTCAAACACGAGACCATCACCTTCGTCCTCCCGAAGGCGGCCTCGTCGGCGAAGGCAACGCTGACCATTCCATCCGATGGGAGGCTCGGGTACGGAGTTCGCGCCAACGATGAGTATGCGGCCGCGATTGTCCCGGCGATCAGGTTTTATTTGCAGCCGCCGAAAAAGGTGGCAACGGCGCTAGGCATCACCGCACGACTGAGTTATGCATTACCCGCCTCCGATCAATATGACTGGTCGGGCTCGGCGTTTCCGATAGCCGACGCGAGGTCGGTCACCTGGCAACTAACATCAGGTTCCGGGTATTTCATGGCCAGTGCGACAAACCTGAAGCGGCAATCATTGGACTCCAATGAATTGTTTCTGGCAGGAGCCCTCCTCGGCGCCTCCGGTGCGTTCCTTGCCGCAGCTGTAGAGGAGATGATCTGAAGCGTCCGCCCCTGGGCGATGGCGGCGGTGTCGATGGCAACGATTTGGACAGGCGGCCGTCTAGGAGCAGGGTTGACGGTATGGAATACACACACCTCGGTCGCACTGGTCTCACGGTCTCCCGCATTTGTCTCGGCACGATGAACTTCGGTCCGCAGACGGAAGAAGCGGACGCCCACTCGATCATGGACTCGGCGCACGACAACGGGATCAATTTCTTCGACACTGCGAACGTCTACGGCCAGAACAAGGGCCGGGGAGCGACGGAAGAGATCCTGGGTCGCTACTTTGCGAAGGGCGACGGGCGACGCGAGAAGACCGTGCTGGCCACGAAGGTCTTCGGCGCGATGACGGACTATCCGAACGAGGGCAAGCTGTCGGCACTCAACATCCGGCGCGCCCTGGATGCGAGCCTGAAGCGCTTGCAGACCGATTACATCGATCTCTACCAGTTCCACCACGTGGATCGCGACACCCCATGGGAAGAGATCTGGCAGGCCATCGACGTTGCCATCGCGCAGGGCAAGATCCTGTACGCGGGTAGCAGCAACTTTGCCGGCTGGCACATCGCCACGGCTCAGGAGGCCGCGCGTAAGCGCAATTCGGTGGGGCTCGTCAGCGAGCAGTCGCTGTACAACCTGATCGTGCGTGACCTCGAAGTCGAGGTGATTCCGGCGGCGCAGGCCAACGGCCTTGGCGTCATCCCGTGGTCGCCGCTGCAGGGCGGCCTGCTCGGTGGCGTCATCAAGAAGACCGAGGATGGCAGCCGTCGCCTGGAAGGACGCGCCAAGGAAACTCTCGACGCCATCCGACCACAAATCGAGAAGTATGAGAACTTCGCCGAAGAACTCGGGCACCCGGCCGGCGATATCGCGCTCGCCTGGTTGCTCCACCAGCCCGCGGTGACAGCACCGATCGTCGGACCTCGCACGCAGGACCAACTCGACTCCGCGGTTCGCGCGCTCGACGTGAAGCTGGACGCCGATGCGCTCGCGAAGCTCAACGAGATCTTCCCGGGGAAAAAGACGGCGCCCGAGCAGTACGCCTGGTAGCGGCGAGGATGGATGTGCGCGCGTGTCCAACGAGAGTGACCTCATCGCAATCGATTCACTTCTGTCCGAAGCGGAGTTGGACCAGCGCGCCAAGGTTCGCGAGTTCGTAGACATCGAGATCCGGCCATTCATCGCCGGGTGGTTCGACCGCGCCGAGTTTCCGCGATCGCTGGTGCCGAAGTTTGGGGCGCTCGGACTGCTCGGGATGCACCTGCACGGCTATGGCTGCCCTGGCCGCAGCGCCGTCGAGTACGGGTTGTCAGCCCTGGAGCTCGAGGCCGGTGATTCCGGTCTGCGTACCTTCGTCAGCGTGCAGGGATCGCTGGCGATGAGTGCCATCCATAAGCACGGCAGCGAAGCCCAGAAGGAGCAGTGGCTGCCGGCCATGGCTGCCGGCGAGGTTGTCGGCTGTTTCGGCCTGACCGAGCCAAGCGCAGGGTCGGACCCCGCGGCAATGAAGACCCACGCAGAGCGTCGCGGGGATGCCTGGGTCATCAACGGCAGCAAGCGCTGGATCGGAATGGCGTCCATCGCGGATATCGCGATCATTTGGGCGAGCACCGATGGTGGGGTGCGCGGTTTTATCGTGCCGACATCCACATCCGGATTCACCGCGACCCCGATCGCGGGGAAGCTGTCGATGCGGGCGTCGATCCAATGCGATGTCGAGCTGAACGGCGTCGAGGTTCCCGCAGACGCGATCCTGCCAGGAAGCAGCGGATTGCGCTCGGCCTTCGAGTGTCTGAACGAGGCACGGTACGGCATCGTCTGGGGTTCGATGGGAGCCGCGCGCGACAGCTACGAAGCAGCGTTGGCCTATTCTTTGTCGCGTGAGCAGTTCGGTCGTCCGCTGGCGGCCTTCCAGCTCACGCAGGAGAAGCTCGTGAACATGGCGCTCGAAATCAACAAGGGACTTCTACTCGCGCTGCATCTCGGACGACTCAAGGATGCCGGTCGGCTCGAGCCCCATCAGCTGTCGATGGGAAAGCTCAACAACGCTCGAGAGGCCATCCGCATCTGTCGTGAGGCGCGCACGATCTTCGGCGGAAATGGGGTGACTCTCGACTACTCGCCCCTGCGTCACGCGAACAATCTGGAGAGCGTGCGCACCTACGAGGGCACCGATGAAGTGCACACCCTCATCCTCGGCAACCGCATCACCGGGATCAGCGCGTTCGAATAGGTGGCCGGGGCGAGCCGGACTACGACATTCGCCTGAACCTCATCCGATCGAACGCGTGGATCGTTCTGGCGGAGAACAGGTTGATGACGTTGTCACGTACGGGACATACGCTCAACCGGTTCGCGGCGCTACCCCGAGGGGCTCTGCGAGTAGTTGGCAAGCAGTGGGACACGCCGAACCTCATTATCAGCGTTCATCCCGTCGGCAGGGCGGCGCAACAACTCGCGTTCTCACCGGACGACGGACCCTTCAAATGGCGACAAGACGTTATCCGCGGCGAGAACGCATATCGCCGAGCCGCCGCATGGATCGGTACGCCGCACCGATAGGGTTCCGCTCACCGGAGATATTTCCCGCGAGATCCAAGTGCTGTTGACGACGCGACACGGTCGGTTCGTGAACTTAGCGTAGCGCCAGCACCTCGCTCAGCCAGCGCTTGTACTGGTCCCACGGGTCGTCGACACCGGCGGCAAGGGCGCTGATGTGTGCCGACAGCTCGGCACTGTCGCGAAACCACTCGCTTCCGACAAAGCGTGACGCGGCGAACTGGGCGTGCCGCTTCTGCTCTGTCGCGCGGTCGCCCCGTTCGAACGCGAGCAGATCGTCAAAGCGCAGTTGTGCGAGGCGTGCGCGCGGGTTCGCCGAGGTGCCGATCTTGATGCGGTCACGAAAGCGCAGGTAGTACACGACATCCACTCGGGGCGGTGCGTCATCCCCGTCGGGAACATCGCCGAGTCGCCACTCGCAGACAGCGCAGAGCCAGCCGGACGAATACCGCACGCCGAGACGCGAGCCACATGCCGGGCACGGCCGCGGAAGCACGTCAGTACTGCCAACTCGGCCCGACATCCACTCGTAGGCGGCCAGAATGTGGTCATGGCACAGGCCCAGGCGCGCGTCAGCCTCGATCGGGCGCCGACAGCGCGGTCCTGCCCCCTCAAACGCCCCACAGGTTCGTGTCGTCGCCACGAGCCCACACTACGAACGGCCACCCACACGCGAGCCGGCGACGGTGGTTCGGCCTATCTTCGACAAGCGGAGGTCGTGTTGTGACGGAGCCGGTGGATGCCTGGTGGCAGCGCCGTCAGTGGTCGAAGGGTCTCGCTGTGCCGTACGAGATCGGCGCCTATCGGGCGGAATGGGAGCGTTATCCCGCGCTGATCCGGCAGTACCATCCCGATTTCAATTCCGGCATCACCCTGACCCAGATTCCGCCTGCGGCCGATGTGTTTCTGAGCTGGCAGTGCGACTACGGGCACATTTTCGTCGCGACTCCCGAGGAGCAGCGCAACCGGCCGGGGCGCCGCCGCCGGCGATCGGCCTGGTGCCCCGTGTGTTCGCAGCTCGCGAACCCGCCGCGTATCCGGACCGAGCCGCGCACCGGCTACCCGGAAGTTCCCCCGAAACCGGTGCGCGTCGCGCGACCGGTGTCGCTCGCACCCGGCGTCGCGTTCGTGAGCGAGCGCGCCCCGAAGCCGGCGTCCGCGGCCGAAGGCGAACTGCGCCAGGCGATCCGGGAGCGGTGGGAGTTCGATCTCGGATTCAACGCGATCGCCCTGTCCCGCCCCTTCTTCGACCGGCTCGAAGCGTGGCCCGACATCGTGATCCCCGAGCTGCGGGTCGCGATCGAGTACGACACGATCGGTCGGCACGGTCTCGAACACGTCGGTCTCCGGGAACAGGCCGACGTTCGAAAAGACCGCGCGATTCGTGCCGTGCGCTGGGAGGTCATCCGCATCCGCTGCGGACGCCTGCAACCACTCGGGCCGTTCGACCTGGTTGCCGGCGGCATCTCTCGCCGGTTGCTGGAACGACTGGACGAACGACTCGGGGAAGTGCGTGGCGCACTGCTGGTCGCGGCGTACCGCCGGATCGGCTAACTCAGCTCGGCTCGATGATCGCACGGGCGTTGGCGCGCTTGTAGCCGAAGCGTTCGACATCCGGATTGATGGTGTGGTCGTTGGACGTGGAGATCCCTGACGACGACTTCGTCTTGCACGCGGCGGCTTAGCCGTAGATTCGCGAGACGATCCGTTCTCGGGCGACCTCGTCTGGGCCGGGAAACGTCAGTATGAAAGGTACGTCGTCCGGGTCTCGCCCCTCGAGTAACCGGAAGCCGCCTTCGTCGGTCATCGTCACCTGATTCGACTTCGACCGGAGGATGGCCTCGCAGGTGTCCAGGTCGGCATCTGTCGCCGCGGTCCACAGAACATATTGGGGGCCGATGCAGGAGAGAGCGTGGGTCGCCTTGTCACCGATCGTCCGCAGGTAAAGCTGACTTCCGTCCGGTCCGACCAGCAGAGCGATGGACTCGTTTCGGAGTGTGACCTGGAAGGCGAGTAGGTCGGTGTAGAACTCGACGGACCTGTCGAGGTTCGAGACGAACATCACGACCGAGGCGAGACGGGCACGTGCGCCGATCATCGGCTCGTCCGCTCGCGTCGGGCGAACAGAGTGTGCACAAATCGTCGACCGTGCAACGAGAGGGGCGCGATCTTGACGTACACGTAGGGCGCGACCGGAATCCAGGTGGGAAGCGGCGCTCTATCGGCTGCGGCAATCTCTCCGGGTTCGGTGACGACCCGGGCGACACCGTTGAGCACGATGCTCCACGATTCATCTCGGTTTCGAAGGTCGACCTCGAAGGCCACGTTTTCGTGCGCGACAAGGTCGCGGAGCTTTGTCCCTGCTGCGGTTCGAAAGAGGATGTCTGTGCCATCGGCGTAATAGTCGACGGGGAAGATCTGTGGCCCGGTGTCGTCGGACACGGCGAGCCGGCCGAACGACTCGAGGCCCAGCAGCTCCCAGGCGGATTCCTCGGAGAGCTCCTCGACCGGTCCTTGGGGCGACCACTGGTCGAAGTCGCGTGATCCCGTCATGGTGGTTCCTTTCGTTGAATCCGACTCTCCGCCAGTCCCGGCCGGCTCGACAGGGCCAAAGGTCCCTGTGTACCGAAACGGATCGCACCAGGCGGTCGGGACTTTCGACTCTGGGGGAACGGTGGACGCGAGTTCAGGCTGAAGGAAGTCGCGAAATCGTGACGTCGAGGAGTGTGGCCCGTGACCGAATCAACCAACAGCACAGCAACCATTGGCGTGCTGACCGAGACGGCAGACGGTGAGCGCCGAGTATCGCTCGATCCGAGCGCGGTCGCATCTCTCGTCAAACTCGGTCACGCCGTCCTGGTAGAAAGCGGAGCCGGTGAGGCCGCATGCTTCCGCGACTCCGCCTATTCAACGGCGGGTGCGACGATCTCCACGCATGCGCAGGTCATCACGAGATGCGATGTGCTCGCTGTCGTCCGCGCGCCGGTTCAGACGCTGTCGAACAAGCTTCGTGCGGGACAGATGGTTATTGGCTTGCTTGACCCACTGAACAACATTCGAGGAATGAAAGCGCTGTCGGATCGGAACGTGACAGCAGTCGCCTTCGAGCTGCTGCCTCGGACGGTTAGTCGCTCTCAGTCCATGGATGCACTGAGTTCCCAGGCGAGTGCCGCCGGCTATCGCGCGGGCATCGTCGCGGCTGCGGCGTTCGATCGGTACCTACCGATGATGATCACCGCGTCTGGGACGGCGACACCAGCGAAGGTGATCGTCATCGGGACTGGAGTTGCGGGCCTCCAGGCCATCGCGACCGCGAAACGGCTTGGCGCTGTCGTCACGGGGTATGACGTTCGCGCCGCGTCGCGTCAGGAAGTCGAATCATTGGGTGCGAAATTCCTTACGTCAACGGTTCAGCAGGGCGCAGGCAACGGCGGGTACGCCAAAGCATTGACCGCGGAGGAGCGTACCGCGCAGCAGGGGGAGCTTTCAGCGGCGCTCGTCAGCTTTGACATCATCATCACCACCGCGAAAGTTCCGGGGCGTACCCCTCCCGTGCTGGTCACCCGGCAGACACTCGATGCGCTTCGACCGGGCAGCGTATGCGTGGATCTCGGCTCGAGTGACAAAGGGGGCAACGTCGTCGACTCCGTGCCGAACACCACCACGGTCACAGCCAACGGCGTCACGATCATCGGCGCGGGCGATCTTGCCGCTGACCTGCCCGCGTCAGCGTCCCAAATGTACGGACGCAACATCGTCGCCGTCATCGCCTCCCTCATGCCCAAGGGTGTGCTCGCATTCGACCCGACCGACGAGATTCACCAGAGCATCGTCGTCTGCACGAATGGCAGCATCGTCAATCCGGCCATCCGCACCGCTCTGGGAATTACCCCCGCCGCGAAGGCGACGACTAAGACGGCACCGATCAAAGACAAGGTTCTCGCATCATGACGGCTCAACTGTTCGGCAACCTGGCGATCTTCGTGCTCAGCCTCCTCGTTGGTTTCGAGGTGATCAGCAAGATCCCGACCACCCTGCACACCCCGATGATGTCCGGCGCGAACGCGATCCACGGCGTTGTGATCGCCGGCGCGATCGTCATCGCGGCAGAAGCCCACAGCCCGGTTGGATACGTGCTCACCTTTATCGCTGCGGCGCTGGCCGCAGCGAACGTGTGCGGCGGGTTCGTCGTCACCGACCGGATGCTGCGCATGTTCACCCGACGGAGCTCTTCGGCCGACGCCTCACCCACCGCTAAGGACGCATCATGACCTCGCTCACGTTCGTCATCGGCATCACCTACCTGCTGGCCGCGACCCTGTTCGTTCTGGGCTTGCACCAGATGCGCGCGCCGTCCACGGCACGTCGCGGGAACCTCACCTCGGCACTGGGCATGGCCATCGCCATCGTCGCGACGATCGTTGTCGCATTGCTCGCAAGCGGTGGGAGCGTGTGGGGTTGGATCGCTCTGATCCTCGGCGTCGCAATTGGGGCCGTGTTCGGCGTGGTCCGCGCACGCACCGTCAAGATGACCGATATCCCGCAGCTCGTCAGCGTGTTCAACGCGGTCGGCGGCGGAGCTGCTGCGGCCGTCGCCTTCGCCGACTTCGTCCTGCACAACACGACGACCCTCGGTCTTTCGACCTCAATCCCGATCGTGCTCGATGTCCTCATCGGCTCGGTCACGTTCTCGGGATCTTTGATCGCCGCAGGAAAATTGCAGGGCATCATTCCCGGTCGACCCATCACCTTCCGAGGTAGTCGGCTGGTGAACGTGGTGGTCGTCGCAATCGCTCTCGGCGCAGCGGCGCTCACCCTAGTGTTCGGCCGAAGCACGCTGCTCCTGATCATTGTTCTCGTCGCATCCCTGATCTTCGGCATCCTGATGGTCCTGCCGATCGGGGGAGCGGATGCGCCCGTCATCGTCTCCCTCCTCAATGCGTTCACCGGTCTCGCGGTAGCGATGGCGGGGTTCGCGATCGACAACCAGGCGCTCATCATTGCCGGCGCGCTGGTCGGCGCCGCTGGCACAATCCTTACCTTGCAAATGGCGAAGGCAATGAACCGGTCGGTGATGAACATCGTCCTCGGCGGGTTCGGTACGGGCGACGACAGCTCGACATCAGCCAGCGCGCAGGACCTCACCGGAGTTCGGCAACTCACTGCGGACGATGTCGGCCTCCAGCTCGCCTACGCCCAGCACGTGCTCATCGTGCCCGGCTTCGGACTCGCCTCCGCTCAGGCGCAGCACGAGGTCGCCGACCTGGCGAAGTACCTCATCGCGCACAACATCGACGTGAAGTACGCCATCCACCCCGTCGCCGGCCGTATGCCAGGGCACATGAATGTCCTGCTCGCCGAAGCCAACGTGCCGTACGAGCAGATGCTCCAGCTGGACGACGCGAATGCCGCGTTCGACAACTGCGACGTCGCCCTTGTGGTCGGCGCGAACGATGTGTGCAACCCGATGGCGCGACAGAGCGGAAATCCCGTATCGGGCATGCCCATCCTGAACGTCGACCACGCCAAGTCGGTCGTCGTCCTGAAGCGCTCCATGAGCCCGGGTTATGCGGGCATCCCGAACCCGCTGTTCACCGACCCGAAGACAGGGATGTTCTTCGCCGATGCGAAACAGGGCCTGACCGACATCCTGGCGGCGACCAAGGAATACGTGACCGCCTGAGACTCAGGCGGCCCCACGGAAGATCACCGATTAGCTAGAGAGAAGCACAACCATGAGTACCATCGTTCAACCGGCAAAGCCCGCAGTTCCTTCGCAACACCGTGCCGTGAAGAAAGCGGACTCGGCGCGTCCTGCGAGCACGATCTACGCTCGCCCCGGCACGGCCGAGTCGATCGTCCCCGTCAAGTCACGCTACGAGAATTTCATCGGCGGCGAATGGATCAAGCCGATCAAGGGTGACTATGCAGAAGATCTCGCACCCGCCACGGGTCTTGCCATCGCCGAGTTCGCGCGCTCGACCGTCGAAGACATCGATATCGCCGTCGCAGCGGCAACGGGAGCATTCACCGGATGGGCGGCAACATCCGTCACGGATCGCGCCGCTGTCCTGATCGCGATCGCCGACCGGCTGCAGGAGCACCTCGAGCAGATCGCCGTCCTCGAGTCCTGGGAGAACGGGAAACCCGTACGGGAAACGCTCGCCGCGGACATCCCGCTGGCCATCGACCATTTCCGCTACTTCGCGGCCGCCATCCGCACCCAGGAGGGCACGATCAAGAAGCTCTCCAATGAGCTCGTCTCGTACCATTTCCGTGAGCCGATCGGCGTCGTCGCGCAGATCATCCCATGGAACTTCCCCATCCTGATGGCCGCGTGGAAGCTCGCCCCGGCGATCGCCGCTGGCAACACAGTGGTGCTGAAGCCGGCCAGTGCCACACCGATCTCGATCCTCTACGTGATGGAGCTGATCCAGGACCTGCTGCCCGCCGGCGTCATCAACGTCATCAACGGCAGCGGATCCGCGCTCGGCCAGCCGCTCGTCGAACACGACGGCATCGGAAAGGTCGCCTTCACCGGTTCGACCGCGACGGGGCGGGAGATCATGGGCTACGCCATCAAGAACATCATCCCGACCACGATGGAGCTCGGCGGTAAGTCACCGAACCTGTTCTTCGACGACGTTGCAAAAGAGAAGGACGATTTCTATACCAAGGCCATCGAAGGCTTCACGATGTTCGCCATGAACAAGGGCGAGATCTGCTCCTGCCCTTCGCGGGCGCTGCTGCAAAACGGGCTCATCTCCGGTGGTTTCCTCGACGACGCGCTCGATCGCGTCAATCGGATTGTCGTGGGCGACCCGCTCGACACCGCGACAGAGATGGGACCGCAGAACAGCAGGGACCAGCTCACCAAGATCTCTGGCTACCTGAAGCTCGGCCCTGAAGAGGGGGCAACCGTTCTGGCGGGTGGTTCCCTTGCCGACATGTCCGGCGACCTGGCCGGCGGTTATTTCGTCCAGCCGACAGTGTTCCGCGGAACGAACGACATGCGGATCTTCCAGGAGGAGATCTTCGGACCGGTAGTGACCGTCGCATCATTCGACACATTCGATGACGCCATCGAGATCGCCAACGACACGATCTACGGCCTTGGTTCTGGAGTCTGGAGCCGCAATGGCGACATCACGTACGAGGCGAGCCAGAGCATCCGCGCGGGTCGGGTGTGGGTCAACACCTACAACCAGTACCCGGCAGGCGCGGGGTTCGGTGGATACAAGCAGTCCGGCTACGGTCGCGAGACCGACCAGCAGACGCTCGGGAACTACCAGGAGGTCAAGAACGTCCTCGACAACCACGACCCGAAACCCCTGGGTTTCTTCGCCTAACCGAGACTGATCACGAAAGGAGGGACCGCCGACCGGCGGCCCCTCCTTTTCCTTACCAAAGGACCCGAAGCTCGGGACCTTTGGCACTAAGAATGGCTGGCTCGAATCGACATTGTTGAAGTACGCAAACAATTCAGGCCGACACACGTTGCCGACCGCCACCAGACAAAAGGACCGACATGACACAGGCAACGCACACCGCAACCATCGCACGGCCGCACACGGCCGAACGCGCAATCCCGGCCGTCACTGAGACGGCGATCGTCACCACGACGTCGGGTCGCCGCACGTTGGCGGTACTCCGGATCGCCACCGGCTTCATCTTCCTGTGGGCGTTCCTCGACAAGACCTTCGGACTCGGTTACTCCACGACCACAGCGCAGGCATGGATCAACGGCGGCACACCGAGCCAGGGCTTCCTGAAGAGCCCCGCGGTCGTCGGACCGTTCAAGCCGTTCTTCGCTGCGATCGCGAGTCCGACCACCGATGTTCTGTTCATGATCGGGATGCTGGCAGTCGGAGTCGCGGTGATCCTCGGCATCGGACTTCGGATCAGCGCGGTCGCCGGAACGATCATCCTGCTGTTCATGTACCTCGCCGAATGGTCATTCGGACCCAACGCCGCATCAACCAACCCCGTCGTCGACTACCACATCATCTTCGCGCTCTCGCTCATCGTCATTGCGGTCCTCTCGGCAGGCGACTCGTGGGGCCTCGGCCGCGGCTGGAAGCGTCTCACCGTCGTGCAGAACCACCGCTGGCTCATCTAGCGCACCGGTTCGGACGGCCGACATGTCAACTGACCGTGCGGAAGACCTCACCCTCGGGTGGGGTCTTCCGTCACGTTTCCGTGAGCAGACACAAGGCCCCGGCGTATGCTCCGAGGATAGAGACCCTCCGTGGGATGAAGCTCTCAAGGTTCCCTGGACGCGAGGTCTCACCATGAGCGATGGGCATTCGATCGATTTCCCGGACGAGTCCCGCGGGGAACTGGATCTCGCGCTGGATAATCTCGTTGCCAGAGCGCGCGATGTCCTGAAAATCCAGGGTCGGTTGCGCTCATTGCTGCGAGCAAACCAGGCCATCGTCGAGCAACTCGACCTTCCCGTCGTACTCGAACGCATCGTCGCCTCCGCCGTCGAACTCGTCGGAGCGAAATACGGGGCGCTCGGAGTCGTCGCGGTCGATGGCTCGCTAGAACAATTCATCAACGTCGGGATGACGCCGGACCAGATCGTCGCCATCGGACACCTTCCCGAAGGGCATGGCCTGCTCGGTGCTCTGATTGAGGATCCGCATCCGATCCGCCTGGACAGAATTTCCGACGACGAACGCTCCACCGGATTCCCCACCGGCCATCCTCCGATGGGCGCTTTTCTCGGCGTTCCCGTGCGCGTACGGAACGAGGTGTACGGCAACCTCTACCTCAGCAAGGAGGACACCGAGTCGTTCAGCTCGGAAGATGAGCAACTCGTCGTGGCGCTTGCGGCAACTGCGGGCGTCGCCATCGAGAACGCGCGTCTCTACGCGGAAACTCAACGCCGTCAGGCGTGGTCCGCAGCGTCGGCCGAGTTCACCGCGAACCTGCTCGCGCCCGAAAACAGCGACGCGATTGCGATCCTCGCCGGTCGCATCCTCGAACTGTCCGACGCCGATATCGCGTGGGTTCTCCTGCCCGGGGACAACCCCGCAGAGCTCGTGATCGCCATCGCCCGCGGCGAGGACGAAAGCAACATGCAAGGCTCGTCCATCACGGAGGTCGACTCCCTGGCCGCGAGCATCATCCGAGGAGGAATTCCTAGGCGAGTCGACGACGGCATCGACCTCGGATTCACCCTGAGCGACGGCAGGTCCCTCGGGTCATCGATGGCTGTGCCCCTCATGACGGACGGGCTCGCGGAAGGCGTTCTGCTTATCGCCAGACTCCATGGTGGCCTGCCATTTGCGGTCGCCGATCTCGAGATGGCCGCCGATTTCGCAGGTCAGGCCAGCGTGGCAATGGAGTTGGAGGCGGCTCGCGCAGATCGGCAACGAATGGTGGTCCTCGAGGACCGCGGTCGCATCGCCCGCGACCTTCACGACCATGTCATCCAACAGCTCTTCGGCACCGGCCTCGAGCTGCAGAGCATTGCCGGCGGCCTTCCCATGGGACCGGTATCGGATCGCATCATCCAGGCTGTCGCAAACCTGGATGGAACGATCTCCCAGATTCGCACCATCATCTTTGCGCTGTCCGCTCAGGCCCCGGAAGCACAGACATCGGTCCGGCATTGGATCATCGACCTTGCCAACGAGCTCGCGCCGGCCCTCGCGTCAACACCGGCTGTCAGTTTCGCCGGTCCCGTCGATCTGATAGTGACGGACGATCTCGCGGACGACGTGCTTGCGGTGGCACGAGAGGGACTCGTGAACGTGATCAAGCACGCAGGTGCGACGCGCGCCTCGGTGTCGCTGGCCGTGCGTGAGGGCCAGGTCTATTTGGAGATCACCGACGACGGGCACGGATTCGACGAGGGCACTCGGCGCAGCGGCGTTGCGAATCTCGAGCATCGCGCCGTCACCCGCGGGGGGATCCTCGCCGTGGACTCGGACGCGGATGGAACCCGGCTGCTCTGGCAGGTTCCTTATGAAACGGTCGCGGCATGACCAGTCGCGCAAGCACACCATGATCCGCGTGTTCCTCGTCGACGACCACGAGCTCGCTCGTCGTGGCATCGCCGGTCTCCTCGAGGCCGAATCCGACATCGAGGTTATCGGAGAAGCGGGAACGGTCGCGCAAGCCAGATCGCGAATACTCGCCACGCGACCGGATGTGGCAGTGCTCGACGTTCGGCTGCCCGACGGCAGCGGAATAGATGTCTGTCGGGACATCCGCTCTACGGACC
>FSXL01000655.1_pt1 | contig 14423 bp, 13 predicted proteins | sample 1638241 | NCBI WGS metagenome assembly FSXL01 (sample SAMEA3914788, study PRJEB12502) | metagenome | biome: forest; material: soil | place: Canada | collected 2011-07-03 | depth 0.1 m | reverse complement strand
GTCCGAGGAAGACGTCGCCCTCGCCGTATTCGCCCGGACCGGTCTTGAAGAACCGGCTGAGGCTCACGGCCTTGTCGGGGTCGCCCGCCGCAGCGAGCGCCGCCATCAGTTCGGTCGCGGTGGCTGTCACAGCCGAATTCTACGATCCCGCACCGATACCGCGCGGCGACGGGGTATCCGCACAACTTTCTAGCGTGATGCGCAACCAAACGCTCCGATGCCCCGAATACCCTGGTATCAGCGCACGATTGTGCCGATTCCTCGACCGCGGATGGAGGGTAGCCATGTCACAACTGATGCAGAACAGCGTCATCATCGGAGAGCCCGAGGTCCTCGAGGACTCCGAACTCTGGCTGGACCTCAAGTCGGCAGTGAGTGAGTTGCGTCCGATGCAGGTGCAGGACGGCAGCATCCCGGAAGCCACGCACCACGAACGGGCGCGCGAGCTGATCGAGACCATCGCCGGTCGGCTCGACGACTTCGCCCAGGTTTTGCCGCATGACGCCGACTACCTCGAGGCGTGCGCGGGCGACTTCCGGGCCTGGGCCGGTCAGCTCGGCGTCCCCGATTTTCTCGATTCCCTGAACGCCTTCCAGCCCCAGGCGAACCGCGTCGACGGACTGCGCCACCTTGTCGTCTTCCCGATGTACACCCAGAACGGCTCGACCGATCGACTGGTCGAAGCCGTGCTCATCGAGGTGCGCTGGCCCGACTTCATCGCCGACCTCGAGGCCGGCGACTACTCCAACAAACTCTTCGTGCCCATCCGCTTTCTCGACTTCACGGATGGCTACGACACCAACTCGGCGGTGCTGTTTCCAGAAACAGTGGCTATGCGCGAAATCCCCAGGTTCAGCTGGGGAGCCATTTTCGCGGATAGGGAAGCGGCACGTTTCCGTCGAGTTGTGCGCGCGGCGTCTGAGATCACGAAACTGGATCTACCCGACAGCGCCGCGCGCCTCCTCGACGACCAGGCGCTCGCCGAAGAGACGTTCGTGATGTGGGATCTCATCCACGACCGCACGCACATGCGGGGCGATCTTCCGTTCGACCCGTTCATGATCAAGCAGCGCATGCCGTACTTCCTGTACTCGCTCGAGGAGTTGCGCTGCGACCTCACCGCGTTCCGCGAGGCGACCCGTCTCATCCGAGCGGACGAGACGGATGCGACTCTCCGCGACCACGCCGAGCTGGTGCAGTACGCGATCATCTTCGATCGCATCTTCCGCTTCCCGCTCACGGGGTCGCGGGTGCGCAACTACGACGGACTGGGAGGGCAGCTTCTGTTCGCCTGGCTGCACCAGCACCACGTGCTGCACTGGACGGACACGCAGCTGACGATCGACTGGGACGAGGTCCCGAACGTCGTCATCGCGCTGTCCGACCGGATCAACGACCTGTACTGGCAGAGCATCGACCGTCCGAAGATGGCGCACTGGCTCGCCGCGTACGACCTCGTCTCCGAGACGCTCGCCCCGAACCCCGCATCGCGCTGGGCGGTGCGTGACCTCCCGCTCGAGGGCCCGGCCAAGCTGCTGACCGATGCCGTGATGGACGACGAGTTCCCCCTCTCGATGTTCTACGAGGCGCTGTCCAAGAAGATGGTGGGCGTCATCGAGTCCACGAGCGGCATCACGGGCGCCACGACAGCGTGAGCATCGTCGTCGTGACCGGCGCGACCGGCCCCGCCGGCACTGCCGCCTGCGCGGCCCTGCTGGACGCCGGTCACCGGGTCGTCGCTGTCGGGTCGGACGCCGAGCGGTTGAGTGCCGTGCCCGCATCCCTGCGCCACGTCTGCGACCTGACGGATGCCGCGCAGACGGCGGAACTTGCGGCGACCGTGCGGGCCAAGGAGGGCGGCGCAGACGCCCTGGTGCACCTGGTCGGCGGCTGGCGTTCGGGACACGAAGCGCTCGACTGGGACTGGCTCGAGGCGCGCATCCTCACCACCCTTCGAATGACGACCCTCGCCCTCATCGGCGACCTGGCCGCATCCGACTCCGGACGACTTGTGACGATCGGTTCGGTCACGGCCGGCGAGCCGACGTGGGGCGGCGCCAACTACTCGGTCCTCAAGACAGCGGCGTCCGCCTGGGTGGCGTCCGTCGCATCCGGATGGCGCAAGGCGGGGACCGGCGCGGCCGTCGAACTGCTCGTGCGGTCGATCGGGCCGGACGGCACCCCCGTCGATGTCGTCGCCGGGCGAATCGTCGGCGCGATGGGCGGCGACCCCGCGGAACTCAACGGCGCGCGCATCGATCTGACGGCCTGAGTCGGAACCGGGGCAACGCGTCGTGTCCCGCGAGCGGAGCACAAGTTAGGCACTGACTACTCATGTCCTGCCCGCGCGCCTGGGTCGATGATCGTCACGTACCGAACGCTCGCCCCGCGAGCGCCCGGTCGCCACGATTCTTACGACAAGAAAGGTACGCCCCTCATGGGTCTCTTCAAGGACTTCAAGGACATGAAAGACATGGTCAACGCCGCGCCCGGCATGATCGACTCCGCCCAGCAGCTGCAGGCCAACGCGCAGGCACAGGCCGCGGCGGCGCAGGCCCAGTTCGGTGCTCCCGGTGGGGCGCAGGCCTACGTGAACAACCTCAACGCGGGCATCAACGGCGAACCCGATCCCAAGCAGCTCGAGCCGATCAGCGGCGTCTCCCTCGAGGCGTACACCGCGATCATCAAGGAGCTCGGCGCTCGCGGCAACGACCAGAGCCTCCTGCCGGAGATCGCACAGTCGCACGGCGTGAAGCCCGCCGACTGGGACAAGGCCAAGGAGGGCTGGGGCGCTCGCATCAAGGACGATCGCGCCGTCGGCACCAGGTTCAACGCCCTGTACACCGCCTCGTAGCCATGGGGTTCTTCGGAGACCTGAACAAGCTCCGCATCCAGGGTGAGGAGATGCGCGAGAAGCAGGATGTCAAGGGGACCATGGCGGATGCCAAGGCCCGCATGGATGCCATGAACGCTGCGTACGCTGCGGCGGCCCCGCACCCCGAGGATCCCGCGAGCGAGGCCCGTCGCGTCGACGCGACGGCCACCGTCCAGTCGGCCCAGCAGACCGGGATGATGGTCAACATGAACCAGGGCGTTCAGGTGAACCTGCTCGTCATGATCAACGGAATCCCGATGCCGGTCACGGCGTTGCTCATGGTTCCCTACCTCAATATGGCGAGGCTCCAGCCGGGAGCCCAACTCGCCGTGTCCATCGATCCGCAGATACCCGAATCCATTCGGATCGACTGGACCAAATAGGCGGTACCCAGCCGCACTCCGGGGGCGTCGCGCGACACCGTGCGACGCCCCCGGCTCTGTGGGAGCGGCGCTGCCGGTCTGCGAGACTTGAGACATGAGCCTGCATGACACGAACTATCGCGGATTCGCCAGCGACAACTATGCGGGTGCGCATCCCGAGGTCCTCGCGGCGATCGCCGACGCGAACGGCGGTCACCAGATCTCGTACGGCGAGGACGTCTACACCGAGGAATTGACGAAGGTCATGCGTGGCCACTTCGGCGAGCAGGCCGAGGTGTTCCCGGTGTTCAACGGCACGGGCGCGAATGTAACCGCATTGACCAGTGTCATGCCGCGGTGGGGTGCGGTCATCGCGGCCAGCACCGCCCACATCAACACCGACGAGGGCGGGGCGCCCGAGCGCGTCAGCGGCCTCAAGCTGCTCACCGTCGACACCCCGGACGGCAAACTCACCCCGGAGCTGATCGAGACCGAGGCCTGGGGATGGGGCGACGAACACCGGGTGCAGCCGGCCGTCGTGAGCATCACCCAGACCACCGAACTCGGGACCCTGTACACGGTCGCCGAGATCACCGCGATCGCGCAGTACGTGCACGCGCGAGGCATGGTCCTGCACATGGACGGCGCGCGGCTGTCGAACGCCGCGGCTGCGCTCGGTGTGCCGTTCCGCGACTTCACGACGGATGCCGGCGTCGACATCCTGAGCTTCGGGGGTACCAAAAACGGACTCCTGTTCGGGGAGGCGATCGTCTCGCTCGACCCGACGAAGAGCGACGGGCTCATCTACCTGCGCAAGCTCAACATGCAGCTGGCCTCCAAGATGCGCTTCATCAGCGCGCAGCTTCTGGCCCTGTTGAGGGACGATCTGTACCTGCGCTCGGCCGCGCACGCGAACGCCATGGCGGCCAGGCTGCGCGGCGCCCTCGAGGCCGGGATCGCCGCGGGAACCATCAGCGGACTGTCGTTCAGCCAGCTCACCCAGGCCAACGCGATCTTCGCCATCTTGCCCAACGATGCCGCCGACCGCATCCGCGAACGCGTCCGCTTCTACGACTGGGATCGGGCCGCGGGCCAGGTGCGCTGGATGTGCTCGTACGACACCACGGAGGCGGATGTCGACAACTTCGTCGCCGTCATCACCGAGGAACTCGCGCGTTAGCAGAGGCGCATCCGGAGCCGTGTAAATCCTGCGTAAAACCTCCCCGCGAGCAGCCGTTAACCTCGCGTTCATACTCGCGCGACCCCTAAGCTCTGGCCATGGCCATTACTGCACCCTCAACCCGCGCAACGACCGTTGAAACTGGCGGCATCGAAGCGATCCCGTCCTCCAAACGTCACGGCTCACCGTGGCAGTTGCTCGCCACCTGGTCAGCGCCCAACCTCGAGTTCGCCACCGTGTTCGTGGGCGTCATCGCCATCGGTTTCTTCGGGCTGAGTTTCAAGTACGCAGTACTGGCCATCATTCTCGGAACGGCCTTCGGCGCGTTGACGCAGGGCGTGCTGTCGACCTGGGGTCCCCGGGAGGGTCTCGCTCAGCTCGTGCTCAGCCGCACGGCATTCGGAAACCTCGGCAACATCCTGCCGGCCGGCATCAACGCCATCGTCGCCGGCCTCGGCTGGTTCGCCGTCAACTCCGTGAGTGGTGCGTTCGCGCTGAGCGCGCTCATCCCGAGCCTGCCCGTCGTGGTCAGCCTCATCATCATCGTCGTGATCGAGGTCATCGTCGCGTTCGTCGGCCACGATCTGGTGCAGGTCTTCGAGCGCTACTCCTCGATCGTCCTCGGAATCATCTTCCTGATCGCCACAGTGATCATCCTGGCTCACGCCAACCTCGGTCTCGGGGTCGTCAACAAGGAGCACCTTGGCTTCAGCTTCGGAGGCTTCACCCTCGCGACCGGCGCAGCGTTCGGCTACGCGGCCGGATGGAACCCGTACGCATCCGACTACAGCCGCTACCTTCCCAAGACGGTCAGCCGTGTGAAGGTCGGGCTCGCCGCCGGCCTCGGCAACTTCATCGCCTGCGTCGTCCTCGAGATCGCCGGTGCGGCATCCGCGTTCATCGCCTTCAACGGCGACAACCCGACGGGCGCGTTCGTTCAGGGCCTGCCGACCGTCATCGCGGACCTCACGCTGGTCGCCATCGCCATCGGCGCCATCGCTGCTAACGCACTCAACGTCTACTCGGGCGCGATGTCGTTCCTGGCCCTCGGCATCCGGATCCCGCTCGCACTGCGTCGCGCCATCGTCGCTGCGATCTTCGGCGTCGTCGGATTCTTCATCGCGTGGAGCGCACTACCCAACGCCGGTGCGACCTACACGGGCTTCCTGCTCGTGATCGCGTACTGGATCGCCCCGTGGCTCGGCATCGTCTTCGTCGACCGGCTCCTCAGGCGCGGCACCGCGATCTCCGGCATCGTTCCTGCGCACGCGAAATATCGCAACTGGGCCGGTCCGATTGCCTTCGTGGTGTCGGTCGTCGCCTCGATCTGGCTGTTCGCCAACCAGTACGGCTACTTCGTCGGAGTCATCCCGAATGCCAACCCGAGCGTCGGCGACCTGACAGCGCTCGTCGGCTTCGTGCTCGCGGCGGTGCTCTACTTCGTCCTCTTCAAGGCGTTCAAGCCGAAGCTGGGCGGCCCGCTCGCGGACGAACCCGACGACATCATCGGAGTCGACGCCGCCGACGCCGTGGCCTGACGGTCATGGCAGAAACGCTCTACGTCACCGACGACGAGAAACTCGCGGTCGCCGTCGGCGAGGCCCTCAAGGGTCTCGCCGAGGGCGGCATCCCGATCGGTGCAGCGCTCTTCGACGAGAACGGCCGACTGCTCGGGAGCGGACACAACCAGCGCGTGCAGGGAGACAATCCCGCGCTGCACGGCGAGACGGCGGCGTTCCTGGCCGCGGGAAGGCAGAAGAGCTACCGCAAGACCACCATGGTCACGACGCTCTCGCCCTGCTGGTACTGCTCCGGGCTGGTGCGACAGTTCGGGATCGGTCGAGTCGTGGTCGGCGACACCGTGAACTTCTTCGGCGGCCAGGACTGGCTGGCCGAGAACGGCACAGAGGTGACGACGCTCAACGACCCCGAGCTCATCACGATCATGGGTGACTTCATCGCCGCGAATCCCGAGCTCTGGAACGAGGACATCGGCGAGGAATAGCTGGGCCGCGACTCCGAGTCCCGGCCCCACTCGACCGCACCCCACCCACCTTCCGTGAGGGGCGGCAAATCGCCCCTTTTTGCGCGCAAAAAGGGCGATTTGCCGCCCCTCGGCGGTTAACTAGGGCTGCAGGAGGACCTTGATCGCGCGACGCTCGTCCATCGCCGCGTAGGCCTCGGCGACCTCCGCGAGAGGCAGGGTCAGGTCGAATACCCGGCCCGGATTGATCCGGTGGTCGAGAACCTCGGGGAGAAGCTCGTGGATGTAGTTGCGCACGGGCGCGACGCCGCCGTTGACTCCGACATTGCGATTGAACAGGGTGCGGATGGGAAGCTCGGCGCCGCCGTTCGGGACGCCGACGTAGCCCACCATCCCTCCTGGCCGCACGGACCTGATCGCCTGATCCATCGACTCCGCTGTTCCGACGCACTCCAGCACGGCGTCCGGTCCGATCCCATCGAACATCTCGCGGATGTGCTTGATGCCGGCCTCGCCACGCTCCTCGACGGCATCCGTCGCGCCGAATTCGAACGCGAGGGCCTGGCGGTCGGCGTGCCGCGACATCGCGACGATCCGGGATGCGCCCAGCCGCTTCGCCGCCAGAACCGCGCAGAGACCGACGGCACCGTCGCCCACGACGGCGACGGTCGTGCCGTGCGTCACGCCGGCCGACACGGCGGCGTGGTGGCCGGTCCCCATCACATCGGCCAGGGTGAGAAGGCTCGGGATGAGAGCCGGATCGGGCTGGCCGGGGACCGCGACCAGCGACCCGTCGGCGTGCGGCACCCGCACGCGCTCACCCTGCCCACCGTCCGCGAAGTGGCCCGTGCGATCATCAGCTCCCCACCAGCCACCGTTAAGGCACGACGTCGAGACGCCGTTCTCGCAGTTGCTGCAGGTCATGTCGCAGTCGTAGAAGGGGGCGATGACGAAGTCGCCGACCTTGATCTTCCTGACCCCGTCGCCAATCGCCTCGACGATGCCGACAAACTCGTGGCCGATTCGCTTCGGCTCATCGGTCGGCACAACGCCCCGGTAGGGCCACAGGTCGGAGCCGCACACGCACGCGGCGACGACCCGGACGATGGCGTCGATGCCCGTGGACAGAACCGGGTCCGCAACCTCCTCGAGTCGAATGTCGCGTTCACCGTGCAGAAGGGTTGCCAGCATGGTTTAAGCCTACGTCGCTTCGGCAGGCGCCCGGGCCGATCCCGTTCCGCGGATTCTGCCGGGAGCAGGATGCGCAACACCGCGCTCTCCCGAGTGGCACAATCTCTGGATGGGCGCTTGGCGGGAACGCAACTTCCGACTGCTGTTTATCGGACAGACCACCTCGGCCCTCGGGAACACCCTCGTTCCGGTCGCGCTGTCGTTCGGAGTCCTCGACCTCACCGGATCCGCGTCGCAGCTCGGACTCGTGCTCGGCGCCCAGTCGGCGGCGCTCGTGATCTTCATCCTCCTCGGCGGCGCCATCGCCGATCGCGTGCCGCGTCGAGCGCTCATGCTCTTCGCCGACAGCCTGCGTGGATGCTCCCAGGCGGCCATCGGAATTCTCTTCCTAGTCGGTCACGTGAGCATCGTGCCGATCGTCGCCCTCGGCGCCGTGGTCGGAGTCGGCGAGGCGCTCTTCCAGCCGGCGGCGACCGGACTTCTCCCCGCGATCGTCAAATCGGAGCACCTCCAGCAGGCCAACGGGCTGCAGCAGACGGCCAACGCCATCGCGGGCATCGCCGGACCCGCGGTCGCTGGCATCCTGGTCGTCTCCGTGGGTCCGGGCTGGGCGATCATCGGCGACTCGGCGAGTTTCTTCGTGAGCGTCGGCCTCCTCGCGGCGCTCAGCGTGCGCGACATCGCCCGCGCGGAATCGCCGGGACTCATCGGGCAGCTGCGCGAGGGATGGACCGACTTCTGGACGCGGAAGTGGTTCAGGACCATCGTGTTCTGCTCATCCGCCTTCAACTTCCTCTACGCGGGATACGTCGTGCTCGGACCCGTGATGTCCCGGCTGCACTACGGCGGCGCGGGCGCCTGGGCCATCGTCGCGACGGTCGGTGCCATCGGTTCGTCGGTGACGGGGCTCATCGGGCTGCGGCTGAGCCCTCGGCATCCGCTGCGCACCGCGACGCTGTTCCTGGGGGCCGCCTGCCTCGCGCCGCTCGCCCTCTCGGCGCTGCTTCCGCTGTGGGCCGTCGCGGTCGCGTCGGCGCTGGTCGGCGGATCCCTCATCCTGTTCAACACGCTGTGGCAGACCAGTGTGCAGCGGCACATCCCCGAACACCTGATCTCGCGTGCAAGTTCGTACGACTACTTCGGCTCGCTCGTGGCGTTCCCGATCGGTCTCGCGATCGCGGGACCCCTATCCGCCGCGTTCGGCCCACAACCCGTGCTCCTCTGCATCGGGGTGCTTGTTCTCGCCGTGGTGGTGCTGGCGCTGCTCTCACCGAGCGTGCGCAATCTCACGGATGACCCTCCCGAGTCGGCGCAGGCCGAGGCGGCCGACGCCTAGCGTCTACGTCACCGTGAGGGGCGGCAAATCGCCCTTTTTGCGCGCAAAAATGGGCGATTTGCCGCCCCTCAGGGTTATTAGATGGCGCGGATGCTGTTGTTGCGCGGGTCGTGCGTCAGTTCTGCGAGGCCGAGCGCCTCGAGAAGCGGCGGAAGGTACATCCCGAAGCGACCGCGGTAGCCTTTACGAGTTCCGTACCAACCGCCGACCGGATTCGATTCCGAGCGTCCCCAGGCCTCGACCGTGCCCTCGGCCGCGGGCTTCTGCTCGTCGGCCGCGCCCAGCGGAACCCAGTCGCCCTCGGCTTTCAGCCAGGCGTGCAAGTCATCGATCGCTCGCGCCAGATATGTCAGTTTCGTCGAGCCGACCTGGCAGACGATGACCGCCGGATTGGCGGAGTCGTCGCGGTACATCGTGTACGCGGATGTTCCGGGCGGCGTGGTCAGCTCCCACGGGTCTTCCTTCGTGCCTGCGCTCATGGCTCGAAGCGTAGTACCTGCGGGGGCATCTCGATACGCCGGGATGCTCCCGGCTACTCGATGACCGGACACGCCGGGCAACACCGATCATCGAGTAGGGCGCGCAGCGACCGTATCGAGATGCCCACCAGATGACCGTTGCCGCGAACGCCTAGTGCTCGAACCTCGAGACCACGAGTCCGTCGCCCTCCAAGTCCACCTTCACGGTGTCTCCGTCGGCGATCTCCCCCGCGAGCAGCGCCCGCGCGAGCTTGTCGTCGATCTCGTGCTGCATGAGCCGCCGCAGCGGCCGCGCACCATAGATCGGGTCGAAGCCGCGCTCGGCGAGCCAGGCCCGCGCATCCGGAGTGACCGCCAGCTCGAGCCGCCGGTCCGCCAGTCGCAACGCGAGCCGATCCACGTAGAGCGACACGATCTGGCCGAGGTCGTCGGTCGACAGCGGCGCAAACACCACGATGTCGTCGAGCCGGTTGATGAACTCGGGCTTGAACGCCTGCCGAACGATCTCCTGCACCGCGCTCTCGCGGTCCTCCCAGTCGATGCCCTGGTCGGTCAGGATCTGGCTGCCCAGGTTGCTGGTGAGGATCAGGATGGTGTTCCGGAAGTCGACCGTGCGGCCCTGGCCATCCGTCAACCGGCCGTCGTCGAGCACCTGCAGCAGCACGTCGAAGACCTCGGGATGCGCCTTCTCGATCTCGTCGAGCAGCACCACCGAGTACGGACGACGGCGCACGGCTTCGGTCAGCTGGCCGCCCTGCTCGAATCCGATGTATCCGGGAGGGGCGCCGACGAGTCGCGAGACGGCGAACTTCTCGCCGTACTCACTCATGTCGATGCGCACGAGCGCCTTCTCGTCGTCGAACAGGTACTCGGCGAGCGCCTTCGCCAGCTCGGTCTTGCCGACACCGGTGGGGCCGAGGAACATGAACGACCCGGTGGGGCGTCCGGGATCCGAGATCCCCGCACGCGATCGACGCACGGCCTCGCTGACCGCTCGAACGGCGGGCTTCTGGCCGATGAGCCGTCGACCGAGCTCGGACTCGAGAGACAGCAGCTTTTCGGTCTCGCCCTGCTTGAGCCGCGCGACCGGGATCCCCGTCCACGCGGCGACCACGGCCGCGATGTCCTCGTCGGTGACCTGGTCGTTGACCATCCGCGGCCCGAGCTGCTCGACCTGCTCGGCGTCGGCGATCGCCTTCTCGATCTGCGGAATCGTCTCGTAGTTGAGCTTGGATGCGTCCTGGTAGCGCTGGTCGCGCATGGCGCGGTCGAGGTCGATGCGCGCGTCGTTGAGCCGGTTGCGCAGGTCACCGACGGAGTGCAGCGACGCCTTCTCGGCCTTCCAACGCATCTCGAGAGCACCGAGCGCCTCGACGCGCTCCGCCATGTCGGCGCGCAGCTTTTCCAGGCGGACCTTGGATGCCGCGTCCTTCTCCTTGCGCAGCGCGAGTTCCTCGATCCGCAGCCGATCGACGGCACGCTTCAGCTCGTCGATCTCGACTGGCGATGAGTCGATCTCCATCTTGAGCCGGCTGGCGGCCTCGTCCACCAGGTCGATGGCCTTATCCGGCAGCTGTCGGGCGGTGATGTAGCGGTTCGATAGTGATGCCGCCGCGACGAGCGCCGAGTCGGCGATGGTCACCTTGTGATGGGCCTCGTAGCGCTCCTTGAGTCCGCGCAGAATCGCGACGGTGTCCTCGACGGATGGCTCGCCGACGAAGACCTGCTGGAATCGGCGCTCCAGCGCGGCATCCTTCTCGATGTACTCGCGGTATTCGTTGAGGGTCGTCGCCCCGATCATCCGCAGCTCACCGCGCGCGAGCATGGGCTTGAGCATGTTCGCGGCGGCGACCGAGCCCTCGCCGCCGCCAGCGCCGATGAGTGTGTGCAGCTCGTCGATGAAGGTGATGATGCGGCCGTCAGAGTCGTTGATCTCCTTGAGGACGGCCTTGAGCCGCTCCTCGAATTCGCCGCGGTATTTGGCGCCGGCGACCAGGGCTGCGAGGTCGAGCGACACCAGCTGCTTGTCCTTGAGGGAGTCGGCGACGTCGCCGGCGACGATGCGCTGGGCGAGTCCCTCGACGACGGCGGTCTTGCCGACGCCGGGTTCCCCGATGAGTACCGGGTTGTTCTTGGTGCGGCGGGTCAGCACCTGGCTGACGCGCCGGATCTCGGCATCACGTCCGATGACCGGGTCGAGCTTGCCGCTCTTCGCAATCTCGGTGAGGTTGATGCCGTACTGTTCGAGGGCGGATTTCTGCTCCTCGTCGGTAGCGGGCGCACCCTGCATGTTTGCCATCTGGATTCTTCCGTGTTCTGTCTTAGGTGGTGTGAGGTGACGCGGCGCCCACCGGGGCCGCGCTGAGTCGTCGGGGGACGCTGAATCCTTGGGGGACGCTGAGTAGTTGCGTGAAGAGGTCGGCCATGAGTCGCATGGACACCCCGGATCCGTTGGCGCTCGCCCAGTGGATTGCGCCGGCCGAGAGCTCGGCGATCCGAGCCGGGTTTCCGACGACGCCGGCGAGCGCATCGACGAGCGAATCGCGATTGCCCGCCTCGACCAGGATGCCGCTGCGGCCGTCCTCGATCATGTCGGCGGGACCGTAGTGCACGTCGTAGGCGATGATCGGGCATCCGCGGGACAGCGCCTCGAGGACGACGAGCGGCTGCCCCTCGTGCCTGCTGGTGAGAAGGAGCGCGGCCGCCGTGGTGAGTTCGTCGACCGCGCCCGTGACGTGGCCGTGGAGGGTGATGCGCTCGCCGAGGCCGAGTTCGGCGATGCGCGCCTCGAGTTCCGCGCGCTGCGGACCGTCGCCGTAGATGTCGAGACGCGCCGCGGGCACGCGCGCGAGAAGAGCCGGCCACGCCTCGACCGCATCCTCGACGCGCTTCTGCGCGACGAACCGGGCGAGCATGACGACCCGGTTCGGATCGCGCGGCGCCTCGTCGGCGTGCGCCTGCACGGGTTCGGCCGGATGCGGCACGACGATCCAGTTGGCGTGTTCGCCGAACCGGCGCACGGCATCCGCGCGCTGCGTCTCGGTGAGCCATAGCACGGCATCCATGTCATCGATGACGTCGAACCAGCCGCCCCAGAGTTCGTCGATGGGCGAGTCCCAGGCGTGCGGAGGTGCCGTGTGCGCGTTGTGGACCGTGTGAACGAGCGTGTAGCTGCGCTCTCCGACGGCGAGAAGTTCGCCGACCTGTTTGGCCTCGCAGACGACCACCGCGCGATCGGCGCCGCTCTCGGCCAGAACGCTCTCCACCCAGAACCGGTACAGCGCACCGAACCCGGCCAGCTGGCCGGCGACATTTCCCCGCTCATCGAGGACATCGATCCGGATGTCGGCACGGTGCCAGTCGGCACGGCCGGAGACGTAGGGGATGCGCAGCAGCGGGCGGCCAAACGCATCGAGGTAGGTGGTGGAGAGCGTCTCGCCATCGGCGGCGGAGGTCGTGATGCGCCATGGTCCCCGCGTGTCGGATGCCGTCACCTCGACGAGACCGTCCGCGCCCGCCTCGGGAGCGGAACCGGGTGCGGCGTCGCGGCTGGTCGCCGTCGCCGCGAACGCCCGCAGCGCGCTGGGGTTGTCCCGCAGGTCGGCGTAAAGGTTTCGCATGACCGTGCGCGGGGTCGCGAGGCCGAGCGCAATGAACTGCCGGCGCAGCTCGTCGACATCCGGAGCCAGCTCGACCGTGAGAATCGTGGGGGTGACACCCCCCTGCTCGAAGTCGAGAGCGCGGCGCATGGTCGCGACGGTGTAGCCGCCATCGAGTCCCGGCCGCAGACGGCTCGCGATGATGAAGTACGCGGCGTCGGGGAAACGCATCTAGTCCCCCCGCGGTCCGAGTGGTCGCCACACGACGACCTGCGTGTTTCGCTGGGCCCGTGTTCCCGTGCGCAGTGGGACGACGTCGCCCGATCCCGCAGCCGCGAAGACCCGTCGCCCGGGACGATTGAGCAGCTCGTCGGCCAGGGCGGACTCGAGCTCACGCGTCCGGGACTGCAGCGCGGCGACCTGGTTCTCGAGCTCGAGAATTCGACGGATGCCCTCGAGGTTGAGACCCTCGGCGCCGAGCCGCGCGATCTCCCGCAGCTGCATGACATCCCGCATCGAATAGCGCCGCGACTTGCCCGCCGTGCGCGTCGGGCTGACCAGCCCGAGCCGGTCATACTGGCGCAGGGTTTGCGGATGCATGGCCGCGAGTTCCGCGGCGACCGCTATCGCGAAAATCGGGCTGTGCTCGTCCATCAGCGCCCGCCCATCAGTGCAGCGTCCCCGCCTGTTCGAGGAGCTCGGTGCGCGGGTTCTCCTGCGGGCTGGCCGCGGCGAACTCCTCGAGGGCCTTCTTTGCGGCGTCGTTCAGGTGACTCGGAACGGCGACGTGAACGGACGCGAGCAGATCGCCCGTGCCCTTCGACGTCGTGACCCCGCGACCCTTGACACGCAGAACGCGCCCCGTCGGGGTTCCCGCGGCGACACGCAGTCGCACCGGTTCACCGCCGAGCGTCGGCACCTCGACGGTCGCGCCGAGAGCCGCCTCGACGAAGGTCACCGGCAGGTCGACCCTGAGGTTGTTGCCGTCGCGCTCGAACACCGGATGCTTGCGGACCGTGACCGTCAACACGAGGTCGCCGGTCTCGCCGCCGTCCGGGCTCGGCTCGCCCTTGCCCTTGAGCCGGATCTTCTGGCCGTCATTGACGCCCGCCGGGATCTTGACCTTGATGGCCTTGCCGCCCGAGGGCTGCAGGGTGATCGTCTCGCCGTTGATCGCGGTGATGAAATCCAGCGTCGTGGATGCGGTCAGGTCGCGACCACGAGTCGGGCCGCCATAGCCCTGGTATCCGCCCGACGTGCGACCGAAGTTGCCGCCGCCGAACATCCCGCCGAGGAGATCCTCGAAACCATTCTGCCCATAGGGAGATCCAGCGCCGCCCGCTCGGCGACCAGCGCCATTGAACAGACCGCCGAAGACATCCTCGAAACCGCCCGGAGCACCGGAACCGCCCGAGGT
>FSXL01000248.1_pt1 | contig 14454 bp, 14 predicted proteins | sample 1638241 | NCBI WGS metagenome assembly FSXL01 (sample SAMEA3914788, study PRJEB12502) | metagenome | biome: forest; material: soil | place: Canada | collected 2011-07-03 | depth 0.1 m | reverse complement strand
TCACCATGCTGCGCGGCGAGGACGTGAAGAACTCCCTCGACGACGAGGCCGCCCTGCCCAGCGCGGACCCCGACCTGCTGGCCGGTCCGTTCGCGCACGTCGTGATCGATGAAGCGCAGGAGCTGACCGACGCCGAGTGGCAGATGCTGGTGGGCCGCTGCCCGTCCCGAAGCTTCACGATCGTCGGGGACCGCGCACAGGCACGGCACGGATTCCTCGAGTCGTGGCCCGAGCGTCTCGAACGAATCGGACTCACCGACATCAGCATCGCCAGCCTCACCATCAACTACCGCACGCCCGAGGAGATCATGGATGAGGCCGCGCCCTTCATCCTCGCCGCGCTTCCGGATGCCAACGTTCCGACGTCGATTCGCGCCACGGGCGTCCCCGTGCTGCACGCCGGACCCGCCGACCGGGATGCCATCCTCGCGCGCTGGCTCTCCGAGCACGACGAGGGGGTCGCCTGTGTCATCGGCGATCCCGGCTTCGAACCCACCGAGCGGGTGAGCTCGCTCAGCGCCGAGTTCGTCAAGGGACTCGAATTCGATCTGGTCGTGCTCGTCGAGCCTCACCGACTCGGCGAGGGCGTCGAGGGCGCGGTCGATCGCTACGTGTCGATGACGAGGTCAACCCAGGAACTCGCAGTGCTCGAAAGCTGATCTCCACCCGGATCTCCACCCTGAGGTGAGGGCGATCAGCGCCGGACACGGAACAATGGGAGACATGGCGGAATCGAGCGAGGCGAACAGCCCGGCAATCCTCGAGGTGAAAGAGCTGGTCGTCCGGTATGGGACCCGGACAGCAGTCGATGGCATCACCTTCGAGATCCACCGGGGCGAGATCTTCGGGCTTCTCGGCCCGAACGGAGCCGGCAAGACCAGCACGCTGAGTGCAATCGAGGGGCTCGTCAAGCCGAGCTCCGGCACGACGGCCATCGACGGCTTCTCCATCCAATCGCACCCGCTCGACGCGAAGGCCCGTATGGGCGTACAGCTTCAGGCGTCGAGCTTCCAGTCGGAGCTCACCATCGAGGAGATCGTCCGGCTTTACGCGGGGCTCTACGGCACGGGGCTCAGCAAACCGGATATCGCGGAGCAGATCCGCAACGTCGGGCTCGGCACCGAGATGGGTAAGCCCTTCAAGTCGCTCTCCGGTGGCCAGCAGCAGCGGCTCTCGTTGCTCATCGCCGTCATCCACAGGCCGGCCCTTCTGCTGCTCGACGAGCCCACCTCGGGTCTCGACCCGCAGTCCCGACGACAGCTGTGGGACCGGATCGAGAGCCTCCGCCGAGGCGGTGGCAGCATCCTCCTCACAACCCACTCGATGGAGGAAGCCCAATCGGTGTGCGACCGCGTCGCGATCATCGACCACGGGACGCTGCTTGCAACGGCCACTCCGGAGACGCTCATCGAGACCTACCGCGAGGATCCGCGAGTGCTGAAGGTGGCGCGCGGCGCCGTGACGCTCGAAGACGTTTTCATCGGACTGACCGGGAGTGATATCCGTGACTGAGGCAACCATGACCACTGTTCGACCGCCAGCGGGACTCGTGTTCCGCTCGCTGTTCCGCGCGGACTTCACGGTACTGTTGCGCAGTTTCCGCACGCTCCTCGTCAACTTCCTCGTGCCGATCTTCATCCTCGTGATTACGGGCTTGCACTCTGGGAGCACTGCGAGCGCGTTCGGCGACGCGTCCTACGAGATCGGACTCGCCCTGACCTACGGCCTGATGTCCTCCAGCCTCATCGGGTACGCCATCACGGTCGCCCGCGACCGCGATGGCGGTGTCTTCCAGCGCCTTCGGGTGACTCCCGCGCCCACCTGGTCGATCATGACGAGCCGCCTGCTCGTGCAGATCATCGTGGACCTCGTCATGACCGTCGTGGTCGTGGCGGTCGGCACGATCATGCACCACGTGAGCTACACCGTGGTCCAACTCCTGCTGATCGGATGCGTCTCGGTGCTCGGCGGCGCGGTGTTCCTCGCGATCGGACAGGCCATCGTCGGACTCGTCCGGTCGGCCGTTGCCGTCAACGCTGTCGCCCGAGTCTTTTACGTCGTTCTGCTGCTGCTCGGCCTGGTCGGCTCGAGTGGGCTCCTCGGAAGCACGCTCCAGTCGATCGCGCAATGGTCCCCGGTCGGCGCCATGATCTCTCTCTATGAGGGCGTCATCACGCCGTCACTGTGGGGGTGGCCGCAGGCCGACGGACTCATCGCATCCGCCGTCTACATTGTCGTGGGTGCGTACATCGGCATCCGCTGGTTCCGCTGGGAGTCCCGGTAGAGGTCGACGGGTAGCCTGAGAGGGTGAGCCAGCAACAACCACCAGACTGGTTCACCGAACTCTCCGCTCGAGCCGCGGAGCCAATGCCCGAGCCGGATGCCGCGGTAATCGCCGTCGAGCGCACACGCCGTCGCCGACGGGGACGGATCGCGGGCATCGTCTCCGCCGCCGTCATCGTGGCCCTGATCGCCACCTACGTGTCGCTCACGCTCACGGCCCCGGTCGGCAACGCCGCCTCGACCCTCCACGTTCCCAGCGTTGCGACGCCCACCGCGGCGACGATCGCGATGCCGGCCGTGGGGGAAGCCGCCGTCAGCATCGCGGGCGCCGACGACTATCTCGGCACGACCGCCGACGGTATCTTCGCCTCGAGCGGCGGGGACGGCAAACTGCCCATGGCGAGCATCAGCAAACTCATCACGGCTCTCGTAGTGTTGAACGCCAAGCCGCTCGGAGCATCCGGAACCGGCCCGACGATCACCTGGAGCGCCGCGGACGCCAAGCTCTACGACAAGTACTACCTGCTCAACGCGACCATCGCGGCGATGCCGGCCAACAGCACGATGACCGAATACAACGCGATCGAAACCATGCTCGTGGTCTCGGCCTGCAACTACGCGGAGGCCGTCGCCGACTGGGCATTCGGCTCGAACGCGAATTTCCTCTACCACGCGCGTCTCTGGTTGAAGGCGAACGGGCTCGACAGCACCACCATGGTCGAGCCGACCGGCATCGATCCAGAGAACACCAGCACCCCGAGTGACCTCATCGCCCTCGGCAAGATCGCCATGGCGAACCCCACCATTGCGGGAATCGTCGCGAAGACCAGCCTCGACGTGCCGTCGCTGCAGGGGATGCCCAACACCAACGACCTGCTCGGCTCCGACGGGATCGACGGGATCAAGACGGGAACCCTTGAGGGCTCGGATCTGCTGTTCTCGGCAAAGGTCTCGGACGGCGTCCCGACACCGCTCACCGTTACTGGGGTCGTGCTCAAAGGCGCCAGTCGCCAAAGCGTCGACGCCTCGGTGCAGGCCATGATCGCGAGCCTCGTCGCCGGATTCCACACCGACCAGCTCGGGACGAAGGGCGAGGTGGTGGGGACCTACTCGACGCCGTGGGGTTCCAGCGCCAGCATGGTGCTGGGCAAGACGGCCTCACTCGTCAGCTGGTCGAGCACGCCGATCACCTCGAAAGTGTCGACGACCACACTCGCGACGGGCTCATCCGGTGAGAAGGTGGGAACCGTCACCTGGACGGTCGGCAAGGCCACGATCAGTGTGCCCGTGGTCCTCAAGGGCAAGATCGCGAAGCCCTCGACCTGGTGGCGCCTGACCCATCCGGCCCAGCTGCTCAAATAGCGCTGACCCTCGCGGGCGACGTCAGTCCCGCGCGGCGCGCCGGATGAGATCGGCGATGCGCGCCTCGACGTCAGCGTTCAGGCCGGTGACCGCGAACGAGGTCGGCCACAGCTCGCCGTCGTCGAGTTTCGCAATGTCGCCGAAGCCGAGAGTCGCGTATCGAGTCTTGAACTTCGAGCCAACCTGAAAGAAGCAGAGCATCTTCCCGTTTCGGTAGTATGCCGGGCTCCCGTAGAACGTTCTCGGCGTGAGCGACGGATCCGCAGCCATGATCACCGAGTGGATGCGCTCCGAGAGCACCCGGTCGCCCTCCGGCATCTCTGCGATCTTCGCCATTACCTCGCGCGCCGAGTCCTCGGCACTCAGCTTCCTGCTTCGCCCCCTGGCCTCCGCGGTGAATTCCTTGATCGCCGCCCGCTCCTCCGCGGTGACGCCACTCGACTTCGACGGTGCCGCCATGTCAATCTCCTCGCATCCGGCTTCCGTGATCGACGTGCTCTCCCGAGCATACAAAGAGCTGCGCGACGTACGGTTTAAGCAGCGACCAGACGGCCCGCCTCGACTCCACGAAGGATCACGAAACATGAAGCACGTCACACTCGGAACGCTCGATGTCGGTCGAATCGGCCTCGGCTGCATGGGGATGCTCTACCCGAGCGCCGATCCGGCCGAATCGACCAGGACCATCCACCGGGCGATCGAGCTCGGCGTGACGCTTATCGACACGGCAGAGATCTACGGCGGCCCCTTCACCAACGAGGAGTTCGTCGGCAAGGCGCTCAAGGGCCACCGGGACCAGGTCGTCCTCGCGACCAAGTTCGGCCTCGTCTCGCACGAGGGCGCTGGTCAGTGGAACGTCGACAGCCGACCATCGAACATCCGAATCGCGGTCGAGGGCTCGCTGAAGCGGCTCGACACCGACCACATCGATCTCTACTACCAGCACAGAATCGATCCGAACGTTCCGATCGAGGAGGTCATCGGAACGCTCGCCGAGTTGATCGACGAGGGCAAGATCCGCCACATCGGGATGTCGGAGGCGTGGGTCGACAACATCCGGCGAGCGCACGCGGTGCACCCGATCACGGCGTTGCAGTCGGAGTATTCGCTCTGGACGCGTGACCCGCGCGACGAGGTGCTCCCCGTTCTCGAGGAGCTGGGCATCGGGTTCGTGCCGTATTCGCCGCTCGGTCGCGGATTCCTGACCGGCACGATCCGCTCGGTCGACGACCTGCACCCCGAAGACAACCGGCGGGCCAACCCGCGGTTCTCGGAGGAGAACTTCGCGGCGAACGTTCGCGCGGCGGACGAGGTGCGCGCCGTCGCCGCGGAGGTCGGAGCGACCCCGGCACAGGTCGCACTCGCCTGGGTTCTGGCCCAGGGCGAGCACTTCGCGCCGATTCCGGGTACCAGCCACGTTGCTCGTCTGGAAGAGAACGTTGCCGCCGACGATGTCCAGCTCACCCCAGAACTGCTCGATCGTCTCGACCGAATCGCGCCGCCCGTTGGCGCCCATCACGCCGACGCGCAGATGGCGATGTTGGACCGGTAGCTCTTCTCGCCCGAAACGCGGACGCGCGCCGCGACTGCACGGTCGGGTCAGGCACGCGCCTCGTGCAGCTGGCCGAGCACAGCGGGGAGCATTTCCGCCAGCTCCGCGGGGAGTTTTTCGACGATCGGGGTGAGACGCTCGCCGACGGTTGCGACCGCGCCATCCGCGAGCGCCTGCCCGTCGGGCGAGAGTCGAAGCGTGATCGATCGACCGTCGACCGCGCTCTCCTTCCGAATGACCAGTCCGCGGCGCTCGGCGCGATCGACGAGGCCCGTCACGGTGGAGCGCTCGAGGCCGAGGTAGCGTGCGAGTTCTGCCATCGTGAGGGTTCGATCGCGAAGGATCCCGAGTACCCGGACCAGAGTCAGCGAAAGGTCGTGTTCGGCCCCGACTCGCGTCACGATCGCGATGACTTCGAACGAGGTCTGGACGAGCAGGTCGACGAACTCCCGCGAAGACGCGGTGGTCGTGCGGCGGGATTCGGATGTGGACACGCATCTCATCGTAGACATTTAGTTCGTATTGCGCACTAAAGTAGTTCGTGTCACAAATAAAACAGCCTTTCCGCGATACCTTCTGAAAGCCGCAACCCATGCACGCAGCGCTCGTTACCTCGTTTGATAGCCCACCACGCTACGAAACCGTCGACGACCCAACGACGACCGATCCCGATGAGATCATCGTCGACCTCGTTGCGTCGGGGCTGCATCCGAGAGTGCGCTCGCAATCGAACGGATCGCACTACACCAGCACCGACGAGCTGCCGCTGATACCAGGAGTCGACGGGGTCGGACGCACGGCGGACGGCGAACTCCGGTACTTCATCGTCGACGACGACGGGATGGGTGCGATGGCAGAGAAGGTCGTCATCGACCGCCGCAGAAGCGTCCCGCTGCGCGAGGGCGTCGACCCGCTGCTGATCGCCGCCGCGATGAACCCGGCGATGTCATCCTGGATCGCGCTGCGCAAACGAATCGAGTTCCAGGCCGGGCAAACAGTGCTCATCCTCGGCGCAACCGGGAGCGCGGGCCAGCTCGCGGTTCAGATCGCGAGGCACCTCGGTGCGGGCAGGATCGTGGCCGCCGGGCGCGACCCGGAGAGGCTCCAACGACTTGCCGCAATCGCGGATGCCACCGTGTCTCTTGTCGGCACTCCCGAGGAGGTCGCGAAGAGGCTCGGCGATGCCGCCGCCGATATCGACGTCGTCATCGACTATGTCTGGGGGCCGGCGACCGCGGCCGCGATGGTCGCGCTCGTGATGAACCGCGCCGACCGATCGAAGCAGCTCACCTGGATCGAGATCGGATCGATGGGCGGGGTCACCGCGGACATCCCCTCCGCGGCGCTGCGGGCGGCACGCCTGCAGATCGTCGGGAGCGGCCAGGGATCGGTGTCAACACGCGACATCGTCTCGGAACTCGGCGCGCTCGCGGATGAACTCAGCAGCGGTTCGTTCGGGATCAACGTTCGGTCTGTCCCGCTGAGTGACGTCGAAGACACCTGGGGACGACGCGAGGACGGCGACGAGAGGGTCGTCATCACGCCCTGATGCCCTTGAGGCTCGGGGCTCGCGGGAGTCGGTGGCGACGTTTACCCTGATTCCTGAACGCCCAAGACCCAAGGAGTCAGGATGACAACGCTGAAGAACCGCCCCAACTCGGCCCTCGTCGTGATCGATGTCCAGAACGGGGTCGTCGGCGAGGCGTACGAACGTGACGCGATCGTCGCAAACGTGGCGAAAGCCGTCGAGAAGGCGCGCGCGGCCGACCTCGAGGTGATCTGGGTTCAGCACAGCAGTGACGAGCTGCCGATCGGCAGCGAGGGATGGCAGTACGTTCCCGAGCTGGCGCGACGCGAGGGCGAGCCGCTCGTGCCGAAGACCTACCCGGACTCGTTCGAGGACACGAATCTCGAAGCCGTCCTCGCCGGGGAAGAGATCGGCCGACTGTTCATCGCCGGCGCGCAGACCGACGAGTGCATCCGTTCGACCCTGCACGGGGCCATCGCCCGCGGCTACGACGCGATCCTCATCGAAGACGCCCACACCACGGAAGACTTGTCGCCGTGGGGTGCGCCGACACCCGACAAGGTCATCGCTCACACCAACCTCTACTGGTCGAACCACAGGGCGCCAGGACGCGTCGCGGGCACGGTCACGACCGAGGCCCTCGACTTCGCGTAGCGCGGTAGCTGGCTGCGCGGCGGCGCGTTCCGACCATCGAGTAGCGGCAAAGCCGCGTATCGAGATGCCCACGGCGTAACCCAAGCAACGCCAAGACGCTCCCGTCTCGACACGCGCCGCAGCGCGGCACCACTCGACGACCGGAACCCCGACCCGCTACTCGACGAGCGGACATCCCTCAACCCCAAGCTTTTCCAAAGGGTCGAAGTTAACGTTGAACCATGACTCGCTTGGACTCCCGCTTCATCCAGGACGCGCAGAAGCGCCCGATCGACTTCGACCACGGTGACCACACCGTGCGCTTCGAGGCTTCGGTCGCGCGAGACGAATCGGAGCCGAACGCGCCCCGCGTGGAACTCGAGGTGAGCATGGGCGACACGCTCATCGGCTACATCACCCCGTTCACCGACGACGAGCACGGGGTGGTCTCCGTCGAGCAGCTCGGCGAGATCGTCCCGCCGACCTTCAGAACAGTCGAAGGCGCACTCGAACAGCTGCTGCCCGGCGTCGCGGATGGCCTCGCGACCCCGACGTTCGTCGGCGAGGACACCTCCGACTAACCCCTGCCCGGCGGCGCCTTGTCAAGGCCTTTTCCGCGTGAGAACTCCAGAGCCAGTGTGGGATGAAATCCGATTCTGCGAAGGAGCATCCCATGAGTTCGGCAACGGCCAGCGTCAAGACGAGAAAGAAGTCGGGGGCGGATGATCCGACCGGACGAGTCATCGAGACGAACATCCCGAAGCGACTCGATCGCCTGCCGTGGTCGAACTGGCACTGGCTGATCGTCGTCGGACTCGGCACCGTCTGGATTCTGGACGGACTCGAGGTGACGATTGTCGGTTCGATTGCGAGCCGGCTGACCGAGAAGGCCGGAGGCCTTGGGCTCACCGCCGCGAACGTCGGCCTCGCGGCCGGAATCTACGTGGCCGGCGCCTGCGTCGGCGCGCTGGTCTTCGGCTACCTCACCGACCGGTTCGGTCGAAAGAAGATGTTCATCTTCACGCTGGGGCTGTACCTTCTCGCCACGATCCTCACCGCGTTCTCCCTTGCGCCCTGGATGTTCTTCCTGTTCCGGTTCTTCACCGGGGCGGGCATCGGCGGCGAATACTCCGCGATCAACTCGGCGATCGACGAACTCATCCCGGCCCGCCGGCGCGGAACCGTCGACCTTGCGATCAACGGCTCCTACTGGCTCGGGACCGCCTTCGGTGCGCTCCTCGCGGTGTTCTTCCTGAACGAGTCGATCTTCCCGGCGTTCCTCGGCTGGCGGCTCGCGTTCGGCCTCGGTGCGATCTTCGGACTCACCATCCTGCTCGTCCGTCGCAACGTGCCAGAATCCCCGCGCTGGTCCCTCATCCATGGCCACGAGAAGGAGGGTGAGCAGATCGTCGCGGACGTCGAGGAGCGGGTCGAGCGTCAGACCGGCAAGAAACTCGAGAAGGTCACCGACAAGCCCATGCGGGTGACGCAGCGAAAATCGACGGGCTTCTTCGAGATCGTGAAAGTCGCCGTGCGGCAGTATCCGCGGCGGTGCGTGCTTGGGCTATCCCTGTTCGTCGGCCAGGCCTTCCTGTACAACGCCGTGTACTTCACCTACGTGCTGGTGCTCACCAACCTCCTGCACGTGCCAGCGGATGTTGCACCGTGGTCGATTCTGCCGCTCGCGGTCGGGAACCTGCTGGGCCCGCTGCTGCTGGGTCGGCTCTTCGACTCGATCGGTCGGCGCACGATGATCTCGATCTCCTACATCGGCTCTGGCGTGCTCCTGGCCGTAACCGCGGTGCTGTTCGATGCCCGCCTGCTCGATGGCACGACCCTCACCATTGCGTGGGTGATCGTGTTCTTCTTCGCCTCCGCCGGCGCATCCTCCGCGTATCTGACCGTGAGCGAGATCTTCCCGGTTGAGACTCGGGCGATGTCGATCGCCTTCTTCTACGCGGTGGGCACGGGGCTCGGCGGGATCATCGGCCCCGTGCTGTTCGGGCAGTTCATCGGCGAAGGGATCAGCGCCGTTGCTGTTGGCTACTACCTGGGCGCCGGCCTCATGGTCGCGGCGGGCGTCGTCGAGATCATGCTCGGCGTGGACGCGGCCCGCAAGTCGCTCGAGGAGATCGCGACACCGATCAGCGTGGACTCGGGGACGAGCGAGAAAAAGGCCGCGTAGAGCGCCGACTAGCAAGTTCTCGTCAGGAATCAAGCCCTACATTTGGACCGTTTCCTTCGGCAAGCTGGTTGCATGGAACCCAGCTCCACGGACTCAGTTTCTCAGCTGACCGGGCCGATCGCGGTTCCGCGTAATCCCCGGGAGATCGCGATCTGCGTGCATCACAGCGGCCGCACCTTTCGCACGACCTTCGATCTGGCGAGCGCGTTCATCCGTCGGGCCAACGGTCTGATCGACCGGGGCGAATCCGAGCTGGTTCCCCTACTGCACGAGTCCGGCCTCGAGCTGCTCTACGTCTCGGCGCAGACCCCACTGCAGGTGCACGATATCCGCGACCACTCCTTCGACCGCACGCACGGCAACGGCTGATCGAGCGCATCCGGAACGGCTGATCGAGCGCATCCGCGAACAGCTGATCGAGCGCATCCGGACTCGCCGTCGGACGGTCGGCCACCGCAGACGATCGCGAAATCCACGAACGGAGGCCACCTGGCCGTTCGTTGTGCAGGACTTTCCCGGTTGTGCAGGACATGTCGCCCGTTCTGCAGGACTTTCCGCGTTGTGCAGGACGCGTCCCCCCGTTCTGCAGGACGCGCCCCCGTTCTGCAGGACTTTCCGCGTTGTGCAGGACATCCGGTCCCGGATGCACGCGGTGGGCGCACCGAGACTCCTGCACAACGCGGCCAACCAGCGGCCGGAGCCTCAGTTCTCCTGCACAACGGGGTCTGAGGACGGCGGAGCCGCCTGCATGTCACGCCGCGAGACCTGCAGGTAGGCGACAAGTCCGATTATGGCGAGTAGAAACACCAACGCGACCGTGCCATCCCCAACCCCGACGCCGCCGAGAGCCGGCGGCTTGCCGAGCCAGTCGGCGACGGAGGCTCCGAACGGCCGGGTGAGCACGTATGCAGCCCAGAACGAAATCACCGCACCGAGGTGGACGACACCGTAGAGCAGCGCTATCACGAGGATGAGCGCTGCGAACACGATCGCCGAGACGAGATAGCCGAGCGAGAAAGTGGTCGCGGTCAGGTCGCCGACCGCAGTACCGAGCGCAAACGTCGACACGACGGTGAGCCAATAGAACACCTCGCGCCGCGTCGTATCGACGGTGTGGATCGACAGCGTCCGCTCGACTCGATACCAGACGACGAACACGACGGCCAGCACGACCGCGAAGAGCGGGGCGGACACTGCGTACGGCACGCCGAAACCCACGTGCAGGACATCCGCCACCATCGTGCCGAACACGCCAACCGCGCAGACTGCAAGCCAGTATGCCCAGGCGACATACCGGCCCCGCGTGAACTGAAGCGCCAGGGCGACGACGAAGATCACGAAGCCGATCGCCACCGCGAGAACTGGCGGGAAGACCCGCACCAGGAAGTCGCTGGCCGCCTCGCCCATCGCGGTCGACAGCGCCTTGACCACCCAGAACAGAACCGTGATGCGCGGCACGCGCAGAGCAGTCGAAGCGGTCATCGCTGCGAGACTACGCGACCCGTCGCTGGTCCGGCTTCGAGCTCGCTGAGTCCGACGGCGGCGTAGAACTCCGCGAGCGCTTCGCGCGTGTACCGGGCGACGTCGAATACCGGAGAGGGAACCTCGCCGCGAAGGAACGCACGCATCCCCTCCGCGAGCGCGGCGTCTGTGCGTTCGGTGACCAAACCAAAGCCGGCGGGAAGCGCATCCCGGGCCGAGCCGAAGGCCACGGTCACCACGGGCAGCCCGATCACGAGCGCCTCGAGGATGACCATGGGTTGACCCTCGTAATTGCTCGACAGCACGAAACAGTCCGAGGCCGCCATGACGACGTACGGATTGGGGCGCATGCCCGTGAGCAACACGGCCCCGGCCAGCCCTCGTTCCTGGATGAGGCGCTCGAGCGCTTCCCCACGCGGACCCGACCCCACGATCACCAGGCGCGTCTTCGGGTGGTCCGCGTGTGCCTGCGCGAAGGCGCGAATGAGTCTCGCGTGATTCTTCTCCGACGAGAGCCGCCCCACGCTCACGAAGGTGTGGAACTCTGGGTCACGCTTCGACAGCTGGATCGCCCATGGCGCGACCTCGCCCGTCTCGACATCCGTCGCCGACTCGATGAGATCGGCCTTCACTCCCTGTCGCACGCGGGCGGCGTTGATGAGGTTGCGAGCAGACACGAAGCGATCCGCCGGTGCGTACTCGGCCAGGGACGCGGCGTTGATCTCCCGCAGTGACGGCGAGACGGAGACCAGGTGGTCGTATTCGCGATAGAGCGAAAACACGGCGCGGAGATCACGAAGGTGCGCCTTACGACCGCGGGTCACACGGTGCGCGTCGGCGTCGAGATCGTTGTGCATCCAAATGGAGCGAGTCGCGTCGGGCGCATGCAGCAACAGGGTCGCCCAGAACGCCGAATACCCGCTGAAGTCGATCACGTAGTCGAAGTGCGCCTGACCGAAGCAGCGCCTCCACTCGTCGTCCCACAGTTTCGCCTGCACGGGATCGGTCGCGTGGGCGTCGAGCTTGCCCCGCAGGTTCGCCACCCTCCTGAAGAGGTGGGCGAGCTTCGAGCCGCTCATCCACCCCACGCGTGAGAACTGGCGGACACGCGGGTTGAGCGCCCGCTGATTCGCAACCACTGCCCGCACATAGCTGTTCGGGAAAACGACGGACACGTCGAAGCGATCGTGATCGATCGAATCGAGCAGGCTGAGCAGTGAGGAAGTGATCCCGTTCGGACGCATCCCGCCCGCGTAGAACAGCAGTGTGGTGCGGCCGTCGGTGCGCGGTGGCGCGACGGTGAAACCCTCCGTCTGCTTGCGGAACACGATGTCGATCACACGGCTCGTCGCCGAGCCATCCTCATGGCCACAGTATGTCTCGCGCGCCGCAGCCTGCCTGCTGGTCACCTCCGGCGTCACCCCCGACTCGTCCAACCGGCGCAGCTCGGCGACCGTCTCTTCGACGGTCCGCAGAACCGGCCCCGGCCAGTTCGACGACTCGATATAGAGGCCCCGGTAGCCCGCGTAGTCATCGACATCCGGGGTAAGGAAGACGATGGGACGGGACGTCTCCAGGAAGTCGAAGAAGATGCTGGAGTAGTCGGTGATGAGGATGTCCGTGACACCGAGGATCACGTTGGTGGGGATCTCGTTCGGCACTAGTACTGAGCGGAACTCTGGGAGGTGCGCCGCGAATTTGTGCACGACCTGGTGCGTCTTCAAAACCACGACGTACTTCTCGCTGTCGACTCCGGCATTGAGCTGGGCGACCCGCTCGAGGAGCTCCGCAGCGTCGTCCTCCGGCCGATTGAAGTTGGTCCCCTTCCAGGTCGGCGCGTAGAGGATGACCTTGCGCCCCCGGATGCCGAGCTCCCCGAGTCGGGCGAGCGCCGCAGCTCGCTCGGTGTCGGTCATCCGCTGTCGATCGATCCGGGGGTAGCCCTCCTCGATGATCGCGCCGCGGTAGATGTTCGTGAGGAGGTGGGCGCTCTCGTAGAGCCGTTCCGTCATGAACCGGTTGGCGGACAGCAGGTAGTCCGCGTTCAGGAAGTTGCGGATGACATTGCCGACTCGCGAGGCCGGGTCCCCGATGTCGTAGCCCATGCGCTTCAGTGGCGTGCCGTGCCAGGTGTTGAGGTATACCTGCCCCTCGCGCTTGCCGAACTCGGGCGGAAACGTCGCATTGTTGACGAGGTAGCCGCTGGTCGCGAGAGCGCGGAAGTAGCGAGCAGAACTGTGCCGCACGAATCGCACCCGCGGGTGATGACGAAACTCGCGCAGGGTGTCACGGTTCTCGGATCGGCTGCGCAGCGCCCACACGTGCTCGAAGCCCGCGAAGTCCTCCGAGTCCAGCAGTTGGCGGAAAATGGCTTCCGGATTGCACAGCATGCCGTTGCCCGCAAACGATTCGTACAGCACGACATTGCTGCGGAGGGGCCGTCGACGCCAGTAGGCGTAGGACTCGGACTTGACCGCGCGCAACAGACGGAGCGCGATCGCTCGCGGAGATAACCTCGACACCCTCCGACGGTATTCGTGGCACCTCACGCGAAACTCTCAGATGGGCAATCCTGTACAGAGTTTCATGATTCGTGAGACCCGTTTTGGCCAGCAAACAAGCGATTCTGCGGATTGTGGTGGATGCACTGGCGCGCTTCTGCAAGAAGATTCAGGATCGTAGGGCCGAAATCTCGACCGGTTCGGAGGCTCAAGACGTAATTTGGGGAATCCTGCCCATGCGAAGGAGACCGTCATGCTGCCGTGGATCATTGCCGGTGCCGTGAGCGTCGCCGTCGTCATCCTTGCCGCTGCGGCCATCGTCCGGGTGCTGTCATCCGTCCCCGACCTCGAAGCGTCGGACGCCGAGGGTCGCGACGATGACTGGGGCTGGATGTCCACCGCCGACGTTCGCTGAACGACCGGCCGCCAGCTCCCGGCCGCCATCTCCAGCCGCCAGCCGCCAGCTTCAGTCCGCCAGCCGCCAACTTCAGTCCGCCAGCCGCCAGCTCCGTTGTGCCATCCACGTTGTGCAGGACTTTCGTTGACCTACCCCGACTAGTTCAAGGCCGAGTCTCCTGCACAACGCGATAACCCCTGCACAACGCGGGCGGTTCTGCTGCACAACGTGAGCCGGTCCCCTGCACAACGCCGGTCTCCTGCACAACGCGGGCGGTTCTCCTGCACAACGTGAGCCGGTCTCCTGCACAACGCCGGTCTCCTGCACAACGTGAGCGGAACCCCTGCACAACGTGAGCGGTTCTCCTGCACAACGTGGGCGGTTCTCCTACAACGAGGAGCTCTCCCGCCGGGCTACTGCTGCGCGGGAAGGGTCACGATCACGTCGAATCCCGGATGCGTGTTCCGCAGTTCGATCGAACCCCCGGATGCCGTTACGATCGCCGCGACGATCGCCAAGCCAAGGCCGCTC
>FSXL01000618.1_pt1 | contig 14625 bp, 13 predicted proteins | sample 1638241 | NCBI WGS metagenome assembly FSXL01 (sample SAMEA3914788, study PRJEB12502) | metagenome | biome: forest; material: soil | place: Canada | collected 2011-07-03 | depth 0.1 m | reverse complement strand
TGGCCCGCGACGAACTCGGCGCATACCTCCGTCGGCGCCACATCGATCAGGCGCTGGTTACGACCGCTTGCTTGGCAGGACGCCCTTCCGGACGCTCTTCCGCCCGAATTGCGCGACGGGCCGTCGGCAGTTCCGCGAAGGGTCGACGGACGTCTCGAACTCGCATCGACAGGATGATCAACGTCCGATGCGGCCGCTCGGTTTGGCGACACTCGACGAGCTGAATCTCGGACACAACAGAGCAAACACAGAAGCAGACCATAAAAGGAGACCACGGAGTGAAGCTCGCCAGACTCGGACCAACAGGATCCGAACGGCCCGTCGTCATCGAGGGCAACCTGAGATACGACATCAGTACGTTGACTACCGACATTGATGGGGAGTTCCTTGGATCCGGCGGTGTAGAGACCGTGCGTCGAGCGCTTGAACAAGGGGATCTGCGCCCGCTGACGGATGCGGACACGCTTCGCATCGGCGCTCCGATCGCGCGACCCGGCGCCGTCATCTGCATCGGGATGAACTACGCCGCGCACGCCGCAGAATCCGGATCCGCTCCACCCACTGTCCCGATCGTGTTCCTGAAAACTCCCAATACGGTGGTTGGACCCGACGACGACGTGCGCATTCCGCGTGGCAGCGTCAAGACCGATTGGGAGGTAGAGCTCGGAGTGGTCATCGGCACCCGCGTGTCCTACCTCGACTCTCCGAACCAGGCGCGGTCCCGGATCGCAGGATACGTTCTTGCAAACGACGTCTCGGAGCGCGCCTTCCAACTGGAGATCTCCGGAGGTCAGTGGTCGAAGGGCAAGTGCGCGCCGGGCTTCAGTCCGACCGGGCCCTGGCTGGTCACTCCCGACGAAGTCGACGACACGAACCTGCATCTGCAGAGCTGGGTGAACGGTGACCCGCGACAGGACTCGACCACGGCCGACATGATCTTCGGAGTCGACCACCTGATCTGGAACCTCAGCCAATACCTGACCCTGGACCCAGGCGATCTCATACTCACCGGCACGCCGCAGGGCGTCGCTCTCTCTGGCCGCTTCCCATACCTGGTCGCCGGCGACATAGTCGAACTGGAGATCGCCGGGCTGGGAAGGCAGCGGCAGCGATTCGTCGCATCGCACTGAGACGGGCCAGCGCCTCACGAGAGACGCACGAGAAATACAGATAAGCAGCGAGAAGCGAACAGCAGCAGGGAGACGACTATGGAGTTCGAAGGTTTGACCGCGATCGTGACCGGCGGAGCGTCCGGCATCGGTGCGGCAGTCTCGGCAACGCTGTCAGCGCGCGGCGCCCGTGTCGCGATATTCGACTTGAACCCCGGGACCTCCACTGAAAACCTCCTGGCGGTCCACGCAGATATCGGCGACGACGCATCGGTGCTCGACGCTGTCGAAGCAGTTGTCGACCAGTTCGGCCGAATCGATGTCCTTGTGAATAACGCGGGAATCGGAGCTCAGGGCACAATCGAAGACAACTCTGACATCGAATGGCACCGCGTCTTCGACATCAATGTGGTGGGTCTCGTCCGCGTGAGCCGCGCAGCGCTATCTCACCTTCGCGCGTCGCCCGCGGCGTCGATTGTGAATACCTGCTCGATCGCTGCGACGGCCGGACTCCCGCAGCGCGCTCTCTACAGCGCAACGAAAGGTGCCGTCCTGTCCTTGACCAGGGCTATGGCCGCTGATCATCTTCGCCAAGGGATCCGGGTGAACTGCGTCACTCCTGGGACCGCAGACACCCCCTGGATTGGCCGACTGCTTGAGCAGGCAGCCGATCCGGCCGCTGAGCGCGCGGCGTTGAGCGCGCGGCAACCGCATGGGCGTCTGGTCTCTGCAGACGAGGTCGCCGGCGCCGTCGCGTACCTCGCGAGTCCGCTTTCCGGATCGACCACCGGCGCGAGCATCGCTGTCGATGGTGGGATGGGTGGACTGCGTCTCCGACCCGAAAACGCCTGAACGGGTGACTCTTCGTGGCTCTTTACGGTGAACTCGCAAAGTCGGATTTCGGCGCACTCCTATGTATGTGTGCACCTGTGTGTGCACCACGCGGCTTTGGCCGCGGAAACTCAGCTAAAATACCAGGATCCAAGATGACTACGGATCAGAAGATTGGGCAGAGCCCAATTTTTTCGGCGAACTGATCATCCGGCCTTACCCGATGGCGGAGGTAGGTCAATCGTTGCTGCTTCGACGTGACTTCAGCTTGCGTCGAGCATCTTGGCCCGCGAGCTCGTAGTATTCGCGGAGTGCGTTTTCAACTGCGGCGAGTTTGGCATCCCACCATGGCTTCGCTTCTTCGTTGGACAAATTGCCTGGTTGATCGTCGATGATCCTGCTCAAGCGCTCAACCGCCTGGATCACCTCTGAACTGGCAGCGTGAAGTCTAAGCATCTTAAGTGCGTGGCGTGGTTCCGTGGCCAAAGCGAGCTTGGTGTATTCGCGTTTTACATTCGCGGCATTTAGGTATGCGCCAAGCGAATTGAGCTTGCCGTCTTTGCTGAACTTGAACAGTCGATTCAGGGCGAAGGTGTCACTTGATAGTGCGCGACCGACCTCTGAGTAGACCGAAACTAGCTCGTTATAGCGTCGGAGCCGCTCCGCCCGAGAAGTAGCGGCCCGCGCTAGGACGATCTGAACGACAAGGCCGGCGATGGCAACCGTCCCTGTTGTGATGATGCTGACGAGCGCGATAACCGTCGCGTTTCCGCTCACGAGTGCGGCGGCTGAGTTGAACATGTTTGAGGGTATCGCCGCCTATGTGTTCGCGGCACGCACGATGCCCTCCCATGATGTCGGGAACTGATACTCGAACGATCTAGAGGTTTGTCGATTGTGAGGTGACTCACGCCACTCGACTCTGATGTGCGCAGTGCTGTCGGTGGCGGGGAGCGGAACTATGGGAGGTGCTGTGCGTGATATGCCCAGGCCGACTCCTATCTGCACCGTCTCACCGTAAGCGACAGTCATGGGGTTCAGAACCGGCCGAGTTTCGTACACGGTCCCCAACACGTAGATGCGAACATCGTTCGCATCAGCTAGCCCGAGGTTTTGCAGAGCGAACGTGACACTCAGAGCAGTGTCCCAATTCGACAGAGACCATTTCTCCACCAAGATGGTTTGGGCCCTGTTACGTCTTTGCTGGCGCAGCGAAAGGAACCCCGGAATCGTAGCGAGCGCTGCCACCACGATCGCCACAACAGACACGATGAGAGATGCGTGATCGTTAGGAGACGAATTCATAACGCTGAGCGTACTCAGCACTTCGGCGCGACTCGGTCGGCATCTAGCTGTCGGTGCCCTAAGACTGTCCACCTCCGTAGATCAATGGAACACGCAACGAGGGATTTGATCGCGCATGGATTACGCTCAAAAGCCATCGGGACCTGATAGCGGGGAATTGCCCGTGTGTCTCCGTAGCACACGACCTATCTCATAAACTGGGAATAGGCTGAGAATCTGCTAGGCTGGGGATATGGTCCGAAACTCAAATTACCTGCCCCCCGCCCGACCGCTCTCTAATGCCCGTTCCGAAGTGGAAGGCATCTTCCAAGACGTTGCCGCACAGTTGAACTCGAACCATATCCAGCAGATCAACGCTGTGTATGGTGACACCGAAACGTACAACCTGAACGTGTACAAAGGTTGGCACCAGATGAGTCGATTGGCGCTCCTAGCCCTCGCCGACCGAATCGATGAGCTCAGCGGCGAAACGGCAAGGAACAGCTGACGCCACTTAGATGGAACTGCGGACGACTCATGAAACACGCCACGAATAGCACGCGCGGCCCGGGTGGCAGTGCGAGCATGGGCGAGTGGGCTCGCTTCGTGGTGGCTTGTCCTTAGTAGCCGCCAACGCACCCACGAAGAACCTCGTTATTCGTCATCTACTCCAGTGCTGAATCAGGGGAGAGCCTTGGCATCAAAGCTGGTGTCTCGGCTAAACAGGCTCGGCAATCCGAGTTACTGGTCAAGTTGGCAGCGGGATCGCGCGCGCCGTTTTCGTCGATCGCAACGGCATCACCGCAATCGTCTTCGCGTATCGGCTGCAGGGGCAATAGTCTGGATTTTACGCGACTTGGCTAAACAGTCTGCCTTTCCGATAATTACTGCAGTTCTGCTGCTCGCGGTCATCGAATCGGTCGCGTGGTCACTATCGCTGCTGCGCCTCCCCGTGGCTGGCTTCCTGTTCGAGCCCGTTTCGACCTCCGGTTCTGACACCCTTATGGGCGCCTCGGTCGGAGCGGTCGCCACCTTCCTGGGGTTGTTCTATGCCACGGTGGGGGTGGTCGCATCGACGGCATATCAATCGGTGCCAGGCGAGATTCGCAAGCTCTTCCTAGAGGAGCGCACGAATCTCGTGTACGTCCGCGGTGTGGTGCGAACCCTCGTGTTCGGACTCATGCTGGTGCTGTTGAACTCGCTCGGATACACCCCTCGCGGTTTGAGTTTGGTGGCACTCGCGCTCATGTCTGTGACCGCTGTTGTTCGCTTGATGATTTTGGGTGGTCGGCTATTCAATTTCTTCGATCCGTCAACCTTGGGGCAGCCCCTGCAACAGCAATTCAAGTCCGCCGTAGCCCTGGCTAGCAGCCATCCCGCCTCAAACGACGAGGCGACCCAGCGAACCGCACACGCAGACGCGGCCTCGATTTTGCAGCTCTATCGTCGGCTCGCGGTACTAGTGGAGGAGCGCCCGGTTCACGATCCTGACGCGCCTTCCGCGTTGGCATTACAGCTTTTGTCGATCGCGCAGGACTACGGTGGCGCGAAGAATTCCATCCCGACGGCTGGCCAATGGTGGCTTCGTGTGCCGACACATTCGAACTGGCTCACACTCAACCACATTCAACTTGAGATGGCCCTCACCACCTCAACGGGCGTTCAGCCCGCGCTAGTGCCAGACCCCCTCTGGGTCGAACGCGCCATCTCCGACGTCCTGGGTGACCTACTGGGCACACTACGCAAGAGCGACAAGCCAGTGAACGCGATCGCTCTCTCTGATCGCGCCTCGCGCCTCATGCGATGGCTTGCGTCTCGCCTCCAAGTCCAGGAGGCCCTGACCCTGTATCGCGTGTTCTCAATTCAAATGGTCGAAGCTTCGACCCAGAGGGATACTCCAGATGCCGATGATTCGACGATCGCGCTGAATCAAATGGCCGCGGCCGAACGCTCGATACTTGCCCTAACGCAGGTGTGGTTGGGCTTCGTGATTGCAGCCGACGGGATGAGCTCGGAGTCGCTGTCCAAGACTCTTGCCGACAGCCTCATAGATCTAAACACCCTCTATAAATCGTCCTTGCCTCGACCCACAATGGAAATGCTGGAACGTTTCGCTGAAAAGATAGCCATCGAAATCACAGTCGAAGGTAGACGAGTGACACCATCATGGTGGGCTGATCACTACGCGGCACGATCACTGGCACAGGATCTCGTCACCGCGCACAACGCCATCATCGCTGAAATCGAGCCCCGCATAGTCGCGCCGCTGCGGGCACACATCGCTGCGGGCAGACACAACCTGGCGGCAACTATGATCTTTTCAGCGCTCGAACTTGTTGAGAAGATTCGCGTGAATCAGCCATCGCTCGGAGGGGCGTTTGATGCGCTTCAGACCTTTCGGAACGCGAACACGGGAAACAACGCATGGCCAGAGGTCCCTAACGATGACGATTTGATCCGGCGCACAGAGGACGCACTTCTTCGGGATCTCGCTGGCACGATCGTCCGGCTACGCAGTACTACCCACGATCCAACTCTTCCCGATCTATACGGTCAGGCCCACCAATACCTGTTCCAAGGGGCGTTCGACGCGATACTCGACGGACGGAATGACCTTGCCGGGACCCTGTTTCGGACCATATTGGAAGAAGCCGATTCTGCCCGCGCCCGTCTCCATTCGGACCTCGCGGACCACGAGACGCGCCAACAACTGGCATACATGAATGAGCCGGTCCTCGGGGCAATGGAGTTGAGCGGTTATGCGCTCATCATGCAGGAATTCCTCGGGACCGGTATCTGGGACTTGGTACGGGACCTATGGGATTCCATGACCGAGCGACCGACGGTTAGCCCGTTTCTGCTCCACGTCGCATTGAACGATGCAGCGAGCTTTTCATTTTCACCTGGAGAGATGGGTCGATTGGGACGGCTTCGACGCCTCGGAGATGTGCTTTCCGAACATGGCATTCGTGTTGAACGCGATTCCTTTCCCTTCGACCGCAACGCCCCGGTTCCACTTCCGCACGTAAGCCCAATCGTTTCCGCCTTCGCGCCTGGCGACTACAGCCCCCGCAGCGAACCGCAGGATCTCTTTATCGCGGAATATCTCCTCCCAAAGCTGCCAGCCGGATCGGAGCTTCCACACCGCACCGAATCTTTGATGAGCGAAATTCGTCGCTTTCGAACGCGATCAGCGACGGACGACAGCGCGTCGGGGCAGCTAGGCGGGCAGTCCACTACTGATGGTGATGGAGCAGACGAGTCGGATAAGGGCCCAGCTAGTGAATGACCGAATAGTCACATGGAACCGAGACCCGCTCGACGGGCTTGTCAGCACCCGCGCATCCCGCGACTACTATGTTGACGGTCTCGTCGACGAACCACAGCTTCGCCAGCAAGTGGGCAAAGGAGGCGAGGTCGGCTTCTACGGTTCGATGTTTCTCCAAGACGTCACGCGCCTCTTGCCGTACGGGCGCGGAGTCGAAGACGGCTTCACCGCTAGGTTGAGCCCCGCCAACGAACGTCTCGATGAGCTCTTTATGACAGCCTCCCCGACTCAATATGGACCAGCGCAAAACGTAGAAGGTGCTGTTCGAACTTTTGTCGAGGACTGTGCGCAAGCTCTGATGTTTGGTCCCGTCACGTACGAGCTTGCCTTTTACTCGCGGGCGGCATCCCCCGAGCAATTCGAAGCGTTCCGCTTCGAACAGATTCTGCAAGGGAGCGTCTCGACGATAAAAGGACGGCCGGTGCAGTTCGTCCCGGCGGGAATGAGTGATCGATCGACGCGTGAAGGTTTGCACTATGTGGAACTCGACCCTGCAACCGTGTTCCAATTCCAATTGGACCCAAGAACCGCGACAGTCGTGGCGGAAGCATGGGAAATCTTTCGTGCTGCCGACCGTCAGCAGATAGTGCCGACGGACATGCTGACCAAACACGGCGGAACCTCAACGGGCTTCGTTTTTAGCGAACATAGGTCGTCCGTCTCGGCGCTCGCCCTATCCGGAACACGCGAACTAGGGTGGACCGGCCGTGACCTGTTCACAGATGGAATGCTCGATCCCTTCAAGGCGTTGCGACACCTTCGGTTCCTGCGGTTTCAGCTCATAGTGCGTGAGGCGACGCTCTCTGGACTATCCGCTCTGCTCGTGCGAGCAGGTGAGCGCATGGGTTTCGAAGCTAAGCTCACGGTTGAGGGACTCAAGAACGCAGTCGACCTTGAACGGGCAGAGGCCGGCCTTGTGAGCGGAACCCGGAGTATCTCAGATCTGCTCGTTCTTGAAATCTAGCTCGCGACCTTCGTGTCGAGACCGGCTCTATTCGGGTGTTGAGCGCTTGCATCTGGCAGTGCGTCCTCCGAAACAGCGCGCCCGGGTCTGCTGCTCTTTGAGGGTGTAGGTTAACCGACTACAGATCAGTGGTAGCCGATAGGAGGAGCGACGGTCGTCCTCCAGGCTACTGTCCTATTCCGAGGAGTTGGTTCAGGGAGCCGAGTGCTTTCTGTGCGGGTTGGAGGTCGGGTCGCCGGTAGCCGCGGGAGGTGGCGATTTGGGTGTGGCCGACGATGTCCATGATCACCGGCTCCGGCACTCCTATTGAGTACAGGAGCGTGATCGATGTGGCGCGCGCGGTGTGCAGCGATACCTGGTCGACTCCGGCGCGGGCGAGCAGCGCATGCCAGGCCTTGCTGTCCGTTGAGGAGTCGATCGGGGTCCCATCGAGCGGAAGCTCGACCACCGTTTTCGTGCCGGCGTACCAGCGACTCTTCGGATCACTTGTGAACAGCAGGCCATGGGGGTTGGGTTCACGTCTGGCCGCGTCGATCCTTTCCTCTACCAGTTCTCGAAGCCCGCCGACGAGAGGAAGCGTCCGCCAGGAGCGTTTGGTTTTCGGTCGTACGAGGTATTGCACTCCCGCGCCGAGTTGTCGGCGTTCGAAGCTCTCGTCGCCGTCCAGGAAGCGTTTCGGGCAGGTTGTGCCTCTGAGCCTCCCGTGGGCCCAGGTGCCGTCGTCGAGTTGTGTTCCCTGTTCGGTGCCGCACTCCCACTTGCCATTGCCGAGGTTTTGGCAGCCGTGGCTCCAGGTGAGAGTTTGAAGCTGCCAGTCCAGAGTGATCGTGTCACGGTGAAGATCGATCCGATCGATTTCGATTCCGAGTGCTTCACCCTGTCGCATCCCCGTCAATAGGGCGAGTTGCCAGCGCAACGCCAAGCGGTCGTCCCATGAGGTCCTGATGATCGAGATGGCTTGGCTGGCGGTGAGCACGGACACGTTCGGTACTGAGCGCTTGGGACGCCAGATCGAGGTTCGTGCGCGGTTCTCTGGGATCATCCGTAGCTTCACCGCAGCGTCGAGGGCTGATTCCAGGGTCACCCAGGCTGTGCGCGCCGTGGTCGGCGTCAGTTGCTTGTCAATCACCATCAGGTCGACGAGTTTCTTCAGATCCTTGTCATCGAGCCGATCGAGCTTGAGCTTCCCTAGCGCTGGTACCAGGTACTCCTTGATATGCGTGCGACGTGTTCCGCGGGTGCGGGGCTTCGACACTTTCACGTCGATCTCCCGATACCAACGATCGAGCCACTGCGTCACCGTAGGCGAGGTGGTCTCCATATCTCCTCGGACTCTGAGTTCAGACTGGATGCGTCGCATCTCCGCCAGCGCATCGGACTCGCGGACACGGGAGAACTCCTTATGCCGACGTCGGCCGGTCGCGAGGTCTGGCGGCAGCTCGATGCGTACCCGCCAAAGCCCTGAAGGCTTGTGAAGCATGATCGATCCCTCGCCAGGTCTGCGGCGGGCTCGTGCTTTCTTCTCTGCCATGCCAGGATCTTATCGCCGAGGTACCCACAAGGGTACCCACAAGGTCATGATTTCACCTGATGTCACAGAACGTTATGACCAGTAAATCAGGGGACTGTATCGCCGCATGGCACGCTGTAACAATACAAACGGAATCTACGTGGCCTTCTGGAAAGAAGTGCAGGTCGTCGACGAATAAAGGGATCATGGGGTCCAGGTGTACTCAACGGTGTACCCACCGGTGCAGTGTCACACGGCGTTTTGAGGCGCGAGTAGCGGTCCGAATTGCTTGCCTGTGCGGATGTCTGTGAGGAACTGACCCTGCCGACGCAAACGTCTGCACCCACGGTACCGAGTTTGCAACGAGTACCGACCGGCCGGACGGTAGCGGCCGGTCGAGTCTCTCGATCTGGGTAGAGTCGACGCCATGGCAGCGGATGTGAAGACAGTGACGAGCGGCCGCGGTGAGCGGATGGACGGAATCAAGCGACGTTCCCAGATCAGGGAAGTGGCGGCCGGACTGTTCGACACTCGGGGCTATCGCGAGACGTCGATGGAATCCATCGCCGCCGCGATCGGAATCAAGAAGGCCTCCCTGTACTACTACTTCCGAGGCAAGGACGAATTACTCGTCGAGATGCACGAGGAGATGATCGACCTCATCCTGGCCCAGCAACAGGCGCGCCTCGACGAAGGCGTCCTCTCATGGAAGGACCAGTTGCTCGGGATAATGACGGACCTGATCTCGCTGCAGGAAACGCACCCCGGCTACCTCCGTGTCTTCTTCGAGCACTTCCGCGAACTGCCACGCGAAGTGCAGGGCCCGATCCAGGAAAAGCGAGACAGGTACGGCGATTTCGTGGTCTCAGTGATCCGCAACGGGATCGCGGCGGGGGAGTTCCGAGATACTGACCCCGGAATAACAGCACTGTGCATCCTTGGATCGTGCAACTGGACGTACCAGTGGCTGCGCCCCGACGGCCGGTTAAGTGCTAGCGAGCTGGCGAAAGCCTTCTGGTCAATCTACCTGGGCGGGATCGAGAAGCGTTTCTGACGTGCGCCACAGCTTTCGTTTCCGAGAAATCTGGACGAGATCACCGTCAGTCAGGCTTTCGTCACCGGCTCGAGCCTTGTGACGGCAGAGGACGAACTCGACTTCGCGCGGCGATTCGGTCCGCAGCCCTTTTGGGAGAGACGCGGCTCGTGTTCGTCGCCGATTGGTTAGAGTTCGCCGCAGCAGAATGAGTCAGGCAGTCGGGAAGGACCATTCGTCGTCACTGTCGACCCCAGCGATGAGAGTCATGGTCGAGGCCCAACGGTAATGAGCGACCAGAGCGACGATCTCGACGAGCGCGGCCGGGCCGTAGCGCTCGAGAACGGCGTCACGCAGCGGGGAGTCGAGCACCGTGCCGTCATGAAGCTGGTCGGCGATCGCAACAAGGTCACGCTCATTGGCATCGAAAACGAGTAGCGAACCGACGTCGCAGAGAGCTTCGAGCTGGCGAGCATCGAGACCTGCTTCTTCGGCGAACAGCCGAGTGTGGGTGGCCCATTCGGCTTCGGCGCCACACCGGAACACGGTCCGCAGGATGACCAGCTCTCGGTCGCGGGCAGCTAGTAGGCCGTCACGCAACAGTGCGACTGTCGTGGACCGGAACTGTTCGGTCAGCGTCGGGTTGTGGGCGAACGCGAAAAACACGCCCTGGATCTCTCCTTTCGCATCGGTGAAGTGGCGAAGCCGGTGTGAGAGCTCGGCGTCGAGAGTGGCGCCTGGGAACGGTTCGATCATCGCTACCTCGGTCGGAGAAAGGAACGGTAATGAGCCGGACTTCTTTGACAGTGGCCCACGGGAATCCATACACTGATAACCTACCGCCGAGACGGTAGATAACGTGAGGTCTGAGATGCAAGCCAGGACACCGGAGTTGACGGGCGTAGCGCTTATCAGCGGACTGCTCGATGACGCCAGGCGCATGTCGGCGTCCTCGTTCGCCTCGCCTCGTGACATCGACGTCGCGATGCGGCTCGGCGCTGGATACCCGGTCGGCCCGTTCGAGTTGACAAACGCCGAACTGTTCGGCGAGAACGAGATTGTGGCTGATGCCAATCCGTGGCCGGGTCCGATGGGCGTGGTCGGCACCGGGCACATGGCGACTGGAATCGCCGAGGCGATCGCACGCGCCGGGCAGCCGGTCGTCCTGTGGGGCCGCTCTGCGGCATCCGTCTCTGCTGCGCTCGAGGGCATCGTGTCCCGCCTAGGGTCCTCCGTCGCCCGCGGACGAGACACCGAGGAGGGTGCGGCAGACGTGCGCAGCCGTATCCGCGGGACCACCGATTTCGGCGAACTCGCGACAAGTCCCGTCGTCATCGAGGCAGTCGTCGAGGATCTCGCGGTAAAGCAGAACTTGTTCGCCTTGCTCGACGCGACCCTGCCGCGCTCGGTGAGGCTGGCCACGAACACCTCGTCGTTCCGACTCGCCGAGGTCGTCGATGGCGTGGGCGGTGCCCGCGCAACGCTCGCATTGCACTTCTTCAATCCGGCCCCGCGCATGCGACTAGTGGAGATAGTGACGGGCGAGGCGGCGCTGAGGGCAGAGGCGATCGAGTGGGTGCGCACCATCGGCAAGGTACCTGTCGTGTCGGGCGACCAGCGTGGATTCATCGTGAATCGGTTGCTCATCCCTTACCTGAACGACAGCGTGCGCGAACTGGAGCGCGGCGCGACAGTCGAGCAGATCGAGCATGTGGCGACGACCGATCTCGGCCACCCCATGGGCCCTCTCGCCCTCGTAGACCTCATCGGTATCGACGTCACGGTCGCCGCACTCAGCTCGATGTCGCAACAGGACCCCGACCCACGGCTGCGGCCGGCATCAACGCTCGAGCGGATGCTCGCGGCCGGCATCCTGGGCCGCAAGAGCGGGAGCGGCTTCGTGGTCGGCGCTGGTATCGAAGGAGCGCAGTGATGCCCGATTCAGCGGTCACGCATCGCGCCGAACACTTCATCGGCGGAGCCTGGGTCGCGCCGGCTCAGCCGCGCTCGGTCATGATCGTAACGAACGCTGCCGACGGCTCCGACCTCGGAACCGTGCCGTACGGTTCGGCGAACGACGTCGACCTCGCGGTTGCGGCCGCTCGAGCGGCCTTTCCCACCTGGTCCGCGCTCTCGGGTAAGGAGCGCTCGCACGCCATCCTTCGCCTGCGCGATGCACTCGCCGACCGTGCCGCTGTCGCGTCGTGGATCATCAGCCTCGAAGTGGGTACGACGGCGCGGATCTCGGACGCAGTGCAGGTCGGCCTCCCTCTCAAGACACTCGTCGGGTTCGCCGACGCGGCGATTCAGATCGAAGACCAGCTCCACATCGGCAACTCGACCATCGTGCGAGAGCCGGCCGGAGTTGTCGGCGCCATCACCCCCTGGAACTACCCGCTTCACCAGCTCGTCGGCAAGGCTGGCGCCGCGCTCGCCGCGGGCTGCACCGTCGTGTGCAAGCCCGCGGGCCTCGCACCGCTCAGCGCCTTCCTACTTGCCGACGCGGCCGAGGCCGCCGGACTACCGGCGGGGGTCTTCAATGTCGTCTCCGGCACGGGGTCGGTCGTCGGCGATTCGCTGGCGCGGCACCCGGGCATCGACCTTCTGTCCTTCACGGGATCCACCGAGGTGGGCTCGTCCATCGCCGCCGCGGCAGCGACCAACATCACGCGGGTGGCGCTGGAACTCGGAGGCAAGTCCGCGAGTGTGATCCTCGACGATGCCGACCTCGAAAAGTCGGTGAAGGCCAGCGTCAATAATGCGTTCCTCAACTCGGGTCAGACCTGCTCGGCGTGGACCCGCCTGGTCGTGCCGCGCGACGCCCAGGATCGGGCCATCGAGATCGCTGTCGGCGTCGCCCAAAAACTGACGGTGGGGCATCCCCTCGATCCGGCGACTCGTCTCGGACCGCTCGCCTCGGCCCAACAGAAACGCACCGTTCTTGAGTACATCGCGATCGGAGTCGAGGAGGCGCGACTCGTCTACGGCGGAGCCGGACTGCCTGATGCGATCCCCGACGACTACGCCGGTGGTTACTACGTTCGCCCGACGATCTTCGCGGATGTCGACAACGCCAGCCGAATCGCCCAGGAGGAGATCTTCGGGCCGGTGCTCTGCATCATTCCGCACGACGGTGACGAGGACGCGATTCGGATCGCCAACGACAGTCCGTACGGGCTGGCAGGCGGCGTCTGGTGCTCCGACGAGGATCGAGCCACTGAGGCCGCCCGCCGCATCCGTACCGGCCAGGTCGACATCAACGGGGGCGCGTTCAACCCGATTGCGCCGTTCGGCGGCTACAAGCGCAGCGGCGTGGGTCGCGAATTCGGCTTGGCGGGCGTCGAGGAATTCACCGAGTTGAAGGCGATCCAGCGATGAGCGATCGGTTGGCGCTGCTCACGCGTTACTACGAGGCGTGCAGCGCGGGGGACCTCGAGGGACTTACGGCGACGCTACACCCCGACGTCGTGCATTATTTTCTCGCCCCGAACGTGGGTTCGACGCCGGTCGCTGGGTGCGCGCATCTCGCACACTATTGGCGCAAGGTGGCTCAGATGATCCGCGCGCGCTGGGTCATCGACCACTACCTCGGCGGCGACGACGAAGCCGTCATCGAGTGGTCGATGTTTTGGAACGTCGGCGGCACGGGCGCCCGCGTCGCGACCAGGGGAGCGGAGTGGTTCCGATTCGTCGACGATCGCATCTTCGAGATCCGGTCGTACTACCAGCAGACAGACGGCGATAGCCAGCTGGATGCCTTCGACTACGTCGCGCGCGGGTATTCCACTCACGGCGGCGAGACCAGCAGAGTGCACGACGACGTGCTCTCGGGCTCCATTTATCCGTTGGGAGAAACCGCATGACCGGCATACTGAGGTCCGACATCGACGGCATCGCGACCGTTACACTCAATCGACCCGATAAGCTCAACGCCCTCGACCTGCCACTACGGCTCGAGCTGCTCGACACCTTCCGGGCCCTCGCGACCGACGAGTCCGTGAGAGTGGTGATCCTCACCGGTGCCGGACCTGGTTTCTGCGTCGGCCAGGACCTGGTCCGTTCTGAGGAACTCGTGGATGCGGAGGCGACCGTCCGTGATTCGTACGTAACGCTCGCCCTGGCACTGCGAGCCCTGCCGCAGCCGACCATCGCCGTGGTCAACGGTGCCGCCTACGGTGCGGGCCTCGGCCTCGCACTCGGCTGCGACGTCGTGTTCGTGGCGGAATCGGCGAAGATGTCCGCCGCGTTCAGCAAGGTCGGGCTCGTGCCCGACACGGGCGTGACCGCGCAGCTCGTGACGTCCCTCGGCTACCTGAAAGCATTCGAACTCGCGTCGACAGGGAGCGTCGTGACGGCACGGGAGGCTGTCGAGTGGGGGCTCGCCAGTCGGATGGTCCCCGACGCCGACGCTATCGACAGAGCGACGACGGTGGCGCGCACCTTCGTAAAAAGCAGTCCGGTCCCGCTCGCCCTGCTCAAGAAGCAACTGCACTTCGCGCAGTTCGCCTCGTTCGAGGATGTCCTCGAGATGGAGGCAGTCCATCAGGGCATCGCGGCGGCAACCCC
>FSXL01000173.1_pt1 | contig 14740 bp, 12 predicted proteins | sample 1638241 | NCBI WGS metagenome assembly FSXL01 (sample SAMEA3914788, study PRJEB12502) | metagenome | biome: forest; material: soil | place: Canada | collected 2011-07-03 | depth 0.1 m | reverse complement strand
GCCAAGGATGACATGGTCGTCGTCGCGGATGTCGACAAGGTCACCGCGGGATCGCCTCCGGCCCTGAAGAAGGCGACCGGAACGACTGAGGCTCCGAAGGCGGGCTTCCCGCCCGTGACCTTCACGAGCGCCGGTGACCCGACGGTCACGATCCCCAAGACGACTCAGCCGAGCAAATTCGAAGAAGAAGTCCTGATCAAGGGCAAGGGCGCGAAGGTGCCGTCGGACTCGAACGTCATCATCAACTACCAGCTGGTGATCTGGCGCACGGGCAAGGTCGTCGCCGACAACGACACGTACGCGTCCGGTCAGTCGGCGACGCTCAACACGGGCGAGGTCGTCCCCGGCTTCAAGCAGGGGCTCGAGGGCCAGACGGTCGGCTCACGCGTCGTCATGGTCATCCCGCCCGCGCTCGGATACACCTCAACGGGTAACTCGCAGGCCGGAATCCTCGGAACGGACGACCTGGTGTTCGTCGTGGACATCCTGGGGCTCAGCTAAACCGCCGGCCGTTGAACGGGCGCACTACTGTGAGTGGGGTGCGCACCGTTCTCGTCCTCGGATCAACCGGATCGATCGGGGTCCAGGCCCTCGAGGTCATCGAAGCGAACCCCGACCGGTTCCGCGTCGTCGGGCTTTCGGCGGGAACCCAGCGCGCGGTGGTCGAGGGGCAGGCGCGAGCCTTCGGCACCGATAACGTGGCGCTGGGCGCCGAGGAGTCCGAACAGCTCGTCCGCTCGGTGTCGGCGGATGTCGTGCTCAACGGCATCACCGGCTCCGTCGGCCTCGGGTCGACCCTCGCCGCTCTCGAAGTTGGCGCGACCCTCGCTCTCGCCAACAAGGAGAGCCTGATCGTCGGCGGCGACCTGGTGCGCGCGGCCGCGTCACCCGGCCAGATCGTGCCCGTCGACTCTGAGCATTCCGCGATCGCGCAGGCGCTTCGCAGCGGATCGGCGGGCGAGGTCCGACGTCTCGTGATCACGGCATCCGGCGGACCGTTCCGCGGTCGCTCGCGGGAGAGCCTGGTGAACGTGACGCCGGCCGACGCCCTCAAGCATCCGACCTGGAATATGGGTCTCATGGTCACGACCAATTCCGCGACCCTGGTCAACAAGGGGCTCGAGATCATCGAGGCCCACCTGCTGTTCGATGTCGACTACGACGCCATCGAGGTGACCGTCCATCCGCAGTCGATAGTGCACTCCATGGTCGAGTTCGTGGATGGATCGACTATCGCGCAGGCCTCTCCGCCCAACATGCGACTGCCGATCTCGCTCGCCCTCGACTGGCCGTCGCGAGTCCCCGGCGTGGGCGTACCCCTTGACTGGACGACGGCGAGCAGCTGGACCTTCGAGCCCCTGGATTCCGAGGCGTTCCCGTCTGTCGAGTTGGCGAAGCAGGTCGGTCGAGCCGGCGGTACCTTCCCCGCGGTATTCAACGCGGCCAATGAGCAGGCCGTGCACGCCTTCCATGCGGGGCGGATCGGGTTCCTCGACATCGTCGACACCGTCCGGCGCGTGGTCGACGAGCACGAGCCGTCGGATGCAAGCCTCGCCGGGGTGCTCGATGCTGAACGCCGGGCGAGAAACCGCGCGGATTCGCTGATCGCGGGCTGAACGAACGCTGGCACCCTTTTTGGGACGTGACGGCTCAGGTCGTTCCTAAGGTCGCCCGGTTATCCTTTCCGGATGGAAGCCGTCCTGCTGTTCATCCTCGGCGTCGTGATCTTCATCCTCGGCCTGGTGATCTCCGTGGCGCTCCACGAGGCGGGGCATCTCACTTTCGCCAAACTGTTCGGCGTCAAGGTGTCGCAGTACATGGTCGGATTCGGACGCACGATCTGGTCCAGGAAGATCCGCGGCACCGAGTACGGCATCAAGTGGATCCTGCTGGGCGGCTACATCTCGATGGCGGGCATGTTCCCGCCGGGATCCACCGCCAACGACCCCGGCCGCAGCCGCGGTATGGTCGGCAATCTGGTGCAGGATGCGCGCGACCAGAGCGCCGAGACCATGGACGGCGCCGATCCGAAGACCGCGTTCTACGCCGCGAAGCCGTGGAAACGCATCATCATCATGTTCGCGGGCCCCTTCATGAACCTGGTGATCGCGGTGATCATCGCCGCGATCCTGATCACCGGTTTCGGCACGCCAGCGGCATCGATCGCCGCCGTCGCGGCCTGCGTCCCGGCGTCCGCGTCCTCGACCACGGCCACGAAGTGCACCTCGTCCGACCCGGCTTCGCCCGCGTCGACCTCGGGGCTCAAGGCCGGCGATCTCATCGTGTCGCTCAACGGCGTTTCGTATCCGTCTTCCACGATCGTCACCTCGATGGTGCAGCAGTCTGCGGGAAAGCCCGTGACGATGGTGGTCAGGCGGGACGGCACGCTCAAGACCATCACGGTCACACCGGTCGCCGCTCCGCGGGATGAGGTCGACTCGAGCGGACTACCCGTAACCAACGCTGCGGGCAACCCGGTCGTCGAGAAACTCGGCTTCATCGGCCTCGGGTTCACTGTGAAGCTCGTTCCCCAGCCGATCACCGCGACTTTCGGCGCTGTCGGCACCGAGATCAGCGGCGTCTGGTCGACCCTCAGTAGCCTGCCGTCCGGTGTCGCCAACGTGTGGAATTCGGTCTTCAACGGCGCGAAGCGCAGCGAGAGCAGCCCGGTGAGCGTCGTCGGCGTCGGACGCGCGATCGGTGACATCGCGAGCACCCAGGATGCGCCGGTCACTCTGCGGGTCTACGACATCCTCGGCCTACTCGGCGAGCTCAACCTCTCGCTGTTCATCCTGAACCTGCTGCCGCTGCTGCCCCTGGACGGCGGCCACATCATCGGTGCCATCTGGGAGGCGCTCAAGCGCGGCTTCGCGAAGGTGTTCCGCCGTCGTGAGCCGCGTCCGGTCGACCTCGCCAAGCTCATGCCGCTGACGGTTGTCGTCGTCACACTGCTGATCGCCGTCTCCGCGCTGCTGATCGTCGCCGATCTGGTCAACCCGGTCCAGGTGGGCTAGCCTCACAATCGTGAGGGCACGGCGCATCCCATGACCACCCCGCTTGCGGGTCGATCGGCGCTGGTCACCGGCGCGGCCAGCGGGATCGGGGCGGCCTGTGCGCGGGCTCTCGCCGGTGCGGGAGCGCGAGTGACCGTCGCCGACCTCGATGGCGATGGCGCGCGAGTGCTGGCGGACGAACTCGGCGGCACCGCCTGGCAGGTCGACCTGACCGACACCGCTGCGCTCGCCGATCTCGTGCTCGACGTCGACATCCTCGTCAACAACGCGGGCATCCAGCACGTCAGCCCCATCGAGGAGTTCGATCCCGCGCGGTTTCACACGATCCTCACCCTGATGGTCGAGGCGCCGTTCCTGCTCATCCGCGCCGCGCTGCCGGCCATGTACGAGCGCGGATTCGGTCGAATCGTCAATATCTCGTCTGTGCACGGCATCCGGGCGTCCGAGAACAAGTCCGCCTACGTCACGGCAAAGCACGGGTTGGAGGGCCTCTCCAAGGTCACGGCGCTCGAGGGCGGTCCGCGCGGTGTGACGAGTAACTGCGTGAACCCCGGCTACGTCCACACTCCGCTCGTGGAGAAGCAGATCGCCGACCAGGCGCGCCTCAATGGCATCCCGGAGTCGGAGGTCGTCGAGAAGGTGCTGCTCACCCAGAGCGCCATCAAGCGGCTGCTCGAACCGGACGAGGTGGCCGACCTCGTCCTATGGCTGTGCGGGCCGACCGCGTCGGCCGTCACTGGCGCTTCGTACACCATGGATGGCGGGTGGAGCGCGCGGTGACGGACGATTACGAGCTTGTCCGAGTTCCCGTCGACGCGGTGGGATCCGGAAGCGGTGAACTGGCGGTCGGCGTCTGGAACCGTGGACGCCCGCGCACGGTCATCGCCTTTCACGGCATCACGGCGTCCCACCAGAGCTGGCCCGCCGTCGTCCGCGCGCTGCCGGACGTGACCTTCGTCGCGCCCGATCTCCGTGGCCGTGGGGGCTCACGCGCCCTCGTGGGGCCGTTCGGGATGGCGCAGCACGCCGCAGACGGTGTCGCAACGCTCGACCACCTCGATATTCGGGGTTCCGTCGATCTTCTCGGCCATTCGATGGGCGGATTCGTGGCGATGCGGTTTGCGGAGTTGTACCCCGAGCGGAGTCGCACCGTGACGCTCGTCGACGGCGGCGTTCCCCTTCCGCTGCCCGCCGGAGTCCCGATCGAGACGCTCATGAAGCAGACCCTCGGACCGGCGATCGCTCGACTCGGCGAGACCTATCCGACGCGTGAGGTCTACCGGGAGTTCTGGCGCGCGCATCCCGCATTCGCGAACGACTGGACGCCGGACGCCCTCGCCTACGTCGACTACGACCTGGTCGGCGAGGAGCCGTCGTTTCGCTCCTCCGCATCGGCGGATGCGGTGCTGGGAGACGCGGTCGAACAGGGCGTCGGCACGATCGCCGATCAGCCGTGGTCGCTCGTCTCGCGACCGATCATGTTTCTTCGCGCGCCGCGCGGAATGCTCGACGGTCCGCAGGGGCTCTACCCGTCCGACTACGTGCAACAGTTCGCCGAAAGACACCCAAATCTTCATGTCTGGGACGTTCCGGATGTCAACCACTACACGATCATCATGAAGAAGGCCGGCGCCGACGCGGTCGCCGCTGCCGTTACCGGGGAAGGCGCACCATCATGAGTTCCACGCTGCTCGAGGGAATCGTCGCCAGCACCGTCTCGACGCCGCGGATCGATGCGGCGGTGTTCGAGCGGCCATCGGTGAGCGCGAAGAAGACCGTGGTTTTCATCCACGGCAATGTGTCGTCGTCACTGTTCTGGCAGCCCACGATGCTGGCGCTCGATCCAGACATCCGAGCGCTCGCGATCGATCTTCGAGGCTTCGGGGATTCGGCGACACTGCCGATCGACGCGACGCGCGGGGTACGCGACTTCTCGGACGACGTCGCGTCCGTCATCGCGGAGCTCGGCCTCGGCGCGGTTCATCTGGTCGGCTGGAGCATGGGCGGGGGAGTGGTGATGCAGTACCTTCTCGACCATCCCGATCTCGTGCTCTCTCTCACGCTGGTCTCACCGGTTTCGCCATACGGCTTCGGGGGGACGGTTGGACCGGACGGTCGCGTGCTCAACGAGGAGAACTCGGGATCGGGCGGTGGCGGCGGAAACCCCGACTTCGTGAAGCGGCTCGCAGAGGGCGACACGGGGGACGATCCGACATCGCCCCGCACGATCTACCGGACGACCTATGTCAAGGACGCCTCGGACACCACATACGAAGATCTGTGGGTCGAGTCGATGCTCTCGACGAAGACCGGGGTCGACAACTATCCGGGAGACGGATCGACGACGATCGCGTGGCCCGGTTTCGGGCCGGGAACGCGCGGAGTGCTGAACACCATGGTCCCGCGGTACTTCAACGTGTCCGGAATCGTGGACCTGGCAAGGAAGCCGCCCATCCTGTGGGTGCACGGTGAGGACGACGTGATCGTCGCCGACGCGTCGCTCTTCGATCTCAACTTCCTCGGCCAGTTGGGTGCCATCCCCGGCTGGCCGGGCGCGGCGATCGCCCCGCCACAACCAATGGTGACCCAGACCCGCGCGGTCCTCGAGCGCTACGGCAACTACGACGAGATCGTCTATCCGAACTGCGGCCACTCCGCGCACCTCGAACACCCGGCCGAGTTCCGTGAGGCGCTCGAGACTCACCTGGACGCGGGCTGAGTCCCGGCGGGCGGGCGGCTCGCGAAGTAGAGTTGAGAAGTGCCAGCCGTAAATCTTGGACTGCCGAAAGCTCGTGAGGTACTGAGCCCACGCCGCAAGTCCCGTCAGATCAGGGTGGGTAAGGTCCTCGTCGGGGGCGATGCCCAGATCAGCGTGCAGTCGATGTGTACAACGCCGACGACGAACATCAATGCCACCCTTCAGCAGATCGCCGAGCTCACTGCATCCGGATGCGACATCGTCCGCGTGGCCGTTCCGAGCCAGGACGATGCGGATGCGCTGCCGATCATCGCGAAGAAGAGCCAGATCCCGGTCATCGCCGACATCCACTTCCAGCCGAAGTACGTCTTCCAGGCCATCGACGCGGGGTGCGCCGGAGTTCGTGTGAACCCCGGCAACATCCGCAAGTTCGACGACCAGGTAGGCGCGATCGCCAAGGCGGCCGCCGCCGCGGGAGTGTCGCTGCGGATCGGCGTCAATGCCGGGTCACTCGAGCCGAGCATCATGCAGAAGTATGGGAAGGCAACGCCGGAGGCGCTCGTCGAGAGCGCGGTCTGGGAGGCCAGCCTGTTCGAGGAGCACGACTTCCACGACTTCAAGATCTCGGTCAAGCACAACGACCCCGTGATCATGGTCAAGGCATACCGCCTGCTCGCCGAACGGGGCGATTGGCCGCTCCACCTCGGGGTGACGGAGGCTGGCCCCGAGTTCCAGGGCACCATCAAGAGCGCTACCGCGTTCGGCATTCTGCTGTCCGAGGGCATCGGCGACACCATCCGGGTCTCGCTCTCCGCCCCGCCCGCCCAGGAGGTCAAGGTGGGCCTGCAGATCCTGCAGTCTCTCAACCTTCGCGAGCGGAAGCTCGAAATCGTGTCCTGCCCGAGCTGCGGGCGCGCACAGGTGGATGTCTACACCCTGGCCAACGACGTCACCTCGGGCCTCGAGGGCATGACGGTGCCGCTCCGAGTCGCCGTCATGGGGTGTGTCGTTAACGGTCCCGGTGAGGCACGAGAGGCGGATCTCGGCGTCGCGAGCGGCAACGGGAAGGGCCAGATCTTCGTCAAGGGAGAGGTCATCAAGACCGTTCCCGAGTCGGAAATCGTCGCGACGCTCATCGAGGAGGCGAATCGGCTCGCCGCCGAGATGCCGGCTGGCGAGATCGGCTCGCCACAGGTCGTCACGGCCTAAATCGGGGTCCCCGGAGCGGCGTTTCGGTGCCGATCGGCAGCGACACGGTAATGGATTACCCCCAATACTGGGGAGCGTTTTTGTACCCCGTTCGCTCTGGAATGGGGTCAACAGCGTCGTCTAGCCTCGTTTGTGGATCGACGGTGACGTCGAGTCACCCACCGGCTGGATCCGTACCCTGCCCGAAGTGAATGCCTGCTCGCTGGGAGCAGGCCGTAGTGCAGCAGTAACCGTTGAGTGACCAACCTGGGGAGTTGGTTATGAAGGTCAAACTGAATCAGAAAATCGTGGCGCTCGCTGCCGCGGGTCTGGTTCTGCTTTCGGGGGCGACCGTGACGTCGCTTGCGGCGTGGACAGACACCGAGTGGGTGAACGGAGGTGTCAGCACCCTGCCCGGTGTTGCGAGTTCGACGTTCGACGTTCAGCAGAATGTGACATCGGATTCCACCGACTGGACCACGGACGTGGCATCGCCCGGTGGCACCGTGGACTTCGGCGCACAGGCGGACGCGCTCACCCCGGGGACCTCGGTCGTCGGATTCGTTCGGCTGCGCGTGAGTCCCGACTCCACCGGCGGCACACTGTCGCTCGTCCCCGGTACCAGTACCGGGAGCTCGGCGTTCCTCGCCGCCCTGACCTACGGCGCCTGGTTGGTGCCGAGCTACACCGACTGCACGCCGAGCGGCTACGACGGAACCGGGACCACGCAGCTGGTCCCGGACAACTCGCCGCTCACCACATCGGGGACCACGAGCTTCACGCTGACCGCGGGAACCGGTGGGGCGGCTGGGCCTGAGCAGGCCATCTGTTTCCGGATGGAGTTCCCGCCACTCGGTGATCCCAACGACAAGAGCCTGCAGGGCCTGTCTGCGGATCCCATCTGGCAGTTCAACGCGACCTCCGATTGACGGGCGCCGATCATGAGCTCGCTTACCGCGGAAGTCACCGCGACACGTCCCGAGTCCAATAGCCACCTCGACGCCGGGACACACGCCCCCGGCGTAGAGCAGAGGACTCGGGCAACCGCCCGCGACGTCGTCAAGCGCTGCTTGATCGGCGTCGCGGGCGTCCTCGGGGTCATCGCCATCCTGGTGACGATCACACCGTTCTTCGGGTGGACGGTCGTTCGACTCGCCACCGGATCGATGGCCCCAACTTTTCCGACCGACTCGCTGCTTGTGACACATCAGGTGTCGGCGGCGGATGTCCGGATCGGCGACATCGTCATGGTGCAGCGGCCCGGTGAGCTTCCGATCACCCACCGGATCGTCGCGATGAAGCAGGCGACGGGCGGTCTCGAGCAGCTGACGCTGAAGGGCGATGCCAACAAGACCGAGGATGCCGCGCCCTATCTCGTTCGCGAGGTGGGTCTCGTGACCGGCGGTGTGCCGTGGGGTGGCCAGATCTTCAACGATCTTCACTCGACGGTCGGGCTCGCCGGGCTGACGGTGTTCGCGGCTCTGATCGTGCTCTGGGCGTGGTGGCCGTCGACGCCCAAACGCCGGGCGCACGCGGTTGACGCCGCGCCTCGACCGGAGGAGTGAGTCGTGTCGATCCCGGCTTCGGCCTGGGCGACGGCCGGATTCGTCGGCGCGGCGGTCATGATGATCGTCGGCGCGAGTCTCGTCGCGAACGGTCAGCCCGCCTCCGCCGACATCATCACCGACGGGGGAGTGCTCAGCCTCGACGCGCAGCCGGGTGTGCTGTCGGACGCGTCGATGGCGCCGGGGGACAGCATCTACTGGCCGATCAGCGCCCAGCTCGACGCCTCGACCTCGGGGCGACTTACCCTGAAGGTCGTGTCGAGCCAGGCGCTCGCGACCAGTACCGACGGCCTCGAACTGGCGCTCGCCAGCTGTCCGATTGCGTGGACGATTCCGGCTGATCCGTCGGTCGCGCCGACCTGCGAGGGTGGTGCAGGCCACTCGCTCATCCCCGAGACGCCGTTCGCGGGCATCCTGGCATCGAAGACCTGGAATCTGGGGCGGATGTCCGCGATCTCGGACATGCCCATGATGGCGACGATTTCTCTCCCGCAGAACACGCCGGCCCAGCTGCAGGGGACGTCAGCGGACGTGGACTTCGGGTTCACCGCGCTCGGCGACACGGAGACCGCGGATCCGTCCAAGCCTCCGCTGGCCACCACGGGTATCGATCCCACCGGCCCCGCGCTGCTCGGCCTCGGATTGCTGTTGGCGGGACTCACGATCGGCCGCCTTCGGATCGTCTCCCGTCGGAGACTTCTGGAGGTCGAGGTGTGATGCGCGGAATCCCGACGCGGCGCGCCGCTCGCGGCCGTCGAACCAAGGCGATCATCGCCATCGTCAGCATCACGGTCGTCGTGGTAGCGGGCTTCGGCATCGCGCCCTCGCTCGCGGGGTGGACGCGGACCGAATACGACAACTCTTCCGTGGCGTCCCTTAACTGCTCGAGCGGCTCCCAGTACACGACCAACAGTTGGGCGCAGGACATCGCGGGACAGGTCGCCGGTAGCGCCCTCGATCCCGCGCTCGCCGACGCATCCGGGATCGCCGTCGAGTCGGGGTCTCCGCACAGCACGGTCGTGAGCGGAAGCGATGCGACCGGATTGACCTACCTAGGAAACGACGCGTGGGACTCGTCGCTCGCGGCCGGTGCCTTGGACGGACTGAGCCTCGGGTCCACTCGCACACTTCCGCTCAGCCAGGACACGGGAATCGAAACGCAGTACGCGCGGGCAACCACCGCTGGCACGTCGACCGGGGCATCCGGGGCGGTGACCTCGGCCGGGAACGGGCTCGTCTCGCTCGGGACCCCGGATTCCTCGGCGCCCGGCATCGGATCGCTCGACCTCGACTCGGCGCTCAGTGCGACCGTCGGCCAGAAGCTCGGCGGGGCGGCATCGGAACTCGCCGACGTCTCCCTGAACGTCGGCGCGCTCGGATCCGAGACGAGCCTCGACTCCTGCGACGCGCTCTGGGCCGAGATAACGGATGCGGCATCCGTGGTGCGCAGCTACGTGCTGTCGAAGCTCGGGCTGACATTCACCAGCTCCCTCGTCGGGACCGCGGTGACCGACGCCACCGATTCGGTGAACTCGTTGACGTCGACCCTCAACCTCATCGAGCCCACCGGCACCTCGGTCACGACCGGTTCCGTGCTCACGGCGCTCGGGACGGCCATCTCGAACACGACATCGCCGCTCCTTCCCCTGAGTCTCAGCGGGAGCGCAACCGTGACGGCGGGAGTGAGCTTCAACCCGTCCTCTGCTCTGTCGGTGCTCACCGGCACGACGACCGACGGGCCCGTGACGGTCGATCTTGGCACTGGAGAGATCAGCGTCGACCTCGCCCAGCTCAATGGGTTCTCGAGCCTCAACTCCCAGCCGGCCAACACCGAGCTCCTCTCGAGCGCGGCTCTGACGAACCTCACGACCGAGATCGACGGCGCGATCGCGACGGCGATCACCTCGACCCTCGAGGACGCCATCGTCGCAACGCTGGACTCGGCCACGGTGAGTGTGATCGTGAAGACGCCGATCGCCCTCGCCGGTGTAGCGGCGGCCAACATCACCATCACGATCAGCGGAACGGCGGGGCAGTTCTTGAGCCCCGGCACGCAGGGTGAGCCGACCGTCAGCATCGCCAAGGTTGACCTGTCGTCGACCGCGCTGTCCCTTGTGCTCGGGCTGCTCAACCTCGACACCGTGCTCTCGACCATCCTGACCAACATGGTGACGCCGCTGACCAGCGACCTCGTGCCGGCGCTCGCGTCTGCGGTCGTCTCGCCCGTGATCGCCGCCGCCACGACCGATGTCGATTCGTCGATCACGACGCTGAACTCCACGATGCTCGCCCCGGTCTACTCGGCCCTTGGCGGAGTGGTCGGTGTGATCGGGGATGGTGTCGAGGTCACGATCAACGCGCAACCGGATGCCGCGGGAGGGGTCGGCTCGCCCGAGACGGCGCAGGCCGGGGAGTTCTTCGAGAGCGCTCTGCAGGTTGGCGTGCTCGACACGGTCGACGGCTCTTCGACCCTCGACCTGTTCCTGGGCTCATCGGCGGCGGGTCCGAACACCGAGAATTGATCATCGCGTGCCCCTCGCTGTGGGGGCTTCGCGCCCGGCCGGTGCCGCGTAGCCTGAAAGAACGATTAGCGGCCCGAACAGTCTGCAAATCTGGAGCCCCGGGGGAGGCAGCTCGCCCGGGGCTCGCCCTTTTTCGCCAGCCGGTTTCGCGTCGGAAAGGCGTCAGCCGGCCGCCAGTAGTATTGCTCCCGTGTCTTCTCGCCTCTCGCAGCTCTTTGTCCGAACGCTCCGCGAAGACCCGGTCGACGCCGAGGTAGCCAGCCATCGCCTGCTCGTTCGCGCGGGCTACATCCGTCGTCAGGCACCGGGGATCTTCGCCTGGCTGCCACTCGGCCTCAAGGTCAAGGCGAAGATCGAAGGCATCATCCGTGAGGAGATGGCCTCGATCGGCGCTCAGGAGGTGCACTTCCCGGCGCTCCTGCCCCGCGAGCCCTACGAACTGACGGGTCGCTGGGAGAAGTACGGTGACGGCATCTTCCGGATGAAGGATCGGCACGAGGCCGACTACCTGCTGGCACCGACGCACGAGGAGATGTTCACCCTCCTGGTCAAGGATCTCTACAGCTCTTACAAGGATCTTCCGCTCGCGATCTATCAAATCCAGGACAAGTACCGCGACGAGGCCCGGCCGCGCGCTGGACTGCTTCGCGGTCGCGAATTCACCATGAAGGACGCCTACTCGTTCGACTACACGGATGCCGGGCTCGACGCGAGCTACGACGCTCAGCGCGACGCCTACGAACGCATCTTCACGAGGCTCGGTCTCGACTACGTCATCGTCACGGCGGACAGCGGGCTCATGGGCGGAGCACGAAGCGAGGAGTTTCTGCATCCGACCGCTATCGGTGAGGACTCGTTCGTGCGGTCGGCGGGTGGATACGCCGCCAACGTCGAGGCCTTTTCGACGATCGCGCCCGAGCCCCTGTCCTGGGAGGGCCTCGACCCCGCGCAGGTTCACTCCACACCGGACACGCCGACCATCGCGACTCTCGTCGACGTGGCGAACGAGCGGCATCCCCGAGCGGACGGTCGGCCATGGACAGCCGAGGACACCCTGAAGAACATCGTTCTCGCGCTCACGCAACTTGACGGTTCGCGGGAACTCGTCGTCGTGGGAATTCCGGGCGACCGGGACGTCGATCTGAAGCGCGCCGAGGTGGCGTTCGCTCCCGCGGAGGTCGAAACAGCGACCGCGGCGGACTTCCTGGCCTTCGAGGCGCTTCCCGATCGGCCGGGACTCGTGAAGGGATACATCGGTCCGTGGTCTCCCGAGGGCGCCATGCTCGGCGAGGACTCGGCGACGGGCATCCGGTACTTCACCGATCCCCGCGTGTCCGAGGGCACCGTTTGGATCACCGGCGCCAACCAGGACGGACACCACGTGTTCGGTCTCGTCGCCGGACGCGACTTCGACACCGACGGAACGGTCGAGATCGCGGACGTTCGCGCCGGCGACCCGGCTCCGGACGGATCGGGTCCCGTCGAGATCGCACGCGGCATGGAGATCGGTCACGTCTTCCAACTCGGTCGATTCTTCGCCGAGACCCTCGGTTTGCGAGTCCTCGACGAGAACGGCAAGCTCGTCACCGTCACCATGGGCTCGTACGGCATCGGTGTCACCCGGATCCTCGCCGTGATCGCCGAGGCGAACAACGACGACCGCGGCCTCATCTGGCCGAAGAATGTGAGCCCGTTCGACGTGCACCTCGTCGCCGCCGGACGCGAGGACGTCGTCTACGAGGTCGCCGAGTCCATCTACGTCGAGCTCACCGCGGCGGGATTCGACGTGCTCTTCGACGACCGTCCCAAGGTCTCGCCTGGCGTCAAGTTCGGCGACGCGGAACTCATCGGAGTGCCCGTCGTCGTGATCGTTGGTCGGGATGCCGCCGACGGAACGGTCGAGCTGTGGGATCGCCGCACGGGGGAGCGCACGCCGGTTTCGGCGGCGCGGCTCGTCGCAGCACTGGGCTGACGCGGGCAGGACGGTCGTTTCCCAGCCCTGAGCCTCGCTCACTGGTACCGTAGGTGCGACGGTTTCCCCCAAATCCCTTCGGGAGGCCCGCGACAAGATCCGAATAGTGGAGGCCCTCAGTGGACATTGACCTGAGCGTGCTGCGCCTCATGGAGCGCGAGCGTGACATCCCGTTCGACGAACTTGTGCAAATCATCGAGCAGGCCATCCACACGGCCTACGTCAAGCACCTCACCGAGTTGGACGGGCATCCGGTCGGCCACAAACCAGGGGAGACCCCTGCGCCCCATGCGCCAACCTCGCGGGTGGTTCTCGATCGCAAGACCGGCCACGTGACGGTGTACGTCGAGGAACTCGACGAGGACGGCAACCTCATCGGCGAGGCCATCGAGGAACCGAACGACTTCGGGCGAATCGCCGCCTTCGCCGCCAAACAGGTGATCAACCAGCGGCTCAGGGACATCGGAGACGACAAGGTCCTCGGAGAATTCAAGGGCCGCGAGGGTGACATCGTCGCCGGCATCATCCAGCAGGGCCCGAACCCGAGGATGATCCACGTCGACCTCGGGACCGTCGAGGCGATCCTGCCGCCGGAGGAGCAGGTGCCCGGCGAAGAATATGCGCACGGCACGCGCATCCGGGTCTATGTGACGAGCGTGAGCAAGGGGCTCAAGGGACCGCAGATCACCGTCAGTCGCACGCATCCGTCGCTCGTTCGCAAGCTGTTCGCCCTCGAGGTGCCCGAGATCGCCAGCGGAGTCGTGGAGATCACGTCACTCGCCCGCGAGGCGGGACATCGCACGAAGATCGCGGTGCGCGCGACGCAGCCGGGAGTGAACGCGAAGGGTGCATGCATCGGCGAACTCGGACAGCGGGTTCGGGCGGTCACGGCCGAGCTCAACAACGAGAAGATCGACATCGTCGACTATTCGAGCGACCTCGCCACCTTCGTGGCGAATGCGCTCTCGCCGGCCAAGGTGTCGAGCGCGTTCGTGATCGACGAGTCGCTCAAGGCGGTTCGCGCACTCGTGCCCGACTACCAGCTTTCGCTCGCCATCGGCAAGGAGGGCCAGAACGCGCGGCTCGCGGCCAAACTCACGGGCGCTCGCATCGACATCCAGCCAGACTCCGTCATGGAGTAGTTACCGCAAAGTCGGTAACGGTGGCGACACACCGGGTTTTGGTGGTCAACACGCCGGGAGATTTGGGTGGATACCGACTTTGCGGCAAGAACGAAGGGGTTAAACGAATGAAAGGCCCGGGCTGCTTCCGGCTTGCGCCTTCCACTTCCTGAGCCTTTCTTCGTCGGTTCCGGTTTCCCGTTGCCGATAAGTAGACATTAGTGAACGACGGATGAACAGCACAAGACGTCAAGTTTCGCTAGATAGTTGAAGGTTGCACCCGGGCGCGCCCGGCGGCCACGAGACCATGGGGCTAGAATGGATAACGTAAGAACCTGCCTGGGCTGCCGCTCCCGAGACGACAAATCCTCCCTGTTGAGGGTTGTCGCGCGAGACGGCGTTGTGATTCCGGATCCGTCCGAGTCCCTTCCCGGGCGTGGTGCGTGGGTTCATCCCGCGGCAGCATGTGTCGAGAAAGCGATAACGCGCAAAGCCTTCGGTCGAGCGCTGCGGATACGAGACACGCTGAACACCGACCAGGTTCTCGTTGTGGCCCTAAAAGAAACGGCTGATTGACCAATGGACAACTAATGAGCGGCTCGAAATGAGACCCGTCCGTAACTAATGGTCTGCCCCTGCTCGGGTGCAGACCCGAACAGG
>FSXL01000222.1_pt1 | contig 15108 bp, 11 predicted proteins | sample 1638241 | NCBI WGS metagenome assembly FSXL01 (sample SAMEA3914788, study PRJEB12502) | metagenome | biome: forest; material: soil | place: Canada | collected 2011-07-03 | depth 0.1 m | reverse complement strand
CCTCAGAGGGGCTCACACCAGCGCAGCTGAAGTACCACACCAAGCCGGTGGGATAGTCCGACCCGCGAGCCTCGACCCGCGAGCCTCGCACCGCGACGGGCGTGGCCGCGAGCGCACCCGGAACGCCGGCGCCGGTCAGCGGCCGACCGTCACCACTCGCTCTGGTAGCCGTTGCGTGTGAGCCACGCCCGCGCGCTGAACGCCATGCGCGCGGCGCCCATCAGGTCCGTGTTGAACACTTCGGCGACGCTCTCGCGCGGGACCAGGATCCGATCGGCGACGTTGGACACGATCTCCCGACCGCAGCGAGCGAGCATTCTGGCGAGCTGCTCGGCGAGCGAGGCGTGGTCGACGGGCGCAAGCTGTTGGATCTCGCCGATCTTGTAGATGGTCCCGTCGATGACGTTCAGCTCGAGGAACCGGTACACCCAGACGTCCCCTTCTGCCCACAGCGCGATGCGCCGAAGCGGGCACGGGTGCAGGTACAGCGCGTTCTGGAATTCGAGATCGATCGACCCGGGAAGAACCGCGGGGGCGAGCGATCCGTCGATGTCGTGGACCAGCATGCTGAGCGCGAAAAAGCGCGCTCTGGTCTGCTCGTCGATCGCGTACACGCGACAACAGTATCCGAACCAACCATCCCCCGAACAGGGCACATGACGAACTATGCCAATTCTGTGCAAATTCACGGAAGACGGCCCGGTAACGTGGAACCATGCGAGTGCTCCTTGCCGGTGCTTCCGGCGCGATCGGGCACTACCTCGTCCCCATGCTGATCGAGGCGAAACACCAGGTGATCGGCATCACACGTCGACCGGGTTCGCTTGCCGGAACGGGCGCAGAAGAGATCGTCGCCGACGCGCTCGATCGCCAGGGTTTGCTCACCGCTCTGGCGGGCGTCAAAGCGGATGCGGTCGTCCACCAGCTGACCGCGCTCGCGAAACCGCCAACGAGTTACGCGAGCATGCGGGAGACCAACCGGCTTCGCAGCGAGGGCACGAGCACTCTCATCGCTGCCGCGCGCCTGACCGGTGCCAAGAAGTTCGTGGCCGCCTCCTTCTTCGGCGGGTACGGCTTCGGCGACCTGGGTCGCGCGCCGCTGACCGAATCCGCGCCGTTCGGCGAAGCGGATCATCGCAACGACGCGGTGCTGCTCGCGCTGCTGACGCTCGAGCAGCAGGTGCGCGCCTTCGGGGGAGTGTCGCTGCGCTACGGGCTGTTCTACGACAGCACGACGACGTCCGTCTCACCCGTGTCACGCACCTGGAACGGACTCGTGCCGATGGTGCACCACAAGGATGCGGCTCGTGCCGTCGTTCTGGCACTCGCGAAGTACAAGGCGGGTTCGGTCTACAACATCGCCGACGATCATCCGATGACCTACCGCGATCGCGAGGTCGCGCGCGCGGAGGCGGCACATCTGCGCCCGCCGCGACAGCTGTCGGACGGGATGCTTCGCCTCGGCGCACCGTTCGGGTCGATGCTGCTCACCCGTACGAGCATGGTGCTCGACAGCTCGCGTGCCCGCGCCGAACTCAAGTGGACTCCCGAGTTCCCGTCGTTGCTCGAGGCCCTTGGGCGCCCCCGCCCGGTGGTCGTCGAGGAGCTTGCGGCGCCCGCGGAACCGGTTGTCGTGTCGGTGGAGACGGTTGAAGAGCCCGTCGAGGCTGCCGTGGAGCCTGAGCACTCTGTGGTCATCGCGGAGCCCGAGGTTTCCGCGAAGCCGGAGGCGTCCGCAGAGTCAGAACAAACGGAAGAGTCTGAGGACGCTGTCGACGACAGCGACAGCGCCGGGGATCCGTTCGCGAAGGTCACTGCGGCGATCGCGCGCATCGGGTCGAGGAAGTAGCTCAGGGGCTGGGAGTTCCGGTCGTGGAGTGGCGGGGTGGAGCGTCGCGTATCGAGACGGGGTCGGAGTTTCTGGGGGTGCGGAGTTCTTCGGGGGCGTCTCGATACGCGTGCTCCTGCGGAGCGCGCTACTCGACGATCGGGACGGCGGGGCGCGCTACTCGACGATCGGGATAGGAGCGCGCTACTCGACGATCGAGATGGCGGGGCGCGCTACTCGATGATCGAGACGGGCGGGGGCGGCGGGTGGCGGTCGGCGGTGCCACCTAGACTTGGGGAGTGGTACTCGAACAGTTAATCGGGGGGCTTTCGCGCGCCCGCACGTTCGAGAACGCCCTAACCTACGCCGGTCGCAGTGCCGACTTCTCTCTCGTAGACGGGCTTCGTGCCCCGCTCCTCACGGCACTTCTGGAGCGTCGGGAGGGCCCGCAGGCGCTTCTCGCGATCACCGCGACGAGCCGCGAATCCGAGGGACTCGCTGCGGCCCTCGCCAGTCTCGACCCGAGCGCCGAGATCATCCAGTTCCCGGCTTGGGAGACCCTCCCGCACGAGCGTCTTAGCCCGAGCGCGGAGACGGTGGGGACGCGGATCGACGCGCTGCGCCGCCTCAAGGCCTGGGACGAGACGCGCAGCGGAGACATCATCCTCGTGGCCTCCGTTCGCGCGGCATTGCAGCCGCTTGCCGACAATCTCATCGACCTCGAACCCGTCGCCCTCAGCGCGGGCGGCCGCGGCTACGACCTCACCGCCATCGCCCGCCAACTCGTCGACCTCGCCTATTCCCGCGTCGACATGGTGACGCGGCGCGGCGAGTTCGCCGTGCGCGGCGGCATCCTGGACGTATTCTCGCCCATCGCCGAGCATCCCGTTCGCGTCGAATTCTTCGGCGACGAGGTGGAGCAGCTGCGGTATTTCTCGGTGTCCGACCAGCGCAGCATCGGGGATCCGCTGGCCGAGTTGCAGCTGCCCGCCAGCCGCGAGATGCTCCTGAGCGAGACCGTCCGGCAACGTGCCCGCGAGATGCAGCACGAGTTTCCGAGCATCGCGGGGATGCTCGCCAAGATCTCCGAGGGCATCCCGGTCGAGGGCATGGAGTCGCTGGCGCCCGTGCTGGTCGACAAGTTGGTGCCTCTCACCGACTACCTTCCGGCGGATGCAGCGATCGCGGTTCTCTCACCCGAGCGCGTCTCGACGCGTGCGGTGAGCCTGCTCGAGACGAACCGCGAGTTCCTGGCGGCCGCCTGGAGTGCCGCGACGGTGGGAGCCGAGGCGCCGATCGACCTGGATGCGGGCGACTTCCTGTCGCTCGGCGCGCTTCGGATGAGTGCGGGCGCACGCTCCTGGTGGACACTCTCGTCATTCGACAGCGGCGCGGCTGCGGCAAACGACGCTGCGGCAGACGACGCCGTGGCGGAGGGCATCGATGCGCTCGAGGCGGTGGGCGAATACGTCCGCATCGACGCGTCCGCGGTCCCCAGCTTCGCTGGCCAGCTCACCGGCGCGGTCGAGCACGTTCGGGATCTGACCCGCGACGGCTGGAGTGTGGCCATCGCCGCTCTCGGCACCGGACTCGTCGAACGGGCCGCGGATGTTCTCGCCGAGCACGAGGTCGCCGCGCGCGTGGTGACGGAGGTCGGCGACGAGAGACTCCAGCCGGGCGTCGCCTATCTCGTGCAGGCATCCGTCGAGGCGGGCTTCGAGGTCGAGGAGATCAAGCTCGCGGTGCTCAGCGAGTCCGAGTTCTACGGCCGCACCGCGGGCTACGACTCGCGGCAGGTCAAGAAGCTCGCCACGAAACGACAGAACGTCGTCGACCCGCTGCAGCTGAAGGCGGGGGACTACGTCGTCCATCAGACCCACGGCATCGGAAAGTTCCTCGAGCTCACCCAGCGCGAGGTCTCGAGCGGTGGCCGTGCTGCAGTGAAATCTATCCGCGAGTTCCTGGTGCTCGAGTACGCGCCCAACAAGCGCGGATACCCGGGCGACAAGCTCTACGTGCCCACCGACCAACTCGACCTCCTCACTCGTTACGTCGGCGGCGAGGCGCCCGCGCTCAGCAAGATGGGTGGCAGCGACTGGGCCGCGGCGAAGGGAAAGGCGCGCAGGGCCGTCCGCGACATCGCGGTCGAGCTCGTGAAACTGTATTCGGCGCGTATGGCATCGAAGGGACACGCGTTCCCACCCGACACCCCGTGGCAGCACGAGCTCGAGGAGGCGTTCCCCTTCGTCGAGACGCCCGACCAGCTGACCACCATCGACGAGGTGAAGCGCGACATGGAGTCGCCCATCCCGATGGATCGACTGCTCTCGGGGGATGTCGGATACGGCAAGACCGAGGTCGCCGTGCGCGCCGCGTTCAAGGCGATCCAGGATGGCAAACAGGTCGCGATGATCGTGCCGACCACGCTGCTGGTAAGGCAGCACATGGAGACGTTCGTCGAGAGGTTCGCAGGCTTTCCTGTGCATCTGCGACCGCTCAGCCGGTTCCAGACCGACAAGGAGGCGCGCGAGACCCTCGCGGGGCTGGCGGACGGCTCGATCGACATGGTCATCGGAACCCATCGCATCCTGAGTCAGTCCGTCACATTCAAAGACCTCGGGCTCGTGGTCATCGACGAGGAGCAGCGCTTCGGAGTCGAGCACAAGGATGCGCTCAAGAAGCTGAAGACCAACGTCGACATCCTGGCGATGTCCGCGACGCCGATTCCGCGCACGCTCGAGATGGCGGTCACCGGCATCCGAGAGATGTCGACTCTGGCGACGCCGCCGGAAGACCGGCATCCGATCCTCACCTTCGTCGGCCCGTACTCGAACAAGCAGGTCGCGGCGGCCATCCGGCGCGAGCTGCTGCGCGAGGGCCAGGTGTTCTACGTGCACAACCGGGTCTCCTCGATCAATCGGATCGCGACCGAGCTGGCCGACATCGTCCCGGAGGCGCGCATCGCGGTCGCCCACGGCCAGCTTCCCGAGCACGTGCTCGAGCAGGTCATGGTCGACTTCTGGGAGCGCAAGTTCGACGTGCTGGTGTCGACCACGATCATCGAGACCGGACTCGATATCGCGAACGCCAACACGCTCATCATCGATCGGGCCGACAAGTACGGCCTGTCGCAGCTCCACCAGCTGCGCGGTCGGGTCGGCCGTGGCCGCGAACGCGCGTATGCCTATTTCCTCTACGACGAGCAGAAGCCGTTGTCGGAGACCGCGCTCGATCGCCTGTCGACGATCGCCGCGAACAACGACCTGGGTTCGGGCATGCAGATCGCGCTCAAGGACCTCGAGATCCGCGGCGCTGGCAACCTGCTCGGCGGCGAACAGTCCGGGCACATCGCGGGCGTCGGCTTCGACCTTTATCTGCGGATGATCGGTGAGGCAGTCTCCGCATTCCGCGGCGATGTCGCCGAGGGTCAGACCGAGCTGCGGCTGGAGCTGCCGGTGGATGCGCACATCCCCGAGGAGTACGTGGAGAGCGAGCGGCTTCGGCTGGAGGCATACCAGAAGCTGTCGACCGCGTCGGCGCCCACCTCGACGGATACCCAGATCGACGAGGTCCTCGACGAGCTCACCGATCGCTACGGCGAGCCGCCCCAAGCGGTCGTCAACCTGATCGCTGTGTCGCGACTTCGCCGGGCGGCCGTGAAGGCGGGACTGTCAGAGGTGGTCGCGATGGGCACGAACCTTCGATTCGCGCCGGCGAACCTCGCCGACTCTGTGCAGGTGCGCCTGCAGCGGATGTACCCGGGCGCCCGGTACTTCGCCACCGCGAACGCTGTGAGCGTACCCATGCCGCGGGTCAATGCCGAGCCGCTGGCCGATTCCGACCTGATCGACTGGGCATCCACGTTGCTCGCGGCCATCTTCCCTGTGCCGGTTCCGGTCGCGGAGACCTAGCTCGTCGAGGCTACCGAGCTGCCGCTCGCGAGGATCGGGCGCTACCCGACCGCAGGCCGATGCCGCGTCGAGTGCGGATGCACCTGCGGCGGGAACAGGTGCTGCTCGACCGGCTCGCCTTCGGCGAGGTCGTAGACGGCCTGTCGGATCTCGCGGTCGCGTCCGGTGAAGCGCCTCGTCTGCGCTCGCCGATACTCTGCCCATGATGGCTCGACGAACGTCTCGACCATCGCTTCGGCATCCTCGCCACTGCGATAGAGGCGCCAGCGGGTCGCGCCCGTGCGCCGCCGCATCTGCCGCAGCTGCTGGGCAGCATCCTCGAACGCGTCGACGTTTTTGGAGAGCACCCGGTAGGTGAGCACGATCGTGACGGGACCATCCGTCGGCTCCGGTTCGAAGACGAGCGTGGGCGTGGGCCAGCTGAGGTCGAAGGTGCGGTCGATCTTGCCGGTCATCGGATGCAGCGGCCAGATCGCCACGCTCGCCGCGACGAGAACCAGCATGCCGGCCGCGATGCCCAGCGCGTTCGCGGTTCCGAGCACTTGTGCGATCGCGCCCCAGAGGTACGACCCGATGGCCATCGTGCCCATGAAGACCAGGATGTACATGGCCGCACCGCGCGAGCGCACCCACTGCGGCAGCGTCAACTGGAGCGAGGCGTTGAGCACGGTGAGCGTGCCGATCCAGGCGAGGCCGCTGAGCACGAGCAGCGGAAGCGCGGCCGCGAACGGCAGGTAGGCCGCACCAGCGACGCCGATCCCGTAGAGGATCGCACTGCCGGCGATGATGCGGTTGTCCTTCACGCGTGCTCGCGCCCTGGGGAGGGTGAACACCGCGATCACCGCCCCGACGCCGAGAGCGCCGAGCAGCGTGCCGTAGCCTGCCGAGTTAAGGTGCAGCCGGGATGCGACGAGCGGGAGCAGCGCCCAGATCGCGCTCGCCGGGAGGGCGAACAGCGCCGCGCGCAGCAGAATCCGCCGAATCAGCAGAGCGGAGGCGACGTACCTCACGCCGGCGATGAGCGCGCCCCAGAACGGTTCGCGATCATCCAGTCCCGGCTGGGGTTCGCGTTTCCACCAGAGCAGCGCGATTGCTGCGGCGATGAAGCTGGCCGCGTTGATCCCGAAGACGACCGCGGTTCCGAGCAGCGACAGGATGATTCCGGCGAGTGCAGGTCCGATCGCCCGAGCCGCGTTGACGGTGACGCCGCCGAGTCCGGATGCCGCAGCGATCTGCTCGCGCGGGACAAGCTCGGGTTGGATCGCCTGCCAGGCGGGAGCCGTCAGCGCGGACGCGCCGCCGATCAGAGCTGTGAACAGCAGCAGGAGCCACGGCGTCAGTCCGCCTAGGGCCGCGATGACGGTCAACACAATAGTGATGCAGCCGCTGATGATCGATCCCCAGATGAGGAGTTTGCGTCGGTCGAGCGAATCGGACAGCACGCCCGCCGGCAGCGAGAGGAGCATGGATGGCGCGAGGCTGGCGGTCTGGACCAGTGCGATGATCGTCGCCCCGGCCGCGCTGTCGACCAGAAACCACTGGGCGCCGACGGTCTGCATCCACGTCCCGATGTTGCTGCCGAGCTGCGCGAACCACAGCACCCGGAAGATCGGAATCGCGAGCGGCGCCCACGGTGACACGGCGGCGACCTTGGCCATTGCCCCAGCGTACTCAGCGGCGAAGGATCATCGTGGTTCGACTTTTCGAAGCCGCCGGTCGGACGCGCTTTGCGAGGCTAGGCGGCGGGTCGTTGCCGCCGAATCTCCACCAGCGTCACGATCATCCAGGCGAGTTCGACGGCCAGGAAGATGCGCTCGACGAGCCCGAACGCGCCCAACGGGTGCGCTAACGCCACAAACACGACGGCGCCGGCGATCGACAGGATGCGCTGGGTCGTCGCGACCGTCCCGTTGACGCTCGACCGTGCGAACGAGATGGCGATGGTGCCGATCACGATGGCGACGAAGGCGATCAGCCCCAGCAGGTCATGGACCGGACCCGTTCGGCGATACGGGTAGCCGGCCGGGTTGTCGGCGAACGCGGCCAGCAGAGCGGATGCCACCGCCCACACCCAGACGAGCACCGCCATCCATCGCCGCGCGACCCCCGCTCTAATCATGGCGACGGCGGCGAAGGCGGAGAACAGTCCGCGGATCACGAAGTTGACGTCCATGAGCCAGGAGAACGGGCCGCGACCGTAGTCGCTTTCGGCATTGCTGATGAGGCTGTAGTCGGGCCTCAGGAACGCAAGCACGATATCGATGACGACGTAGACGGCGATCCCGATCAGCGCGGCGGTGGCGAGACGGCTGGGGTCGAAGTCGCGGTCGCGTTCGCGCGTGCGTGAGCTTTCGGTGGTCACCACAGAATTATCGCGCCGGCACTACTTGATGGCGGGCATCTTCCATTCGTCGAAGAACTCCTGCGCGGTCATCTGCTGCAGGTCCTTATTGACGGTCTCGAGCATCGCGGCGGGCGAGCCGATGTCGGCGGGGGTGCGGACGATGACCCTGCCGTTGTCTTTGCGGCGAACGACGAGGTCGAGACGGCCGGGTAGTCCCGGGATGAGTTCTTCGTCTGTGCCATGCGTCACGAGCTTGCGCCGGCGCGTGCTCGGCTTCGGCTGCTCCTCGATGGCAGCTTCGTAGACGGCGGATGCGGGGTCCATCGAGCAATTCTGCGGGATTCCGCTCAATGATCGCTGTGTGAAACCTTGCCGGACTCTAAGCAGGCCCACCCCCAATTGTGGGGGTCTTACTCCACTTCTTCGCCCACGCGGGACAGCAATTCGCGCAGTGTTTGCAGCTCTTCGGCCGATAGCCCGCTGAACGATCGAGCCGTGACTTCGGCGGTGACGGCGCGGCCGGCTTCGAGCATCCGTTTGCCCGCCGGGGTCAGGCGGTGCTCGACGCGGCGGCCACGGCCCGCCGCGCGGGAGACGAGTCCCTGCGCTACGAGTCGATTCGCGAGAGTCCCGAAGGACTGATCGCTCTGGAACGTGGCGATCGCGAGATCATGGGCGGATGAGTCGGGCGACTCGTCGATCGCTCGCAGGGCGTCCCACTGGACGAGTGTCGTGCCGATGGCGGCGAGCGACCGGTCTGCCGCCCGATGGTTGCGGTATTGCGCGCGCTTGAGGATGCGGCCGGTTGCCTGGCTCATGCTGTCCATGCCCCTATCTTGCCAACAAGTTCGTCGGCGCCGATTCAGCATATCAGCTTGCGTATATAAATATATTGATATAGCGTGTCCGTCATGACAAACACAACTTTCACCCAGATCTCCGAATCCGGTTCCGGCCGTCCCGTGCTGCTGCTGCACGGCGGTGGCGGTCCTTTCACCGTCGCGTCACTCGCCGCGCACCTCTCCAAGTCGGCGCAGGTCATTGCGCCAACCCACCCCGGATTCAACGGCACCGAGCGCCCCGCGCACATCGACTCCGTGCGCGCGCTCGCGGCCGAGTACATCAAGTACCTGGCGGATGAGGACCTCCGCGATGTGCTCGTCGTCGGCTCCTCGGTGGGCGGATGGATCGCAGCCGAGATCGCGCTCGCCGACACCGAGCACCGCGTCACCGGTCTCGTCCCGATCAATGCCGCCGGCTTCGCGGTCCCGGGCAACTCGGTGCGTGACATCAGCGGGATGTCTCCGCAGGAGCTCGCCCAGTACAGCTTCCACGACCCGTCGAAGCTGCGCGTTCCACCACCCACCCCCGAGGGCCTCGCGATCGCGAAGGGCAACGCGGCAACTCTGGCCGCGCTGTCTGTCGACCCAGCACCGACCTTCCTGTCGCGTGCTGGAGGCATCTCCACGCCGACCCTCGTGATCTGGGGCGAGTCGGATCGTGTCGTGGACCTCGCCTACGGCCGCGCCTTCGCGGATGCGATCCCGGGCGCCGAGTTCGTCGTCATCCCCGAGGCCGGTCACCTGCCCCACCTCGAGAACCCGGCGGCAGTCTTCGCCGAGCTCGACGCCTTCGCGGCGCGCACCTCGGTCACCGACTAGCCCCACCCTTCACTCCGGTCACCGAATAGCGTCGCGCAGCACTCCGGTCATCGAGTGGCGAGCCGAGGGCCCGCGTATCGAGATGCCCCACCCGTCCCTTCCGCTCATCGAGTAGCGCGCTCCGCAGGAGCACGCGTATCGAGATGCCCGACGGATCCAGTGGGCGTCTCGATACGCCCTGCGGGCTACTCGACGATCGGGGTTTCTCCAACTTGCCATCCGCTCATCGAGTAGCGCCGCGCAGCGACGCGTATCGAGATGCCCACGCAATGCTCGGGGGCGAGCGGCGCGCGGCTCAGTGGGAGAAAGCCCACTCGATCCATTCGACGCCGTCGAGGCCCTCGGCCTCCGGTGCGTCCGTCGTCGAATCAACGATGTCGAAGTTCGTTGTGTATGTCATGCCACCCCCACCCAGACTCCATCGCGTGCGCGGGTCATTGCGACATACAGTTCGCGGCGGTCGAGGTCGCGGCGCTCCGCCTCGCCGTCGTCCGCCGGGGTCCAGGCGGTCTCTAGCAGCGAAGCGGATGCGCGAGCAACCAGGACCTGCTTGAACTCGAGCCCTTTCGAGCGCTTGATGGTGCCCACCTTCACGGAGTGGGTCGGTCGTCCGTCGTAGTCGGCCAGCGGCATCGCGGGGATGCCGGCATTCTGCAGGGCGGTCAACACCTCGGAGGCGACGAAATTCGTCTGGGTGAGAACCGCGATGTCACCACCAGCAGTTCCGCCGGTGAGAAGGGCAGACACCTGCGCGATGAGCGACCGGTCGTGGCCATCGCGTGACGTGAAGCGGGACACTCGCGGCCGCGAGCCGTGGCGGACGACCTCCGACGCGACATCCGGCTTCGACAGCTCGCCCTCGATGTCGACGAACTCGTCGCCGATCACCATGCTGCGCGCGAAGTCCGCGATCTCGACGGTGTTGCGGTAGTTGGTGGTCATGATGACACCGCGGCCGGCGATCGACACGTCCGCCTCCGCGAGCGTGTAGCCGCCGGGGTAGATGGTCTGCTGGCCGTCGCCGATCAGGTTGAGGCCGTCGGTGCGATCGCCGACGAGCGCGTGCAGCATCCGGATCATGGCGCAGGACAGGTCCTGCGCTTCGTCGGCGATGACCGAGGAGTAGCCGACGAGCGGATGCGTGCGCAGCGACCGCTCCGCAAGCAGGATCACATCGGCGAAATCGTGGATGCCGGCCTCGCGAAGGGCGAGCTCGTATTCGCCGTACAGCTCCCAGACGGCGCGGCGCGCCTCCGTCGAGAGCGCACGGCGTCGACCGACACGCACCAGGTGCGCGTACTCGTCGAACTGGGTGAGGCCGCGACCCTTGATCACGGTCACGACTTCGTCGCGCCAGTAATCTTTGTGCGGGTCGATCCGGCCGAGCATGCCCGGTTTCCCGACCTCCTGCCAGGCCGTCTCGAAGGCGCGTTCCGCGGCGCGGGCGTTCAGGTGCACGCGGATCCCGCGCGAACGCAGCAGGTCGAGAGCGAAGTGGTGGATGCCGGTGAATTCGATGCGATCGGCGACATCCGGCGCCATGCGCTGCATGAGCTGCTCCATCACGGCTGGGAGCGTGCGAATCAGCGTCGTGACGAGAACCTTTCCGGAACGAATGCGTGCGAGGTGCGCTGCCCGGTGAAGACCGACGACGGTCTTACCGGTGCCGGCCGCGCCGCGGATACGGGAGGGACCGTTGAACGATCGCTGCGCGGCCCTCGCCTGCTCGGGCGCGAGAATCGACATCCAGTCCTCAATGGGCGCCGCCTCGGACGAGGTGATGAGCGCCGACTCGATCTGCTCGAGCGTCACGACCTGGTTCAACGGGTTGCGCACCGGATAGGGGAGAGTGTGCTCGAGCTCCTCGAAATCGTCGTCCGACTGCGGCCGGAAGAGGTCGTTGACGACGGCGAGCGCCGCATCCACCTCGGCCGGCCGCAGCCGTGCACCACGATTCAGGATGTAGTCGAGCGCTCCATCCTCTCCGATGAGGTCGACGCCGCCCACATAGCCGTGGAGGCGGCTCTTACCCATGAGGACGGCGACGACGCGGGTTTCGCCTGGCGCCATACCGATCTCGGCGAGCGAGATCTGAGCGCTGTCGGCGAGGTTACGCAGGTTCTCGAACCGATCCGTGACGTCGGCCCTACCCTGAAAAATTCTGTTGTCGGTGATGCTGACATCCCGCCAGGACTTCGCATCGACGATGATCACGCCCGTCGGCCCAACGATCACCAGGTCGACCTTCGCGTGCCGCGAGCCGGGCCAGACACGATCGGAGAGGATGTGGAAGCCCTGGTCGCCGAGCGGCAGCAGCATCCGTGCGAGGCGGGCGTCTGCTGCCGAGGCAAGGTACTCCCGGTGCATGGCGCGCGCGGTGAGCATCGCGAACTCGGCCTGCTCGGCCTCGAGTCTGCTGCGAGCGTCCCTGTCGGCCGCCGTATGAACTGCTGGCATGTCAATTCCCCCGAATTGGCAGCCGGCCCCCCGACCAAGGCTGCACCATCATTCTGGCGCGGAACCCGGTGGCGCGCTGTGGCCTCTTGTGGGGGTGCGTTAACGCTCGCGGGTGACAGGCCGTGAAAGTGCGAACGGGCTATTCCTCCGCAAGCTCCGTGCGCCGGTTGACCCCCTGCACGAGAACCGGAATAAGGATGAGCGAGCGCAGGTCGATGAGGGCATGCACGATCATAACGATCCAGATCGCGCCGGTCAGTAGATAGAGGAGCGAGAACGCGAGTCCGAGGATGGTCGCGCCAAGCACTCCCCAGAACTTCTGGTAGACGTGCAGCAGGCCGAAGAGAACGGATGCCGCCACAAACGCCACGACGCCGTTGTGCGTGATGCCGAACAGCAGGGCCGGCATCCCGAGTCGGAACAGCAGCTCCTCCATTAGTCCAGCGTTGAGCGAGAGCAACGCGCCGAACTTCAGTTCGCCTCGGGTGCGCGGCAGCAGCGACCCGATGTCGCCGATGGCCGGAACGCTCGTCAGTTGCCGACGCAACAGGATCACCGGCAACACCATCGCCACCAGAAACAGGACGGCAAGCGCCAGTCCGCTGGTGAGTCCGAAAGAGCCGCTCAGGGCGTCGTGAAGGGCGTGCAGCGGCGGCCAGGCGAGAGCTGAAGCGGATGCCGGACCGATGAAATTCCAGGATGCGACCAGAACTGCAACGGCGAGACCACCGAAGATCAGGAACGATTCCCGCAGCCATTTGCCGAAGACGAACTGGCGTTCGCGCGTGGTGCGCAGCCGCTTGAAGCGGCGGTAATCGCGCCGGTCCCGGTTGATGGCTCGCACGACGAGGAGCACGGCAACGACGAGGAAAAGCGCGAGGAGGGCGAGCTGCACTTCGCCATTGTCGCAGTGCGGGAGCGGACGATGCATCCGGCCAGACAACTGAGTGTCACTCAGACAACTTCCAGATTGGGAATCATGGGAATCTACGCAATACTTCTCATCAGGAAATAGCTTTCCGACACCTACGCACGTCCTTCCAGAAGCCCCGAGTCCTGTTGGGATCCCCCCTTGCGCACACTGCTCGTCGTTGTTGCCGCGCTCGGCCTCGCTTTTGCGGGAGCCGGAGTGGCACTCGCCGCGCCCGCGTACGCGGACACGACCGGGTTCAGCGGTCAGGTCGATAACCTCCCCGTCTACACGGATTCGCCGACCGTCGACTTCGGCGGAACCCTCGAGACCGGTTCGAGCTTCTCGTCGATCACGATCGCGAATGACGGCACCACCTACCCGGTGGATGTCAGCAGCGACTGTACTTTCACGAGTCGTCCCCAGTGGAGCTGTTCCTGGGAGACTCCCGACGGGGGACTTGTCACCGACGAACCTGCCGACGAGGACGAGAACTACACCGGTCCCAGCTACATCACGATCGTGCAGGCGGACGCGGACGGCACGTCGAGTACCGACGTTCTGACTTTCGACGTCTATGACGTCGAGACCTACTACGCGCCCGAGACGTCCCCCTACGTCGCACAGGACCTGCAGTTCCGGCCAGGTGGGGTGCGGATCACCACGTCCCCCTCATCCGGGGAGACCAATGTCGGGACGACGTTCTATGCCCTGACGCCGGGCGATGGCCTCGAATCGCAGGACAGCGGCATCGGGTGCCCGGCCGGAGTCGACGACGGCACGGAGGTCGCCTCCAGCGGAGTTGCGCCGTACAGTCAGGTCGGCGCGCAGTCCTGCAACACCGCTCTGTCCGCCGGGATGTGGGGCGCCGAGGGCACCGAGGGTTCGTATGTGATCAACGAAGACGAGGGCGGCTCCACCTTCGAGGCGTCGGATGGCTGGAGCGACACCGACTTCACGATCCCCAGCGCGCCGACCGTGCAGTCCGTGACCCTGAACACGGATGGCACCGCCACCATCAGGGGTGCAGGCGGCGTTGCCGCCCAGAACGTTCAGGTGCTGCTCAACAACAATCCGGCGGATGTGATGTGCAGGGCTGACGCTCTCGCCGGCGTTGCCTGGACGTGCACGACCGAAGTGCTGGCCGATGGCAGTTACCCGCTGAGCGCCGTGAACCAGGATGTGAACGAAAACCAGGCAGCCGCACTGGACGATGGCGAAACCTACGCATCCGGTGGCCTCTCGGCGGCCACGAGCGCGGGGACTCTGGTGGTCGCTCCCCCTGTGACCACGACCGGCCTGATCACGCCGGTCTGGACCTTCACGATCGAGGGCGACACCAGCGACATCCAGCCCGGCGACACCATCACGGTCGACGGCTCCGGACTGCCGGCGGGAACGACCATCGACATCGTGCTGCACTCGACGCCGATCGACCTCGGATCCGCCGTCGCCGCGACTGATGGCACGTTCAGCAAGACGGTGACGATTCCCGAGGATGCGCCGCCCGGGGACCACCAGATCATCATCACCGCATCCGGGACCGGGCTCGTGACGACGACCCAGGCGCAGCCGCTCACGCTCGTCGCACCTGCCGGCTCGGGAACGACGACGACGCCTAAGCCTCCGACGGGCAAGAAGACCGGCGGCACGGGCCGGGTGGGCCAGGGCATCCAGCCGAATATCCTCACCAAGGCGCTGACCCCGATTTCGGATGTCGTCTCGCACCCATCGAAGATCGCCGCGGCAGTCGAGATCGGTCTCGTGCTGCTGCTGCTCGCGGTGCTGCCCGCGCACCTCCTCAATGCGACGCTGGCAGAACAGTCCGACCGATTCGAGCGGCGCTTCCGCCGGTTCCCGAAGCGTCCGCAGTGGCTGACGTCGTTGGCCGGCTGGTTCACGTCGGCGCCGGTGGGCGCGGGGATCGTCGTGACACTGCTCACGGCCGTCCTGTTCGGATTCGCGGATCCCACATTCGGCTTCACGCTGGCATCCCT
>FSXL01000567.1_pt1 | contig 15383 bp, 14 predicted proteins | sample 1638241 | NCBI WGS metagenome assembly FSXL01 (sample SAMEA3914788, study PRJEB12502) | metagenome | biome: forest; material: soil | place: Canada | collected 2011-07-03 | depth 0.1 m | reverse complement strand
GTCGTGGTGCGGCGGAGGCGAGATGAGGCCGACGCCCGCCGTGCTGTTGCGCGTGCGCGCGATCCACGGGTAGACCTTGCTCGACGGGAGCTGGCCACCCTCGCCCGGCTTGGCACCCTGCGCCATCTTGAGTTGGATGTCGGTCGAGTTGGTGAGATACAGGCTGGTCACGCCGAAGCGGCCGGATGCGACCTGCTTGATCGCGCTCCGTCTGGACGGGTCGAGGAGCCGGTCGACATCCTCGCCGCCCTCGCCCGTGTTCGACTTGCCTCCGATGGAGTTCATGGCGATGGCGAGCGTCTCGTGCGCTTCCTTCGAGATGGAACCGTAGCTCATGGCTCCCGTCGAGAAGCGACGCACAATGTCGGAGACCGATTCGACCTCGTCGAGGGGAACCGGTGGCCGAACGCCCGTTCGCAGTGTGAACAGGCCACGAAGGGTCATGAGCTTCTCGGCCTGGTCGTCGACCAGCTTGGTGTACTCGCGGAAGATGTCGTACCGGCGAGACCTGGTCGAGTGCTGCAGTTTGAACACCGTCTCGGGGTTGAACAGGTGCGGTGGCCCCTCACGGCGCCACTGGTATTCGCCGCCGGTCGCGAGGCGCTCGTGAACACCGACGGCGCGGTCCTCCGGGTAGGCGGCGGTGTGGCGTGCCGCGTTCTCCGCTGCGATGACCTCGAGCCCAACGCCGCCCAGAAGACTGGGGGTGCCGGTGAAATACTCGTCGACGAATTCCTGGGACAGCCCGACCGCCTCGAACGCCTGGGCGCCCGCGTACGAGCCGACGACCGAGATTCCCATCTTCGACATGATCTTGAGAACGCCCTTGCCGAGCGCCTTGATCAGGTTCTTCACGGCCTTCTCGCCCGTGATGCCGGTGATCATCCCGCTGCGCACGAGCTCCTCAGCGGTCTCCATCGCCAGGTACGGGTTGACCGCCGATGCTCCGTAGCCGATGAGCGTCGCGACGTGATGCACCTCGCGCACGTCACCGGCCTCGACGAGGATGCCGACCTTCATCCGGTTCTCGGTGCGGATCAGGTGGTGGTGCACGGTCGAGAGCATGAGCAGCGACGGGATCGGCGCGTGGTCCTTGTTGGAGTCGCGGTCGGACAGCACGATGAACTGCGCGCCCGCCTCGATGGCGGCATCCACTTCCTCGCACATCTGGGCGAGACGCTTCTCCATCGCACCCGGACCCTTGTCCACGCGGTAGAGACCACGGATGGTCGTGGTCAGGGGCGAACCAGGCGTCGGGTCGATGTGCTGGATCTTTGCGAGCTCGTCGTTGTCGATGACGGGAAAGTCGAGCACGACCTGCTTGGCGTGCTCTGGCGTTGCGGCGAGCAGGTTGCGCTCCGGACCGAGTCCCAGGCTCATCGACGTCACCGTTTCTTCACGGATCGAGTCGAGCGGCGGGTTGGTCACCTGGGCGAAGGCCTGGGCGAAGTAGTCGAACAGCAGCCGGGGACGCTCGGACAGCACCGCGATGGGCGTGTCGGATCCCATCGCTCCCGCAGGCTCCGACCCGTTCTGCGCCATGGGCGTGACGAGGATGCGCACCTCTTCTTCCGTGTACCCGAACGTGCGCTGACGCCGCGTGACCGACGCAGGCGTGTGCACGATGTGTTCTCGATCGGGAAGCTGCTTGAGGTTGATTCGTCCCTCGTCCAGCCACTTGCCCCACGGGCGGGACGCGGCGAGTTCTGCCTTGATCTCGTCGTCTTCGATCAGCCGGCCGGCCTCGGTGTCGACGAGGAACACGGTGCCGGGACGAAGGCGACCCTTGCGCACCACCTTCTCCGGCGCGATGTCCAGCACACCGATCTCGCTGGCCAGAACGACGAGGTCGTCGTCGGTCACGAGGTAGCGGCCCGGCCGGAGGCCGTTGCGGTCGAGTGTTGCGCCGACGAGGCTCCCGTCGGTGAACACGAGGGCGGCAGGGCCGTCCCACGGTTCCATGAGCATCGAGTGGTACTCGAAGAAGCTGCGACGTTCCGGGTCGATGTCCGGCTGGTTCTCCCAGGCCTCAGGCACCATCATCATGATCGAGTGCGGCAGCGAACGACCCGTGAGGGTCAGCAGCTCGACCACCTCATCGAAGGATGCAGAGTCGCTCGCGCCGGGCGTCACGATGGGCAGAAGAGGCGTGATGTCTCCGATGAGCTCGGACTCGAGCTGCGACTGGCGTGCGCGCATCCAGTTGCGGTTGCCCTCGACGGTGTTGATCTCGCCGTTGTGCGCGATCATGCGGAAGGGCTGGGCGAGCGGCCACGATGGGAAGGTGTTCGTCGAGTAGCGGGAATGCACGAGCGCGAGCTTCGAGACGAACCGCTCGTCCGACAGGTCGGGATAGAACGGCTCAAGCTGCAGCGTCGTGACCATGCCCTTGTAGACGATCGTGCGGGCGGACAGCGACGGGAAGTACGCGCCGAGCTCACGCTCGGCGCGCTTGCGAAGCCGGAACGTCGCGCGATCGAGCTCGATGCCACGCAGGGAGCGCGCCGACGAGGTGACGAAGACCTGCTCGAAGACCGGCATCGCGGCGCGCGCCAACGCGCCGATCTCATCCGCGTTGACCGGCACCTCGCGCCAGCCGAGCACCGTGAGGTCCTCGGACTCGGCGATCGCGCCGATGCCGGATCTCAGCTCGTCCCGTTCGGCGCGGTCGGTCGGAAGAAAGGCCATTCCCACCGCATACGCGCCCGCATCTGGCAGTTCGAAGTCGGTGACGGCGCGAAGGAAGGCGTCGGGAATCTGGGTGATGATGCCCGCGCCGTCGCCGGTGCCGGCATCCGAACCGATGGCACCCCGGTGTTCGAGGTGGCGAAGCGCCTCGAGGGCGAGCTGGATGATGTCGTGCCCGGCCGTGCCGCGCAGGGTCGCCACCATCGCGAGACCGCAGGCATCCTTTTCCCGAGCCGGGTCATAGAGCCCGGTCTTCTCGGGTATCGCACTGAACGCCGCCCCGGGAATTCCGGCGCGGAACTTCGAGCTTCCTGGCCCGGGAGCCGGAGCTGGTAAACGGGATGGCGCGAGAGCCATGTGCAACCGTCCTCACGATGACGCTGGTGTTCGTATCGGGACGTCGGCGGCCCAAAAAGGATTGAAGTAAGCGCCGGGATAGGTGCTGCTTGGTGGGGTGCGCGGTGCTGGGTTACCAGTGCGCCCTGAGGGAATAAGCGCTAGACGCCTGCTCCGCTTGTGGCGGCACCGCGTTTCACGGCCAGATCGGGTTCACGTACGGCTTCATCGTCGTCGTCACTGTCCGAATAGGTTTCGTCAGAGTCTACCTTAGGAGCCTCAGGAACCCACTCGCGGCCCGCCTGATACACGCTCAGTTCGAGTCCCGGGTGTCTCCTGCCCTGCACGGTGAAGATGATCACGCCGAGCACGATCGCCACCAACGCGCCCCAGACGTTCGTGCGAAGGCCGAGGAAGACGACGCTCGGGTCGATACGAATGGACTCGAACCACACGCGGCCGAGGCCGTAGTAGACGAAGTAGAGCCCGATCATCCGGCCCCAGCGGAAGTGGTACTGCCGTTCGAGGAGCAGCAGGATGGTCATTCCGAGCAGGTTCCACAGCATCTCGTAGAGGAATGTCGGATGGAACAGGGTGCCCGCAGGCAGACCGATCGGGTACGCGGCGTTGGTCGACTCGATCTGGAGACCCCACGGCAGGTTGGTGGGCTGGCCGTACAGCTCGTGGTTGAAGTAGTTTCCGAAACGTCCGATCGCCTGGGCGAGGAGCAGGGCGGGCGCGAGGGCATCCGCGAAGCTCCAGAACTTGACACCGGTCAGTCGGCAGCCGATGTAGACGCCCAGTGCGCCACCCAGGAGGGATCCGAAGATCGCGATTCCGCCCTGCCAGATGTAGAAGGCGGTCAGCGGGTTCTGACCGGGACCGAAGTAGTCGTTCCAGTGCGTCAGCACGTGGTACACGCGGGCACCGACAATGCCGAGCACCACGGCCCAGAACGAGATATCGAGCACGATGCCCGGCTCGGCTCCGCGCTTGGTCAGACGACGGCCGGTCCAGACGACGGCGACGATGATGCCGGTCAGCAGGCAGAGCGCGTAGGTCTTGATGTCGAGCTCGTTGGTGATCGGCCACCAGTGCAGGAAGGAGTGCAGCCACTCCTGCACGGGGTGCAACCAACCGATGTAGATGTAGATGTCTGCCCAGGCCAGCGGCGGGCTCGGGATGCTCATGGGGACGCTCGTGAGCGAGGTAGCGAACAACGAACCGATTACCTTTCGTCAGGACAACTAGGCAAGCCTAATGCCCGTGGCTATGTCAGTTTCCCGTGGAAAGGGGATGCTTGCCCGTGGCGAGGCGAGCGGCCGTCGCTGCGACGGCGTCCACTCCGCCATCCGCGAGAGCCGACACCAGCGCAGAGCCGACGATGGCACCATCCGCGTAGTCGAGGACCTCTCGAACCTGCTCGGCGGAGGAGATGCCGATCCCGACGCAGGCGCTGTCCGCGCCGGCCTCGCGAAGCCTGCCGACGAGCGACCTGGCGGCGCTGTCGACATCCGCACGCGCACCGGTGATTCCCATGGTCGAGACCGCGTAGACGAAACCTCTGCTGTGCTCGACCGCCTGCCGCAGGCGCGTGGCGGTGGACGAGGGCGCGGCGAGAAAGACCCGGTCAAGGCCGATGCGATCCGACGCGGCCAGCCATCCGGACGCCTCGTCCGGGATCAGGTCGGGCGTGATGAGACCCGCGCCTCCCGCGGCCGCGAGTTCGTCCGCGAATCGCTCGACGCCGAACTGCACGACGGGATTCCAGTAGGTCATGAGGAGGATCGGGATGTCGACCGCCGCGGTGATCGCGGAGAGAGCCTCGAAGCCATGCCGGAGACGGAACCCCCCGGCCAGCGCTGCCTGGGTCGCCCGCTGGATGACGACGCCGTCCATGACCGGATCCGAGTACGGGAGGCCGAGTTCAATGACGTCGACCCCGTTCTGCGCGAGCGCGATGGCCGCATCGATGCTGGTCGCGAGATCGGGAAATCCGACGGGCAGGTAGCCGACGAGAGCGCCGTTCCCGGCCGCCTTGGCCGCCAGGATGGCGGACGCGACGCGGCTCACTCGCTCGTCCCGGTGCCGAGGTTCACGGCCCGTACGGGCGCCTCGTCCTCGCGAGCGAGCGACTCGGCATCGAGGATGTCGAAGTATTTCCCGGCCGTCTCCATGTCTTTGTCCCCCCGGCCGCTGAGATTGACCAGGATGGTGGAGTCGGCACCGAGTTCTCTGCCGAGATTGATCGCGCCGGCCAGCGCGTGCGCGGACTCGATGGCCGGGATGATGCCCTCCGTGCGGCTGAGCAGCCGCAGGGCCTGCATGGCTTCGTCGTCGGTGATCGGCAGATAGCTGGCGCGACCGGTGTCGGCCAACCAGGCGTGCTCGGGACCGACGCCGGGATAGTCGAGACCCGCGGAGATCGAATGAGACTCGATGGTCTGCCCGTCCTCGTCCTGAAGCAGGTAGCTGCGCGCACCGTGCAAGACGCCCGGACGACCCCGAGTGATGGTCGCAGCGTGGCGCTCGGTCAGGTGGCCCTCGCCGGCCGCCTCGAAGCCGAACAGCCGCACGCTCGGGTCGTCGAGAAAGGCGTGGAAGATCCCCATCGCGTTGCTGCCGCCTCCGACGCAGGCGGCAACGGCGTCTGGGAGCGCCCCGGTCAGCTCGAGCACCTGGGCGCGCGCCTCCTCGCCGATGATCTTGTGAAAATCGCGAACCATCACGGGAAACGGGTGCGGCCCCGCAACGGTGCCGAGCAGGTAGTGCGTGGTGTCGACGTTGGCGACCCAGTCGCGCAGGGCCTCGTTGATCGCGTCCTTGAGCGTGCGGGAGCCGGTACGTACGGGAACGACCTCGGCGCCCAGGAGCCGCATCCGCGCCACATTCAGGGCCTGACGCTCGGTGTCGACCTCGCCCATGTAGACGACGCACTCCATACCGAACAGGGCCGCGGCGGTCGCGGTCGCGACACCGTGCTGCCCCGCACCCGTCTCGGCGATGAGTCTCACCTTGCCGAGCCGCCGTGCCACGAGGGCCTGGCCCAGCACGTTGTTGATCTTGTGGGAGCCCGTGTGATTCAGGTCTTCCCGCTTCAGGATGATGCGGGCGCCCCCGGCGTGCTGTGCAAACCGTGGCACCTCGGTGATGATCGACGGCCTGCCGGTGTAGGTGCGGTGGAGTTCGGCGAGCTCCTCCTGGAACACCGGATCGGTCTTGGCCGCGAGGTAGGCGGCCTCGAGCTCGTCGAGCGCGGCAATGAGGGATTCGGGCACGAAGCGCCCGCCGTATTCACCGAAATATGGCCCGAGTTCGTCGCGCAGCATCTCAAGCGTCCCGGAACGTCTGGGATACACGGGAACCGACCGTGCGGAACTCCTGAATCGCACCCGCGGGGTCGCCGGTCGTGACCAGCGCCTCGCCGACCAGGACGACATCCGCGCCTGCCGCGCGATAGTGCGCTACATCTGCAGGCGTCTTCACCGCGGACTCGGCGACGCGGATGACGCCTGAGGGGATCGAATCCGCGAGCGAACCGAACAGGTCGCGATCGAGTCCGAACGTGGACAGGTTTCGCGCGTTGACGCCGACGACGGACGCGCCGACATCCAGCGCCCGTTCCACCTCGTCGGCCGAGTGCGTCTCGACGAGCGCGGTCATCCCGAGTTCGCCGACCAGATCGAAGAGCTCCTTCAACCTGTCCTGGTCGAGAGCGGCGACGATGAGCAGGACGAGGTCGGCGCCCGCCGCCCTCGACTCGAACACCTGGTAGGGCTCCGCGATGAAATCCTTGCGCAACACGGGAATCGACACCGTACTCTTGACCAGCTCGAGGTCATCGAGGGATCCGCCGAAACGCCTGGCCTCGGTGAGAACGCTGATGACACTCGCTCCCCCGCTCTCGTACGAGGCGGCGAGGGCTGCGGGATCGGGGATCTCGGCGAGGGCGCCGCGCGAGGGGCTCGCGCGCTTCACCTCGGCGATGATCTTCACCTGTGCGTCTGGGGCAAGCGCGGCAAGGGCATCGAGAGCCGGGGCACGCGTGGTCGCCGCAGCCTCGACATCGGCAAGACTCCGCGTGGAGCGCCGCTCCGAAGCATCTTCGAGGGCTCCGGCAACGAGCTCGGCAAGCATGTCGGTAGGAATGGTGCCGAACCTACGAATGCTGTTTGGGTTGGTAGCGATCGCCGCCAACGCCGTAACCCGCGAGCCTCAGGATCAGGCCGACGAGAGCACCGACCACGAGGAGGCCCGCGGCCGCCCAGACGAGAGGAACGATGGCGAACCAGAAGCCAAAGGTGCCGATCGCGAAGGCGACGATCATGATGATGACAGCGGTCCAGGCCGCCGGCGAGTTGCCGTGACCGGGTACAGAGCCTGCTGACACGATTCTCCTCGAGTGTTGGGGTGTTGCTCTAGTTTACCGGCTCATGGTCGTCCGTCGGGTCATCGCCCTGGCTGAGCGAGTCCCAGTCGACGACGGCGTCCCGTGGTCCATCGGCCGAGACGAAGCGCACCGCCTGGTACTTCCTGGTCGCGACCGGCCAGAACCGCGAGGACACCAGCACCCACAGCCCCACAAGGACGCTGAGGACCCCGAAAACGATGGCGAGAAATCCCCACGGCGCCAGCGTCACCGATTTGATGAGAGCGGCGATGGACACGGCGCCCGCGATGCCGGTCGCCGTGCTGACCGCGGACTCCGACGGCTGGTCGGGATTCGCCAGCGACATGATGGTCGTGAGCAGGATGGTGAGCGCGAGAACGAGTTGAAGGATCCCGAGTATCACGCGGAAGACCGGGCCGGCGAGTGCGAGGGCAGCCGCCAGAGCGAGGCCGCACAGCGACAGCGCGGCGAGGGCCGGCGCGGCGACGGTCCCGGCGATGGCGATCGACTGGGTCGACAGATGCAGCGTCCACCAGGTCTGGGTCGTCGTCAGCAGACAGAGGCCCGCGACAGCCGCAACCGCGAGGATCGTGTACAGGCGGAGCCGCCGTGCGCGATCGACCCCGACCGGGGCGTCCGCCGGACGGTCTACAGCGGGTTGCTCAGTCGACATGTTCTGATCCAAGCACGGGTTGCAGAGGATCGACTTCGAAACAGGCGTGAGCACCCGTGTGGCACGCTGGCCCGATCTGGTGGACGGTCACCAGAAGCGCGTCACCGTCGCAGTCGAGCGCTGCTCCACGCACGTATTGGCGGTTGCCGCTGGTGTCGCCCTTCCGCCAATACTCGCCGCGGCTTCTCGACCAGAACGTCACCCGACCCTCGGTGAGCGTGCGACGCAGCGCCTCGGCGTCCATGTAGCCGAGCATGAGAACGTCGCGGCTGACCTCCTCCTGGATGATCGCCGGAATCAGGCCCTTCGAGTCGAACGCGACACGCCCGACGATCGCCTCAAGGTCCTCGGTACCGCCCGCGCTCCGGTGTTCGATCGTCATCTCGTGAGAACCCCCGCTTCCATCAGCGCACTCTTCACGTCGCCGACGCTCAATTGTCCGTCGTGGAACACGGATGCGGCGAGCACGGCATCCGCGCCCGCCGCGACGGCGGGCGCGAAGTCGCCGACGGCACCCGCGCCACCGCTCGCGATCACCGGCACCGTGCTCAGTTCGCGCATGGCCGCGATCAGTTCGAGGTCGAACCCCTCGCGTGTTCCATCGGCGTCGATCGAGTTCACCAGAAGCTCTCCCGCGCCGCGCCCGATGGCCTCGCGCGCCCACTCGAGCGCGTCGCGATCGGTCAGCTCGCGGCCACCGTGCGTGGTGACGGCGAATCCCGAGGGGACCGCGGCGCTTCGCTTCACATCGAGGCTGAGGACCAGCACCTGGGCGCCGAAACGGTCGGCGATCTCGTCGATGAGAGCCGGCCGTGCGATGGCGCCGCTGTTGACGCCGACCTTGTCCGCGCCGGAAGCCAGCAGCCGATCGACATCGTCGCGCGCGCGCACTCCCCCGCCGACCGTCAGAGGGATGAAGACCTGCTCTGCCGTCGCCGTCACCACCTCGTACATGGTGTTGCGCGCTTCGACGGTGGCCGTCACATCCAGGAACGTGAGCTCGTCAGCGCCCTGCTCGTAGTACCGACGCGCGAGCTCGACGGGATCGCCCGCGTCCCGCAGGTTCAAGAAGTTCACGCCCTTGACCACACGTCCGTCGGTCACATCGAGACACGGGATGACCCGCACTGCGAGAGTCATTGCGGTCAGATCCTTGCCGCGTGAATCGCACTGACGAGGATGGCTCGCGCCCCGACCTCGTACAGCTCGTCCATCACGTGGTTGGTGTCCGCTCGGGGAACCATCGCACGCACGGCGACCCATTCGGGGTCCTGGAGCGGCGACACGGTGGGCGATTCGATTCCCGGAGTCACGGCCGTCGCGGCCGCGAGGAGCGCGAGCGGAACGTCGTAGTCGACGATCACGTACTGCCGAGCCACGAGAACGCCCTGGAGGCGGCGCTGCAGGATGGCGATGCCCGGCAGGTCGCGATTGGCACTGATCAGGACGGCCGTCGATTCGAGAATGATCGGCCCGAAGATCTCCAGTCCCTGGGCGCGCAGGGTCGACCCGGTCGATACGACATCGGCGACGGCATCCGCCACTCCCAGGCGAACGGCGGACTCGACGGCACCGTCAAGCGGCACGAGTGTCGCCGTGACTCCGTGGTCGGCGAGGAATGCGCCGACGAGTCCCGGATAGCTGGTCGCGACGCGTACGCCGGCGAGCTCGTCGAGTTCGGAGAATCTGCCGGCGGCCGCGGCGAAGCGGAACGTGGACTCCCCGAAGTCGAGGGTCGCGATCTCGACCGCGGAAGACCCGGAGTCGAGGAGCAGATCACGGCCCGTAATGCCGACATCCAGCGCGCCGGAGCCCACGTACGTCGCGATGTCCCGCGGGCGCAGGTAGAAGAATTCGACGTCGTTTCTGGGATCGGCGACGGTGAGTGCGCGTGGATCCCGTCGACCGGTGTATCCGGCCTCGAGCAGCATCTCTGCCGCCGTCTCGCTCAGCGACCCCTTGTTGGGTACTGCGATTCGTAGCATGGTCTCGTTTTCGTGAAAGTGACAGGTGTGCGGATCAGCTGAAGAGTCACAGATGTCGGTAGACGTCGACGGGCGACAACCCCTTCGCGACCATGAGAACCTGCAGGTGATAGATCAGCTGCGAAATCTCCAGCGCCGTTTCCTCGTCGCTCTGGTATTCGGCCGCCATCCACACCTCGGCGGCCTCCTCGACGATCTTCTTGCCGATCGCGTGCAGTCCGGCATCGAGCTCGGCGACCGTGCCAGAACCCTCCGGGCGCGTTGTCGACTTCTCGCTCAGTTCAGCGAACAGCCCCTCGAAGGTCTTCACGACTCCAAGGTTACCGGCAGCGGGGATTACCTGACGCCGAGCAGGTCGATCACGAAGATGAGGGTGCGTCCCGAAAGCCGATGACCACCACCGGACGGACCGTACGCGAGGTGCGGAGGGCAGATGAGTTCACGCCTACCGCCGACTTTCATGCCGGGTATCCCCTCCTGCCAGCCCTTGATCAGCCCGGACAGCGGGAACTCGATGGATTGGCCGCGGCTCCAGGAGGAGTCGAACTCCTCACCGGATTCGAAGTCGACTCCGAGGTAGTGCACATCGACGGTGGCACCCGGCGTCGCCTCGGCCCCCGTGCCCACCTCGATGTCGCGGATGACCAGTTCCGTGGGTTCCGGACCCTCATAGAACTCGATCTCTGGTTTGCTGCGCTCGGAATCAGTCATTCGTCTATCCAACCATCTCCGGGCGAATCATCCCGCCGGAAGCGACTCAGTGAACGTGGGCGGTCGCGGCCTCGCGCAGTGCGACGATGGCGAGCTCCGGGTCGGCAGCACCGAAGACACTCGATCCGGCGACGAACGTGTCCGCCCCCGCCGCCGCCGCGATCTCGATGGTCTTCTCGTTGATCCCGCCGTCCACCTGCAGCCAGATGTCCTGGCCACCGCGGCTCACGAGCTCCCGAAGCGCCACGAGTTTCGGCATGGTCGCGCCGATGAAGGTCTGGCCTCCGAAGCCCGGCTCGACGGTCATGACCAGGATCTGGTCGAACTCCCCCACGATGTCGAGGTACTTCTCGATCTCGGTTCCGGGTTTCACGGCGAGCCCCGCTCGCGCTCCGATCTGCCGGAGTGTGCGGGCGAGCTCGACCGGATGCTCGGTCGCCTCTGCGTGGAAGGTCACCGAGTATGCGCCGGCTTCCGCGTATCCCGGCGCCCAGCGGTCGGGATCTTCGAGCATGAGGTGAACGTCGAGCGGACGCGGTGTTACCGCCTGCAGACGCTGAACCATCGTGAGACCGAACGTCAGATTCGGCACGAAGTGGTTGTCCATGACGTCAACGTGGATGAGGTCGGCGCCCCTGACCCTCTGCAGCTCCGACTCGAAGTTGACGAAGTCGGCAGACAGGATCGAGGGATTGATGCGTACCGGCATAAGCCAAGCGTAGCTATTCGCTCGCGGCCGGTTTTTGTAGCAGTTGAATGAACATCGCATCCGTTCCGTGCCGGTGCGGCCACAGCTGCACGTGGGGGGTCGGCGGCAGATCGAGGGAACGCACTGTCACCGAGGCGAGCACGGCCCCCGTGTCGAGCGCGACGAGTCCGGCATCGAGCTTTCGAAGTGCCGACTGGACGGCGACCCTGGTTTCGCCAAGGTGCGGAGAGCAGGTGACGTAGGCGAGCAGGCCACCGGGCTTCAGCGCGGCGACGGCCGACCTGAGGAGTTCGAACTGAAGGTCGGCGAGGGCGGCGACGTCGCTCGCCTGTTTGCGCCAGCGCGCCTCTGGCCTGCGGCGCAGCGCACCGAGGCCGGTGCATGGGGCGTCGAGCAGGATGCGGTCGAAGCGCTCCGGATACCGGTCCCCGACGCTTCGTCCGTCGAGTTCGAGAACCTCCGGTGCGGGGTCGAACACCGCGAGAGCGTTTCGAACCAGGCGCGCGCGAGCCGGGACTATCTCGTTGGCCGTGAGCACGGCGCCCGCCGCGCCCGCCTCCGCGGCCAGCAGGGCGGCTTTCCCGCCGGGCCCGGCGCACAGATCGAGCCACGCCTCGCCCCGTTCGATCGGTCGCGCCCTGGTGAGCGCCAGGGCCGCCAACTGCGAACCCTCGTCCTGCACCCGTGCGCGACCCTCGCGTACCGCCGGCAATCGGGAGGGGTCGCCCCGATCGATGGTCGCCCCGACCGGCGAATACCGGTCGATTCCCGCGCCGAGCTCCTGGACGCTCGATCGCCCGGGAAGGGCGACGACACTGACCTTTGGCGGGACATTGTCGGCACCCAGCAGGTCTTCCAGCTCGTCCTCGCTGCCCTCTGCCGCCAACGACTGGCGAAAGGCCCTGACGATCCACTGCGGATGCGAGAACCGCGCGGAAAGTCGATCATCCTCGCTGGTGGCTGCTTCGAGAACGCGGGTCTGCCACTCGTCGACCGGGGTCCTCGTGATCGTGCGGAGCACGCCGTTGACGAAGCCCGTCGCTGAGCGTGACCCGACGTGGCGCGCCTGTGAGACAGCCTCGTCGACCGCCGCGTGGGCGGCGACCCGCATCGACAACAGCTGGTGCGTCGCAAGGCGAAGCACATCGAGAACCACGGGATCGATTTCGCCCGCCGACCGATGCGCGGCCAGCTCGATCACGCGGTCGTAGTAGCCCAGCATTCGCAGCGTGCCGTATGTGAGCTCGGTCGCCAGGCCGGCGTCGGACTCGCTGAGTCGAGCACGGTCGAGCAGTACGGGCAGGAGAAGGTTCGCGTAAGCATCGGATTCGCGCACCGCGACCAGTACCTCGAGGGCGATTCTGCGTGCCGGCTGGACCGAGGCGACCTGGCTCATTCCGCGGTCCGAGAGGCGTCGCTGCTCCGGCCACGCCACCAGTCGGCGGCGGACATGGCACGACCACCCGCTGGCTGCACCGTGACCAGCTGGATGGGATCCGTTGCGGTGCCGACGACCACCCGTTTCCCCTCGAGGGCCAGCGCGCCCGGTTCGTGTCTCGGCGCATCCCGCGCGATCGAGGCATCGTGGATCTTGAGCCGCGCGCCGTCGATCAGAGTGAAGGCACCAGGCTCCGGCGTCACCCCGCGAATCAGGTTTGCCACGACGTGTGCGTGTGCCCGCCAGTCGATCCGACCGTCTTCCTGGCCGAGCTTGGGCGCGAGGGTGACGTCGCCCAGCTGCGGTTGGGCGCGTGCCGAGCCGTCGGCGATCGCGTCGACGACCCGAACGAGGAGTTCTGCCCCCGAAACGGCGAGAGAGTCGAGCAGGTGGCCCGCGGTCTCGAGCGCGCCGATCGGCTGCGTCAACTGGCCGAATACGGCTCCCGCGTCGAGCTCCGGCACGAGCTGGAAGACACTCGCTCCGGTGATGTCGTCCCCGGCGATGATCGCGCGCTGCACGGGGGCCGCCCCGCGCCAGCGTGGGAGCAGCGAAAAGTGGAGATTGATCCACCCGAGCCGGGGAGCGGACAGCAACGGCTCCCGAACGAGCCCGCCGTACGCCACAATGACGCCAAGGTCCGGCTCGAGCGCCGAAAGAGCCTCTGTCGCTTCGCCCGCGAGCCTGTTGGCTTTGATGACCGGAAGATCGATCTCCCGGGCGGCGTCGGCGACGGGCGTCGGGGTCAGGCGAGCTCGACGTCCCTGGGGCGAATCCAGCCGAGTGAGAACGGCGGCGACGCGGTGAGGACTACCGGCGAGTGCTCTCAGGCTCGGCACCGCTGCGGGCGGGCTGCCGGCGAACACCAGTTTCAGCGAAGGAACACTCACCGGTCCATTCTCACAGCCCGCTCTCGAAGGGTTCGACATCGTCGAACCGCACCCTCAGGGTGACGGGCGCCCGCGGGGCGCGAGGACCGCCCGCGAGAGCCTTTCGTCGAGACGTTGCCGCCCGCACGACCTCCGCCCGCAGATCGGACGCGATCTCGGCACCCGCGGCGTAGTCGAAGCGCAGGATGGTGCGGGTAACGCCGTCGATGTTCGTCGGCCCAAGGATGTCGAGCGCGGGCACCGGGACCCGTGCGACCGCGCCGGCCACGGCCTCGAGAGTGCCGGTGACCGTGGCAACCCGTACAGCGGGGGGAAACCGAAGGCGCCGGCGGTCGGCGAGTTCAGCGCGCGCGTGGTCGGCCTGCCGCCAGGTCGACAAGGATGCGGCGAGGGCGCCGCCGACTCCGACCAGGTAGCTCGGTGCTCCGGGCGCCGCCAACGCGATCGCATTCGACCACCAGCGTAGACAGTCCTCGGCGACCCGCAGGCTCTCGCGCGCCGCCATCCGCTCGCCGTCGAGCAAGAGAACGGCCCGGTAGCCGCCCGACGCGATGGGCTCCGCGCCCCTCGTCGCGACCACCAGCGCCGGCTGCGGGCCAACGCGAAGGATCGGTCGTTCACCGTCTGCGACGATCACTCGAACGCCCGGGAAGGCGCGACCGAGGTCCTCGGCGGTCCGACTCGCTCCCGCGACCCCGACCAGGCGCATCCGCGTCCCGTCGCAGTTATCGCAGTGCCAGTCGACGGCTATCGCCCCGCACCAGGCGCACGCCGGGATCGCTTTCGCGGAGGCCTGCTGCAGCGGACCCTCGCAGCGACGGCATCGCGCGGACTGCCCGCACTCGGTACAGGCGAGGCGCGGTGCATAGCCGGGTCGCGAGACCTGCACGAGGACGGGTCCGGTTTCGAGAGCCGATCGCGCGGCCGCCCACGCTGTCGACGGTATTCGGGCGTGCGCCGCGAGGTGGTCGTCCCCGGCCTGTTGAAGAGTCGGGATTACTCGGGGAAGCACTCGCGGGCTCGGGGATACCGATTCCAGCCAGCCCAGCTCCACCAGTCGCTCGACCTCGGTGCTGCGGGAATGTCCCGCGATCAGGAGTGCTGTGCCCTGCAGTTCCTGCCGGAGCAGCGCCGCGTCGCGCGTGTGGACGTAGGGTGCGAGCGGCTCGGAATAGAGCGGGTCCCCGTCGTCCCAGACCGCGATCAGCCCGAGACGACGGGCGGGGGCGTAGACCACCGAACGGTTGCCGATGATCACGACGGGATCGTCACGGAGGCAGCGAAGGAACGCGCGGTAGCGTTCCGGGTTCGTCTGCCGGGAGTCAAGACGCACGATTCGCTCGACCGGCAGAAGCGATTGCAGCGCGAGCGCGAGTTGCTCCTGATCCCGAAAGTCCGGAACCGCAATGATGGCCGAGGTGTCACGGGCAAGGGCCTGGGTCGCTGCCTGCGCGAGCGAAACGGCCCACCGTCCGGACCACTCACCGCCCTCGATCGAGGCTCCGACGGGGATCGCGTCGACGGCGAGACGACTGCCGCTCGCGATGGCGGCCTCGATCACCC
>FSXL01000406.1_pt1 | contig 15447 bp, 16 predicted proteins | sample 1638241 | NCBI WGS metagenome assembly FSXL01 (sample SAMEA3914788, study PRJEB12502) | metagenome | biome: forest; material: soil | place: Canada | collected 2011-07-03 | depth 0.1 m | reverse complement strand
GGCGTAATCTTATGGACCTTAGGCGCATAAGACAAGAAAGAAATTCAACGAGGCCTTGGCTGGCGCGTTCACCGTGATTGAACGGACGTTCGTGGCTGCCTGATATTTCTCGTTCTCTCGTCAACCTGTCCGACAACTTGGGCATATTTTCGTCAATTCGTTGACCACAGCTCGTGTGCTTGCCTATGGTCAAGCCGAGCCCTGGAATCGGGCAACGATATTTGTCCTACAAGTAAGGAAACGGCGATGGTGCCACCAACGTTGGAGACACGGCTGATGCGCGAGTTCCGGCTCCGGCAGTTGGTTCCCGGCGATGCGATCCCCAGCGAACAGGTTCTCGCCCAGGAACTCAATGTGGGGCGTCCCGCGCTTCGAGAAGGTCTTCGCGCGCTGGAGACGCTTGGAATCGTCCGAGGACGCCAAGGCGCTCGTCGAGTCCTCCACTCGTTCGATCTTGCGCCCTTGGTCAGGCATCTCACGACCTCCCTCGCACCGACACCGGAGAGCGTCCATGAGCTGCTCGAAGTCCGGCGCGTCCTCGAGGTCTCGTTCTTTCCCCACGTCATGTCGTTGTTCACGCGCGAAGACATCGCGCGCCTCCGTTTTCTCGCGGACAAGATGACGGAGAAAGCGGCGCGCGGAGAGGTCTTCCTCAAAGAGGACGCGGACTTCCACGCTGCGTTGTTCGCCAGAATCCACAACCGCGTGCTGACGGGCCTCCTCGAAGCGTTCTGGGAGCTTTTCGAGGAGACATCCAGCGAGACGACGACGGGCAGCGACCTTCCCGCGACCGCCCGCAGCCACGCGCAGATCGTCGACGCGATCGAGTCAGGCGACGCGGCCTTGGCTGCGCATCAACTCAATTCCCATTTCTTCGACGTGCGGGCCCGGCTTGTCGACCAAGCCCGGCAGACGCACTGAAGATCCCCCCGAGAAAGGACACAGCAATGAAGCGAAGTTCACTGAGACGATGGGGCTTTCTCGCCGCTATCGCCGTCACTGCATCCGCCGCTCTGGTCGGCTGCAGTACCAGCGGAAGCGTCAGCGCTGCCGCATCGTCGCCAGGTTCTGTGCATCTGACGAGCGCGAAGACGAGCGCGAAGAAGACCGTCGTCAACTACTGGCTCTGGTTGGACGATCCGACCGACAACACGTGGCAGAAGCTCGCGGCGGAATTCAATGCGCAGAGCAAGACGACAGAGGTGAAACTCGAGATCCTGCCGCTCGCGACCTACGAGGACAAGCTCCTCACGGCTCTCAGCAGCGGGAATGGGCCGGACGCGGCGAGGTTCAAAGACGAATGGGTCGGTCAGTTCGTGCAGGCCAAAGGGCTGGCGCCACTTTCCAGTTACATCAAGTCCTGGAAAGGCTCCTCGGATGTGATCCCGTCGCTGTACAAATCGGGAGAAGTTCCGGGCAGCAGCCAGGTCTACATGCTGCCGCACCAGAACACTGCTCTCTATATGTATTACAACAAGACTGAGTTCGCCGCGGCCGGCCTGTCCGCCCCGAAGACTCACGCCGACGTGCTCGCCGATGCGAAAAAACTGACCGGGAACGGACATTACGGCATCGACGTCCGCGGAGGCGCCGCGGGTCAGGATCAGTGGGCTGCGTGGATGTATTCCGGAGGTGCCCAGTTCGTGAACTCGAAGGGCAAAGTGGTCATCAACAGCGCCAAGGCCGTTTCCGTCAACCAGCAATATCTCGACCTCGCGAAGTACGCTCCTCCGGGATCGACGACCGCGTCCTTCGCCCAAGTCGAGGCCAACTTCCTGTCCGGCGAGACGGCCATGATGATCCACCATGTCGGTTCGCTGGCGGACGTGAGGGCGAAATTCGGTAACTCCGTGGGAGTCATCCCGATCCCGCAGGCTAATCCTCAGAAGCCGGTGACGCTCCAGACGATGAGCGGCAATGTCATCTTCCAGTCGTCCAAGGAGAAGAAAGCCGCATGGCAGTGGATCTCATGGCTTGACGGTCACAACGCGATGACTCAGCTGAGCACGTCGCCGGCCGGGCAGCTACCTGTGACGAAGTCCGTTGCGGCAGAGTCCTTCTACGAGAGCGACCCGGGCTATCAGGTCGCACTCAAAGCGCAGGCCACTGCGAAGAGCTGGCCCCAGCTTCCGGGAACATCCACCGTCGTGAACGTGACCTGGGCGCCGACAATTCAGTCGGCATTCGCAGGGCAGTTGACCAGCAAGCAAATGCTGGACACGATCGCGACCGCACTGCAGAAGTGACAACGTGACAACGGTGAAGACGAGTGTTCGGCCGGCCTTCAGGCGCCGGCCGAACCTCACCCCTGTTATTTTTCTCTCACCGACCCTCGCGCTGTTCGCGATCTTCATCGCGTACCCGTTCCTCCGCGCGATCTGGTTGTCCTTCAGCAATACGACGCTTTTCGGTCAGGTCACGGGATTTGCGGGATTCAGCAACTACTCGTCGATATTCGCGGATCCTGCGTTCTCGACATACGTCTCGAACTCGCTGGAGTGGACTTTCGGCGGCGTCTTCCTTCAATTGGTCTTCGGAACGATCGGCGCGCTGATGCTGAACCAGCGATTCAAACTCCGCGGCGCCGTTCGCGGGCTCGCGATGGTGCCTTGGGCCACCCCCAGCATCCTGGTTGCGCTGATGTGGATGTGGCTTCTGGATCCCAATCACGGCCTGATCAACAGTGCTCTGCTACACCTGAACATCATCCATGCGCCGATCGCGTTCTTGTCCGATCAAGGAACCGCGTTGCCCACCCTGATCGCCATCGATGCGTGGCAAGGCATTCCCTTCTTCGCGATCATGATTCTCGCAGCGCTTCAGAGCGTGCCGCCAGAACTGAAGGAATCGGCGAGCACTGACGGCTGCGGTCCGGTAAAGGTCTTCACCAACGTCGTGATCCCGCACATTCTGCCGACGGTGCTCATCGTCGTGGTGCTCCGGATCATCTGGACCGCAAACTACATCGATCTCGCGTACGTCCTCACCGGCGGTGGACCCGGGCATGCCAGTACGACCGTGCCGCTGCAGTCGTACCTGACCGCTTATAAGTCGGGCGACTTCGGCGGGGGCGCTGCATACGCGATGATCCAGGCCGTCGTGCTTGCCATCCTGGTGACGATCTACGTTCGGCTGACGAACAGGCGGGAACCGCGATGACCACCGTGCAGCATTCGACCCGGGCCCTGAAGGCTCGGCCTGCTCTGGCCGACACCAGAACCCGTGCTCGGACGAAACGCTCGGCCAGACCCTTCGGGAGAATCGGCCTCTACCTGTTGGTCCTCCTGTGGCTCATCGCGACCCTCGGGCCGTACATCGTCATGGCCGTCACCTCACTGACGCCTGAGTCGCAACTAGTGTCACAGGGGTCGACGCTCTTCCCCTCCCACGTGACTTTCAACGCGTACGTGGAGCTCTTCAAGTCGACTGCGTTCTTGAACTACGTCCGCAACAGCGCGGCCGCCGCGATCGGCACCGTCGTATTCTCGCTGATCGTCGCCGTCTGCGCCGCGATCTCGCTGTCTCGGTTCCGCTTCCACGGTCGCACCGCGATGCTCACCGCCCTGCTGGTTGCGCAGCTCTTTCCCGCCGTGCTCCTTGTGATCCCGCTCAGCGTAGAGCTTCGCCAGGCGAATCTCCTCAATTCGATCTGGGGTCTGATCCTGGTCTACACGACGTTCGCATCGCCGTTCGCGACCTACCTCCTCAAAGGTTTCCTGGACGGTCTGCCGGCCGAACTCGACGAAGCGGCTCGCATCGATGGCTGTTCGTCGCTCCAGATGATCTGGTACGTGATACTTCCGCTCCTCCGTCCTGGTCTGACGGCAGCAGGGACGTACATCTTCATCTTCTCCTGGAACGAATTCCTGTACGCGCTCACCTTCACCTCGACGTCCGCGAGCCAGACGATCCCGGTCGGACTCCAATTGTTCATCGGAGACTACGAGATCCGCTGGGACCTTCTCACTGCCGGTGGCGTCATCGCTGCCATTCCCGTGCTCGTCGGGTTCATGTTCGTACAACGGCAGCTGATCGGCGGCCTCGCAGCGGGCGCGGTAAAAGGCTGAGCAAGACCATCGCTACACAAGACGGAAGGGGCGGCGTCCGAGTGACAACCCAACTGGAGCACACACTCAACATCACGGTCATTGAGAGCATCGACGTGGAAGCGTTCCGCGTCCCGCTCCCCGATGGGCCGTGGGGCGACCAGATACACCATGTCGAGGACATCGAGGTCGTTCTCGTCACGGTTCACGGCGCGAATGGGCTCGTCGGTACGGGGTTCAGTCACACCTCGGGATACGGAGCGTCGACGATCGCTGCACTCGCACGCGAGATCGCCCCGATCCTCATCGAACGTGACCTCTCTCCGCGGGGATTATGGCAGCGGATGTGGCACTACGTCCACGACATCGGAGGCGCAGGCGTGACGACCCATGCGATATCCGCGTTCGACATCGCCCATTGGGACCTTCTCGGAAAGAGCCTCGGCGCTCCCGTCGTCGATCTCATCGGACGCGTCCGTCAGACGATTCCCCTCTATGGAAGCGGGATCAATTTGCACAAGGACGTCGAGGAGGTCATCGAGCAGGTCCAGCGCTGGAAGCGCGCGGGCTACTCGATGGGCAAAGTGAAGGTGGGCAAGCCGGACCTGGAGGAGGACGTCGAGCGTTTGGCGAAGATCCGCTCCGCGGTACCCGACTTCCCGCTCGCCGTCGACGCCAATCAAGGCTGGGATTATCCGTCAGCCCTGCGAGCCTTCTCGCGATTCGAGCAGTTCGACCTGCTGTGGGTGGAAGAACCTCTGCCGTCCGATGACATCCCCGGGCACGAACGTCTGCGCGGACACGTGAACATTCCGGTCGGACTCGGTGAGAACGTGTACAACCTCTCGCAGTTTGCGCAGTATTTCACCGCAGGAGCGGTCGATTTCGTTCAGGCGGATGTCGGAAGGGTCGGCGGGATCACCGGCTACCTCGACATTTCGACGCTGGCGCGAAGCTACAACCTTCCGATGACGCCCCACTTCGTCATGGAGCTCAGTGCGTCATTGCTCTGTGCGATCCCGAACGGAAGATTCGCCGAGTCGACCGATGGAGGGACCTTCGTCGAGCTCGGCATCCTGCGTTCAGCCGGTGTTGAGGAGGCGGGCAGCTACCGCCCGTCCGAGGCACCGGGAACCGGGCTCGTCTATAACCGCGAATATCTCGAGAGCCACGCACTCGATGTGTAAGGAGAGCCGCGTACTCGACGTGTAAGGAGAGCCGCGTACTCGACGTGTAACGAGAGCCGCGCGCTCGATGCCTAGTGAACTCGATGCCTAATGAAAAGGAGCAGAAGATGGAGTATCCGATCAATGACCTGACGGGAAAAGTCGCCGTCATCACGGGTGCGAGCTCGGGGATCGGCGAGGCGCTGGCGAGGCTGCTGAGCTGCCACGGTGTGAAGCTTGCGTTGCTTTCCCGGTCGGGGAAGGATCTCGGGCTCCCCGATTCGATCACCGAGAAAGGGGATGTGGCGGACCGGGCGGCGGTTCAGCGATTCGTCGACCGCACCGTCGCCGAGTTCGGGAAGATCGATATCGCCGTGGCCAATGCAGGGGTTGGTTCGTATGGACAATTCCTGGACGTGCCGATCGAGCATGAGGATGAGATGATCCGAACCAACGTACTAGGGACGATCTATCTGTACCGCGCGGTGGTGCCAGTGCTCAAAGCCAATGGCGGCGGCGATCTCGTGACAGTAGCAAGCGAGGCGGGTCGCCGAGGACTTCCGGGGGAGGCCGTCTACTCCGCCAGTAAATTCGCGCAGATCGGACTGACCCGCGCACTGGACAACGAATTGCGCGAGTCCGGGATCCGAGCGACCAATGTCGCTCCGGGTGGCACAGCGACCCACTTCGCGATCGATGACGGTCGCGGTCGCACCGAGGGAAGCGAGCAGTTGAACGGCATGATGCGTGCCGAGGACATATCCGAACTGATCTATTTCATCCTGACCCGGCCGCGCCATTTCCGGATCATCGAGACCGCTCTGCGACCCGTGACGGAGGCCCAGTGGGGCTGAGTTCCGAGCGCCAGCCGACCGTAACCGTGACCCTGACCGTAAAGCCGACCACAGAGAAAGAAGAATTCAGCAATGACAATCATCGATCCGGACTCACCGCTTCGAGGAGTGATCCCACCGGTAACGACGCCTCTGACCGCGGGCGGAGACGTGGACATCGAGTCGCTGTCACGCCTTATCGAGTTTGAAATCGATGCCGGCGTTCATGCGATCTTCGCGCTCGGCACCGGTGGCGAAGGTCCGTACCTGACCCACACGCAAAAGCGAGAGGTGCTCGCGACCGTCGTGGCGGCGAACGCGGGCAGAATTCCCGTTCTCGCGGGTATCGGCGACATCGGAACAGCCAAGGTGCTCGAGAACCTCGCACTCGCGAGCGAGTTCGACATCGACGGCGTCGTGTCGACGGCTCCCTTTTTCGGAGCAGTCGGCCCCAAAGAGATCGAGGCGCATTTCCGGCTGATCGCTGCGGCGACCGCGCTGCCATTGTTTGCCTACGATATTCCGGCGTTCGCGGGAGTGAAGATCCCCGCAGAGCTAACGGTCGAGCTTGCCCACGAGGGCGTCATCCGCGGCGTCAAGGACACCAGCGGAGAAGAGGACGGGTTCCGATACATCATCGAGAACACCCGAAGCATTCCCGGTTTCTCGGTCATCACCGGCTCGGATATCACTGGCGATGCCGCTCTATTCCAGGGAGCGCACGGAATGATCGTCGGTGTCGCCAACATCGATCCGCACGGCTACGTCGGCGTCTATCGCGCGATGATGGCGGGTGACTTTGACGCGGCCCGCACGGAGCAGGAGCGGCTGCACCGGCTTCGTCTCGTCGCCAAGATCGCGGCGGGACGGATCGGGAGCTTCAGCGCGACGATCGGAGCCTTCAAAGCCGCCCAGGTCACGCGTGGCATCATCGCCGAGGACCTTCTCCAGGCGCCGCTCCTTCAACTGAACGACGAAGAGAAGCGGGCAGTGGATGCTGTGCTCGCGCAACAGCAGCTCGGCGCGATCACGAACTCGAAGGACGGGGTCGGCGTCGGCGAGAAGTTATGAGCCTGGACCGCCGAAAGGGTGTGAGCTTGGACCGTCGAGAGGGTGTGAGCCTGGACCGCCCCAATATCCTCTGGTTCGTCAGCGAAGACTGCTCGCCGCCGGGCGGAGTGCTCGGTGACGGGCTGGCGCGCACGCCGACGATCGATCGGATGGCGTCGGAGGGGATCACTTTCGAAGCTGCGTTCGCGACGGCGCCGGTCTGCGCGCCGTCGCGCTTCGCGATCATCTCCGGCATCTACGGGCAGAGCTGTGGTCCAGCGGAGCATATGAGCGCCACCGCGCATTTCCCGTCCGAATTTCGGACTTATCCCGAGGTTCTCCGTTCGAGGGGCTATTACTGCACGAACAGCTGGAAGACCCACTACAACGCTGATATCCGGGCAGCCGAGATCTGGGATGAGTCGAGTCATGGAGCCCACTGGAGAAATGCGCCCCCAGATCATCCTTTCCTTGCTGTGTTCAATTGCCTTTCGACCCACGAGACGGCTCTCTTCCACGAGCGCGTCGGTCCCGTCTCTCCGGACGAGGTGCGTGTGCCCGCCTATCTGCCGGACACTCACGAGGTGCGGGAGGATCTCGCGCGGTACTACGCGGCGGTCGAGAGGATGGATGCCGAGTTCGGCGTGCGCATCGAAGAGCTCGACCGAGCGGGGCTTCTGGATGACACAATCATCATCTACTCCTCGGATCACGGCGGTGTGTCTCCGTGGACGAAGCGCTTCTGTTACGACGGTGGGCTGAGGGTGCCGCTCGTCGTGCGCGTTCCGCCGCGTTGGCAGTATCTCGCGCGATACAAGCCGGGAACCGTGGTGAGTACGCCGGTGAGCCTTGTCGACATCGCGCCGACATTGCTTTCGCTCGCTGGAGCCGAGGTGCCCGACCAGATGGCAGGCACGCCGATCCTCGAGTCGGGTGCGACGGTTCGCGCGTTCGCTTTCGGGGCGCGTGACCGGATGGACGAGCGCTATGACTTGACCCGGACGGCGCGGAGTGAGCGCTACCGATATATCCGCAACTACGCTCCGCACCGTCCATGGGGTCAGCATCTCGGCTCACCCTGGCGCGCACCGGCGTACCAGGTCTGGGAGCAGTACTACTTGGACGGCAAACTGAATGCGGTCCAGAGGAGGTTCTGGGAACAGAAGGCCGCCGAAGAACTGTATGACACTGCGGCTGATCCGGACCACATCAACAATCTCGCTGGGGATCCCGCGCATCGGCGAACGCTCGCTGAAATGAGCCGGGCACTTGATGAGCACATGCTGTGCATAGTGGATAACGGATTCATACCGGAAGGGTCTTCGCCGGAGGGCTACCACGAGAGCCGGGACGTCCGGCATTACCCGCTTGAGCGGATAATGAGGCTGGCGGCGCTAGCCATCGAACGGGATCCGCGCAACCTTGATGAGTTGAGAACGCTGTTGAGCGACGAGAACGATGTGATCAGATTCTGGGCCGCTGAGGGTCTGCTGATGTTGGAAGCTGCCGCCATTCCTGCTCGCATCGATCTCATCCGATCGGCGGAATCTGACACGTCGTCTGCAGTTCGGATCTGCGCCGCGGAGGCTCTCTCGCACGTTGATTCGGGGGTCGAGGCGGTTGGGTTGCTCCAAAATGAGCTCGCAGTTTCCCCGAGCCCATTGGTGCGACTGCAGGCGTTGAACAGTCTTACCTACGTCAGAGGCTCGGCCATCGCGGCGCTTCCGACAATCGAACGTTTCGAAGACGACGACGACGAATATGTCCGCGGCGCAGCGCGCTATCTCGGGTTCGTGCTTCGCGGCGAGTACGCGCCCTCTGCCGAGGTGTTCCTCGAGTCACGCCACGTCAGCTCGCATTGAAGCCGCGTCAGCTCGCGTCAGTCAGCACGCGTCCGTCAGTTCGCATCCGTCAGTTCGCATCGCGGAAGCTGCCATTGCGTCGATTCGTTGAGAACCACGACGGCGCGGTCCACCGGAGCATCACCCGCAGTCCTCGATGTACGGGCTGCTTCCCGCGGAGTTGCCCGCGCACGCCGCGAGCCGGTTGGTCAGCCCAGCGAGGCGCTCGCTGCGCGTAGTTCGTTCAACGCCGCCAAGGTGTAGTACGCGAGTTCGTTCTCGGATTGACGGTCGCCCTCGGACCACTCGGCGTAGCCCTGTTTGAATGCAAGGACTCCCAGTTCACCCGCGAGGTGTGCCGTCGTGTCTGGCACGCCGCGGGCGATGAGCGCCGTCGTCATGGCGGCCGCGAGACCGACGCTCTTGAGGATATGGCGTTCCTGGAGCTCCGCGCTGGCGGCGATCGCAGCTTTCATGCGGGGGCCGAGCTCACGGTTCAGCTGCCCCATTGCGCTGGACACTCGTTCGAGGCCGGCGACGACCGCCTCCAGCGGGCTGGCGCCCAGGGGCGCCTCGGAAATCCCTTCTGCGAGGAGATGGCTCAGCGTCTCCTGGCCGGCCACCAAGATCTCGCGCTTGTCGGGGAAATACCTGAAGAAGGTACTCTTCGTGACCCCGGCCCGCTCAGCGATCTGCGTCACCGTCGTGGCGTCGTATCCCTGCTCGGTGAAGAGGTCGACGGCAGCCACGACGAGCCGTTCCCGCGCACCTGGTTCCCACCGACCCATGAGTCCATATTAGTGATGGGATATCGATTCCATCAGCGACGTAACGGGACTATTGTCTCATCACTCTGCTAGGGTGATGGGACTAACATCGCATCACTTCGTCAGGAGAGTTTCATGCATGTCTTCGTAACAGGTGGCACCGGCCGAATCGGGTCCGCCGTCATCGCCGAGCTCCTCGGCAACGGCCACACCGTCCTCGCACTCGCCCGCTCAGATGCTTCCGCGACGGCGCTCGCGTCGGCCGGTGCCGAACCGCTCCGAGGGGATCTCGCCGACCTGAACGCCGTCCGTTCCGGCGCCGCACAAGCCGCCGGCGTCATCCACCTCGCGTTCGCCAATGACTTCAGCAGCCCCGAAGCCGTCACCCGCGCGGTCGAGGAGGAGAGCGCCGCACTCACCATCCTGGGGCAGGAGCTTCTCGAAAGTGACCGCCCTCTCGTCACGGTGTCGGGAACGCCCGCAGTGCCGGGCAGAGCCTCCACCGAAACCGATCCGCTGCCGACCGGTGGTCCGGTGGGAGGTCGCGGTCGCACCGTCATGGCAATCCTGGACTTGGCATCCCGCGGAGTCCGTAGCAGCGCCGTGCGACTGCCGCGCACCGTTCATAGCGATGGCGACGGCGGATTCGCGGGCATGTTGACCCAGATCGCGCGCCGAACAGGGGTGTCCGGGTATCCCGGCGACGGAACCCAGCGCTGGCCGGCCGTGCATGCACTCGACGCGGCCGTGCTCTTCCGGCTGGCTCTGGAGCAAGCAGAGGGCGGGACGTCCTGGCATGCCGTGGCCGACGAAGGCGATCCAGTACGCGACATTGCCGCGGTCATCGGACGGCGGCTCGACCTGCCCGTCGAGACCGTTCCGGAGGAGACTTACGGACCTCTCGGCCCCATCTTCGCGTCAGACCAGCCCTCCTCCAGCGCCCACACGCGGAAGACACTCGGCTGGGAGCCCACACACCCAAGCCTCCTCGAGGACCTGGAGAACATTCAGCCCTGAGCCCACCAAACCCATGGTGCACGATGGCCGTCGGCGGATCATGTGGCGTGCCTTGAGTGTTTCAGGCTGCGCACGTGATCGTCGTCGGACCCGTCTTCCGCAAACGAGGCCCAGATCGTCCACATCTTCGTTTTTAGGTAAAGGATGGGTGATATGAGCGATGACGACGACCTTGAGTCAGACGACCTTGAGTCGGCGGTAGAAGCGGAACCGACGGCCGACCGGGCGAACATTGCGATGTTCGGTGCTACGGGTGCGGGCAAATCGACTCTGCTCAACGCGATCTTCGGAGCGCCCATAGCGAAGACCGGTGTCGGAGAGCCGGTTACGACGGCCACCGAAATGTTCGTCAACGAGGCAGGCACTCTCGCGATCTACGACGGCGCCGGTGTCGAGATCGGCGAGAAGTCTCCCTTCCGGGGCATAGGCCGACGCATCTTCCGCAATCGAACCGGCGACACGGAAGCGCTCATCCATGTCGCCTGGTATTGCGTGAACAGCCGAACCGATCGGCTTGAGGCCGGCCAGAGGAAGATCATCGAGGAGGTCGCGGCGCGCGGAATTCCCGTGCTGCTCGTGATGACAAAAGTGAGCGTGCGGAACGATGTCATCGATCCGGCAGCGATCGCACTCGCGGACGCGATCGAGGCGATGAAGCTTCCAATCGTTACCGGCCGCCCGATCATTACCTCTGCGCTGGAAGACAAGTTCAACGGAGTCGGACAGTATGGCCTCCAAAACCTTCTTGAACAGACTTATCGTGTGGTCCCCGAAGCGCAGCGGATCGCACTGGCAGCAGCGCAAACGATCGACCTCTCGATCAAGGCTCGGTATGCGCGATCGTGGATCGCGGGTGCGGTCGCCTTCGCGGGTGGTGTCGGAGCTACGCCGATCCCGATCGCGGACGCCGCGGTGCTCGTGCCGGCGCAAGCCGCGATGATGGCCAAGATCGCCTCGGTCTACGGAATTCCGAAAGCCAAGGCGGCGATGCTTGTCGGCTCGACAACCGCTGCCGCCACGACCGGCGGGAGGCTCGCTGCGGCAAGCCTGGTCAAACTTGTGCCTGGCGTCGGCTCGGTGATCTCGGCGGGAGTTGCTGCCACAATCACCGGCGTGCTTGGCGAGAGCTGGCGAGTAACAACCGAGCGAGTCTTCACAGGGAAGATCGACCTGGACAACGCCGAGCAGCTGGCTGACCTCGCGAAGTCGTTCACGAGCAACGTGAAGAAGGGCACCGGCGCAAAGAGGAAGCCGGACGTTCCACCCTTACGACCCGGCGCTTGAAAGCTGTGGTGGACTCGACACGTATTAGCGACGAAGCCGCCGATGAGGAGAGCCGCGCCTACGAACGCGAACCACAAGGGTGCGTGGATCAAAACCCGGAGGATCAGCTACCCGAAGCCGAGGATCACCAGAATCAGACCCAGGACCTTCGTCTTCATCTGCAGCTCCGCGGTGCCAAAGCGGTGAACGTGACCGAATCGCGGGACGGGTAGTCGGAGCTACCTGCGAAGGCTTCCAGCGCGCGCCGCGGGGGCGCTGAGACAGCCCACAAGCCGAACTCACCGCTGGCGGAGTGTTCGGATCGCTGAAATTCCGATCACCACTCCACAAATAATCAGAACAATACTGATCAGCCATTCGGGTTGGGACGAGTTGATCGTGGTCAGCAATGTCGCAACACCAAAGGCAATAAAACATAGTCCCGCGATGATTGCTCCCACCGGGTGTGGGCTTTGCCAACTCGTCGAATCCGTCTCGTCGTTGTCCGAGCTTCCTTCCGAGTCGGCATTTTCTCGGGTACGAATCCGGGGCTTTCGGCGCAGGAGGAGAACCATGCCCACGCCCGCGACGATTCCGACGGTGAGTTCGATCCCACCGAACGTCTCTTCGCCGGCAGAGATCTGGACTATGCCGACTATGACCAGCAGAACGCATGCGGCCAGGCCAACAACGGGGGCGATGCGTAGCCCGGAAAACCGGACCACAGAGGTTCCGCGAGCGTCGGCCGCCATGAACCGTCGTTGCCGAGGTGTCCATTCCGATGCTGGTCGACTAGTAATGCGCCATTCAATGACGAAGGCGACACACGTAGCCAGCAGAAGGACCACAATCCCCACAGAAAACGGCGAGATCCCATCCATCCGTGCGTCTCCTCATCTTGCGGCGCGCCCGCCCAAAGTCACGATTGAAGGGCGAGGCCGCTTTGACATAGCCTCCCCACGGTCAGAACGAAATGGACTGCCGACAGGGTCTAGAGCAACATCGAGAAGACTTTCGTAAACCATCCGAAAGCACAAGCGGATTGCTAAATGGGAGTGCCGAGGGTTTCGGTTACTCGTTTTCTTGTGACAAGGAGATAGACCCCGATCCCGATCGCAACGAGGAAAACAAGTATCAGGATCGCCCGTGAAACAGGTCCGCCACGATTGATCGGTCGCCCCTTCGCTCGTTGCCGGCGCCCGAGCCCGCCCGTGACAAACCAGGCCTAGAAGCCACCCGCAACAACGAACGCAATGACTGCGACGGCGAGGAGCCAATTCACCTGACGGTTCCCCCACTGCGTTCAATGCGTTCGGGGGAGGCTAGCGCGTCCGCGGACACTACGTGGAGGTTATCCAGTACCTAACGAGGCGAGCTCGAAGCTGCTGATGTTCTGGGCTGACGGAGTCAGCATTACCACCAACGTCGTACACCGATGACGAAGAAAGTCACCGCGGTCACGAAGATTGCTGAAAACACAATGAAGAAGATCAGGCTGTAACCCGCTTGGCCGTGGTAAACGCTAATACCGCTGAGGATCGCGTTTGCCCCGCTGACTATCGACAGCAGAAACAACGTGACGACGGGCACTCGAGTTGGACGCTTTCGGAACGGATCGTTGGGGCTGAATGGATTGTTCATGTCGCGTGTCCCCAATTTGGTTCGATGATCTCGACGGACTGCTGCAGCGAGGCATATATCGCCACGAATGTACACCGGTCGCTGCCGGTGGACATTTGAGCTTCTCGGCGGATGATTAGGGGGTGACTGATCCTGACGACCGCGAAGAGTTCCTGAATTACCTCGTGCGACAAGAAAAGAAGCGAGGGGAGGCGCTGCTCGTCTTGGGCGCAGTTCTATTCGTCGGGGGGCTCATCGCCGTCCTCCTGGGCTACACAGCGATCGGGAGCACAGCCGCCTTCGGACTCATGCTCATGGCGGCCAGCATCCTCTCCTTCCGCAACGCGACTCGCACTATGAATATCCGCCCGGAGACCGACGCCGAAGACCCTGACCAAGGAGAGACCGAGGTGCGATAGACACATGAGTCCCAAATATGAGCCTCGAATCGTTTCGTCTCGTGCCCGACGCCTGGCAACCACGGTTGTTGACTGCTTTGACGGCCTTGCAGTCGAGGCAGGAGGCTCTACTGGTGCATGCAAGCGAAGCGCTGTTGACGGCATCGGTCGCGGCACTAACCGGAGTTGCGGAAACGAGCGTACGCGCATTTGGCGTGGCGGCTCTAGGATGCGCTAAGGGTGCGACCCTAACCTAATTCGATTACCGGAGTTTAAAGCCCTCGACGCCTGTTTCTTGTCTTTAACATATTGCTGGCGCGGTATCGTGAGCACAGGCGGGCGCGCCGCCGCCATCATCAGGCAACTAACGGAGGAATGTGGTGGCCGTCTGGGTAATCCTCGTCATCATATCCGTTCTGATCTTTATTTTTTTTGGGATCAATTGCGATGACACGGGTGCGAAAAGCGCGCGACCAACCATACAATCCGGCGTCCCGCGGAACGATCATCGTCATGGTCCTGGCGATGATTGGCGTAGCGATCGCATTGTTTTATAACGCGACATATACACCGCATTAGAAGCATCTAATCGGTTGGAAATAACCATGACCAACTACCAGGGCATCACCTTCGTTACCCCGCGCTGGACGCCACATCGGGCGCGCTCGTGATCTGGACGATCGCGAGCCGATCAGTCACGGCCTATACGCGTGCCAGACGTAAAGGCGAAGAACACCGCGCTACTCGTCAGCCCGAACTCGCAACGACGAATGAGACCACGCCCAGGCCAATGATGAGGAAGCCAACGGCGACCAACGCCCACCGCGCAGACCGCCAGGTCACCCCAGTGTTCTCGTCGTTTCGACGCCCCCTCCATATCGCCAGCGCTAAAACGCACATGCCGAACAAAACACCGGCGAGGTTGAGCCAGATGGTCATGCGCTGAATCGTACGCGTGCTAATCCTTGGGACTGTTTGACGTGCGGGATATCGGACAGGATCGAAGCGCACGCGTACAGTACCCGCCATGAGCGATCCTCGGCCGAAGCGGAACTTGGCGAGGTACCTCTTCGGCACTCACCGCCTGCCGTACGCGATCGTCTTTGTATGTGCAGCGGGAGGGTCGCTACTCGTTGGGTCAACTCAATGGTTCGGCGGCCAACGTGACGAAGGTAAGTACCTAATGATTCTGAGCGTCCTCTGGGTCGCCTACGGAGTCGCGATCCTGGTTCGAACGCTCAACGATCGCAAGCGTCAACGCGGCGCATACGCGGAGGTGAGCCGGTAGATTACGGCCCGCTGCGGATGCCTACCTAGTCCGGGGCGAGTACGGCGCGCAGAATGGGTGAAATTCGTGGCGATGAGCGTAGGCGACGCGCGCGCAACCAATTGCGTGATCGCAGAGATCTCCGAGACTGATGAGCGCATCACTGGACCTCACAACAG
>FSXL01000420.1_pt1 | contig 15731 bp, 13 predicted proteins | sample 1638241 | NCBI WGS metagenome assembly FSXL01 (sample SAMEA3914788, study PRJEB12502) | metagenome | biome: forest; material: soil | place: Canada | collected 2011-07-03 | depth 0.1 m | reverse complement strand
TCGGGCGACGAGGGCCACCAGCACGCCGGTATTGATGGCGATGATCGGGTTCTCAGGGCCTAGGCTCACCCCTCCTGCGAGCCCGAGCACGGTGACGAGGATCAGGGACGGCAGGACGCCAAGGGGGAGCGGCGGTGCGATGAGCTCGGTGGTGGCTGAGTCCCGGCCCCCGTGCCCGGGAACAAGCCAGAGCGAAAGGCCGACCGCCAGGCCGGTCAGCGTGAGGACGCCGAAGATCCACCATGCGGAAGACGGATCGACGCCCATGGCCCTGGGGAGCGACGTCCAGACACCGCGCTCGATGAGATCCGAGACGCGCTCGAGCGCGAACAGGATCAGTGCCGAAACGATGCCTACGAGGATCGACGGCACCGAGAGCGCGATCAGAGTTCGGATGGACGGAACCTGAGTGTCGCTTTCACCTGCCATATCCACAACCCGTTCTCCTGGGTCGGCGAACATTCCGCGGAGCCTGATCTCTAGCCTTCAAAGAACACTGGGCGCGCGCCTCCGCGATACCGGATCGACCGTCGGCACTTCACGATGACCTATCGCGCGCAAGCGATCATCATCTGTTTCGGGTGAGATGGCATCTGCGACTTTTCCCCGAACTGCGAACGGCGGCGCCGGAGAACGTTCGAAGAACGGCTATCCCGACTCGCGGAGCGCGCTCGCCCGAACGGATCGACGTCCGGCGACCCCCGCAAAGACAAGGATTGCGCCGACGATTGCGAAGATCGTGGAGGCAAGAATTCCGAGCCACGCCTGGCCCGCGTCGCCGGTGGCTGCGGCTCTGAGCATTGTCAGCGCGGGTGAAGTGGGGAGGAGTGCTGCGAGCCACGCGAAGAACGGCGGTACTGTCGAGGACAATCCCGCTGCGAGGGCGACGACTCCGATAACAACGGCGATCAGACGCCCGGCCGCGCCGAAAGCGGCCGCCAACCCCTGATTCACGATCGCGAAGACACCGCCGGCGATCATGCTCACGGCGGCGAAGCCGGCCCAGTCGTCGGGCGGTAGTGCGAGCCCGGTCTGCACCACCGAGGCGACCACCAGCCCCTGCGCGATGCCGATGAGGGCGCCGATCCGCGTCGAGCGAATCGCGATCGAGATGGACGAACGAGAGCTCATCAGCTGCCGGGCTTGCACAGCTTGGCGCGCCAGCGCAATCGCGAGCCCACCGAACCAGAGGGCGATGACCGAGAACAGCGGGACTGTCTGAAGCCCTCGGTCAGAGGAGTTCTGGCTGGCAAGGATCGGCTGGGCTGCGACGTTCGAGAGCGTCTCCCTTTCCTGATCCGAGTAGGTGGGGATCTCTTGAGTCGCTTTGGTGAGGCTTTGTGATAGTTGTGCCGCGCCGGAGTCGACTTGCGATGCGCCGCTGGCCACGCTGGTCGCGCCGTTCGACAATGACGCGGCTCCGCTTGTGGCCTGTTCCGCACCGGCCGCGACCTGTTCCGCACCGGATGCGGACTGATTGATGCCGGAGACGAGTGACGGCATCGCGGAGGCGAGAGCACTGTTGCCTGTGGCGACCTGTCCGGAGGCAGTCGCGAAGGTCGAGAGGCCGTTGTTCGCTTTCTGCAGTGTGGCGAGCGCCGCGGTCGCACGGTCGCACGCGGGCCCGGGAGTCTGACAGATGGTCGCAACAACTGCGGCGAACTCGTTCGTCGCGTCGTTCACCGAACCGGACGCCATGCTCGCCGCGGAGGACAGCCCGTTTGACCCCGCGGCGAGCTGCGCGGTCTGGGCTGGTAGCGGTGCCGCCGATGAGGAGAGTGTTCCGAGACCGCCGGCGAGGGCCGTCGCCCCACTGCTCACTGACTGGACTCCGGTTGTGAGCGACCCGGCACCGCTGGCCAGGCTCGCCGCGCCAGACGATAACGACGACGCACCGCCGGAGACGGTCTCGGCTCCGGCGGCGGCTTGTCCGATCTGCGAGTTGATGTTGTTGAATGCCAGGTAAAGATTGTTCAGGTATTGGGTGGTGAGCTCTCGGTTGAGCGAGGTCGTGGCGACCTGCGTCAGGACCTGGACCAGAGCCGGATCAAGAAACGCCGCCTCGGGACCCGTCCGCACATCGAGCGACGCGGTGTGTGCGCTGGAAGCATCACCGGACAGAGATGTCGCCGACGCCGAGAAGGATGTGGGGATCGTGACCTCCGCGGCGTATGAGCCGTCGGCCATCCCTCTCGCGGCATCCGCGTCGTTGGTGAGGACCCAGGTGAAGTTGGATGACGTCGCCTCGGCTCCGGAATTCTCGGTGGCCGAGTCGGTGCCGCTGTTGATGAGTTCACTTGCGAACTGCCGCCCCAGTGGAACACTCTTACCGTTCACCGTTACCGGAACATCGTCGTTCACAACCGCCGCTGTCACACGGCTGAGGTTCGAGGTCGGTGACCAGAGGGCCCACATCAAAACGCCGCCTGTCAGGAGCGGAAGGATGACGAGACCGATGATCGACAGCGCACTCAGTCGCTCGACACCCGAACGCGCCGACGGCGGCAGCGGACGATGCGCTTGACGCGGGGGCACGTCAGGTCACCGCCAGTTCAGGCTCGCGAGACGGCGCCGGCGGCAGCATGACAGTGACGGTCTCGCTCTCTACCTCCACGCCGCTCGCACGAACGTTGCTGTTAAGAACTTCGGACAGCACGTCGTCAAGGACAGCATCGGGTCGGCACGAGATGACGAGCGTCAGGGAAGCGGTTGCTCCAGCGGTGTCGCCGGCGTCGCGGGCGTCCGCCAGTGCGGCCGCGATCCGTCGCCGTCGGTCGCGATCGGGTACGAGATCGAGGTCGTCGATCAGGAGGATTCGCGGGCCAGCCGCAAGGGCATCCCGAACGTCCTCGACCGGATCCGCTGAACGCGCGAGCCGAACCACCGCAGAAAGGGAGCGAACCGTGGCCGCTCGAATCGGCAGGACGTATCCGGCTACTTTGAGTCGACCGCTGGTCACGCGTGTTCTGCCGGACAGTCCGTAAAGGAGAGGTGTCCGCCCGCTGCCGCTCTCTCCTCGAATAAGCAGTACGCCGCCGCGTGGCACCATGGCGGAGAAGCCGCCGTGGGGGATGCCGGAATCTCCGATGGGTCGCCGCTCGGAATCGAGTGGTTCTGCGACCCGGACGTTCTCGGCCGCGATCACGAACTGGTCACCAGGCTCCGGCCAGTCCGCGGCTTCGAGCTCACGCGTCAGGCCTTCGCCTTCTGCGTCGAACGACGGCAGGATACGACCCAACCTTTCTGGAATCCACCATGCCCGGTCGCCAAGAAGGATCAGGATCGCGGGGATCAGCGTCATCCGAACAATAAAGGCGTCGACGGCCACACCCACCGCCAGACCCACCGCGATCGGCTGGATTGACGCGTCACCGGCCGGGATGAACGCGGCGAAAACGGCGAACATGATGATCGCGGCCGCGGTGACCACCTTGGCCGAACCGACGAAGCCACGGTGGACGGCCGCCCGTGCGTCGCGATGGTGCACATAGTCTTCGCGCATTCGGCTGACGAGGAAGACCTCGTAGTCCATGGCCAAACCGAATAGGACACCCATCAGAATGATCGGCATGAAACTGATCACAGACCCCAGGGCTGCGACATTGAGCGGTCCGGCCAGGTAGCCGCTCTCGAACACCAGGCTCGTCACACCGAACGCGGTTCCGATCGACAGCAGATAGCCAAGCGCCGCAGTGACCGGCACGGCGATCGAACGGAACACCATCGCCAGCAGAATGAGGGAGAGCCCGACCACGAGCAGCGCGAATGGTAGGAGGGCTTTTCCGAGTTGAGTGGAGATGTCGATGCCCGCCGCGGTGTAGCCGGTCACCGACAGGTCGACGTCGTACTCCTTCTCGAACCCCGCGCGCATCGACCGGATCCTCGCCACGAGGTCCTTGGTCGCCTGAGAGTCAGGTGCGCCCTTCGGGATCACCTGCACGATGCCTGTGTCTCCGGTCTGGTTCGGAGTCGACAGGGGGACGGCTGCCACCCCCGGGATCGTGGCGAACTTCTCCGCGAGATCCTTCATGAGCCCAACCGGGTCGGTGCTCTCGATGATCGACCCGGTCACGATCAACGGGCCGTTGTAACCGGGCCCGAAATTCTCGGCGATGAGATCGTAAGTGATGCGGGCGGGCGAATGCTCTTCGAGGGAACCTGCATCCGGCAGCGCGAGCCGCAAACTCATGACGGGCAGAGTTGCGAGCCCGAGCAGCACGACCACAGCAACGATCGTCACAACAGGCCAGTGCGTGACCACGCGAACCCACCCGAGGAAGAACCCACGCGGCGCGGAGGTCGCAGGATCGGAGGCCGCTGACACATCTGTGGAAGGTGGGATTGATGGGACCGGAGTTGCAGGGGATGCAGAGGCAGGAGAAGGGGGCGACCCGTCGACTTCGGCCTGATCGCCGGGTATTTCTACGAGTGGGGTGACGTCAACGACCCGGTACCGTTTCGGGACGACGCGCATTCCGATGATCGAGAGCAGCGCCGGAGTCAGGGTCAACGAGACGACGACCGCGATAGCGACAGCCGCCGCAGCTGCAACGCCCATTGTCGTAAGAAAAGGGATGCCTGCAACACTCAATCCGACCAGGGCGATGATCACCGTGATCGCGGCGAAGACAACAGCAGATCCGGCGGTCGCTACCGCGCGAGCGGCGGACTCCTCGAGTGGAATGCCGTGTCTGACCTGGTCCTGGTGTCGGGAGATGATGAAGAGCGCGTAGTCGATCCCAACCGCAAGACCAAGCATCAGCGACAGCAGCGGTGTCGTGGAGGTGATCGTCACGAAGCGGGTCGTGAGCAGCACCAGCGACAGCGTGACGCCGACACCCAATAGAGCGGTGACCAGCGGTGCCCCGGCTGCGACAAGCGATCCGAACGCGAAGGCGAGAACCACGAACGCGATGGCGATGCCGACGAGCTCTGTGACGCTGATGCCAGCACCGCCCTGAGAGAAGACCTGACCGCCGACGGACACCTGAGACCCGTGCGGCAGATCCGCTTCGAGTGTGGATCCGGCATGTTGCAGCGAGTTCATCGTCGAGGGGAGCACCGCGGTCTGCCCAACTGACAGTTGGATCGGCACGATCGCGGCCGACGAATCCGTATTGATGTTCGGCGTTGACGTCGGTGTCGACGTTGCCGAGGTCGTGTACGGAGAAGTCGCCCCCGATACTTGCGGGATCTCCTTGATCGATGCGATCGAGGCATCGACCGCCGACTGGATCGCATCGTCGGTGACACTGGAACCCTGAGGAGCAACGACGATCATCTGGGCCGACGCGCCGCTCACCTGAGGGAACGTGCGTGCGAGAGAGTCCTGAGCCTGCTGCGACTCTGTGCCCGGGATGACGTAGGTGTTGTTCGTCCCGACTCCGAGGAGGCCCGCCCCGGTGACCAGCCCGATCAGCATGACGATCCAGGCGCCGACCATGAGCCAACGGGCTCTGAACGCCCAGCGGCCAAGCGAATACAGGACCGACGACACGGATGCCCTCTCGTGACATGTGACAGCCACGCTCGTCCAAGAAGGACTAACGATGTCAACCTAACCGAGCGAGGATCCAAAGGCAATCATGGGCCAAAACGAGCGCGACGGCAGTGGTCGCTTCGCATCGGCGCCGTGGCGCGTGCCGCACATGGGCTCTCAGCCCGCAGGTACCGCTTGTGCGATCAGTGGACAGCCGTGACTCCCGCTGTCGCGAGACCTGTGAGCAGGGCGAACGTGAAGCCTGCCCAGTCGTTGAGGATGTGCGCACCGGTCGAGACGAGGATGTTCTTCGTGCGAATGAATGCGAGCGTGAGGACCAAGCGCGCGATACCGATGCCGACAACTGCCTGAAGCACATTGAATCCATACGTGGGCAAGTGCGCCGCACCGAACCACACTGCGGTGATCAGCCAGGCGAGAATGATGGCGGTGCGTCGCGAGGTATGGCCTTTGCTGTAGAGCCAGTACATGACAGCGATGAACGGGAGCATGGTGAAGAGCTCCTCGCCGAACAGTTGGACGCCGGTGCCGACGTAGAAGCTGGCCAGCTCGCCGGGACTCAGCGCCGCCAAACCTTGAGAAGCCGAGTTGGCTGACGCCCCGACCAGTGTCTTGATGATGCTGCCGACGATGATGGTGACGAGAAGATTCAGCGCCGCGTAGAACACCATGTTCAGGAAGTCCCACCCGGTGAGCTTCCGGAAGAGAGAGCTCCAAAACCGTCCTGTGAGCAGGATGAACACGACCAGCATGATGGCCGGGAACAGGATCCGCGGAGCCAACGCCACATAGTTGTTCGGTTCGGGGAAGAAACTCAGCACCCCGATTGCGACCACACAGGACGCGATGATGACGATCCACTTCCACGTGGCGACCTCGACCGGTTCGCGGTTGTAGAACGGGAAGTCGCGCTCATCCTGTCGTTCCAGTTGTCGGCCGAAACGATCCTTGGGACGCAATTCTGCAGCCATCATTCGTCCGCCCCCATTCGTGCGCTCACTGGAGAGCGCTGCGTGCTGAGAAGCCTATGAAACGCAGTAGCCTCTGCCAAGGCGTTGAGCATTCCTGGGGACGAGTCGTGTGCGCATATCCAGTGCGATGAGCCGGGTCAGCTCGCCTCGTCGAGCAGGGTTGCGCCGATCGCGCCGCCGTACGCTCCCGCTTTGGACACGAGCAGTTCGGGTTTGGGAAAGGTAAAACGCGAATGTACCTCTGTGCGCAAGGTCCGGTTGAACAGATCGAAGAAGCTTGCGCCGCCGCCACCGAAGACCACGCTGCCAGGTCTGTAGATGGTGAGCAGGTCCGCGAGCCCGCCGGCGACGCGGCGTCCGTATTCGTCGAAGATCGCCCGTGCGGATGTGTCGCCATTTCGAGCATGGTCGGCGAGGACGGGTAGCGCGTAATTGCTGGAGCGTGCTGCCAGTCGTTCGAGTGAGGTACGCGAAGCGACTTGTTCCCAGCACGCATCACGGCCGCAATAGCACTCGGCGTCTCGTTCGCAGACGCTGAGGTGACCGGCCTCCGGGTGGACACCGTCCGCTCCTCGTATCGGGCGTCCATCGATGATGAGGCTGACTCCGACGCCCGTGCCGAGGGTGATCATGAGCAGACTCCGATAATCGATGGCTGCGCCTAGCTCGGCCTCATAGAGGGCCGCCGTCACCGCATCATTTTCGATATAGGTTGGCGCGGCGAGAGCGCGGCCAAACTCAGTGGGGAGGTCGACTCCAGTGAAAGCGGGGAGCGTGTCAGGATTTCGAATGATTCCGTCTTCGTCGATGGGCCCGCTCGCGCCGATTCCGATCATCAGAATGGTTTTGCCGTCGGCGACCTCTCTCAACCCTTGCGCGAGGTCGGCGGTGGCGTCTCCCCCGCCTGCGGTCGGCACGCTCATTTGCTTGAGGACGACGTGCTCGTCGTTCACCGCGACGATCCGCGTGCCCGTACCTCCGAGGTCAACGCCCAGCCGGACTGGATTCCCTTTCGAGTTCACAATGCGGTCGTGACCTTGCTGCCGTACTCGAAGGCACCGGGGACGAGACCGCGTGCACGCGCGATGTCGACGGCGACGAGCTGGGCGGCGACGGAGGCGGTGGCCAATGCCTCGAGGGGTCCTGTAACGGGAACCTCGAGGGTTTGAGCGCCCTCGATGCACAGGTCGCCGATAAGGACCACTTCGGACCCGGTGCTGATGAGGTCATGGGCGAGGCGGCTGATCGAGCTATCACCGTCGTGGGCGGATGCGCCGAAGAGGAAGGCGACGAGTCCAGGTCCGGCCAGCTCGAAGGGGCCGTGCCGGAATTGGCCCCCGACGAAGCCTTCGATCGGAACCTTTGAGCTCTCCTTCGTGATGAGGGCGGCGTACTGGGCCGTCGCGCTGGCGTCTGCCTTCCCGACAGCGACCAGTCGTGGTGCACCGAGATCGTGAACCCAAGTTCCGATCGGATTCACGTCGAGATTTCCGATCACTGCGGCAACCTGTTCGGCGGCTGCCAGGATCCCATCATCGATCCGGGCCGGATCCTCTCCGGTGAAAGCGGCGGCGATACGACAGTGCACGGCAAGCGTGTTGAGGTAGCTCTTGGTGCTGACCGTCGCCTCTTTGCCGCTGTGCAGCGGCAGATAGACATCCGCGGAGACCGCGAGCGGGCTCTCGTCGTCGGCCGCGACCCCGAGTACGGCTCCTACGGGAAGCTCTTTATCGGCCAGCCGGTCGAGTAGTTCGACGACTTCTCCGCTTGCGCCGGACTGCGAGGTGACGATGAGGAGAGAGTCAGTGGTGAGCAGGGACGGATTGTCGACGAGCTCTCCCGTGTCGATGGCCCAAGTAGGAAGGCCTTTATTGACGAGTCGCCGCCAGGCGGGTATAGCGGCGAAGTGCGAGCTGCCCATGCCGGTGAAGACGATTCGGTCCCACGGGCGACCGGCTATCGTCGCGAGCTCGGAGGCCGTGCTCGGGGCTTCCAGCAGACGGCGCAGAGCGTCCGGCTGTTCAGCGATGTCAGCTTCGAATGGTGTGGTCTCGGACACGGCGGATGACTTCCTTTACTGCTTTGCGGACGCGACTGCTGTCGCAGGGAACAGATCGTGGGGCGTCCGATCGAGGAGCTGCGCAGCGACGTGGGCGCCGATCATTGCGGTCGGGAGGTTGATGTTGCCGCGCGTGATGGAGGGCATTATCGAGGCGTCCGCGACGTACAGCCCGTTCACGCCATGGACACGCCCGTCGTCTCCGACGACCGCGAACGGGTCGTCCGCTGGACCCATTTTGCAGCTTCCTGCGGGGTGGCAGTAGTTGACGATGTCGTCGAGCGGGTCGGTGTCGACTGGGGTAGCACGTTCGCCGAGAACCGACGCCAGTTTGGGTTGCGCGACCATGCGTTCGAGCAGCGCGAGTGCCTCCCGAAGCACCGTGCGGTCGTGTCCGTCCGGATCGGATCCGTAGCGATGGTCCACGACGGGGGCGGAGACGTCGAGGGTCGGGGAGAGAGTCACGCTCCCCTCGGAGCGCGCGCGCATTGCGCCACCGTAGAGACTGATCGGGGGCAGTCCCGGGTGGCCCGAGTTGGCTCCGGCCACCATGAAGACGTGAATGTCATATGGACCGTCGTCACACAGTGTCGAGCGCATACGGCCGACCGTCTGCTCGTCCGGGTTCCAGTCCAATTCGGCGAGTTGCTCCACGAGCCCTTCCTGGCCGTGGAAGTCGAGCTGGACGCACGCGTGGTCGAGAAGATGTTTTCCCACTCCTGGAAGGTCGGCGGCGACTTCGATGCCGTATCCGGCGAGTTCTGAGCCTGCGCCCACGCCGGAGCGGAGCAGCAGTGCGGGCGAGTGGTAAGCCCCTGCCGCAAGGACGACCCTTCCTGCGGCGACATAGGACGGTTGGCCGTCGCGGATGACCTCCGCCCCGTGGACCTTGCCGTCTCTGATGTCCAACCGTTGGACCTGTGTGTCGCCGGCGATGATCAAGTTGGGGTTGGAACGTACAGGGTCGAGGAATGCGAAAGCGCTGTTCCAGCGGCGACGATCGACAATGTTCACGGGCATCGGCCCGATACCCTCAGCAGCCTCGAGCGCGTCGAGGTCGTCGGCGAAGGGGAGGCCGGAGTCGACGCCCGCTTCGACGAACGCACGTTGTGGCGGAGTGAGCTCGTCCATTTGGTAGCGGTGGACCCTGAAGCGGTCGTGCACCCAGCCCAGGATCGGTTCGACGTTGGCCGAGAACCAGCTGGGGTTGCCTCGGGAACCCCAATCGTCGTAGTCGGCGCGGGCCCCGACTGAGACAGTGCATCCGTTGTGAGCGGAGCAGCCTCCGACGATTCGTGCGCGGGGCAGATCCAGCGTCCCGGTCCCGGAGCTTCGGCTGGTTTTGAGGTCGTAGTCGTGGGAGAGGGGGATCGATCTGGCGTCCAGCATATCGACGGGCCAGGAGCCGGAGTCGGCGGGACCATAGTCGGAGCCGGCCTCGACGAGCAGCACGGTGAGTGCACTGTGCTCGGCGAGGACGCCGGCCGTGGCCGCGCCACCGGTTCCGGCACCGACGATGAGGACATCTACAGACGAGGGCAGCGATTCTGTCATTGGGCTTGTGTTCCTTAGGCGATGAGGAGTTCGATGCCGGCTTGATCCAGCGGGCTACGGTCGGGCGCCGCGACCTCGGCGTCGGTGACGACGAGGTCGACGCCCTCCAGCGGACAGATCCGAGCGAAGGCTTCGGTCCCGAACTTGGACGAATCGACCGCGACGATGGTTCGGCGTGCGGCCGCCAGGGCGGAGCGTTTGACGGCGGCGTCGTCGGCGTTCCACTCGGTGAATCCGGTCGCCGAGGCGGCGGAGGCGGTCATGAGGAAGAGGTCGAAGCGGAACGCGGCCAGGGCGGCGACGGCGTCCGGACCGGTCAGGCTGAGTTCGCCGGTGCGGACGATCCCGCCTGGCACCATGACGCGTGTGGCAGTGTCCTCGGCGAGGACGGCCGCGATCTTGATGTTGAGTGCGCACACTGTGATCGGGCGTCCCACGATTTGTTCGGCGATTGCCAGACCCGTCGTGCCCCCGTCGAGGATGATCGTCTGTCCGTCGCGAATCTCGGCGGCGATCGCGCGGCCGATGCTCCGTTTCGCCTCCATGTTGGTGCGTGCCCGGACGGCGAAGGGTGGCTCGAAGCTTCCGCTGACCGCGACCGTCGCTCCGCCGTGGGTGCGGACGATGAGTCCGGCCGCTGCAAGTTGGTTCAGATCGCGGCGCACCGTCATCTCGGAAACGTTGTAGCGCGCGCTCAGGTCGGCGATGCTCACTTCACCTCGGTGCCCCAATTGTTCGAGGATCGCTTGTTGACGTGCGTCGGCGTTCATGATGTGCTCCCTGGGGTCCTGAGGTCGTTGGTCCTATTCAACGACGCGCACCTCGTCAACCTCCGGTAGCTCGCCGGCCTGGGCCATCCATTCGCGATGACCGGGGCGAAGGTTTCGCCTGACGAGCACGACAGCCCCCGCGACGACGTACAGAAGGGCAATGAATGGAGCGAGCAGGATGGGGAAGGCGGGCAGCGGAACGATCGAGTTGTACGCGATCAAGATCAGTGCGGCAGTCGAGACGATCGGGGCGATCACATGCGACCAGATCCTGAACTCGTCGCGGTGGCGTTTCCAGAAGAACATGGTTGCTGCGATGTTCATCAGAATGAAGATCGGGATGTATACGAAAGTCCCCGTCGTGCCCAGCATGTTGAACAGGTTGTACGGGCCGAGCGGCAATCCGACTGCGAGGCAGATCACCAGCGCAACGCTTGACTGAACGTAGACGGCCACGATCGGCGTGTGGTGTTTGCGTTGGGTTTTTGCGAACACAGAAGGCAGCGCGCCCGTGCGGGCGATGCCGTAGATGGTTCTCGTAGCACTCGTCGTGCACGCGATACAGACTCCCAAGCCCGAGTTGACGAGCGCGATCAGGATGATGATCGATGCGCCGTTGAAAAGGCGGTCAGCAAGAACGAAGGCTGGGGCTGTCGGTGAGGAGGCCAGTGCAGGAAGGTGGTCCGTGCCCCACCCGAGCTGCAGTCCCCACGCCGTGAAGCAGTAGAAGATTCCGATGAGGACCAGCGAGCCGATGATGGCCTTGGGGATGATTCGACGCGGATCGCGGGATTCTTCACCGACGGCCGCTGCGGACTCGAATCCTGTGAACGCGAAGATCGATAGCACGATCGCGAGGAAGAATCCGGACCCGTTGTGGATGTTCGCCGGATTGAATCCGTCGACGTTGACGCCACCCGGACCGGGCCGGAAGAAACCGGAGAGGGCCAGGCCAAGACCGACGGCCATCTCGAAGCAGCTCATCACAACGAGGAATTTGATGGAGATCACGATTCCGCGATACGCGCAGGCGAAGCAGATCAGCAGAATCACGACCGCGTAGACCCACCAGGGCAGGTTGAAGTGGTACTTGCCACCAAGCTCGTCTTGGAGGACCGCGCCGGTGAATGCGGCGAGGGCAGCGGGGACGATCGTCACCATGAGGGCGTAGAGCCAGCCGGTCATGAATCCGGCGCGGGGGCCGATGCCGGCTGAGACGTAGGTATAAAAACCGCCGGCGGAGGGAAGGTGTCGCGCGAGCCCCAGCATGGGCACTGCGATCATCAGACAGACAAGGAACGCTGCAAGGTAAGTGAGCGGCGCGGTGACACCGGCTTGTCCGGTGGTGAACGCGATGGTGTAGAAGATCCCGAGGGTCGGAGAGATCTGCGCCACGGACTGCATCAGGGCACCGCCAAGTCCTATGGATCCCTTGCGCAGACCTGAGTTGAGCTGAACTGTCTCGACCGTATCTTTGGTCGCGGGTTGGACTGACATGCACGCTCTCCTTTGAACACTTGTGGTGTCCAGTATGACATTAAAAGTGTTAATTTCAAGCGTTTATGTTCGGAAAACTGGACATGCATCGTTGTCGCTGTATAGCGCTCGGATGTCCGGTCGTCATCTTCTCTCCAGGGTGAGCAGCGTGTTCTTGGCTTCGAGGCCGCCGATGTAGCCACCGAGGGCGCCGTCGCTTCGAAGCACGCGATGGCATGGGAGCACGATGGGCAGCGGGTTCGTGGCGCAGGCGGTGCCAACGGCGCGAACGGCTCGTGGGCTGCCGACCGCCGTTGCGACATCCCGATAGGACTGAGTGTGTCCGTACTCGATCTCCCGAAGGTGCTCTTGCACGAGGCCGCGAAACCCACGAGTGAGCCGCAGGTCGAGCGGGAGGTCGAAGCTGGTGCGCGTGCCCGCGAAGTACGCGTCGAGTTCGCGGGCCGTGTCGTCGAGACGCCTGGGCGCGCGAAGGATGCGCGGACTCACGGATTGCGCGAGCGAGTCCAGGACTTGGTCATGGTTCTGCACGGCATAGGCGATACGTACGAGGCCGAGGTCGGTGGCGGCGAGCAGAAGGTCGCCGACAGGGCTGCTCATCACCGTGTATGAGACGTCGAGCAATCCCTCCTGTTCGGCCGCGGTGGCTAAACGTGCACGAAGGGTTTGGAGGTCTTCGAAATCGTTGTCGGGATTCATGTTCATTTCCCTGCTTCTGTGGAATAGGTGCGCCGCAGCGCGGCGATGCCGTCCGATGCGGCTCTGCGCGCGGCGTCAGGGGTGCCCCCGATAAGGCCGGCGACACTCTGGTGCGGCAGGCCCGCTACGTAGTGCAAAGTGACCGCGCGACGTTGCTTGAGTGGTAATGCGGCGATTGCGCGCGCGAGATCGAGATCGCTTTCGCCGGGTAGGCCGATGTCGCTGAGGGAATCGGGAAGGTTCGCCATCGGGATGGCCTGGCGGGCGCCGGCACGGAAGACGTCTATCGCTTTGCGACGAGCGATCGTGACCAGCCACGCCTCGACATTCGCATCCGCGGGGAGGCCCGGGTAGGCGCGAAGGGCGGCGAGAAACGTTTCGGACCAGACGTCATCGGCGTCCACAACGGGGAGCATGGATCGCGCCATTCTGAGCACGGTGGCGCCGTGCTCCCGGACGACGTGGTCGAATGCCGCCTTCATCGGTCAGGCCACTTCCTCGGATTCAGTGCGTTCAAGGTCAAGTAGATACTGCTTGCGCTTGAGGCCGCCCGCGTAACCCGTGAGTTTGCCTGTTGCTCCAATCACCCTGTGACAGGGGACGATGATGCTGAGCGGGTTTCGCCCAACGGCCTGCCCGACTCGCTGGGCGAGAGATCGATCGCCGAGCTTTCCCGCGATCGCGCCGTAGGTCGTCGTCTGTCCATACGGGATCGTGTTCAGTTCGGCCCAGACCGCTTTTTGGAATTCGTCGCCTTTGGCGATAATCGGAAGCTCGAATCCGCTTCGTTCGCCGGCAAGGTACTCACGCAGCTGAATTGCAGCGGCCGCCAGCAACGGATCTTGATCGGCAGTGGTCTTTTCACCCAGTAGGTCCGCGGTGGGCGGATACCAGTGGTGAGGGAAGTAGACGCCAGTGATTGCGCCGTCCTCTGCCGTCACAGTCAGTGTGCCAAGTCGAGTTTCGACGGTAGCGTGTCGGATTCGCATTGTCTTTCCTTTCACTCTCAACTTGTAGACGCGCGGGCGGCGGGAAATGTGAGGTTACTTCTGGGCCCTCTTGTCGAGTACGTCTTCATACTGGGGAAAGCGGTCCAGAAACTCCCGGACGATCGGGCAATAGACCCTCACTTTTCGACCACTCTGACGGATGTCGTCTAGCACGTGTGAAATGAACTCCGTGGCAACGCCTTTACCGCGCAAATCGGGCCGGACCGTGGTGGTGAGCAGAACCATTCTTCCGGCTACGAGGCGGTATGGCATCGAAGCGGCTTCCTCACCGTCGAGCCAAGCGGTGTAACGGGAGTGAACGTCATCGTGCAACATCTGCAGATCGTATTCGGACAGCGGAACATCCGTCTTGTGAGCCGCATTCTCGATTTCGGCGATGAGGGCCCTGCTGCCTTCATCCAGAAAGCCGGTTCCGTCGGGGTAGCCGGCTTCATCGGGGTATTCGAGGGAGGGAGAGTTCATTGCGCGTTTCCTTATCTGATGAAGCACGGCGGTGGATTCTGGCGGAGCAAGGCGGCGGGGCCATGTACGTCTCGCCGACCACAGTAACGATCAGATACTTCGATGGATGTCGAAACGACCAGTGGTGCCGGTGAGAATTCGGCCGTCACCGAACTGTCCTCCGCCTAGCGTGATCGCATGCGCGAAGATGGGTTCGCTGGGGTCGCCGAGCTGGCCGCGATCGGCACGCTGGTCGCCGATCGGACGCGTTGTCAGATCCTGCTCGCGTTGCTCGACGGACAGAAGCTTTCGGCGAGCAACCTCGCGGCAGTGGCGGGAGTGAGCGCTGCGACAGCGAGCAGTCATCTCTCCAAGCTGGCTCGCGCCGGCCTTCTGCGCGTCGAGCCGGAAGGGCGCCACCGGATATACCGAATAGCCCGCCCCGAGGTCGCGGATCTGATCCGCGCACTGGAATTCTTCGCCGATCCCGTCAGGGCAGCACGAGGCTCGTGATCTCAACCGAGTCAGAGGTGCCGCCGGCCTGGCGAAGCATATTTCGCTGACTGTCGAACCATCCGGCTGTTTAGCTTGCACTCGACGCGTAAACCCACTGACCGCGTGAGCGGTTGCCGATGAGAAGGAGCAAGAGATGACGGACAGTAATTTCGTTTCCGATGCGGTCAATCGCAGCGCGGAAACCGACCAGGATCGCGCAAAACTCGGTGCCATGGTGAACGAGGCGAACGGGTCTCCCGCAAGCGAACTCACCGAATCCGGGCCAAGCGACGGCACGATCCTGAACTTTGCACTGAACCTCGAATACCTCGAGGCCGAGTTCTATCTCCGGGCGACTGGAAGCGAACTCCCGGAGGCGCTCACGACCGGGACCGGCAGACGTGGCGAAGTCTCTGGTGGACGCCCGATCAGATTCCAGAATCCAGTCATCGCAAAATTCGCTGCAGAGATAGCGGCAGATGAGCGAGCCCACGTCGCGTTTCTACGGGGTGCGCTTGGCAGCGCTGCCGTATCTCGTCCGCGGATTTCGTTGGATGAGAGTTTTACCGGCGCGGCCACCGCCGCGGGTCTGATCAAGGTGGGTGAAATCTTCGACCCATACGCCAACGATCTGAACTTCCTCTTCGCAGCCTTCATCTTCGAGGATGTCGGCGTGACCGCATTCAAAGGCGCGGCACCATTCATCGCCAACAAGACCTACCTGGACGCCGCTGC
>FSXL01000530.1_pt1 | contig 15902 bp, 15 predicted proteins | sample 1638241 | NCBI WGS metagenome assembly FSXL01 (sample SAMEA3914788, study PRJEB12502) | metagenome | biome: forest; material: soil | place: Canada | collected 2011-07-03 | depth 0.1 m | reverse complement strand
GGTGATGGGGCCGGGTGTCGCGAACGAGTGCCTCGAGACAAAAGACGGCCCACACATCTGGGAGGACTACTTCCTGCCCGAGATCATCGACACCGAGACGGGTGCGCCACTCCCCGACGGCACGCAGGGCGAACTCGTCTTCACCTCGCTGGCCAAGGAGGCGTTCCCCGTCATCCGATACCGCACGCGCGACCTCAGCACACTTCTCCCCGGAACCGCGCGCCCGGGAATGCGGCGGATCGCCAAGATCACCGGTCGCAGTGACGACATGATCATCCTGCGCGGAGTCAACCTGTTCCCGACGCAGATCGAGGAGATCGTGCTCGGCATCGACGCGCTGTCCGCCCACTTCATTCTCGAGCTCACTCGACCGGCCCGCATGGATCACCTGACCGTGAAGATCGAGCCCCGCGAAAACGTGAGCGGCGCCGACGCCGTCGCCGCGAGCGCTCTCCTGATCGAGCGGGTCAAGCTGCAGATCGGCTCGACGATCGAGGTCGAGATCGTGAGACCGGGAACGCTTCCGCGCAGCGAGGGGAAACTCAAGCGGCTGTATGACCTGCGCAGTTGAGCGCATGCCAGACTTGTCGATGATGTCTGAGCCCGCCACGACCGAGCCCCGTGATGGCTGAGCCCGATCCGACGCCGCCCCCGAAACGCGGCAGACCGGGGATCGGCCAGCAGGCGGTGCTGGATGCCGCCGTCGCCGCCTTTATCGAGCACGGATACGACGCGACGTCCATGGGACTGCTGTCCAGCCGACTCGGTCTCAGCAAGGCCGCGATCTACCACCACTTCCCGGCGAAGGTCGAGCTCCTGCGCGCCGCGCTCGACGAGGCGCTCGACGGGCTCGAGGGACTTCTGCTCGAGGATGGCGCGCTCATCGGCGAGGCCGAGCAGCGACTCGCGTTCGTCCTGAGCGGCGCCGTGCACGTGCTGATCGACAAGCTGCCGTACGTGACACTGTTGCTGCGCGTGCGCGGCAACAGCGAGGTCGAGCGTGAGGCTCTGCGACGACGCCGCGAATTCGACCGAGCGGTGACCGCCCTCGTTAGCGCGGCCCGCGACGAGGGATCGGTTCGATCTGACATCGATCCGAGCGTCGTCACCCGCCTGATCTTCGGCATGGTCAACTCGATCGTGGAGTGGTACCGCCCCGAGGGTCCGGAATCGGCCGATCAGCTCGCGAGCGATGTGCTCGCGGTCGCGCTGGAGGGGCTCTCCGCGTAGGAGTCCTTCGCGACGAGGGTCAGCACGTCGTAGGTCGCGACGATCTCGTCCCTCTGATTGATGAGTACGGCATCCCAGCGCACCTCGCCGTACTTGTCGGACTCGCGCGGCGTTATCTGTTTTGCCGTGAGGACGACACGGATGCTGTCGCCGGGCGACACTGGCGTGATGAATCGAAGGTTCTCGAGCCCGTAGTTCGCGAGCACCGGCCCCGGTTCCGGGTCGACGAAGAGCCCGGCGGCCCAGGAGACCAGCAGGTATCCGTGAGCGACGCGGCCCGGGAAGAACGGGTTCGCCGCGGCCGCCTCCTCGTTCATGTGGGCGTAGAACGTGTCACCCGTGAACTCGGCGAAGTGCTCGATGTCGGCCAGGGTGACCTCTCGACTGGCGGAGACGACCGCGTCGCCGAGCGTGAGCTCCTCGAGCGTCTTGCGGAACGGGTGGCGTCCCTCGTGGCTGGACGCGGCCCCGGCGTGCCAGATGCCCGTGATGGCAGTGAGCATCTCCGGCGATCCCTGGATGGCCGTTCGCTGCATGTGATGGAGCACGGCGCGGATGCCGCCGAGTTCCTCGCCGCCGCCCGCGCGGCCGGGGCCGCCGTGCACGAGGTGCGGGACGGGTGAACCGTGGCCGGTCGACGTGCGCGCATCGTCGCGGTCGAGCAGCAGGACGCGGCCGTTGAACGGCGCGATCCCGGTCATGAGCGCGACCGCCTCTGCGGGATCGTGGGTCGCGATGCTGGTCACGAGGGAGCCGCCGCCCTTGCCGACGAGCGCGATCGCCTCGTCGAGCGTGTCGTAGGTCAGCAGACTCGCGACCGGGCCGAAGGCTTCAACGTCGTGCACTGCCGAGGCTGTCGAATCGTCGAACCGCAGCAGCACGGGCGAGACGAAGGCTCCCTCGGCAGACTCGGCGATCTCCCCATCAGCGTTGGTCACCCGCGGAGCATCCGTCGAGCCCACGACGATCCTGCCACCCGCCGCCACGAGCAGGTCCACCTGGCGACGCACCTCGTCGCGCTGTTCGAGCGACGCCAACGGTCCCATTGTCACGCCCTCGGCGCGTGGATCGCCGATGACCGTTCGCGCGGCGATGCGGTCGCTAATCGCGCTGGTCACGGCGGCGGCGGACTCGGCGGGCACGATGACCCTGCGGATGCTCGTGCACTTCTGTCCCGCCTTGACCGTCATCTCGGTCACGACGCCGCGTACGAAGGCGTCGAACTCGGGTGTGCCCTCTGTGGCGGCCATGCCGAGCACGGAGGCGTTGATCGAATCCGTCTCGCTCGTAAACCGAACTCCGCCGGTGCGAACGGACTCGCTCTCGCGCAGCCGCTCGGCCGTCGACGCGGAGCCGGTGAACGCCACGAGATCGCCGAGGCGGAGGTTTTCGAAGAGGTCGGGCACGCTCCCGGAGACCAGCTGCAGGGAGCCCTCGGGCAGACGACCGGATTCGACCAGAATCCGCACAAACGCTTCGGCCAGATAGCCGGTGGGCGTCGCGGGCTTCACCAGGCTGGGCACCCCGGCCAGGAAGGCCGGAGCGAACTTCTCCAGCGAGCCCCACACCGGGAAGTTGAAGGCGTTGATCTGCACGGCAACTCCCGTGAGGCGCGTGTAGATGTGCCGCGCGAGGAACGAGCCATCCTTCGACAGCGACTCGACCGGCCCATCCACGTACACCCGCGAGTTCGGAAGCTCACGACGACCCTTCGACGAATAGGTGAACAGCACTCCGATGCCGCCGTCGATGTCGACCGCCGAGTCGCCGCGAGTGGCGCCCGTCCTCGACGAGAGCTCGTAGAGCTCATCCTTTCTGGCAGTCAACGCCTGCGCGAACTCCTTGAGAAGCAGCGCCCGCCGGTGGAAGGTCAGGGCGCCGAGGGATGCCTGGCCGGCCGTGCGCGCGTACTCGAGAGCTCCGGCGAGATCGAGCCCACTCGTGCTGACTCCCGTCACCACGTCGCCCGTCGACGCGTCGCGCACGATCGTGGCGCCGGCATCCGACTCCGGCGACCACCAGGCGCCCTTCACGTAGCTCGAAAGAATCTCGGTCATCGCACCGCTCCTTTGAGAAAACTCACTGCTCGTTCCATTCGAAGAACCCCTGACCCGACTTGCGCCCTAGGTCGCCCGCCGTCACCTTGTCGCGGAGCAGCTGGGGCGGAGCGAATCGCTCGCCCAACTGCGCGTGCAGGTACTCCGCAATGCCAAGCCGCACATCGAGTCCGACGATGTCGGTGAGACGCAGCGGCCCGACCGGATAGCGGTAGCCGAGCACCATGGCTGCGTCGATGTCCTCGGCCGACGCGACGCCCTCCTCGAGCATCCGGATGGCCTCGAGCCCGATCACGAGACCGAGGCGGGACGAGGCGAAGCCCGGGGAATCGCGAACCGTGACCGGGGTCTTGCCCAACGCGTCGACCCAGCCCCGCGCCGATTCCACGATCGCGGACTCCGTCGACGCCCCAACGACGATCTCCACCAGTTGGGAGGCAGGGACGGGATTGAAGAAGTGCAGGCCGAGGAGTCTCGTCGGGAAGCGCAGGGTGCGCGCAAGGTCGTCGATCGACATGGACGACGTGTTGCTGGCCACCGGCGTCTCGGCTCCGACACGGTCCTCGATCCGACGCAGCGATTGCACCTTGAGGTCGAAGTCCTCGGGAACGGCCTCGATCACGAGATCGCAGTCGCCGAAGTGTGCGTCGTCCGTCCCGGCCACGAGCCTCGCGTCCAGGGCATCCATCGACTCGGTGAGAACCCCGCGATCGATGCTCGCGCGCGTGGCGCTTTGCACGCGCTCGCGGGCCGCTGCGGCCTGCTCCTCGTCGCGTTCGACAACGGCAACGAACGACCCGGCGGTAAGGAACGCGTGCGCGATGCCGGCACCCATCCGCCCGCCACCCAGCACGCCGACGCGGGCCGGCAACTCGCTCATCGGGTCCGCCGTTGCAGGAATTCGGTCATCCGCTGGCGCTTGTCGTCCGAGTCGAACAGCGTTGCCTGCGCCTCGAGATCGAGCCGGGGATGCTCGCCCCGCGCCACCCGCATGATCTCCTTGGTCCTGATGGTCGCCTCCGCGCTCTTCGCCGCGATCTCATCGGCGAGCGCGTGGGCCGCATTGAGGAGGTCGTCCGGCTCGGCGACCCGGGTGATCAGACCGGCGGCGAGCGCCTCATCGGCGCCGAGAACGCGCCCGGCGAGCAGAATTTCTTTGGCCAGCGGTTCGCCGACCAGTTCCCGTAGCCGCCAGAGAGCGCCGGCGGGGGCGACGATACCGAGTCCGGTCTCCGGATTGCCGATTCTGAGTCGGGGTGACCCGATCCGGAAGTCCGCAGCGTATGCGAGCTCGGCGCCCCCGCCGAGCGCATACCCGTCCATCGCCGCGATCACGGGCATGGGCAGGTCGGCGATCCGGATGAAGAGCATGGTGTTGATGCCCTTGAGGGCGTCGACGGAGGTGCGCTCGCGCAGTTCCGCGATGTCGGCACCGGATGCGAAGACGCCGCCCGAGCCCGCGATGATGAGGATGCGCGGGGCGACCTCGAGCTCGGCGCACACCAGGTGCAGCTCGTCGACCATCGCCTGGTTGATGGCGTTGCGCTTCTCCGGCCGAGCCAGCTGCACGAGCACACGGTCGGGCCAGTACGACACCGTGATGGTCGAGCGTGTCTCGACACGCGAAGCCTCGATGGGCGTGCGAACGCCTCCGACCAGAAAGGCTTCGCCCATCGTCTAGGGACCCTCCGTTGGGAATTTATTACCGACCGTTCGGGAAGTAATCCTGCCAGAGCGCCCGAGTCCCGTCAAATGAGCGACGGGACAGTCGGCTGGTCGCCCTCGGCACGCCTGCTACTAGTGTTTTGGGGGTGCCGACCTTTGTCACTAACGATTCCGTACGCCTCGCATTCAGCGACGAGGGGGACGGCGCTCCCGTCGTCCTGATTGCGGGGTACGCCATGCCCGCCACCGCGTGGGCGCTGCAGAGCGATGCGCTGCTGGCCGCGGGCTATCGCGTGATCGCGTTCGATCGCCGCTCGCACGGCGACAGCGAAGACTCTCTGTGGGGTCAGCGAATCTCGCGCCACGGCCAAGACATCCACGAGCTGCTCGTTCACCTCGGTCTCACCGATGTCGTTCTCGTCGGCCAGTCGATGGGCTGCAGCGCCATCTGGGCCTACCTCGACCTCTACGGTACCGACCCCGTTCGCGGCATCCTGACCATCGACCAGACTCCGCGGATGATCAACCGCGACGGGTGGGACTTCGGGTTCTACGGCATGACGGCCGAGAACTCCGGCACCTTCTTCGACCATGGCATCCCCGACACGGGCCGCGGACTGCGGGTCGACCAGTCCCAGGCCGGTGTGATGCGCTTGGTCGAGCGGCTCGGCGGGATGCCACGCGTGCGCCAGGCCAACGCCCCCGAGACCGTCGGCCTGCTCCGCGATCACGGCAACCAGGACTGGCGCGACGTGATCGATCGTCTCGACATCCCCTTCGTCATGGTCGCCGGACGTAACAGCCAGCTGTGGCCGTGCGAGCACGCTGCCGCATCGGTCGGGGGCAACGCACACGGGAGGGCAATCGTCATCGAGAACGCCGGGCACGCCACCAACTTCGATGCGCCCGACGAGTTCAACGCCGTGCTGTTGGAGTTTCTCGCCTCTCTCGGCTGACTCGAAGGCGCACCGTCGTGGGCGGTCAGGACCGGAGTTCGATGCCGGCACGCTGTTCGAGCAGCTTCGCCGCGAGAAGCTCGCCGTCGATCGCACCGAATCGTTCTCGTGCTTCCCGGTGAAGGCGAGCGACCGTGCGGGAGAGCTCGAAGGGAATCCCGTCGCGGTCCGCGAGCCGAGCCAGGATGTCGAGCTCCTCGACCACGCGGTCGATGCCGAAGGTCTCCAGGTAGTCCCCGGCCAGCAGCGAATCGAGGTACTCGTCGATGAACACGCTCCCCGCGGCACCGCCGGCGAGGGAGCGGCGTAGCGCGCGCACCGGGACGCCCAGCGAGACGCCCAGCAGGAGAGCCTCCGTGACCGCCACCACCTGGCCGAACCACAACAGGTTGACGAGGAGCTTGGCGGTGCACCCATCGCCGACGTCGCGGCCAACGTGATCGATGGCGTCGTCACCGCCCAGCGCTGTAAGGACGGGCCTGGCTCGCTCGACGGCCGCCGGCCCGCCCCCGACGAAGAAACGCAGGCGACCGGACTCCGCGGCGGACGGACCACCACCCATGGGCGCAGCAACGCAGGCGACATCCCGGCCGGCCGCGCGCTCGGCGATGCGTCGGGCGACGATCGGGTCGCCGCTCGTCAGGTCGAGCCAGAGCGCTCCCGGTGCCAGCTCGTCGATGAGCCCGTCGTCCAGCAGAACTCGTTCCAGCTCGAGGGCTCCGGGCAGCACCGTCAGCAGGGTCTCGACCGATCCGGCGAGCTCCGCGGCCGAGCCCGCGACGCGAAGCGGGAACGCCGCCGCGCGTCTGTGCGCGTCGGCATCGAACACGCTCACGGCGAATCCCGACCGCGCGAGCGAGCGAGCGATCGGCAGCCCCATCCGCCCGAGCCCGAGCACGCCGACTCTCACCGGGGACCCCGCCACCGCTAGAAGTCGTTCAGATTGGCGCGCAGCCCACCGCCACCGAACTCGGTGCGAAGGATGCCCCGCCGCCGAAGGATCGGCACGAGTTCGTCGAGCGTGCGATGAACCGTCACCGGATGAAGGTCGCCCCACAGGAGCACGCCGTCGTTGTCGGCCGACTCCCCGAGGTTCTCGATGAGGTCCGCGAACTCCTCGGCGGTCCCGACGAACCCGCTCCCGTCGTTCAGGCGTCCCAGTCCGGCCTGCTTGGCGAGCAGCGTCCTCAGTGGCGTCGTCTGCGGGTCGTAACCGCCGAGCAGTCGATTGATGCTGCCGTGCGAGACATGATCGCCGAAGACGCCGAGATCCAGTGGCTTGTCGAAATCGAGCACCGTGAGGTCGGTCTCCAGATCGCTCGACTGCCGTTCCGCGATGAGCGCGATCGCCGCGTCATCGGGGTTGGCGGACGCCGCGACCAGACGATCCGCCTCTTCCACGCTCGCCACGAGCACGGGCTGGATCGCGAACAGGATCGTGATGTCGTCGGGGCGACGGCCAGCGGCGACGGCCGCCTCGTGGATGCGCCCACGATAGGCCCGGATGCTCTCGACATCGAGCGGCGCGAGTGCCAGCTGCACATCCGAATTGGCTCCCGCGAACCCGAGTCCGCGGCCGGAACCACCGGGCGAGACGATGGTCGGATCCCCCTCGGCGAACGGGATGGCGTTCAACGGGCCGTCGAACGAGAAGTACTCACCCCGGTGCGTGACGCTGCGCAGTTTCGAGCCGTCGGCGTAGCGTCCGCGCGCGGGGTCGGCCAGGAGCGCTCCGTCATCCCAGCTGTGCCAAAGGTCCCGGATGCCACCGATCCACTCCTCCGCGCGGTCGTATGCCGCGTCGTGCCCGAGGGGATCGGCGCTTCCGAAGTGTCTCGCGCTGCCGGTGTCGGTGACGACGTTCAGGCCGAGCCGATTGCGACTCAGGTGCTGCAGCGAGGCGAACTGTCGAGCGGCCGTGTACGGGAGGTACGCGGCCGGATTGACGGTCGGCGCGATCCCGATGTTGGAGGTGACGTCGAACAGGTACGGCGCCAGTGTGAGCGGATCGTGCTTCGGACCGCCGAACGCCTGGCGGATTCTGAGGTCGAGCGTCGAGGCGTTGCCCATCGACGGCGCATCCTCGATGATCAGCAGGTCGAAGCCGGCCTGCTCGAGTTCGCGTGTCGACTGCTGGTAGAGGTCGGGCTCTGCCCAGCGATAGTTCCAGTCGAGATACGGGTGTCCCCAGCCCTGCGGTCCGAAACCGCGGGCGAGAAACCAACCGAAGTGCTGCGGCCTGCTCACGCCGATTCCGCACGTACCGCGGCCAGCCCGCGATCGAGGTCGTCGAGAAGGTCCTCGAGCTGCTCGATGCCGATCGAGAGACGAAGCGTTCCAGGCCAGATGCCCGACTGGCTGAGTTCGTCGTCGGTGCGCTGGTTGTGGCTCGTGGACTGCGGATGAAGCACCAGCGACCGGACGTCGCCGAGGTGGGTCATGTGGGTGAACACCTCGAGGGCATTCACGAAGGAGCGCGCCGCCGCGACTCCGCCGCGCAACGTGAACGAGAACACCGAACCCTGGCCATCCGGAAGATAACGCTTCGCCAACTCGTGGTACGGACTCGACTCGAGTCCGGAGTAGTCGACCGAGTGCACCTCGGGCTGCTGCTCGAGCCACCGGGCGACGCCGAGAGCGTTCTGCGATTGCCGTTCGACGCGCAGCGAGAGGGTCTCGATCCCCTGATTGATCAGGAACGCGTTGATCGGTGAGATGGTCGGACCGTATCGAAGGGCCATGACCTCGCGCAGATAGCTGATCCGCGCAAGACCGCCCTCGCGCTCGGCGAAGCTCGGGACGCCGAGGCGCCCGGCGGCGACGAGGTGCGGGAACAGCGCTCCCGAGCGCTCGGCGTCGAAACGGCCGTTGTCGACGATGACTCCGCCGAGGACGGCGCCGTGTCCGGCGAGGAATTTGCTCGCCGAGTGCACGACGACATCCGCTCCGTGCTCGATGGGGCGCAGAAGGTAGGGCGTCGCGAGCGTGTTGTCGATGACCAGCGGAATGCCGTGCTCGTGAGCGAGGGCGCTGAGGGCCGCGAGGTCGATGATGTCGTTCTTAGGGTTCGGGATGGATTCCGCGAACACCAGCCGAGTGGTCGGGCGGATGGCCTTCGCCCACTCATCGAGGTCCCCGCCGTCTTCGACGAACGTGGTCGTCACTCCGCTGCGGACCAGGTTGTCGAGCAGGAACCCGCGAGTTCCCTCGTAGATGCTCGACGCCGAGACCACGTGGTCACCCGCCTGGACCAGTCCGAGGATCGCGAGCGTGACGGCGGCCTGTCCGCTGCCGACGAGCACGGCTTCCGCGCCACCCTCGAGGTCGGCGATGCGGCGTTCGACAGCGTCGGTCGTCGGGTTGGCGACGCGCGTGTATGAGTAGCCGTCTCCGGTCGCGAACAGCTCCTCAGCCTGGTCGAAGTCGTCCAGCACGAATCCCGCGGTCAGATAGATCGGGAGCGCACGCGGGTTGACGTCCCGGTGCACGCCGGATTCCGTATGCAGCTGGCGGGTGGCGAAACCGCGCGACTTCCGCGCCGATGCGATCGTCATGAGGTCGCCACCGCGTCGCCGGCGAGCGCGCGTTCGACCTGCTCGCGCTCGGCGAGCTGCGAGGCGATGATCGGGAGGGCCTTGCCGACCGCCTTGGTGATGCGATCGCTCAGTTCGTCGCTCGAAATCGCGTAGTCGGTGAAATCGGAGTCGTGCGCGTAGACCCCGACCGGCAACGTAAGCGCCTGGAAGAACGCGAACAGCGGACGGAACTGATGCTCGAGGATGAGCGCGTGCCGCTCGCTCCCGCCGGTCGCGGCGAGCAGGGTGGGGGTGTCCACGAGCGCGTACTGGTCCACGAAGTCGAAGAGGTGCTTGAACAGACCGGTGAAGGACGCGCGGTAGACCGGACTCGCGACGACGAGCACATCCGCGGTCTCGATCGCGACCAGCGCGGACTGCGCTTCCGGCGGCAGCTCCGAGCGCTTGAGGACGCCCGCGAAGGATGGCCCGATTTCGTTCACTCGGATGACGCGGGCCTCGATGTCGAGGTTGGCCGCGAACTCCGCGACGATGGCGTCGATGAGGGCGTCGGTGCGCGACGGGGCGTTGAGACTGCCAGACACCGCGACGAGTCTGATCTTTTCCGGCATGGGACCCCCTTCGTCTCGGTCGCCGTTCGCGCTCACACGAGGTTACGGACGACCCCAGCGACCCGCACATCGGGAAGTCACACTCGGTAACCTACGGCGCCGGCGCGGGCGCGCCCGCGGGCGCCGAATCCGCCCCGGCCCGATCCCGCAGGCCGGATGAACCCGCGTTGTGCAGGACTCTCACCACGTTGTGCAGGACTCTCACCAGCCCACCGGTATAAGTACTGGCACAAAACTCCTGCAGATCGAGGTTTCTCCTGCACAACGGTGGAGCTGGGCGGGTGAAATGCGGGATGGGGCGGGGCAGTAGCATCGGTGGTGGCCGATTTGCGTACCGTGCATACGGCCCACCGAAAGGCCCCGCGGATGACGACGACTACCCGTCCACAGAGCAGCCGTTCGCGCTGGTTCGCGTTGGTCTGGATCGTCCCGATCGTTCTCGTCGCCGGTGTGATCGTCGTGGTCGCGGCCCAGGCTTTCCGTGCGAGCACGCCGGGTGCCGACTTCCTGAAGACCTATCCGGGGAGATCGGAGCTGCCCGCGTGGGCTCCCGTCGGATTCCCCGCGTGGCTCGAGTGGCAACACTTCCTCAGCGCGCTGTTTCTGCTGCTGATCATCCGCACGGGCCTCCAGATCCGCACGACCAGGCGGCCGTCCGCGTATTGGACCCGCAGGAACACGGGAATCCTCACGACCAAGAACCCTCCGGTTCGGATCGGGATCAGCCTGTGGCTGCACCTCTCGGTTGATATCCTGTGGATCCTGAACGGCGCCGTGTTCTACGTCCTGCTGTTCGCGACCGGGCAGTGGGTTCGCATCGTCCCGGTGCACTGGGACGTCTTCCCCAACGCGATCTCCGCGGGAATCCAGTACGCCTCGCTGAACTGGCCGACCGAGGACGGCTGGTCGAACTACAACGCGCTCCAGCTCCTCACCTATTTCATCACCGTGTTCATCGCGGCGCCGCTGGCGATTCTCACCGGGGTGCGCATGGTGCCGGGGCTCGCCGGACGGTTCAGGAAACTCGACCGCATCTACCCCGTCGCCGTGGCGAGACGGGTCCATTTCCCGGTCATGATCTACTTCGTCGCTTTCACCATCGTGCACGTCACGCTCGTTCTGGCCACCGGTGCGCTGCGCAACCTCAACCACATGTACGCGGGACGGGACGACGAGAGCTGGATCGGGTTCGGGATCTTCGCGGGGTCGGCGATCCTGATGGTGGCGGTCTGGATCGCGGTTCGACCGGTCATCGTCGGCTCGCTCGCGGCGCTCACGGGGAACGTTCGACGCGGCTGATCCCCGCGGTCGCGCAAACGAACCCGTGCGAACGCTGGACAATTCGAACTGTACGCAATACTGTACTTGCGTACAGTGAGGGGTATCTGATGAGGGTCGAACGGATGCTTCCCACGCCGGAGTCGGTCGCGCTCCTTGAACTCGTGCAGGACTTCGCTCGCCAGGAATTCGATCCCCTCGTCGATCAGTACGAGCGCGAGGAACGGTATCCGGACGGTCTCCTCGGGCGACTCGGTGGACTCGGACTCCTCGGCCTTCCCTTCGACGAAGACCTGGGAGGCGGCGGACAGCCGTACGAGGTCTACCTGCAGGTTCTCGAGGAGCTCGCCCGGCACTGGGCCGCGGTCGCCGTCGCCGTTAGTGTGCACACGATGGCCTCGCTGGTCGTGGTCCAACACGGCTCCGCCGAGCAGAAAGAGCGCTGGCTGACGCCCATGCTCGAGGGTCGCCTGATCGGCGGCTACAGTCTCTCCGAGCCCGACGCCGGCTCGGATGTCGCCTCCATGACGACAAGGGCCGAGACGACCGGCGATGGCTATCGCATCACCGGCGAGAAGGCCTGGATCACGGGCGGCGGCCGGGCGGACCTGTACATTCTCTTTGCGCGCACGGGCGAGGGTTCGCACGGCGTTTCCGCCTTCATCGCTCCCGGCCAGGCCGACGGACTCACCTTCGGCCCGCCCATCAGCAAGATGGGCCTCGACGCGATCCCCACGGCCTCGGCTTTCTGGGACGGCACCGTCATCGGCGGGGATCGCCTGCTCGGCGAGCCGGGCAGCGGGCTTCCCATCGCCCTCGGCGCACTCGACTCGGGACGACTCGGCATCGCCGCCATCGCGACGGGCGTCGCGCAAGCCGCCCTGGATGTCGCCGTCGATTTCGCGGAGGGGCGGACCGCGTTCGGCCAGCCCATCATCAACCACGAGGGTCTCGCGTTCATGCTCGCCGACATGGCCGCCGGTGTCGACACCGCCCGCGCCACCTACCTCGACGCGGCACGGCGGCGTGATGCCGGCCAGCGGTTCACCAGGAACGCGAGCGTCGCGAAGCTGGTCGCGACCGATACCGCCATGCGCGTGACGACGGACGCCGTGCAGGTGCTCGGCGGGGCGGGGTACACCACCGACTATCCGGCGGAGCGGTACATGCGCGAGGCGAAGGTCATGCAGATCTTCGAGGGAACCAACCAGATCCAGCGTCTTGTCATCAGTCGACAACTCGCTTAGCGCCACGGCGAGCTGGCGCGATAATGGGCACGTGCCAGGCCAGAACGACTCCACCCGGACCACGGGGTTGGATCATCCCTTCGCGCCGTACGGTAAAGAGCGTGCCACCGGTTTCACCGGACGTAAGGACCAGCTGTTCCAGCAGATCCTCGAGCTGTACGTGGCATCCGGATTCTCGCGGTACACGCTCGAAAACATCGCGGCGCAGTTGCGGTGCTCGAAGTCGACCATCTACGCGCTCGCGCCGAGTCGAGAGCAGCTCGCAACATCCGTCGCGGTCTCCTTCTTCCAGCGCGCTGCCCGTCGAATCGACGAAAAGGTCTCCGCCGAGACCTCGTCGACGAGACGACTCGAGACCTACCTGCGTGGCGTCGCCGAGGAGCTGGCCTCCCTGTCGCAGCAGTTCATGGATGACATGGCGGCGTTCGAACCGACGAGACGCATCTACGAACTGAACACCTCGATCGCGGCCGGCCGAGTTCGAGAACTCCTCGCCGAGGGGGTGGCGTCCGACGAGTTTCGCACGATCTCGGTGCCGTTCGTTGCGGAGGTCGTCTCGTCGGCCATGGTGACCATCCAGAGCCGCCGGATGGCCGCGGCGACGGGTCTCACCGACGCGGCAGCCTACGGCGCACTCGCCGACCTGGTCGTGCACGGCATCCGAAACTGAGCCGCTGGCGCCGGGCGACGCGGGACGGCGCTACGCGGGCTGCTCGGCGCGGTGCGGGAGCTTCCAGTTCGGGCGGACATAGTGGCAGGTGTAGCCCTGCGGGTACTTCTCCAGGTAGTCCTGGTGCTCCTCCTCGGCCTCCCAGAACGCGCCCGCCGGCTCGACCTCGGTCACGACCTTGCCGGGCCACAGGCCCGAGGCGTCGACATCGGCGATGGTGTCAAGCGCCACCTGCTTCTGCTCCTGGGAGGTGTAGAAGATCGCCGAACGGTAGCTGCGACCGAGGTCGTTGCCCTGCCGATTCTTGGTCGACGGGTCGTGGATCTGGAAGAAGAACTCCAGCAGGTCGCGGTAGGAGATCACGGAGGGGTCGAACACGATCTCGACCGACTCGGCGTGGTCACCGTGGTTGCGGTAGGTCGCGTTGGGGGTGTCGCCGCCCGTGTACCCGACCCGGGTCGAAATCACGCCGGGACGCCTGCGGAGAAGCTGCTGGGCTCCCCAGAAACATCCACCGGCGAGGATTGCGGTTTCGGTAGTCATGGTGTGACCTTTCTCGTTATGAACAGGCTCTGCCGGACTGCGGTATTCACCGTAGTCTGCGCGGCCTCGATGGATGCAACAACCTTGTCGCGCATTAAGGTCCCGGTTTTTCGGAATTTTTTTCCGGACCCTCCCTGAACGCTCTCGCCTGGAGAGTGAACAGCTCGGCGTATCGGCCGCCGGAGGCGAGCAGCTCGGCGTGAGTACCCGATTCGACGATTCGGCCGCCATCGAGGAACACGATGAGGTCTGCCATCCGCACGGTCGAGAGCCTGTGCGAGACAAGCACGGTGATCGTGCCGGCCAGCTCGGCCGTGCGGCGGGCGGCCTTCGCGTAGCTCTCGAACAGAGCGTGTTCTGCCTCGGCATCCAGGCTCGCGGTCGGCTCGTCGAGCAGCATGATGAGCGGGGCTTCCCTGCGCATCGCCCGGCCGAGCGCGAGTTTCTGCCACTGCCCTCCGGACAGGTTGTGGCCGCGGGTGTATGCGCCGCCGACCTGCGTCGCGAGACCCTGGGGAAGCTGTGCGGGAAGGTCGCCCGCGCCCGCCCGCTCGAGCGCGGCGTGCGCCTCGACCTCGTCCCCGACCGTCGGCAGGTGGGCGACTCCGATGGTCTCGACGGCGGCAAGCTGGAAGCGGGCGAAATCCTGGAACGCGGCGGTGGCGCGCTCGCGCCAGGCATCCGGATCGATTGCCGCGAGCTCGACTCCGTCGATGCGCAGGTCGCCCGAACTCGGCGGATACATTCCCAGCAGGAGTTTGACCATGGTCGATTTGCCCGAGCCGTTCTCGCCCACCAGGGCGACCGTCGACCCGGCCGGTATGGACAGGTTGAGGTGGTCGAGCACGCTGCTCTCGGTGCCCGGGTAGTGAAATCCGACGTCGCGGAACGTGATTCCCTCGGTGAGGCGGTGCGGCGCGGGTTCGGTCCCGGCGAGCGCCGCCTGATCGGCCGCGAAGTCTTCGAGCCAGAAAAGCCGATCGACGGTCGCGAGAGTCGAGATAAACGCGCCCGAGGTCTGGGCGCTCGAGGCGAGCTGGTTGCGGGAACGCCGGATGAGGGACACGGCCATGAGCACGGTTCCCAGCGACAGCAGGTGATTCGTCGCCTCGAGGGTGACGAAGGCGATCGCGCCCATGAGACCCGCGGCGTAGATCAACCACCCGATCGCCTGCACACCCAGCACCTGCGCCGCCTGGCGAGAGCTGCCGCGACTGATGCGGTTCGTCAGCATGGTGTGCATTCCCCGCAGATGCGCGGCGAGTCCGTACGACCGAAGCTCACCCGCCGTCGTCGGATCGGTCGAGAGCCCGAACAGGTCGACCGCGAGGCGCAGGTCGTGGGCCGAGGCGTTCTGGCTCCGCTTGATGATCCGTTTGGAGATTCGATCGGCAACGAGCGGGGGCGCCGCGCAGACCGGCAATAGGAGCAACCAGGGCGACACCGTCGCGAGCAGGATGAGCAGGGTCGCGATCCGCGCGACGCTGGACAGGCTTGAGAGCACCTGTCGCGGTGCCGTGGCGAGCTGGCGGCGTGACGCGTTCAGCTGCTCGACCTCGGTCAGGAACTCCGGCCGCTCGAGGTGTTCGATTCCCCGGATCCCGGCGACCAGCCCGATGAGTTTCGAGGTGCTGACCATCGCGATGCGGTCCGAAAGCGCCATCGCCTCGCTCGCCCCAATGGCGGTCAGCACCCAGCCCAACGACATGAGGACGCCAACGACGACCACGCCCCAGACCGCGGCACCCACCGATCCGTCGAGGGTGCCGTCGAGGAACAGGCGGTATCCGAGCGGATAGCAGGTGGACGCGATGGCGCCGAGGACGAGCATGATCGTCACGACGGTCATCCAGCCGGGCGATGCGCGGAAGCCGCTGAAGAACAGCGCACCGGCGAGCCGGGGCAGCCGGCCGCGGGACCGGCGTCGCTCGGCGCTCACGACGCACCCCCGAACTGGCGCGCCTGAACCTGATACATGCGTGCGTATCGTCCGCCGAGGGCGAGCAGCTCGTCGTGGGAGCCCTTTTCCGTGATGCGGCCGTTTTCGAGAACGCAGATCGTGTCGGCACGACGGACGGTGGCGAATCGGTGCGAGATGACGATGGTCGT
>FSXL01000461.1_pt1 | contig 15962 bp, 19 predicted proteins | sample 1638241 | NCBI WGS metagenome assembly FSXL01 (sample SAMEA3914788, study PRJEB12502) | metagenome | biome: forest; material: soil | place: Canada | collected 2011-07-03 | depth 0.1 m | reverse complement strand
TCGACGACCGCACCGGCCCTTACATATTTTTCTGCGCGTGCGAACGCGGGCTGTCCGATCATCCGTAGCACGTCGTCGCGACGCACGACGGGAGCGGACGCCTCGGACACGACTCAAGGATCGCATGTCCGTCCGACCCGCTCGGGCGATGGACGGCACGGTGTGGAATTTACTTCTCCCGAGCGACGGGCGGCATGGTCGGTTCGCGTGCACAACGGTGGCGACGCCGCAGTCGTACGGCACGTTCAGCGTCGTGTGTGCGTCCGTCGCCTACGTTCTGCAGGAACATCCCGCTCACCACCCCGGATTCTCGCACCCCAATGTCCTGCAGACGGTGGAAACTCCTGCACAACGTGGTGGCCAGCCGTCGGGGACCTCTGGGCTACGCCCCGATCGTGGCCAGCGCCCGCTCGACCGCCTCGATCGAGAACTTCACATCCGCCGCATCCGTCGACCAGTTGCTGACCGAGATGCGCAGGATGTCGTGCCCCCGCCACTTCGACCCGGACATCCAGATCGCCCCGTCGGCGATGAGTGCAGCGGTGACGGCGCGGGTGCGCTCGTCTGAGCCGAAGTAGAGCGACACCTGAGTGAAGACCGCGTCGTTCAACACGGTCACACCGGGCAGAGCAGACAAGCCCGAGGCGAGAGCCCGCGCCTGGGCCACGAGGCCGTCCACTAGCGCGATCACTCCCGAACGTCCCAGCTGGCGCAGCGCCGCCCACACGGGAACACCACGCGCCCGCCGCGACAGCTCCGGCACGAGGTCGTACGGATCAGCCGCTTCGCTCTCGCGGATCAGATAGCTCGTCGACGTGCCGAGGGCCGCACGAGTAGCGCCCGGCCGAGCGACGATCGAGACGCCGCAGTCGTACGGCACGTTGAGTGTCTTGTGCGCGTCCGTCGCCCAGGAGTCCGCCAGCTCGATGCCATCCAGCTGACCGCGCAGCGAGGGCGAAGCCGCCGCCCACAGCCCGAACGCACCATCCACGTGCACCCACGCGCCGCGGGCGTGCGCCAGCTCGATGCATGCCCGCATGGGGTCGAACGCGCCCGAGTGCAGGTTGCCGGCCTGGAGAACGACGATCACTGGCCCGTCCACGGATGACAGCGCCGCCTCCAGCGCGGACGGGATGATCCGCCCCTGCACGTCCGCCTCCACGACGGTCGGCAGCCCGAAGCCCAGGTAGCGCAGTGCGAGATCGACGGATGCGTGCCGCTCGCCCCCTGCGAGCACCGTGACGCGGGGCGCACCCTGCAGGCCGTTGGTGTTGACGTCCCAACCCGCGGCGTCCAGCACGGATGCTCGCGCCGCCGCGAGACCCGTCCAGTTGGCCATGGTCGCGCCCGTCGTGAATCCCACGTCCGAGCCGGCGGGAAGGCCGAGCAGATCGACCAGCCACCGACCAGCCGTCTCCTCGATCGCCGCCGTTGCCGGCGACGCATATCGCATGCCCGCGTTCTGGTCCCATGCGCTGACCAGCCAGTCGGCTCCGAGCGAAGCGGGCAGTGTTCCGCCGATCACCCATCCGAAGAACCTGCCGGAGGGCATCGCCATGAGACCGGGCTCGGCAAGTGCGGCCAATTCGTCGACGACATCCGCGGGGTTCGATGGATCCTCCGGAACGGGTCCGCCGAAGTCGACAAGCATCTCGTCCATCGTCTTCGAGGGCGCGACCCGTCGATCGGGAACCGAGTCGATCCAGTCCTGCGCGGAGGAGTGCGCGTGGTCGAGAGCTGTGCGGTATTCGTCGGGGGAGAAGGGCATGAACTGGACACTACTCAGGCCCAGATCGCGCCGCTATAGCTAGGCGCTGAGGCGTGCCCGGATGCGCTGCATGGCCGACTCCGCGGCCGGGGCTGCGTCACTCGGCGGCGTAGTCAATTGAGCGATAGCGCGCTTCGCCGCGGCACGAACAAACCGCTGATGGTCATGCGTCAACAAGGCAAGGGCCTCGGGCGGCGTCAACGGGTGATTGGCCACCGCGAGGCGAACCTCCGCGGACGGTACGAGCGACATCCGCTCCAGCGACTCCGGAGTGACGGATGCGTGCTCGACGAGAAGCAGACGATCCTCGTCGGATCCGTACGCAGAAATGCTCACCTGCACCGGCTCGCTGATCGGTTCATCCCAGCGGAATGCGTTGCCGAGCGAGAACTCCGCCACTGAATCCATGCTGCTGTTACCCCCACTGGGCACGGTAACAGGTTCAGTGCGCGGCGACTGCCCCCAAAAGGCGGCACCCTGGCCACGCTCGTGCACCCACGCTCGTGTGGGCACGAGGACAGCCAAGCGGGTCAGGTCGTCGTAGTGGTTGTCGTTCCTGAAGCGCCGGGACCCGGGAACGACGGAGCGGGTGACTTCGTGGTGCAGCTGGTGTCCGATGTCGCGCACCACGCGAGGTACTCGTCGTTGGCGGACGTGTACACAGCGACCTCGGTGGTGTTCGGTCCGGAAACATAGAGCGCGAAGCTGCCATTGGATTCCACCTGGTAGGCGAGATGCCATCCCGCTGGGATCAGCTGCCCGAGATCGCGTCCGTCGCTCGTGAACACATGGCCCTCGGCGTCGTGTGTGAGGGCCGTGGGCCACGGATCGCTGGCTTGCGTTCCGGATGCATCCGTGCCGTAGTCGACATCGAGGATGGCCACGACATTGGCCTCGTCGACGGCTGCTTCAGACAGGGTGGGATTCGCCGTCGGCAGGTATGTCGGCTTGCTCGTGCCGATGACGTTATTCACCGACTGGCCGCTCGGACCAAGGACCGTTGCCGCAGCGGGGGTTGCCGCCAGGGTCGCGGACAGGATGATGCTCGCGATCAGGATGATCTCGGCCACCGCACCGAGTACCAGACCCACGATGGGCGCCCACAGCACCGTCACGCGCCCGCGATGGAAGCGGTAGATCCCGCGGATGCCCGCGATCGTGGCGGTGAGCCCGAACACGGGCAGGTAGTAACTGCCCGACGGAATCGCGATTCTGATGAAGATCGCGCTGATGGCGAGAACACCCGCCACGAGTGCGAACCAGGCGATGAAGTTGTTGTGCGGGACCGGCGCGGGGGAGTAGCGGCTGGCGTAGGGATCGTGTGCGGCAGCATCTCGGGATTGACCAGCAAAGCCGGTAACAGGCGAGTACGCGGAAAGCGAGATCTGGGGCTCGATCGGAGCAAAGGCCACGGGCACTTGAGCCACTGGCGCCACGGGCGCACTCGGTGCGGCCGGCGCCGGTTGCTGCAGGTGAGCGGTCCATTGATTGCCATCCCACCACCGCATCGCGGGCGACCCCGCCGGATCCCTGTACCACCCCGCAGGGATAGCGGTCGTACCAATTGTCACGAAGCCCACCCACGTTCGAGATCAGTTATCGACTCCGACACTAACCGCCGAACGACGAGTGCACTCGACCCCACTTCCGGGGGCTTGGTCGCGCTAAAGGGATTGCGGCGCGCCCACCCTGGAACGACAATTCGTGAGAGTCTGGGCCGCATGGCACGAATCGGGACCCAATCGGGCGACCTTCACCCCGCCGGAGTCTGGCCGAGGCACGCTCTCTGGCGAGCGGTCTTCAGCCCGCCGTTCATCTACTCGACCATCATCCTGAGCGCGGTGATCGCGGTCGTGGACGAACGCGAGACCGATATCGACCTGTTCGAGATCGCCGTCGGCACCGTGATCACGGTCTGGATCGCGCACGTTTTCAGCGAGACGGTCGCCAAGGGCTTCGACGTGCATCCGCGGCCCACGCCCATCCGCGACCTGTTGCATCACGCGCTCGTCGACTCGTCGGGTGTGCTGCTCGCGGCGGTGCTGCCCGCGCTGTTCCTCCTGGCCGGCGCGCTGGGACTGCTCGACGAATCGCTCGCCTACTGGTGTTCGCTCGGGGTTCCGGTTCTCGCGTTGGCGATCGTCGGCTGGATGCTGTTCCGTCGCCGCGGACATCCGTGGCCGATTCGGCTGGTCGGCGCCCTCGCGACCGCGGCACTCGGCGCCCTCGTCGTCCTGCTCAAGACGCTCGTGCACTGACCGCAGCTAGGCGAGCGCGAAGTCGACAGCGGCCTCCGCGTGGATGGCCGTGGTCGCGAAGAGCGGCAGGTCGGTGTCGGACTGGCCGACGAGCAGCTCGATCTCGGTGCATCCGAGGATCACGCCCTCCGCACCGTTCTCGCGCAGTGACTCGATGATCTCGAGATACCGCGCACGCGACTCTGGACGGATCGTGCCGAGCACGAGTTCGCCGTAGATCACATCGTTGATCACCCGCCGCTGATCGGCATCGGGAAGAACCACGCTGAGACCGTGGCTCGCGAGCCGGTCGACGTAGAAGCTCTCGTCCATGGTGAAGCGCGTGCCCAGCAGGCCGACGGTCGCGATCCCGGTGGCGCGAACCGCGGATGCCGTCGCGTCGCCCAGGTGCAGAAGCGGGATGGAGATCGCGCTCGCGATCTCATCCGCCACCTTGTGCATGGTGTTGGTGCACAGAATCACGAAATCGGCGCCGGCCAGCTCCAACTCGACCGCCCGCGCCGCGAGGTATGCGCCGGCGTCGTCCCATCGGCTCTCGGCTTGCATCCGCTCGACGAGCGCGAAATCGACGGATGTCATGACGCAGTCGGCGGAGTGCAGTCCGCCAAGCCGTTCGGCCACGAGCTCGTTGATGCGCGTGTAGTACAGCGCCGAACTCTCCCAGCTCATGCCGCCGAGGAGTCCGATCCGTTTCATTTTCCGAACAACCGTTTCATTTTCCGAACAATCGTTTCATTTTCGGAACATTCGCAGGCCCTGCGCGAAGGCGAAGACGAACCCGAGAATCATCGCGATGATGACGACCGCGATCACGGCGATGCTGGCGAAGATGAGCACGCTCATTGGGGGATGGGCTCCTGTCCGGTCGGTGCAGAGTTGTTCTGTTACCAGTCTTTCAGGTCGCGGTGACTCATGCCGTTGCGAATCGCTTCACGGCGCGTTCGTGAGCCTTCGCGGCCTCGATGTCGCGGTCCTTCGGCGGTGCGGTCGCGACCAGGTCTTCGAGCAGGTGATGGGTGATGTGGGCGATCTCGTTGACCGCGCGTTCGAACGCTTCGGCGTTGACCTTCGCGGGCTTGGTCGATCCGCTGATCTTGCGGACGTATTGGAGCGCTGCCGCGTGGATTTCTTCCTCGTTCGCGGCGGGCTCGAAATTGTGGAGGGTGTGGATGTTTCGGCACATGTGCACGAGGGTAACCGCTCCCACCGTCGCGGGCGAGGGCTATTTGGTCGCGGCGGTGTCGGCCGATGCGAGCTGCTGCTCCGCGTGGCGTCGTCCGTTCATCGCGAGCCGCAACGACAGCAGCGCGACGTAGAGCACGACGAACGTCACGACGGCGAGGATCAGATCGGCGTAGAGCTGCCATCCGGGCGGCTGCGCGACGGCCAGCCAGCCCATGCCGTACCGCCCCATGGCCGCGAGCGGGAACGTGAACGACCAGAAGCCGAGCGTGAATCTCAGCGGTCGGTAGAGCGGTATGAGACCCAACTGCAGCAGGATGGCGACGATCGCGAGCGCCCCGATTCCGAGCTGCAGGTCATTCGCCGCGTGGCCGGCAATGTCGAACCAGGCGCGCCCGGCGAGTGCTGGCGGGGCGGCGAGAATGGCCAGCGTCGGCACGAGCGGACCAGGGAGCGGAATCCGCACGATCATCCGAACGAGCACGATGATGAACATGACCAGCCAGAAGAACGTCCCGACGGCGAAGGCCGCAATGGCGAGGTCGCGGAGCCCCACTTCGGCGGCGGAAAAGGATGCGACCTAGCCGCCGGCCACGGTGGGAAGCAGCCATCCGCCGTGCACCGAATCGAGGTTGATGCCGCCACGCATCCAGAACCCGAGGATCCAACCGGCGAATGCCGCGGTCACGACCATCGCCGCGAGAACCACGATGATGCCGCCGAGGTTCCAGAAGTCATATAGCTCCGCACCCAGCAGCATGCCGACGATCGGAACAAGTGCCGCGATCGGTCCTTGCACGGGATGTCGCAGCTGAGAGGCGAGAGTGTCCTCGCTCTTCGCACCGCGCACGAGATGTGCCACGATCAGCCACACCCACGCGACGAGGACGACGGTCCAGAGCACGTACCCGATGACGGGTGTGAACTCCAGGAGTTCGGCGCCCAGCGACCACGCTGCGGCGAGGCCGGCGAGACCGAAGGCAATGGCGAGCGTGTTGAGCGGGATCCGCGGGAGAGGACTCACAGGATCAGGATAGGTGTTCCTCAGTTGGCGGGAACGCAGGTCTTGTTGTCGGCCAGGCAGCTCCAGGAGAACGCGTTCTGCGCCGAGGAGTACGTGGCCAGTTCGGCCTTGTTGGTGCCGGTCACCGCGATCCGATAGCTCTTCTGGTCGTCCGAGAGCTGCAAGCTCGCACTGAGACCCGACGGGAGCGTCGCGAGCTGATCGCCGTTGGACGCGACCACGACCGAGCCGCTCATGTGGATGGATGTGGGCCACGCCTCGCCGGTCGTGAGGGTCGCCGCGCCGTCGGCGAAGCTGCGGTTGATAGCGGTCGCCACGCTCTGGGCTGCCGTCTCATCTGCGGTCAGCTGCGCGTTGCTCGAGAAGACGAAAGGGACGGACGATGTCGTTGGCACCGTCGCGATGGCGGGTTGAGAGTTGACGGGAGTCGGGCCTGGTGCAATCGAACTCACGAGGCTCGCCACGTTGACCCCGGAGATCGTCACACTCGCCGCGGCGACCGCGAGCAGAACACCGATGACCGGCGCCCACGCGTTCGACGTGCGACCGCTTCGACGCTGGGCGAGCGCGAACAGGCCGCACGCGACAGCGACCGTGGCCCCGCCGACGACCCACACGAGCTGCGATAGCGGCAGGGACGGCAGGACGGTGAAACCGACGGCGAGGAGTCCGAAGAGGAGCGCGATCCAGGAGATGTTGTTGTTCGGTTTCACTTCGTCGCGGGCGGGCGGGGCGGCGAGTTCCTCGTCGCTCAGCGGCGCCCGCGGAGCCGAGACGACCCCCTGAAGTCCGTACGGGTTCGGAATCGTCTTCGCGGCGGCGGCCGGCGCAGGGCGAGGTTCCGAGCGCACGTGCTCTGTCCACTGCGATCCATCCCACCAGCGCTTGCGATCTGCGCTCGCCGGATCGGTGTACCAGCCTGCAGGAAGTGTTTGTCTCGCCTCGATCGTCATCTCCACCCCGTGCTCCGATGAAATCGGAAAGATTCCCCTGATGGCGACCATAGTCGCCGAGCAGACGACCGGGCTTGCCCCATTTCGTGGGGGTAGCGTGGCGATGAGCGCCTCGCAAAAGTGCTTAGCTTGACTAATGACTTCTTCCGCCGAGCGGCCTCTCGATCCACGCCGTTGGCGGGCACTCTTCGTTCTTCTCATGGGCCAGTTCTGTGCCCTCCTCGACGTGAGCGTGACCAACGTCGCCCTTCCGTCGATCGCGCGCGCGACGGGCGCCGGACCCGCCGAGCTCCAGTGGGTCGTGAGCGGCTACATCCTCGCCTTCGCCCTCATGCCCGTCATCGCCGGACGCCTCGGCGATACGCGCGGCCGTCGACGGATGTTCTTCATCGGTGTCGCCGGTTTCGTGATCGCCAGCGCAACGGTCGGCCTGTCGCCCAACGCGGCCGTTCTCATCTCCGCCCGCGTGGTCCAGGGACTGTTCGGCGGCCTTCTCGGACCGCAGGTCTCCGGTTACATCCAGAACGCCTTCCCCAGAAGCGAGCGCGGACGCGCGTTCGGGATGCTCGGAACGACCGTCGGCGTCGGAACGGCCATCGGTCCGGTGCTCGGCGGACTCCTCATCGCGGCGGGCGGCCCGACCTTCGGCTGGCGCCTGGTGTTCTTCATCAACGTGCCGATCGGGATCACCGCCATCATCCTCGGTGCGCTCTGGGTCAAGGCGCTCACGCCCACCGGCGACCCGAGATCCACCAAGCTCGACCTGCCGGGAGCGCTGCTCCTCGGCGCTGCGCTGCTGTGCATCCTCTTCCCGGTGGTCGAGATCAACGAGCTGCACAACGGTTGGCTGTTCCTGTTGATGATTCCGGGCGCACTGCTGCTGATCGGCTTCATCCGGCGCGAACTCGGGCTGAGCCTCGAGGGCGGATCACCGCTTCTCGACCTTCGGCTGTTCCGAGTGCCGACCTTCGCGACGGGTTTCGCCTTCGCGATCGTCTTCTTCTGCAGCAACACCGGCATCCCGCTCGTGCTGTCGCTGTTCTACCAGCAGGGACTCGGATTCTCGCCGCTGGAGTCGGGACTCGGCGTCACCGCGTTCGCGCTCGGTGTCGTGGTCGGATCCCAGTTCGCCGGTCGATTCGTGGTTCGCTGGGGCAGGCCGCTCGTGTTGGGCGCCGTGAGCACGTTCTTCGTCGCGACCCTGCTGATCGCCGTGGTCGTGCACTTCGCCGCACATGTCACCGACCCGTTCGACGTGATCATGCGGCTCGCACTGCCACTGTTGCTGCTCGGGCTCGCCGGCGGGGCCATCGTGACCCCGAACCAGACCCTCACGCTCATCGATGTGGATCCGCGGATGGGCGGAACGGCCGGCGGTGTACTGCAGACGGCTCAGCGCGTCGGATCATCGGTGGGACAGACCGTACTCGGCACCCTGTTCTTCGCGGGGGTCGCTTCTGTCACCGCATCGCAGACCATCGGCACGCCGTCGGCGCATCCGGTGGTGTTCGCGAACTCGCTCGATCTCGGGCTGATCGGTTCGCTGCTGTTCTCCGGCGCCGCGCTCGTGCTCGGCCTCATCGATCTCAGGCGGAAGCGCGACCGAGGTGCTCAGTCACTGCAACCCAGCCCTACAGAACGTGTGTGATAAAACCCAGCACGACCAGGTTGGCCACGAGTAGACCCGCGAGCGTGAGTGCGGCGACACGATCCTTGAAGGTGATGGCGGCACGGATGCTGTGCGGAGTGATCGGCACGGGCCTGGTGTCGGGGTTGGCCGAGTAGTACTCGGTCCATTCGACGCCGTTCCACCAGCGTCGGCGCGATGGATCGACCCGGTCGGGGTACCACCCGGCGGGGATGCGATGCGCGATGTCTGCTGTGACTGCCACGATTGTCCCGATGACGTGAAGGAATGCGTTTCTACTGTAAGGGAAGCATCTCGCGAATGCCGGTAATGCGCGCGCCCCACTTCGCGGGACGTATTTGTAGGTTTCGCTGAACGTAGTCTTGTGCCATGGCGCTGTTCGACTTCTTCATCGGCATTCAAGACCCGGTGGTCGGCAGCTACCGCGTCATCAGCGCGACCGCGGCATCGACCACCTCGTCGGTGGCTCCGTGCGACATGGTCGGCGAGATCTCGGCGCCCGACATCCCGTCACGGAGGGTCGAGCACTACTCGGCGTTCACCGCGATCACCAAGTGGCCGCGTCCTGGTGATGTGCTCCCGGTGCTGTTCGATCGCACCAACCCGGAGTTCATGAAGATCAACTGGAAGCAGGTCCCCGAGCGAACCCCCGACGCGACCTGAGCCGCGTCAGGTGTGCGAGGTGATCCGCCCGTTGTACCTGCGGTCGACGATTCCCGGGAACAGGTTGCTCAGGAAGATCACGATCCGGTACCAGCCGGGAGCGATCGCCCGGCGCCGGCTTTTGGTGAGACAACTCTCGATCGCCCGAACGACGACATCCGGTCCCGGCATTCCGGCCGAACGGTGCGAGGTCATCTCTGTGGCGATGTAGCCCGGTTCGACGAGGGAAACGTGGATGCCGCTGCCGTGCACCTCGCGACGCACCGAGTCGGTGAGCCCGCGGATGCCGAACTTCGTCGCCGAGTACACCCCGCCGATGGCGATTTCGCCCTTGACCGAGCCGACGTTCACGATGGCGCCGCTTCGCTGGGCCTGCATGATCGGGATGACGGCCCGCATGAGCCGGATGGGTGCGAGCAGGTTCGTCGCCAGCATCTGCTGCACCTGATCGTCGGGGGACATGACCTGATTGAGGCCGCCCATTCCCGCGATGTTGAGGAGCGCGTCGATGCGGCCGCCGGCGGTGTGTGCCTCGGCCACGACGTTTTCGATGTCCTTGAGCTTGCCGAGGTCGGCGACGACGCTGACCACGGCGCCGCCCGCGGCCTTGATCTGCTCTTTTACCGCCGCGAGTTGAGGAGCGCGCCTCGCGACGATTACGACGAGCCATCCCTTTGCCGCGAGATCGAGGGCCGTGGCCCTGCCGATGCCGCTTGATGCTCCCGTGACGATTGCGACCGGTCTGGGTGTTGCCATGCTCCGATCGTACGGGTGTCGGCTTCCCGCCTGTATTCTGCTCGCACGGAGACCATCGGCTCCGGCAGGAACTCTCACGATCTGGAGTGCGGATGGCACTGGGCACGACGCCGAGAAGGCTGGCGATCGGTGCCGTTATTGCGTTGTCCGTTGCGTTCTCGGTGACGCTGAGCGGATGCGTCGCGATCGCGGGCAACGTGACCGAGCAGATCACCCACGGCGTCGCGGTGGCGCAGCACGAGTCCGGCGTGAACGAATACAAGCCCGCGGCGGGCGACTGCTGGACGGCGACCTACGACGGCGACATCCAATATGCCGACTGGAGCACCAAGCCGCCGATCAGCTGCAGCCAACCGCACCAGCTGTACACGTTCGCCGTTCTTCAGCTGCAGTTGCCGCACTCGGGCTCCGCGTTTTCCCAAGGCTATGAGAAGACCGCAGTCAACAGCGACGCGCTGAACACCTGTCAGTCGTACCAGAACCGTGAATACGGGGATGCGCCCCAACTCGACGGGCTTCTCAAGCTGAAGGTCTACATCCCGCGCAACGCACAGTGGAATCGTGGCGCGCGCTGGGTGAGATGCGACTTCAACGTCTTCGCGGTGGGCAGCAGCATCACCGATCCGAAGCTCGCCAACCTTCCCCCGGTCTCGGTGATCACGGCTCAGCTGGTCTCCGACACGGGACGCTTCGACTACTGCATCGACAACCCGAACTCCACCGCCGCGACGGGACCCAAGGTCGAGGGCGCCGTTTTCGCGTCGTGCACTGCCGATCCGCAGTGGACACTGAAGGCGTACATGGCCCTGCCGTTCCTGACGACGTCGACCTATCCCACCTCCGCGCAATTCCTGTCGATGTATCGGCAGCAGTGCGAGGGACGCTACGCGACCGTCGGACGCATCACCTATGCGTACTACCCGACGAAGTCGCAGTGGGACTCGGGGCTCACGACCTCCGAATGCTGGGCGGGTCACGCCTCGTGAACGTGCGTTTTCCCCGTCGTGCCGCGCTCGCGGTGGTCGCGCTCCTGGTCGTCGCCGGGGGAGTGAGCGGATGCGCGGCCGTCGCCGGAAACATCGCCGACCAGGTGGCGATGGGCCAGGCGCGGACGGAACCGCCGAAACTCGGCCCGGATGCGAAACCGGGCGCGGGGGACTGCTGGAAGAGCACCTACAAGAACGCCAACGAGTACGCGGACTGGAACAACTCGAAACCGGTGAGTTGCTACACGACGCATCAGCTCTACACGTACGCGGTCCCGGCGCTGAAGGGCACGTATACGGGGAGCGAGTACAACTCGTCGAACTATCTGAAGATGAAACTCGCCAACGAGACGAGCAACCTCTGCAACAACGTGATGGACGAGCACCTGCCGCCCGTGGACCCCTCGAACAGCCAGCGACTTGACGTGATCTCGCTCGTTCCGACGACCTCGCAGTGGAACGATGGTGCGCGGTGGGTTCGCTGTGACGTCGGGCTCATCGCCTTCGGCAGTAAATACGACGACCCGGTGCTCGAGAATCTGCCCTCGCTGGCAAAACTCACGAGCCTCATGCGAAGCAAAGCCCCGACCCTCGCATACTGCGCCAACGACCCACAGGGCTCGGCGGCCGGGCCGTACAGCAAGGATGCGGTCTACGCGAACTGCGAGGACCACCCCGAGTGGTTCTTGGCCGATCGGTACTCGGTTCCGTCGCCGTCGGGCTCCTATCCCAGCAGGGACACCATGACCGCGGTCTACCGGGCGCAGTGCCAGTCGTACTGGTCGAATGCCACGCACGTGACTTTTCCCTACTATCCGTCCAAGTCGGATTGGGCGAGCGGCTACCAGGTCGTCGAGTGCTGGGTGGGCAAAAAGTAGTCAGGCAGCGACTCACGGTGAACTCATAGCTAGATCACGTTTTGGTAACAGCCAACGGGGCGAAGCTGAGTTTGTAAGTCGACAACGAACTGAATTACCCGGCCGCCGCGGAACACCGAGGCGGCCGGATGTCGTTAAGCCGCGCATCCGATCGCCTGTCGCTGGCCGTTCACTCAGCCGACCGGGCCGCAGCCTCGGTAGGGTTTGTTGAGGCATCGACGAGGCGAGACGACATCAGGGTGACGAGAGACAGGACCGGCTGGCCCGCTACGCGACGAGCGGTGGCTGTGGCCGCCGCGATGGTCGTGGTCGCTCTCCTCTCCAGCGGATGTTCCGCCGCCGGCGGCAATGGCGGCGCCTCAACACGTCAAGGCGCTCCCAAGGCGGGCGACTGCTGGACCACGACGTTCGCGGCCTCGCAGAAGACCGAGGACTGGGAGGGCCATGCCGCCGTCTCCTGTGCGACGGCGCATCAGAGCTATACCTACGCGGTCGCGACCATTTCGCGGAAGTTCAGTTATTCGAGTTGGCTGGATTCCTCGGGCGGCGTCCGGCAGGACGTCGACAAGGCCGCGTACGCCGCGTGCCACACCCAGCAGAGCCGGATCCTGCCCGGGATCACCGAGAAGGAAGCCCTGCTGTATCCGACCTACTATCTGCCGTCGACAACGCAGTGGGGCGACGGCGCGCGGTGGGTGCGCTGCGACATCAGCGAGGTGAAGGTCGGCAGCACGATCGCAGCGCCGAAGCTCGCAAACCTTGCGGGCTTCGCCGAGCTGAAGTCGACGCTGAGTGCCGATCCGAAGAGGTTCGCCCTCTGTGAAGACGATCCGGCCAACAACGGTCCGGATGGCGCCCAGACCACCTACGCGGACTGTACGGGCCCTGCCGACTGGACCTTCATCGCGGCGCTCACCATGGCAGGCACCGACGGCGCGCCATATCCGGGCCTGACGCAACTCAAGACCGTCGGAGCGACCCAGTGCGCCACGCTCAAGACCCCCGCCGGCCACGAGGTGTTCGTCGAACCGCCCACCCAGGCCGACTGGACCAAATACGACGACCGCGAACTCGACTGCTGGCTTAACAACAACTAGCCAGGGGTTGGCCCCGACAATGGCTTTGCCGAGACCAACCCGCTAGTTTCCCTTCACGTTCAGGATCTGGTGCAGTGTGTGCCGCACCTCCACCAGGTCGGCGGCATCCGCCATTACCTGATCGATGTCCTTGTATGCGGCCGGGATCTCGTCGAGGAACGCATCCGTGTCCCGGTATTCGATTCCGACCATCGCCTCCCGCAACTGTTCGTGCGTGAAGGTCTTCCGAGCCGCGGTCCGTGAGAACCGTCGCCCGGCGCCGTGCGGTGACGACTCAAGGGCGACCGCGTTTCCCTTGCCGACGACGACGTAGGAGGCGGTACCCATGGATCCGGGGATCAGCCCCGGCTCGCCGAGGTTCGCCGAGATCGCACCCTTCCGCGACAGCCACACGTCCCGACCGAAGTGCTTCTCGTGTTCGGTGAAGTTGTGGTGAGTGTTGATCCTCTCCGCCTCGATCACCGGTTCGCCGAAGAACTCCGAGACCTGCCGCGCGACCCGGTCCATCATTTCTTCCCGGTTGAGCAACGCGAAATGCTGTGCCCACCGAAGATCCGCGATGTACCGCTCGAACTCCGCGGTCCCCTCGACCAGGTACGCCAGGTCGAGATCGGGCAGGCTGATCCAGTACTTCGCCATCTGCTCCTGAGCGACCTTGATGTGGTGTCCGGCGATCCGGTTTCCCACGCCCCGGCTGCCCGAGTGCAGGAACAACCACACGGCGCCCGTCTCATCCAGGCTCACCTCGATGAAGTGGTTTCCGCTGCCGAGCGAACCCAACTGCGCCTCCCACCGCCTCGCGTATGCGCCGGGCTCCAGGCCGATGGCTTCGGCCCGAGCCGTCAACTCGGCAATCCGCGGCTCCGCGGTCTCGACGATCTTCTTGTTCGCTCCGCCCGCCGACAACGGGATGGCCCGCTCGATCTGCTCCCGCAGTTCCTTAAGCGAACCGTGCTCGGCGACATCCGCGGCACTCCACTGCGTCTTGACCGCGATCATGCCGCAGCCGATGTCGACCCCGACCGCCGCCGGCATGATCGCGCCGAGGGTCGGGATGACCGAACCGACCGTTGCACCTCGGCCCAGGTGGGCGTCAGGCATCAACGCGAGGTGCGGGTAGATGAACGGCATTGTGGACGCAGTGCGAGCCTGCTCGAGCGTGTTCGGCTCGATGTCGCTCGCCCAGTTCAACAGCCGTTCGGTGATCTTTTCCATTTCTCTTGTCTCTCTCATTGTGGTGATGGGTGCCTATTCGTGGCGATGAGTGTGCGGATCGCCGCTCCCCGCCGTCGCTGATCGGACGCGGCGGGGAGCCCGCTGTCGGGACCCATGGCTCTTCGCGCTGCAGTGCGAGGAGACAGAGAACAAGCCCCGAACCTTATGGCGCGGGACCGAACGTCGCTATGACGTCAGAGCACCCGCGAGGTGTCTGGGAGTGGCAGCATGCGCTGCTTGATGGGTCGCTGAAGGAGGCGCTGTTTGCGCGTTTCCGAACGGTGATTCGAATACACGGTCGGGTTCCTTTCAGTGAGTGTGCGACCTGGTGCCAATGGGCACGGACGACGACGTTACCGCATCCCGGGCGTGTCGCCAACGCGAATGACCCGCTTTTTCGTCACGTCTTGGTCTCGCCTGTGGATAAGTACGGTGTTGCGCGGCGGAGGAGTCAGTCATTGAGGCTCCGAGCCGAGAATTACGATTGAGCATGCTCATCCGCCCGGCCGTTGACGCCGACCTCGACACGATCCTGGCGATTCATAATGACGCCATCCTGAATTCGACGGCGCTCTGGACGGATACGACGGTCGATCGCGCCGACCGCGAGAAATGGCTCGCCGATCGCACCCGGGACGGTAATCCGGTGCTCGTCGCCGACGAGGACGGTGTTGCGGTGGGATTCGCCACGTACGCTCAGTGGCGGGCGAAGATCGGATACCGGCACACGGTGGAGGACTCGATCTACATCGCCGAGTCGCATCAGGGGCGCGGCCTCGGCCGCTCGCTTCTCGTCGAACTCATCGCGCACGCGAAGCAGGCCGGGCACCACGTGATGCTCGCCGACATCGAAAGCGGCAACGCGGCATCCATCAGCCTGCACAGGAGTCTCGGCTTCGAGCCGGCGGGACAACTGGATGAGATCGGCACGAAGTTCGGTCGCTGGCTGGATCTCACCATCCTGTCGTTGCGACTCGAGTAGAAGAATTACGGCAGATGGCGACCCCAAAGGGCGACCCGCTCCGAATAACCTCTGAAAGAGGAGACGATCGGATGTCCAGCCGAGGTTCCACCGCCATCGCCGAGCTCGTCGCATCCGCCCCGCGTGCGCAAACGTGGAGCACGGCGACCCCCTTGACACCGGTCGGCTATTACCCGAAATCGGGCCTGCTCCCCGCGGTCGTGGAGGTGCGCAACCAGACAGGCAAATGGGATGCGCCTGGGCAGACCCGACAGTTGATGCTGTCCGACGGCGGTTGGGTGATCGAGCACACGACCAATGTCGAGCCGCTCGATTTCTTCGCCTACAACCTCACCGACTTCCAGAAGGTGTTCGGCCATCTCGTCGAGCACGCGCGCGCGGAATGGACCTTCACCGATGCGCATGGCGGCACCAGCATCCACTGGTCGTACACGTTCTTCCCGAAGAGCGCTGCGGCGAAGCCGGTCCTCGCGGCGATCGTGAAACTGCTCTGGGGACCGTACATGCGCAAAGTACTTCCCGGCATCGTGGCCGAGGTCGAACGTCAGGCCG
>FSXL01000171.1_pt1 | contig 15970 bp, 14 predicted proteins | sample 1638241 | NCBI WGS metagenome assembly FSXL01 (sample SAMEA3914788, study PRJEB12502) | metagenome | biome: forest; material: soil | place: Canada | collected 2011-07-03 | depth 0.1 m | reverse complement strand
GTCGTGCTCGGAACCCCGGATGACGCTGCGAAAGTCGTCGCCCACGTCCGGCGGGCGCACCGTCCCGTCGACCGGGCGACCGATTCCGACCTTCAGCTGTGGGTCGCCGCAACGCTGTACGAGACGGCATCGCTCGTCCACGACCGCGTCTTCGGCGCCGTTCCGGAGACCGACGCCGACGAGATCTACCGCGCCTACGCCCCGCTAGGGACCACCCTCGAGATGCCGGCCGAGCTGTGGCCCGTGGATCGCGCAGCCTTCCGCGCCTACTGGGATGCCCGCCTGGCCGCGCTCGACGTGACCGACGAGGCCCGGCAGATCGCCCACGACCTGTTCGCGCCGCTGGTCGCTCCACGCTGGCTTCGAGCTTCCCTTCCACTCGCGCGGCTGCTCACGCTCGACCTGCTGCCCGAGTCCATCCGCACCGCATACGGATATGACTGGAGCGCCCTCGATCGGCGACGGGCCGATCGGGCGTGGGGCGCCATCCGGATGCTGGCCCGCGTCTCGCCGCACCGGCTACGAGCCTGGCCGTACCGCCACTACCTCGGGCTCCTCCGCGCGCACTGATCGGAACACTGGCCCATGATTGGATGGCTCCATGGCCGAGACCGCTCCGATCCTTCCCGAGCCCGGAAGCACCGTGCGTGGCGAAGACTGGTACGCGCGCGAGCTGGCCGGCGCCGAAATCGCGCGGGTCGAGTTCATCGACGTCGACATGACCGAGTCGTCGGCCACCGGGGTCACGTTCTCCGAGTGCACGTTCCGCAACGTGAAATTCAACGTCTCCGTGCACACCGACAGTGCATTCGTGAACTGTGCTTTCGCGGGCTGCTCCTTCTTCGACGCGACCTTCACGCGCTGCAAACTGAGCGGCAGCACCTTCACGGGATGCCGCTTCGACATCATGAGGGTCGATGGCGGCAATTGGGCGTTCACGGGTCTTGCCGGAGCGGACCTGTCCGGAGCGTCGTTCACTGGCGTACGCCTGCGCGAAGCCGACCTGACGGGCGCGAAGCTCGTCGGCGCGGTCATGACATCCTGTGACCTGTCCGGCTCGACGCTCCATCGCGCCGACCTTTCGGGCTGCGACCTTCGCGGCAGCGAGCTGTCGTCGCTCGACCCACTGTCGACCACCGTGCGGGGCGCCGTCATCACGTCGCATCAGGCCGAGGTGATCGTCGAAACGCTGGGGCTGCGCGTCAGCGAGTAGCTCCGCGCTCGCTACGCGGGCAGACTCGCGCCCGTCAGCTCCTCCGCAAGTGCCCACAGCCGCTCCGGAACCCTCGCACGACGGGCGCTACGTGGCAGCGCCGCCTTCTTGGTAGGCCCGACGAGTGACAACCGGTTCGGCCCGTAGTACGCGCCCTGCTCGGCCGCCGGGTCCGCCGCGGCGAACAGGAGCGGCTCAGCCCCCTGCTCGACTCCCTGCGACGGGATGGGGAACGAGCTCGTGATGGGTGGGAGTTCGTTGCCCGGCCGATCAAGGTTGCGACCCGCCGTCTGCAGGTTGGTTCGGGTGAACCCGGGGTGCGCGATGGTCGAGAGCAGTCCCCATCCGCGGTCGTTCGAGATCGTGGCGAGCTTCTCGGCGAACAGCATGTCAGCGAGCTTGGACTGGGCGTACGCGCGACCAGCACGGTAGCCCTGCTGCCAGTTGGGGTCGTCGAAGCGGATCCGTCCGAAGTTGGCGACCCCGCTCGACATGGTCGCGACACGAGGCGAGTCCGACTCGAGGATGCGCGGAAGAAGCTGCAGGGTCAGCGCGAACGGCCCCAGGAAGTTGCTGCCGAATTGAAGCTCGAAGCCGTCGGCCGTTGCGACCCGTTTCGGTGGGATCATGACGCCGGCATTGTTGACGAGGACGTCGACTCGGACGCCATCGTCGAGGATGCCCCGGCTGAAGTCCCGGATGCTAGCCAGGTCGGCGAGGTCGATCCGCCGGATTTCCAGCTGCGCGCCCGGCACCGCGGCTTCGATCTCGCGCCGGGCGTCCTCGCCCTTGCTCGGAGTGCGGACGGCCATGACGACTCTCGCGCCCGCGGCCGCGAGTCTCTTGGTGGCCTCCTTGCCTGTGCCGCTGTTCGCGCCCGTCACGACGAACGTGCGGCCCGCCTGGTCTGGAACGGTGTACATGAAGCCTCCGGATGGAACAGCAGCTGACGATGCGGCAGGACTGAGCCCGCCCTAAAGCTTCTCGATGGGCGCGATCTTGATGAGGAGTCGCTTGCGTCCGGCGACATCGAACTGCACCTCGGCCACTGCCTTCGGGGCGACCCCCGTTACCGCGGTGACGCGGCCCTCACCGAAATCGGCGTGACGGATGCGGTCGCCCGCCGCTAGCGTCAGGTCGCCGTTGTCGCGCACCTTGGCGGTGACCGCGCTGGTCCACTCGGTCTTGGGACGCGGCGCCGGCGGTAGCTGGCCGACCGACTCGCGGAAGCTGAATCCGCCCTCGCGCCTGGCGTTGAGCGCCCGCGGCTGCGTGCCGCCGCGACTCGTGGCGTCGCCGGGCGACTGTTTCCAGTCGATGAGTTCGGCCGGGATCTCCTGTAGGTAGCGGCTGGGCATGGCCACGGCGACCTCGCCGAACTGGGCGCGCGTCATCGCCAGGGACAGGTAGAGCCGGCGCCGAGCCCGCGTGATCCCCACATAGAAGAGGCGTCGCTCCTCGGCCGGACCGCCCACTTCGCCGGCCGACATCTGATGCGGCAGCAGCCCCTCCTCGACACCGGTCAGGAACACGGCCTCGTATTCGAGCCCCTTCGCCGTGTGCAGTGTCATGAGCGAGACCGTGCCCGAGGAGTCGTCGAGCTCGTCGGCGGCGGCGACGAGCGAGACCTCGGTCAGGAAGTCGAGGAGTGTGCCATCCGGATTGTTCTTCTGGAACTCCTTGGTGACCGAGATGAGTTCCTCGACGTTCTCCGCCCGCGCCTCGTCCTGGGCATCGCCCGTGTTTCTGAGAGTCTCGACGAACCGGGTGCGCTGCAGGAGCGAGATCAGGACATCCGCCGGTCCGGCCGGTCGCACCTGCTCGAGCGACGCTGTGGCACCGACCTCATCCAGGATTCCGGCCAGCTCCAGGATCGCTCCCGTGACCTTCGGCCCGAGACCCAACTCGCCCGCGCTCGACAACGCCTCGCGGAGCGTCAGCCCGTTGGCATCCGCGAACGACTGAAGGGCGGCTTCGGTCGCCGGCCCGATCCCCCGCTTGGGCACGTTCATGATCCGGCGCAGAGCGAGCGGATCGCGCGGGTTGGCGACCGTGATCAGGTACGCCATGGCGTCCTTGATTTCGGCTCGCTCATAGAACTTGGTGCCGCCGAGCACGCGGTAGGGCAGCGCCGAGCGGATGAAGATCTCCTCGAGCGCACGCGTCTGCGCGTTGGTGCGGTAGAACACCGCGATGTCTTTGTAGGCGACGCCCTCGTCGTGCAGCTTGGCGATCTCATCCGCCACGAACTGCGCCTCGTCGTGCCCGGAGTACCCCGTGAACCCTACGATCCGATCGCCGGCGCCGATGGTCGTGAAGAGCTTCTTGTCTTTTCGATCGAAGTTGTTCGAGATCACGGCATTCGCCGCGTCCAGAATGTTCTGGGTCGAACGGTAATTCTGCTCGAGCAGGATGACCTTCGAGTGCGGGAAGTCGTGCTCGAATTCGACGATGTTGCGGATGTCGGCACCGCGGAACGCGTAGATGGACTGGTCGGAGTCGCCGACCACGGTGAGGGCCGCGCCGGGGATCTCACCGCGCGGTCCGCGATGCGACTTCGTCAGCCCGTTCTCGGCCTCGAGATCGTTGGCCGTCGCGGCATCCACCTCTCGGGTGAGCTCGCGGATGAGCGAATACTGCGCGTGGTTGGTGTCCTGGTACTCGTCGACGAGGATGTGCCGGAAGCGGCGGCGGTAGAGCGCCGCGACGGCCGGGAACGCGCGGAAGAGGTACACGGTCTGGGCGATCAGGTCGTCGAAGTCGAACGCGTTGGCATCCGTGAGCGCCTTCGTGTAGCGACGGAAGATCTCGACGAACCCGGCCTCGTTCGGGTCGTTGAAGTTGGCCGAACGGGCATAGGACTCAACGTCGGACAGCTCGTTCTTGGCCTTGGAGATCTTGCCGAGAACACCGCCGACGGTGAAACCGAGCGTGTCGGCGTCGAGCTCTTTGATGATGCGTTTGACCAGCGCGCGCGAATCCGCCGAGTCGTAGATCGTGAAGCTGCGGGTGAAGCCGAAGGTCTCCGCCTCACGTCGAAGGATGCGCACGCAGGCCGAGTGGAACGTCGAGATCCACATGCCCTCGGCCGCTTCGCGTCCGATGAGGGCGCCGACGCGGTCTCGCATCTCGGCGGCGGCCTTGTTGGTGAAGGTGATGGCGAGGATCTGGCTCGGCCACGCCTCGCGGGTCTGCAGCAGACCGGCGATCCGGCGGGTGAGCACGCTCGTCTTGCCCGAACCAGCGCCCGCGACGATGAGCAGCGACTGACCGCGGTACAGCACCGCCTCGCGCTGGCGGGGATTCAGGCCCGCGAGCAGGGCCTCATCCGGTGCGGGCGGAACCCAGCGACCCGAACCGTCGTCCGGGGCCGAACCGCGCCGCGCCTCATTCGCTGCGGGATCGAAACCATCGAGGACGAACGTCATAACGGCCCAAGTCTAGGCCGACCCGCCGACCCGCCACCGGGGCACGACACAGTGGCACGGCACAGGCACGGCACAGGCGAGAGGGGCTAGAGCCCGGCGCGAACCGACAGCGCGAGGTCGGGCTGGTCGGCGAAGACACCGTCGACGCCCGTCGCCATGATCAGCTCGAATTCGCGGCTCCAATCACCGAAGTCGCGCTTGCGGAATCCGCGATGGAAACCCGGCTCGAGAAACCGGTTTTCGGCGCGAAGGGTCCAGGTGTAGGCCTCCAGTCCCGTCGACCTGGCCCGCTCGATCAGGTCCGTCGTGCCGGTGACGGCACCCCCGACGCCCGTCTCGAACAGGAGCGCCTTGTCGACGCTCACCCCGTCGACCTCCGTGGCGAGTCGCGCCAACCCGGCGTCGGTCAGGTAGTCGGCGAAGGTCCTGGCCTTGTCGCCGAACCGGGCGACCTGATCGGCGGGCGCGCCGTCGACATCCGCGAGAAAGGTGACCCGGCCGGGCACATCCAGTTCCTGCACATTCGACAGAGCTGCCTGCTCGAAGCACTCGACGATCAGGTTGGACGGGGTCGCCCATGCGGCGATGTCAACGGCGAACACCGGCTCGAGCGGCAGACCGATGGTGTCGAAGTATGTGGCGTGCTTGAGCTCGGCGACCATGGTGATCGGTCGATCCGCCGCCGAAAGGATCTCGATGAGGTCGGTCAGGCGCAGGATGCCCTCCTGCCCGTCGTACCTCGTGTTGTCGGGACGGGTCTTCACGAGCCTCTCGCGCGCCCGCAGAGTCGCGAGCTCGGACCACAGGAAGTCCTCCGTGAACCACCCGGTGAGGCTCGCGCCATCGACGACCTTCGTGGTGCGTCGATCCGCGAATTCCGGATGTGTCGCCACATCGGTCGTTCCCGAAATCTCATTCTCGTGCCTCACGACGAGAACACCGTCCCTGGTCGAGACGAGATCGGGTTCGACGGCATCCGCCCCCTGTCGGATTGCCAGTTCGTAGGCCGCCGCGGTGTGTTCCGGCCGGTAGCCGCTGGCTCCACGATGGGCGATGACGAGGGGACGTGAAATCACTGGCCAAACGCTACCGCAATAGAATCTGTGTATATGGAGACTTGTGTCGGCTGCGGATCTCCTCTCGCACCAGCCTGGAAATTCTGCGTTCACTGCGGTATCGCCATCGAGCCGCCCGCTCAGCCGGAGATCCCCGGAGCCATCAGATCGTCCGGCGCGGCCCTCGCCAACACGCGACTGCGCAACCGGCTGTTCATCCTCGGCGGCGTCGGGATCTTCCTGGTCGGCATCGCACTGCTGGTGTTCGCGATCTCCATCTTCTCAGGCACGCTGCGCTGATCATGGCCGCGTTCACGGAACCCTCGAGGCGCCTTCCGTTGCGCTGGGGCAGGTACGCCGACCGCTACGTCGCCGGGCTGCTGTACATCTTCGCGGGCGGCTTCATCCTGCTCAGCACCAACACGTACACGGTTGTCTTTCTCCTAGTCGGAACGGTCGCGCATGTCGGCGGCTGGTTCATCCTTCCGGCGAAGGGATCGCGACGGCTCATCGCGTTCGGGCCGAGCCTCATCGCGCTGTTCCTGCAGCTCACCGGGCCACAGATCACGGGGGCCATGGCCGTCATGCTCCTGGTCTGGCTGCTGGTCCGTGAACGACCGCTGCGCAGCTACGTGGTTCTGCTCTTCCCGCTGGTCTCGGGATTTCTGCTGGCGAACGCGTTCCACACCAACCAGAACGAACCGCTCGCCCTCGGAATCGAGGTCGTCGTGGTCGTCCTCTCGGCCTGGCTGGGACGCTACCTGGCAACCACCCGCGCCCCTAGACCTACCCCAAAGTCGGTATCGAGCTAGACACGCCGGGCGAAGTGACTCGACACGCCGTCACTTTCTCACCATTACCGACTTTGTGGTCTGCCACTCCCACTGGGCTATTCCCACTCGATGGTTCCCGGCGGCTTGCTGGTCACGTCGAGGACCACCCGGTTGACGCCGGGCACCTCGTTGGTGATGCGCGTCGAGATGCGCGCGAGCACGTCGTAGGGCAGGCGCGTCCAGTCGGCCGTCATGGCGTCCTCGGATGACACGGGCCGCAGCACGATCGGGTGACCGTATGTGCGTCCGTCGCCCTGCACACCGACCGAGCGCACATCCGCGAGCAGCACGACCGGGCACTGCCAGATCTCGGTGTCGAGGCCGGCGCTCGTGAGTTCCGCACGCACGATGGCATCCGCGGCTCGCAGCAGCGCGAGTCGCTCGCGCGTGACCTCTCCAACGATCCGGATGCCGAGACCTGGCCCCGGGAACGGCTGGCGCGACACGATGACCTCGGGGAGTCCGAGCTCGCGCCCGATCGCGCGAACCTCGTCCTTGAAGAGCGTGCGCAGAGGCTCGACGAGCGTGAACTGGAGATCCTCCGGCAGGCCGCCAACGTTGTGGTGGCTCTTGATGTTGGCCGTGCCCGTGCCGCCGCCGGATTCGACGACATCCGGATACAGCGTGCCCTGCACGAGGAACTCGATCGATTCGCCCCCGCCGCGCGCCTCGAGCACCAGAGCCTCGGCCGCGGCCTCGAACGAACGGATGAACTCCCGACCGATGATCTTGCGCTTGGTCTCCGGATCCGTGACACCCGCGAGCCCGTCGAGGAACTGGTCGACGGCATCGACCGTCACCAGCCGAACGCCGGTCGAGGCCACGAAGTCCTCCTCGACCTGTCGACGCTCGTCCTGGCGGAGCAGTCCGTGGTCGACGAAGATGCAGGTCAGCTGGTCGCCCACCGCGCGCTGCACGAGCGCGGCCGCGACCGCGGAATCCACACCGCCGGACAGCCCGCAGATGACCCGCGCGCTTCCTACCTGGGCGCGGATGCGCTCGACCTGCTCCGCGATGACGTTGCCGCTGTTCCAGTCGGCCGGGATACCGGCGGCCCGGTGCAGGAAGTTCTCGAGCACGGCCTGCCCGTACGCCGTGTGCCGCACCTCGGGATGCCACTGCACGCCGTAGAGCCTGCGCTCGTCCGAGGCGAAGGCCGCGACGGGAGTAGATGCCGACGACGCCAGCACCTCGAAGCCCTCCGGCGCCCGCGATACCGAGTCTCCGTGGCTCATCCACGTGGTCTGGTCGGCGGGCTGGTCGCCGAGCAGCGTGCTCGAGGAGGACGCGAGGTGAACATCCGTCGCCCCATACTCGCGCGCACCGGTATTCGCGACCTCGCCGCCGAGCTGCTGCGCCATGACCTGGAAGCCGTAACAGATGCCGAGAACGGGGATGCCCAGCTCCAGGATGCGAGGATCGAGGCTCGGAGACCCCGGCTCGTACACGCTCGACGGGCCGCCCGACAGCACGATCCCGCTCGGATTCTTCGCCGCGACCTCATCGGCCGTGATGGTGTGCGGGACGATCTCGCTGTAGACGCTCGCCTCGCGAACCCGGCGCGCGATCAGCTGCGCGTACTGCGCGCCGAAGTCGACAACCAGAACGGGCCGTGCGGATGTCGCCAAACTCCCGGGCTCCAGCCCGACCGTCTGTTCGCCAGGATCGATGTCGCCTGTTGCGCTAATTCGTGACCTCCACACCGCCGACGTTGCTGCCATCCATTCTGGCAGGTGTCGATGGGGTGGAGCTCGCGCCGGACTCGAGTTCGGCGAGTTCGCGCTTCGCGCGCTTCGCGACGAAGTGCTCGGCGATGAACGAGAGGAACGGGATGACGCCGCCGAGGGCGATCAGGATGAACATCGCGAACGGCCAGCGCATGCGCGACCACAGGGTGAAGTCGGATAGCAAGTACACGACGTAGAACCAGCCGTGCACGATCAGGATGCCGATGCTGAGGTTGACCCCGGTCAGTCCGGGCGAGGTTCCGGTGGCGGGATTCCAATAGACCAGGCCGATGAAGCTGCTCGAGCCGCCGAACTGCACCTGGTAGTCGAATCCGTACTTCAGGATCATCTCGACGACGAGCAGGAGCAGGAAGATACCGGTGATGTATGCGCACACCTTGTAGAACTTCAGCGCGCTGCGAATCAGCGGGATCGTCTCCGATTTCGGCTTGTACGTCGTCGCTATGAGTGAAGACAGTGAGGGCATGGCGTCAGTGTACTTCCGCCGCCCCACTCCTGGCTGGGCCTTAGCTGGCCGACGCCTCGGGGCTTGCCGTGCCCTCGGCGGCCTCTCGCGCCTCCTCCTCACGCTCGTAGGTATCCTTCACCAACCGGTACCAGAGGTAGAGCGCGAATCCAGCGAACACCACCCACTCGATGGCGTAGAACACGTTGAGCCAGTTGAGGCTCACGTCGTTGACGGGCTTGACGGACTGGATGGCCGAGAGACCCGCGGGCGCCGTGCGGTCCACGATGTAGCCGCCGTAGGTGGTCGGCGTGACGACCTTCCACTCGTTGATGAGCCACGGGATCGACACCACGCTGTCGACGTTGTGCTCGAAGTCATCCTGGTCGGGCGGTTCGGTCGGCTGGTACCGGCCCACGATCGTCGCCGTCGGGGCGCCGGCCTTCAGGATGGCGGCTTCCGCATCCGCTTTCGCCTTCGACTTCGTCCAGCCGAGGGCGACCGCGACGCTCGCGCCGTTACTCTGCGCAACGACGTGACCGAGGACCCAGTAGCCGGTGACACCGAAGTTGACCCGATCGCTGATGACGTAGGTGTCGCCGGCGACGCGGCGACCGACGACGCTCACCATCTGGCCAGCGGCACGCTCGGTCACCTCCTTCTGCGGCGTTGCCACCTTCGAGAGCGGCGTGATGGTCTCGGTGGGATAGGTGATCACCGTCGCGGTCGCGACCGCTCTTCCCACCTGCCACTGCGCAAGGCCGGCGAAGATCGCCGCGATCAGGAGAACCAGCAGAAGCGCGCCGATCCATCGGGGGCGCCGGGCTACACTCCACACGGACTGGGACTCCTGTTCACGACTCGTCCGATCGGCCAAGCGGGCGACCGACGTCGTTCGGTTCAATACTCGGGATCGCGCCTGCGATGCCCCTGCTGGTCAGATTGTTCCATGGCTTGCTGAATGGTCGCGTCCAGCAAGAGATCCACGGGTGACCCGTCGCGCTCGTCGAACGGCTCGCCCGCCTCGTCTCCGGTCAGATCCTCGGGATCGGATGCGGTGGTCACGCGCGCCTCGGCGCCGAGCAGCGCGTCATCGTCGTCGGTCTCGTCCTCGTCCGACGGGGAGCTCGCACCGGACGTCGCGCCCTCCATGAGCGCGATCGCTTCGGCCGCGGCGGAATCCGCGGCCAGTGTCGGCGCCGCGGCGAGTGCAGTGGCCGCACGCCGGTCGCTGCGCCGGAACAGCAGGGAGGTGAACCGCTCGGAGTTGAGCGTCAGGACGGGGCCGATGATCGACATCACCAGCACGTACAGGCCGGCGAAGGGCGTCAGGCGTGGATCGAGCCCGGCCCCCGTCGCGAGCGTTGCGAGGATGAGCGCGAACTCGCCGCGGTTCTGCAGGATGAGCCCGATGCCGAGGCCGTATCGCGGTGACAGTCCGTTGAGCAGGGCGATGAGCCAGCCACCCCCTGCGTTGACCAGGAGCGTCATCACGACGCCCACGGCGACCGGCACCAGTACGGCGCCGAAGGTCGAGGGGTTGAGCGCGAGACCGAAGTTGACGAAGAAGAACGCACCGAACACGTCGCGCAGCGGCAGCGCGAACCCCTCGATTCGCGAGCGGAACCGGGTCGCGCCGACGACCAGTCCGATGAGGAACGCGCCGATGGCATCCGAGACGCCCAGCAGCTCACCGATTCCGCCGAAGGCGACCGCGAGACCGAAGAACAGGATCGTGAACAGCTCGTCATCCCGCGCACCCAGCAGGCGAGCGACGTGCTTGCCACCCCAGCGCGCGAGCGCGAACATCGCGACCAGGAACACGAACGAGATTCCCAGTTGCAGGACGATCGCCCAGATGTTCTGCTGACCGCCGATGACCACGGCGACGATCGCGAGGTAGAACGCGACGAAGACGTCCTCGACCACGGCGATGCCGAGGATGACGGGCGTCTCCGGATTGGCCAGTCGCCGCAGCTCGATGAGCAGCTTGGTCACGATCGCGCTAGAGGATGTCGCGGTCATGCCCGCGATGATGAGCGCCTCGCGCGGTCCCCACCCGACCCAGAATCCGAAGGCGATCCCGACGCCGAAGTTGATGATCAGGCGCGTGCCACCGGACAGCAGCAGACCGCGCGCGTTGCCGAAGAACTCGTCCTGGTCGAAGTCGAGGCCGAGGTTGAACAGCAGGAAGATGAGCCCGAGCACGGCGACGAGCTCGACGTTGGCGGGCTTGAATCCACCCGGAATCAGGTGCATGTGCGGGCTCGCGGCGAGCCCGACCAGCATGTAGATCGGAATCGACGGAAGCCCGACGAGCTTGCCGAGGCGCCCTAGGCCGTAGGCGAGGACGAAGAGGATGCCGAGGACGAGAAGCTCGGGTCCCAGCGGCGCGCTGCCCAAGGCTTACGCTTCCGCGGATGCGTCGACGGTGCCCTTCGCTTTGATATCCCCCGTGCGATAGAACGAAAACGCCTTCGCAACCTTCTCGGGCGAGCCCGCCGCCACGAGCGTGTCACCGGGGAACACCTTGAAGTGCACGTCCGGCGCCGGATTGGCGGATTCGCCACGAACGACCGCGACGATGGTCACCCCGATCACGCCCTGCGCACCGAGATCGCCGAGCTCCTGACCGGCGATGTGGTCGTCGTAGTCGACGTGGAACCAGTCGATCGTAAGCCCGGGGATCGAGTCCAGGTTGGTCAGCGACTCCGTGATCCGGGTGCCGCCGAGAAGCTCCGCGAGGGTGTGGGCCTCGTCGTCATCCAGTCGCAGGGCGACCTTCATGGCCTTCGACGAGTCCTCCGCGTCTGAGAAGGTGATGAGATCGCTGTGACCGGACCGATGCGTGATGACACCGACCTTGCCGCCCCCGTCGGTGACGAACGTGTGCAGCACACCAACGCCGGGCAGCTTCACCCGCTTTACGTCAACCATGTCATGCTCCCTTTGCCGACGCCGTCACAATATCAGGCGCCTCGAGTCGCACCCGATCCGCGGATGCGTCATCCGGCTCTTCCTGGCTCGCGCGCTCGGCGGCGACGCGCTTCAGATAGGTGTTGGTCTCTAGTTCGATCCGCTCATCGTCCCAGCCGAGCGTCTCGCCCATGAGCCTTGCGGCTACCGGCGCCGCGGAGATCCCACGGTCCCACGCCTCGATGCTGATTCGCGTGCGGCGGGCCAAAACATCGTCGAGGTGCAGCGCGCCCTCGTGAGTCGCCGCGTAGACCACTTCTGCCGCGATGTAGTCATCGGCGCCCGGAAGCGGTTCGAGCAGTTCGGGACGCGAACGGATGAGGTCGAGCAGTTCGTCGGTCATCACGCCGTACCGATTGAGCAGGTGCTCGATGCGCACGCGGTGCACGCCGAACTTGTGCGCGATCTTGTTCCTGCGGTTCCAGGCCGCGTGATAGCCCTCGGCGCCAAGCAGAGACAGGTCGTCGGTGATCGACGACGAGATGTTGCCGTCGAGAGCGCGCACGGCCTCGTCCACGGCATCCTTGGCCATGATCCGATAGGTCGTGAACTTGCCGCCGGCCACGACGACGAGCCCAGGAACGCTGTGGGCCACGATGTGCTCGCGGCTGAGCTTCGAGGTCTCCTCGGACTCGCCGGCCAGCAGGGGTCGCAGCCCCGCGTACACGCCCTCGACGTCGTCACGCGTGAGCGGCACCGCCAGCACCGCGTTGACCTTCTCGAGCAGATAGTCGATGTCGGCGGCCGTGGCGGCCGGATGCGCCTTGTCCAGTTGCCAGTCGGTGTCGGTCGTGCCGATGAGCCAGTGCCTGCCCCACGGGATCACGAACAGCACACTCTTCTCCGTGCGCAGAAGCAGTCCGATCTTGGACTGGAAGCGGTCGCGGGGAACGACGAGGTGGATGCCCTTCGAGGCGCGCACCTTGAACTGGCCGCGCTCGCCCACCATCGACTGCGTGTCATCCGTCCACACGCCCGTCGCGTTGACGACCTGTCGAGCCCTGATCTCGAAATACTCGTCGGTCTCCAGGTCATGCGCCTTCACGCCGACCACGCGCTCGCCGACCTTCAGAAAGCCCTCGACCCGCACCCGGCTCGCGGCGTGCGCCCCGTAGAAGGATGCCGTGCGGGCGAGGCTGCTGACGAAGCGCGCGTCGTCGACCTGGGCGTCCCAGTAGGTGAGCCCGCCGACGAAGGCGTCGCGCTTGAGACTCGGCATGGCCCGAAGAACCTGGTTGCGCGTGAGGTGGCGGTGATGCGGAACGCCGGGCGGGCGTCCGCCGGACCAGCTGAAGGCGTCGTACAGCGTCATGCCCGCACCGATGTATGCGCGCTCGACCAGCGGCTTGGTGAGCGGGTAGAGGAAGCGCACGGGCTTCACGAGGTGCGGGGCGATGCGCTGCAGAAGCAGACCGCGCTCGATGAGCGCCTCACGCACGAGGCGGAAGTCGAGCTGTTCGAGGTAGCGGATGCCGCCGTGGATGAGCTTCGACGACCGACTCGACGTGCCGCTCGCCCAGTCGCGTGCCTCGACGAGGCCGACGCTCAGGCCGCGGGTGACGGCATCCAGCGCACATCCCGTGCCGACGACTCCGCCGCCGATCACGAGGATGTCGAGCTCCCGGGATTTGAGTGCGGTCAGGGCCAGAGCCCGCTCAGCGGGGCCAAGCTTCGACGATCGAGTCACTGTCTTCGGCATCCGGTCTTCCCCTGGATCTACAACGTCTGCGAGGTGGTTTTTATGCCTGCGCGTATGGGGCGACGACGACCTCTACCCGCTGGAATTCCTTGAGATCGGAATAGCCCGTCGTCGCCATCGAGCGACGGAGCGCGCCGATCAGATTGACCCGGCCGTCGGCCACCGTCGAGGGTCCGAACAGGATCTGCTCGAGCGTCGCGATCTGGCCTACCTCGACCCGGTTACCGCGAGGCAGTTCGGGATGGTGCGCCTCGGCGCCCCAGTGCCAGCCGCCGCCCGGGGCATCCGTCGCCCTCGCGAGCGTGCTGCCGAGCATCACCGCGTCCGCGCCAACGGCGATGGCCTTGACGATGTCACCACTCGTGCCGAGGCCGCCGTCGGCGATGACGTGCACGTAGCGGCCGCCGGACTCGTCGAGGTAGTCGCGGCGAGCGCCGGCGACATCCGCGAGCGCGGTGGCCATGGGCGCGTGGATTCCCAGGGTGCCACGAGTCGTGGATGCGGCTCCTCCGCCGAATCCGACCAGGACGCCCGCCGCCCCCGTGCGCATGAGGTGCAGCGCCGCCGTGTACGTGGCGGCGCCGCCGACGATGACGGGGACATCCAGCTCGTAGATGAACTTCTTGAGGTTGAGCGGCTCGACCGTCTTGCTGACGTGCTCGGCGCTCACCGTCGTACCTCGGATGACGAAGAGGTCGACGCCGGCGTCGACCACGGTCTGGTAGAGCTCCTGGGTGCGCTGCGGGCTGAGCGCTCCGGCGACCGGAACGCCCGCCGCACGGATCTCGGCAAGGCGCGCGGTGACCAGCTCCGGTTTGACGGGGGCCGAGTAGATCTCCTGCATCCGACCCGTGGCACGATCCGCGGAAAGCTCGCGGATCTCGCGCAGGATGGGGGCCGGGTCCTCGTAGCGCGTCCAGACGCCCTCGAGATCGAGGACCCCGAGACCGCCGAGCTTGCCGATGGCGATCGCCGTCGCGGGGCTCACCACGGAGTCCATGGGGGCCGCGAGGACGGGGATCTCGAAGGTGAACGCATCGATCGTCCAGGTGACCGAGACATCCTGCGGATCGCGCGTGCGCCTGCTCGGCACGACCGCGATGTCGTCGAACGCGTAGGCGCGCCGAGCCCGCTTCGCGCGCCCGATCTCGATGTCAGTCACGGGTTAACCCTACCGGGGCCGCCCAAGCCCGTCGTGGAGGGTGAAACTACCTCGCGGAGGGTCGCGCGCGCCCATCCGCGAGGCCGTATCCCCCTCCACGAGGGACTTTGGCGGCGAGAAGTAGGCGCTCGAGGCGCTCTGGATGCGCGAGATCGGACGAGATGATTCGTACGACCGTCGCGACCTGGCGGCGGAGCCGATCCTCGCGCTGCTTCTCCCTCCACACGACCTCGGCGGGATCGCCGCCGGTGAACTCCTCCGACGTGTACTTCACCTTGCCGTCGAATTCCGCTACAACGTTGACGGACGGCCAGAAGAAATCGGTGAACATCGAACCCTCCTCATCGCGAAACTCGGCCTGCTGGACCGGCAGCGCGAAGCCCAGCTGGCTGATCGCTGCCCTCGCCCGGGACTCGCCGAACGAATCGGACAAGGGCGATGCGAACGAGACGACGTGCCGCAGGTGGCGCGCGCCGACCCGCGGATGCCATCGACGCAACTCCTCGGCCAGCGCCTCTCGCGTCGTGGCACCGGCGGTCTTTCGCGAGATGGCCCAATCGACCGAGCCCACCGCATCCCTGAACGACTCGAACCGTGCCACATCCAAGGCTGTGCGTTCCAGGGAGGTCACCGAGAACTCGCCCACCCTGCCGATGATCGCCGAATGGAACCCATCGGCAGTGCGCTTGATGCCCGCCTCGGTAGACCCGCCGCCGGGCCACTGGACCAACGTTGTCACCTCGTCGGGAAAGTCGCCGCCCAACGGCATCCCCCAGATCGCCGCTGCCGACTCGCGCGCCAAGACGAGTGGGCGCTCGGATGCGGCGACCGCCGCCCGAATGCGCAGAAGGTGGCGTTCTCGCGGGTTCGAATCCGTCCACTGGGCGGCCGTGACATACGCGCCGCGCCTCAGCCGAACGAGCTCGCCGCGTTCCACCTCACGGATGAGTACGCGGCGGTCGTCTGAATTCGGTCCGACGCGACTAGCGAGAATGAGTCCCGCGTCGTCACTGGGGTATTCGTAGGTGCGCGGTCGTTGCGCCACAACTGCACCATCGCCTGCGTTGAGCCGCCTCATCCGCAAAGCGTGCCCAAGTCCCGCGCCGCACGGCAGCACTTCCGCTCGAACTTGGCACTACCGCCGAGCTACGCCCCCTGTGAAGGACAAGTCAAACCCTGAGCGGAGGGGGAAACTACCTCGCGGATGGGCGCGTACGACCCTCCGCGAGGTAATAACACCCTCCACACCGACTAACGACGGTAGTTGGGGGCCTCCACGACCATCTGCACGTCGTGGGGGTGCGACTCCTTGAGGCCGGCGGCCGTGATGCGCACGAACCTGCCCTTGACCTTCAGGTCGGCGACCGTGCGCGCGCCGGTGTAGAACATCGACTGGCGCAGGCCCCCGAGC
>FSXL01000229.1_pt1 | contig 16004 bp, 13 predicted proteins | sample 1638241 | NCBI WGS metagenome assembly FSXL01 (sample SAMEA3914788, study PRJEB12502) | metagenome | biome: forest; material: soil | place: Canada | collected 2011-07-03 | depth 0.1 m | reverse complement strand
TCCTCTTCGCTCGGCGAGCGGGAGATGACCTCCCCATAGTCGAAGACGATCACGCGATCAAGGATGCTGAGCGGCACGCTTCCCAAACTATCGTGGGTGAATGGCAACGGATTACCTGGCGTGGACGGCGGATGACGGCGCCGCACTGATCGCGGTCCCCAAGGACGACGACGACAAGTACTCCCGCGGGGTGCTCGGTGTCATCACGGGGAGCACCCAGTATCCCGGCGCGGCCGTTCTGGGCGTCGAGTCTGCCCTTCGCACGGGTGTCGGGATGGTGCGGTATCTCGGTCCTGCGCGCCCGAGTGAACTGGCGCTCGCTCGCCGACCGGAGATCGTGACGACCGACGGCCGGGTGCAGGCGTGGCTGATCGGCTCGGGTATCGCCTCGTTCGAGGGCAGCGAGTCCGCCGATCGGATGGTGGAAGCGATCGCGCAGGACGTCCCGGTCGTGCTCGACGGAGGGGCCTTCGAGCTGTACTCGCGGGCGAAGGGGCCTGTCGTCATCACCCCGCACTTTCGCGAACTCGCCCGGGTCACCGGCGACGGCCTTGACACGATAGCGAAGGACCCGGCGGCGGCGGCGGCACGTGCGGCAGACAGTCTCGGCGTGACGGTGCTTCTTAAGGGTCACGTCACCTATGTCGCCGCCCCGGATGGCACTCGCATCAGCGCGACGGGTGCGCCGAGTTGGGTCGCCACGGCTGGCGCAGGTGACGCGCTCGGGGGAGTGCTCGGCGCTCTCGTGGCCACCCACGCCGACGAGGTGGCGCGGGACGCGTCCATGCTCGCGCGGCTGGCGGCCACGGCATCCGTTCTCCATGGCCTTGCCGCCGAGCGAGTCTCGAACGGCGGACCGCTTACGGTGCTCGATCTCGCGGAGGCGCTGTCCCCGACGGTCGCCGACCTGCTCAGGGCCCGGTTGCCCCGCCGCTGATTCTTCCTCACAGGAAACGATTCATCCCGCAGTTACGCTTGACCCATGACAGGGGCCTCGCGAAGCGACTCGCGATGGCGCTCCCTGGTGCGACAGATCGCCCGGAGTCGTACCGTTCTCTGGTCGGCGTTCGTCTTGACTCACCTCTGGCTCGGTGTCCTGAACTTCACCGATCCCGGTCTTCCGCTCGGCGACGTCGTCATCCAGTACCGCTACTGGGCCGAGCAGGCCGACTTCGCGAACTACTTCGTCGGCATCGACAAGGTGTGGGTGTACCCGATCGTCGCGCTCATTCCGATCATCATTTCGTCGGTCTTCGGCTTCGCGAACTATCAGGCGACGTGGCTCGGACTGGTCTTCTTGCTCGATCTGGGCGCGTTCGCGGCGATGGTCGGATGGCGTCGTCGCTGGGATGCCGCGCCGCTCCTCGGCTGGTGGTGGATCGCGTTCCTGTTCGTGCTCGGCCCGATCGCGCTCGGACGAATCGACTCCATCTCGGTTCCGATCGCGATCGTCGGTGTGCTGTTTCTTGCGTCGCGTCCCCGCACGACCGCCGTTCTGCTGACCATCGCGACCTGGATCAAGGTGTGGCCGGCGGCGCTCATCGCCGCCGTACTGATTTCGAGCAGGGCCCGTGTCAAGGTCTTCGTTTCGGTGATCCTGACGAGCGCGATCATCGTCGGCGTCGCCCTTGCCCTCGGCTCGGGTACGCGCGTTTTCAGCTTCGTCACCCAGCAGACCTCGAGGGGCCTTCAGGTGGAGTCCCCCGTCAGCTCGATCTGGATGTGGATGTCCTACGCCCACGTGCCGGGGGCCTTCCCCTACTACGACCAGGAGATCAACACCTTCGAGGTCACGGGACCCGGTTCGTCGATCGCTGCGGGCCTTCTCAACCCCCTGTTCGGCCTCGTCGTCATCGTGGTGGTCGTGCTCGGGATCGTTGCGATGCAGCGCGGTGCGCTCGCGGCCGAGTTGCTTGCGCCGCTGTCTCTCGCACTCGTGAGCGCGTTCATCGCCTTCAACAAGGTCGGTTCACCTCAGTACATGACCTGGCTTGCCGTTCCGATCATCCTCGGGATAGCCACGAGATCGATGGGGCACGGACGATCGTTCGCTGTGCCAGGATTCCTCGTGCCCCTCATCGCGGGTCTCACTCAGGTCTTCTACCCGGTGCTGTACGAGGATCTCCTTCGCCTGAACCTGTTCCTGCTCATCGACCTGACGGTGCGGAATATTTTGGTTCTCGCCGTGTTTGGTTGGTCAGTAGCAGTTGTGGTTCGACTCACCCGGCCGTTCGTTCCGCATGACGAACTATCCGAGACGGATGCCTGGCTACCGGCAGCATGGCCGTTTCAAATTCGTCCCTCTCACGACGCAGAGCCGGACGCCAGCACCACCGACGAGAAGGACCCCGCGACGACATGAGCTCGGCCGACAGCCTCGCAGACCTCCGCTCGTCGACCGCGGCGGACCCGACCCGGGGCAACGGCCTCAGTCCCGCTCGCGTTCGGATCGCCCTGGTGGCCCTTGCCCTCGGTGGGTTCGCGATCGGCTGCACCGAGTTCGTGGCCATGGGTCTGCTGCCGAACATTGCACACGAGCTGATTCCCACCGTCTATGCCGTGTCGCCGGCCCGGGCAAACGCGCAGGCCGGCATCCTGGTCTCGGCGTACGCCGCCGGGGTCGTGGTCGGAGCGCCGACCATTGCGGCGCTCGCCGCACGCTTCTCCCGCAAGTCGCTACTGCTGTGGTTGCTGGTGGCATTTACGGTCTTCACCGTCGCCTCGGCCGTGCTCCCGACCTTCGGACTCGTCGTCGCCGCGCGGTTCCTGGCCGGTCTGCCCCACGGCGCATACTTCGGGGTCGCTTCGCTGGTCGCCGCATCGCTCATGGGTCCGGGAAGCCGCGGTAAGGGCATCGCCTTCGTTCTCGGCGGCCTCACGATCGCGAATGTCGTCGGAGTGCCCGCCATCACGCTGCTCGGGCAGGCCGAGGGATGGCGCGTCGCCTATCTCGCGGTTGCCGCGATTTTTGCGCTCACCTTCGTCAGCGTTCTCGTCGTCGTCCCGTGGCAGGCGGGTGATCCCAACGCAACCCTGCGCCGTGAGTTGACGCTGTTCCGTCGCGGTCAAGTCTGGCTCGCGCTCGGTGTCGGGGCCGTCGGATTCGGCGGATTCTTCGCGGTCTACACGTTCGTCGCGCCCATCATCACGACGGTGTCACGGATGCCGCCGGGTTACGTCGCGCTTGCGCTGGTCGTCGCGGGCGCCGGTATGACCGCAGGGAATTTCACGGGTGGGCATCTGGCCGACGTTCGTCTCGTGCGCGGATACGTGATCTTCGTGTCGGTCCTGGTGGTTTCCCTGGTGGGCCTCGCGCTCACCGCGCAGTCCTTCGTCGGCGCGCTGGTGTTCCTATTCGGAGTCGGCGCTTCGGTCGGAGGCCTCTCGCCGATCCTTCAGACCCGGCTCATCAACGTCGCGGGGGATAGTCAGACTCTCGCGGCCGCCATCAACCACGCGTCGCTCAATATCGGCAACAGTGTGGGTGCCGCGCTCGGCGGTCTGGTCGTCGGTGCTGGACTCGGATACCTGTCCGTGACGGGTGTCGGTCTGGTGCTCGCGGCGATCGGCATCGTGATCGCCGTCATCAGCTTCACGACCGAACGCCGGACCCTACATCGGGCCGGGAGCTTCGGTCTGCAGCAGGATGCCGTCCTGAATCGCACGCTTTCGTAGCGCAACCTTCGTTCCGACATCGATACCCGCGACGCGGTACTTCTCGCGGATTCGCTTGAGATAGCTCTTCGCGGTCTCCTCCGAGATGCCGAGCTGGTAGGCGACGGCCTTGACCGGCTCGCCACCGCCGTAGAGAGCCATGACGCGACGCTCCTGCGCGCTGAGTTTCGGTGCGCCACCCACCTCACCGGAGTTGAGCGCGAGGTCGAGTTCGGCCGAGACGAACGACTCGCCGACGTACGCGGCACGAATCGCCTCGACGATCATGCTCGCGTCCTCACTCTTGACGAGGTATCCGAGCGCTCCCGCGGCGAGGGCTTCGCGGACGACATTGGGCTCGGAGTACGTGCTCATGAGCACCGTGCGAACGCCCGTCGTCTTCAGGGTCGAGATCTTCAGCGAGACGGGGATGTTGTCTTTGAGATCGAGGTCGAGCAGGACGACATCCACCGGGAACTCGGTGTGCGTCAGCAGTTCGGGCCACGAGGCGACGGCGGCGACCATGTCGATGTCCGGGGCGGCGTTGCGGATCCACTCGGTCAACGCGCCGAGCAGCATCCTGTGATCGTCGACGAGGGCGAGTCGAATTCGATATTCAGCGGAAGGCACCTGTGAACCTCATTTGTCTATTGGGTGAAACGTCGGCTGGCGTGGCAGCTCTGGCCGTGATGGCCATGCTTACTTGTCCGCCGGATTGTCGACTACGCACTCGATATCGAGGCGCAGGCTGGACTTCTCGGTGGAGTCACTGTAACGCCCGACTCGCGAAATGGCCGCCCAGATCGCCGGGTCGACACGATTGCGGGGCACATCGGTCGTCGTGATGACGACCGGAACGGTGATGCGGTTGTCGGGTGCGGTCTGTGCGGACGGGAGCACGGGACCCAGCGTGAGTTGAAGCGTGCGGCTCGCGCTCTGCTTCCTCGTGTCGCTCATCAACAGCCAGACCGCGGAGAGCAGACCGTCGCGTTGGCTCGAATCCAACAGGCCCGCCAGCGATCCTTTGTCGCTCAGGGTGACGGCCTTACCGAGCATCTCCGATTCCGAGACCGCGTGGTACAGCCAGGTCTCGCGTCGCCCCTCAATGAGGTGCAGCCGGAGCTCGGTTGCCAGGGATGCGGCGACGGATGCGGTCTTCGGGTCGAGCGGGAGCGCCGTGCGGCCGGTCGCCACCGATTCGAGCAGGTCCTCTGCGGCGAGGTCGAGTCGTGCCAGCTCCTCGGAGGCCAGCATGCCGACCGCGAATCGCGGCGCAGACACCGTGCTCTGCACGAGCACGCGATCCAGTTCCTGTTGCACCATCCTGCGGAAGCCACGAACCACGAACACGCCGAGAACCGTCGGCAGGACCGCGACGGCCAGGCTGTTGAGCTGTGTCGGTATGGTCGCGGCGGTCAGATGCGAGTCCATGACGATAGCGGCGACGAAGGCGATGCCCAGCACGCCCGCCGCCGCGAGGACCTCACGCCCTGCACGCACGGTGACGATGATCATGAGCCCGAAGCCGACGGACACGGATGCCGTGGCGTACGCGCCGACGTTGTGCAGCGGCCAGATGGCGACGAAGTCGAGGGTCACCGCCCCGGCCAGGGCGATCAGGTAGATGGCGAATAGCCAGTGCGGCAGCCTGTCGCCGAGAACCGACATGGTGGTGAGCGCCGTGGCGAAGGCGGCGAGGTAGAGGATCCAGGCCAGCGCGGCCGGCAGGGGATCGGGGTAGGCGGTCCAGTGCGTGACGAACACGCTGAGTCCGTAGAGCGCCTGAATGCCGCTCAGAACGCCTGCGCCGACGCCGAGATAGCTGGTTCCGAGGGTCGCGCCTCTGGCGCTCGCCTGCCGCAGGGCCTTGGCGATCCCGGGAGGGCCGCCCTTGCCTCGCCGGCCGAAGATGACGCCGAGCGTGTTTTCTTCCGGGCGCAGGAAACTGGTCATCGGGGAACCTCGAGAACGACGGTCGTGCCCGAACCCGGGCTCGAGAACAGGCGGGCGTTTCCGCCCACTTCGCGCAGCCTGCCGATGACCGACTCGCGGAAACCGAACTTGTCGTCGTCGATTCCGGCGAGGTCGAAGCCGACCCCGGAATCCGTCACCATGGCGCGCACGGTCGTTGCATCATCCGTGATGGTCACGTCTGCCCTGGTCACGCCGGAGTGCCTCCGGACGTTTTCGAGGCACTCGGCGAGCGAGAGCAGGAACGCATCGAGCACTTCGCTCGGCAGCAGCACCTGCCCGGCACCGTGCCAGCTGACCTCGAGGCCCATTCGACCGAAGCGCGATTTCACCGATGCGAGCGTCGTGCCCAGTGGCGTCTCTTCGACGGGCGTCAGGTTGTACGGGCCGGATGACTCGGGCGTTGGCGTCGCGCCCAACCGCAGCTGACGCAGGAGTCGCGCATCTTCGGATCCCTGTTGGCGCAGCGCTTCTGGAGCGACCCCGACACCGGAGTGGGCGAGCAGGGTGAGTGTCGCGAGAACCGTGTCGTGGAGCAGTCGCGCACCCTGGCGCCGCTGCGCTTCGGTCTCGGAGGCCTGGCGTTCCGCGCGGTGCGCCTTGCCGATGCTGTAGATGCGTCGCGCCGCGCGCGGGACGCTCGCGCTCAGCCAGTAGCCGAGGACAGCGGTGAGGACCCAGCCGAGAAGCACTGAGAGTGATGTCGGGGAGATCAGGCCCGGAGCGCGCACCGTGAGCTGCACAAGCGCGGTGCTGAGGATGCCGCCGGCCGCGAGAAGCAGGATCCGCGGACCGCTCGAGACCAGCACAAGCGCGAAGCAGGCGATGCCGGCCGAACCGAGCGGCACAACGGCATCGCCGAGGCTCGGTGAGGGGGCATCCGAAAACGGCAGTCGAAGCACGACGAGGGCGCCGAGGCCGGCGACGATCCCGATGGCCGCCCACAGCACGGGAAGGTTCCGAGCGACCATGATCTGAGCGAGCACCAGCACGACCAGGAGCGGCAACGCGACGAAGTAACTCGCCTGGTGCGTCACGCCGGGAAAACTGAGGCTGACGAGCGCGATGATGGTGCCGGCAAGCCCAAGGAAACGCGCGGTGCGCTGCAGAAGGCGATCCCGCTCCTTCGCAATGAGTTCCATATCGGGGAAATCGTCCCAGATTGCCACCACAAATGGGGGTGCCACACCGGTCGAGACCGGCACAATGTTCCCGATACGGTGGAATGGCAACACAGAGGGGTGCGCCGCAGCTATGCGCCGCCACATGCAGTACAGAACTGAATAACAGGTACCCAGACACGATACCTACATCCGCAAACCCAGCTGGGCGGGTCGCGGAACGGCGTTTCACCCGAAGAACGACGAATTGGCACGGCCGGTGAGCGCTGCACTACACGTCTCATCAACCGGTTCGTGCTTAACCGGGGGGTTAGCACGGGGCCGCTGCACCGAACAGCGGTCTCGGCTCCTGATTCGTGCGCATCCGTGGTCGCCCGGACGTGGCGCTATTCGGTCGTGAGCCAGCCCTCGCGAATGCCGTGACGACGCAGCAGGATGCGGGTGCCGATGTCGATCCCGACATCGCGGTACTTGCGGCGCGCGCGCTTGATGTAGGACTTCACCGTCTCTTCGGTTGTCTCCATCTCTTGCGCGACTTCGCGCACCGAGCGGCCGGTGGCGTAGAGGACGAGGGCCTTGTATTCCTGGCGACCGAGAGTCGGTTCCGGTCCGACGGTGTACTCGCCGACCGCCTCCGCGATCGGCGCCGAGAGGTGCTGGGTGCTGTCGGCGGCGGCTCTGATGGCGGTCAACAGTTCGGTCGCCGAATCCGTTTTCGGCACAAAACCCATGGCGCCCGCCCGCATCGCAGCGGTCACGGATGCCGCGTCCGCGTGCCGGCTGATGACGACCGCCGCCGTCCCGATCGTGCCGAGCGCGCGAAGCTTGGTTCCGACCGGGATGCCGTCCTCGAGATGCAGGTCGAGGACGACGACATCCACCGGGAAAGCGGGATTCGCGATGAGCCCGGCCCAGGTTGTCTCGGCGACCACGATCTCGATGCCGCCGGCCGGATCGTGCAGGCGAGCGGTGAGGCCGTCGAGGACCAGTCGGTGATCGTCGACGATGGCCACACGGATGGGTCGCCCCCGCGTCGCCTCCACGGCAGATGGCTCTCCATCCGGTGTGGTGCTCGACTGTGACGGTCCCATTGGTGCTCCTGTCTGCGACAGCATACCTAAAGTGACACAGACTCGTTTGTATACCCGAAAATGTTTCGTTTGTGGACGAACACGGACGCTCTGCCGAGGCTCAGGACTCCAGCAGCCGCCTGAGGTGCGCACCCACCGTGTCGTTCTCGATCAGGAACCCGTCGTGGCCGAACGGCGAGTCGATGACGGCCACGTCGCCGTCGTCGATGGTCGAGGCGAGCAGACTGGCGATCAGACGCTGGTGCTCCAGCGGGAACAGTCGATCTGAGTCGATGCCCAGCACGAGCGCCCGCGCGGTCACCCGGCCGAGCGCTGCCGCCACGCCGCCGCGACCCCGCCCGATGTCGTGCGAATTCATGGCGTTGACCAGCGTGATGTAGCTGTTCGCGTCGAATCGGCGAGTGAACTTGTTGCCGTGAAAGTCGAGGTAGCTCTCGACGGCGTACCGCCCGCCACCGCCGAGCGGCGAGATCCCGCTCTGCCAACTGCGCTGGAAACGATCATTCAGCTCGGTGGGGGAGCGATAGTTGAGCAGAGCCATCCTGCGGGCCAGCGCGAGTCCTCGGTACGGGCCCTCGCCGTCGGCCGCCTCGTAGTAGGCGCCGTCCGCGAAATTCGGATCGAGACGGATGGCGTCGATCTGTACCGAGTTCAAGGCGATCTGGTCGGCGTTGCTGGACTCCGGCGCCGCGAGAACACCGAATCGCTCGATCCGTTCCGGGAATCCGATCGCCCACTCCAGCGCCTGCATGCCACCCATCGACCCGCCGATGACCGCGGCCCAGACCGGAATGCCGATCGCGTCGGAGAATGCCACCTGCGCGGCGACCTGGTCGCGAATAGTCACGAACGGGAAGCGAGCCCCCCACTCGACGCCGTCCGGCGCGGCCGAAGCGGGACCCGTCGAGCCCTGGCATCCGCCGATCATGTTCGGGGCGACGACGAACCACTCGTCGGTGTCGATGCATTTCCCCGCCCCGACGATGTCTTCCCACCATCCGGCGGTCGGATGTCCGGCTCCCGCTTCACCGATGAGGTGGCTGTCGCCGGTCAACGCGTGCAGGATGAGAACGGCGTTGTCCTTCGCCGCATTCAGCGTTCCGAACGTCTCGTAGGCGATCCGGACGGCGGGCAGTTCGTCACCGCGCTCGAGCGACAAAGTTCCGATCGACACGAACTTGCGGTCGCCCGGGGCGTCGCCCTCGCGCCACGCACCGGTAGCCCGCGGCTTGCCGAGCAGCGCCCGCGCGTTCGCCTCCGTGATGAAGGCCGAGGGAACGGTGTCCTCGGGTGTCTGCCAGTCCATGTCAGTCTCAAGTATGGTCAAACGCCGGATTCGCCGCCGGACTGTTACGTGGGTCGTTGAGTCTTCCGGTCATCGAGTAGCGGGCCCGGGGAATCTTCCGGTCATCGAGTAGCGGGCCGCGGGCCCGCGTATCGAGATGCCCTACGAGTCCGTGGGCATCTCGATACGCGGCTGCGCCGCTACTCGATGAGCGGAGGCTGTCTCGATACGCGGCTGCGCCGCTACTCGATGAGCGGAGGCTGTCAGGCCTTCGCGGCCGTCGCACCCGCTGTGCGCGCCGCTGCGAGTCCGGCCTCGAGGTCCGCCTTCAGGTCCTCGACGTTTTCCAGACCCACCGAGAGACGCACGAGGCCCGGGGTCACACCGGTCGTGAGCTGCTGCTCCGGGGTGAGCTGGGAGTGCGTCGTCGACGCCGGGTGGATGATCAGGCTGCGAACATCACCGATGTTGGCGAGGTGGCTGAACAGCGAGACGTTCTCGACGAGCGCGCGACCGGCATCCACTCCTCCCTTGAGCTCGAACGAGACGACGGCGCCGACGCCCTTGGGCGAGTACTTGTTCGCCGCCGCGTACCACGGGCTCGAGGGAAGACCCGAGTAGTTGACCGAGGCGACATCCGGGTGGTTCTCGAGCCACTCGGCGATCTCCTGCGCGTTCTGGTTGTGGCGCTCGATACGCAGGCTGAGCGTCTCGATGCCTTGGATGAGCGCGAAGGCGCTGTCCGGGGACAGCGAAGCGCCGGTGTCGCGGAGCAGCTGAACGCGCGCCTTGATGACGTACGCGATGCCGTCGCCGAGCACGGTCGTGTAGCTCGCGCCGTGGTACGACGGGTCCGGCTCAGTGAGGCCAGGGAACTTGTCGACGTGCTTCGACCACGGGAACTTGCCGCCGTCGACGATGATGCCGGCGATGACGGTTCCGTGCCCGCCGAGGAACTTGGTAGCCGAGTGCACGACGATATCCGCGCCGAACTCGAACGGACGGATCAGGTACGGCGTCGCGATGGTGTTGTCGACGATGAGCGGCAGGTCGTTGTCGTGCGCGACCTTCGCGACCTTCTCGATGTCGAGGATGTTGATCTTCGGGTTACCGATGGTCTCCGCGAAGAACAGCTTGGTGTTGGGGCGAACCGCTGCCGCCCACTCGGCCTCGTCATCCTGGTCTTCGACGAAGGTGACCTCGATGCCGAGCTTCGCGAACGTGTACTTGAACAGGTTGTACGTGCCGCCGTAGATGGAGGACGACGAGACGATGTGGTCGCCCGATCCCGCGATGTTCAGTACTGCGTACGTGATGGCTGATGAGCCGGATGCGACGCTGAGTGCCGCGGTGCCACCCTCGAGCGCGGCGAGACGCTGCTCGACGACGTCGTTGGTCGGGTTCATGATGCGCGTGTAGATGTTGCCGAACTCGGCGAGCGCAAAGAGGTTCTTGGCGTGCTCGGTGCTGTTGAAGACGTATGAGGTGGTCTTGTAGATGGGCGTAGCGCGCGCGTTGGTCGTCGGGTCGGGCTGTGCCCCGGCGTGGATCTGCTTGGTTTCGAACTGCCAGTCGGCCATGTCGTTCTCCTGTTGTCTCGGTTCGGATGTTTTTGGCGTGAATTCCGTGATGGGCGAGCTTCCGCCCACTCGGTTCCCGAGCCTAGGCAGCCAGCCCGTGAGGACCAACAGGGTGGGGAAATACGGCGTAATGAAGTCGCTGTGAAAACGCCTTGACACGCAAAACTACTTCTGCGAGAGTAGTCGCGTGTCCAGTATCCGTCTCTACATCCTCGACGCACTGGTCGAGGAGGGGCCGATGCACGGTCACCAGCTTCGACTGCTCGCAGAGAAGGAACATGTGCAGGAATGGACCGACATCAGCGTCGGCGCCCTCTACGGCGCACTCAAGCGTCTCGCGGCCGACGGTCTTATCGAAGAGGTACGGGCCGAGCGCGAGGGAGCGTATCCCGAGCGCCAGGTCTACGCGATCACCGACGCTGGACGCACCTCACTCGGCGTCGAAAAGTTTAACGCGCTGCGCGAGATCGTCGTGCGGGCCGACCCCTTCGATCTGGCGTTGTCGCGCCTCGACAAGAACAGACTCGACGGCCTCGACGAGTTGCTGTCGGCACGTATCGCTCACCTGAAGGCGATGCTCGCCGAGGGCGAGGCCCACGTCAACTCCGTCGACCGCTATCTCTCGTTTACCGAAAAGATCGTCGTGCGGCACAAGATTGCCAGGATCAGGGCCGAGATCGAGTGGCACGAACAGCTCTACACACAACTTCCCAACATCATCGCCGACGAAACGGCGCGAAAGGAATCTCGATCATGACCAACACAGCAGCATCCGCTCAGAACTGGGGTTCGTCCGCGCCACCCGCGGTGTCCAAGCACGCCTGGCGAGCGCTCGTCGTGCTGCTCATCGGGATGTTCATGGCGTTGCTCGACACCACCATCGTCAACGTCGCCCTGCAGACCATTCGCGAAAACGTGAACGCGAACGGCCATGTCGCCAGCGAGGACGTGCTGTCCTGGATCATCTCGGGATACGCACTCGCCTACGGCCTGGCGCTCATTCCGGCGGGGCGGCTCGGTGATCGCTTCGGCCACAAATGGATCTTCTTCGCCGGTCTTGCCGTCTTCACGCTCGCCAGCCTGGCCTGCGGACTCTCGCAGAGCGACGGCCAACTCATCACATTCCGAGTGATTCAGGGTCTCGCGGGTGGAACATTCACTCCCGCCGTCGCGGCGTTCATCCAGATCCTGTTTCCCGGCCGAGTGCGTGGTCAGGCATTCGCCATCATGGGTGCGGTGATCGGTGTCTCGACAGCTCTTGGGCCGATCGTTGGCGGTCTCATCATCCAGGGCTTCGGGAACAAGGATGGCTGGCGCCTGGTGTTCGGCGTCAACATCCCCATCGGAATCATCGCGTTGATCCTCACGATCATTCTCGTGCCCGGTGCGAAGCGCACCGCCGAGATCGCACCGCAGGCCCCCGCCGCCGGCCAGCGGCTCGGCGTCGACTGGATCGGCCTGCTGCTGCTCGCCGGTGGTCTCGTGGCAATCCTCGTTCCCCTGATCGAGGGCCAGACGAAGGGATGGCCGCTCTGGACGTTCCTGACTCTCGCGGGCGGCATCGTGCTGATCGTGCTCTTCGCCCTGTACGAGATCTGGTACACGAGGCGAGGGCGTGGTCCGCTCGTCCCGCCCCACCTGTTCAGCCACCCGGCGTTCTCGGGTGGCACCATTCTGGCCCTGGTTTACTTTGCGGCCTTCACGAGCATCTTCTTTACGATTTCCCTGCTCTGGCAGGCGGGGCTCGGCCACACCGCGCTCGAGTCCGGCCTGGTGTCCGTGCCATTCGCGATCGGTTCGATTCTCGGATCGTCGCAGAGCAACCGCCTCGCCCAGCGTCTCGGCCGCACTGTCCTCATCATCGGCCTCGCCCTCGTCGCGTTGGCGCTGATCGCGGTGTGGATCATTCTGCTGAACGTGAAGGCCGCCGACATCACGAGTTGGGATCTCCTCGCGCCACTGTTCATCGGAGGCCTCGGTTCTGGACTTTTCATCGCTCCGAACGCACAGTTCATCGTCGCGACAGTCGACGCCTCCGAGGCGGGCGCCGCGAGCGGCGTCATCCAGACCATGCAGCGCGTGGGATCCGCGATCGGAATCGCGGTCATCGGAAGCGTGCTATTCGGGGTCGCCGACCTGAACGGCATCAAGGCCAAGACGACGAAACAGATCACTCCAGAGGTTGCTAAAAAAGTCGCCGCGTACATGAAGACCCAGCACTTCACGTCGGCCGGCGCCGCGCAGCAGGCGGCCAAGGCGGCGGCGTCGCGGTTCGGCAAGGAGCTCGGAGCGGTCGTCGGCAAGCACATTCTGGAGACCAACTTCATGAACGCTGCAGCGGCGGCGATCGGTGTGAGCGCTTTGCTCGCGATCATCGCCTTCGCCCTGGTCTTCGCGCTTCCGCGACGGCTCCAGCAGTGGAATGGCGCATCCGGGGGACATTAGTCGGGCCGGTACTCGGGCAGACTAGAAGCATGGCAGCAAGGCGAGTAGTAGTAACGGGAGCGAGTTCGGGAATCGGGGCGGCGACAGCGCGGCTGTTCCGGTCCCACGGCTGGGAAGTGGTCGCGGTAGCGCGGCGCGAGGACCGGCTCCGCGAGCTTGCAGAGGAGATCGGCGCGGATGTCTTCGTCGCGGACCTCACCCGCCAAGGCGATGTCGACGCTCTCGCCAAGTTCCTCGCGACATCCGGGACCATCCACGGACTCGTCAACAACGCCGGGGGAGCGTTCGGTCTCGATTCGGTCGAGAACAGCGACCCCGACGACTGGCAGCGGATGTTCGACATCAACGTCCTCGGCACAAAGCGAGTGATCTCGGCTCTCTTGCCGCTGCTGCGCAAGGGCGCGGCGGCGGAGGGCTCCGCCGATATCATGACGGTCACCTCGATCGCCGGGCATGTCGCGTACGAGGGCGGCTCCGGCTACAACGCGGCGAAGTTCGCCGAGCACGCGATGGTCGCCGTGCTGCGGCTCGAGCTCGCCGGCGAACCCATCAGGGTGCTCGAGATCGCCCCGGGGATGGTGAAGACGGAGGAGTTCTCCCTCACCCGGTTCGGCGGCGACCAGGCGCGAGCGGATGCCGTGTACGAGAACGTGCCCGAGCCACTCACCGCGGAGGACATCGCCGAATCGATCGTGCACACCATGGAGCTTCCCGGGCACATCAACCTCGACCTCATCACGATCAAGCCGGTGGCGCAGGCGGCGCCGCACAAGGTCATCCGCGGCATCCTCAAACCCAAGCTCTAGTTGTAGTTGTAGTTGTCCCTCGAGTTAGCTTGTCAGCCACCACAAAGTCGGTATTCGGGCTGACACGCCGTCGTAGGGGAGTACCCCGACCGGAGTGTCGCCGGGATTACCGACTTTGGGGTCGCTCAGGGTCTTGGAGGGTCTCCGCGTCAGCGAAGGCGAGCTTCGGTACGAGGAACAGCAGCAGAGCCGCGACCAGCGCGCCACCTCCGCAGATCGCGAACACCGTGAGGTAACCGCCGAGCGACGGAGTGCTGTGTCCGAGGAATTCGACGGCGCTCGAGGCGAGCACGATCGCAAAAGTGGAGGAGGCGAACGATCCACCGATCGTCTTCGTCGTGTTCGTGAGCGCTGTGGCGACGCCCGTCTGGCCTCGCGGCGCGGCGGCGGCAGCGGCAGACGGCAGCGCACCCACCAGCGCGCCCGAACCGAGTCCAGCGACGATCATGTTGATCAGTGTCTCGGTGAGCGTCGAGTGGAAGAGCTGGAAGTCCAGGTATCCGCCCGCGACGAAGAAGGTCGAGATGATCAGTGCGACGCGCGGACTCGTCCAGTTCGACAGGAACGGGAACAGCACGGCTCCGACGATGAGCGAGATCAGGTAGACGCCCACGACGATCGAGATTCCGGTCGCGTCGAGCCCGAGACCGGCTCCCGATTTCGGATTCGCCCCGGCGAAGGTCGCGAGCGGCGTCTGCGCTCCCAGCAGGCTGATGCCCACGAGTCCCGCGGTCACCTGCACCGGCCACATGTTGGGCTGACGGAAGACCCGGATGTCGATGGCCGGGTCCTTCTGTCGCAGCTCGAACCTGGTCCAGGGGATGAACACGAGCACACCGACCGCCATCATGACGTAGACCCACCAGGCCCCCGGCCCGGCGATTCGCAGGAAGGCGAGTCCTCCAGTGATCAGCAGCAGACCGATGGTCAGAATCACGAAACCGCGGCCGTCGAGGCTCCGACCGCCGAGCGGCTCGGATTCGGGAACCCCGAACAGGATCGCGAAGAAGACCAGCGTGACCGCGATCGCTGGGATCATGAGCGTGAGCGTCACGTTCCCGTTGAAGACGTCGATCAGGTTGCCACCGAGCAGGTCGCCCGCGATGGCGCCGGCCTCGAGCGCGACCACGAGGAATCCGGCGGCCCGCCGGGTCTGCGACGCGCTGCGACCCGTGCGCCGACCGCGGTCGAAGATGAGCGCGACCTCGAGCGGAAGCCACACCACGTAGAAGCCCTGCAGCGCGAAAGCGATGAGGTAGGTGGTGAAATCTCCGGAGAACGCGAGACCCCAGCTCGCGAGCGCCGTGAGAACCGTGGAGATGAGCAGGATGCGCTTATGCCCGTACATGTCGCCGAGCTTGGCGAGGAATGGCACGACGATCGCCGAGAGCAGTAGCTGCGCCGCCTCGAACCAGTTGTAGCTGGCCGTCTCGATGCCAAGGTGCCGGATGATGGTCGGGATCAGCGGGATGTAGAAACCCTGCAGGATTCCGCTCACGAATTCGAGCAGGAAGAGGAATCCGACGAGCGCAATGGTCACGCCGCCAACGCTGCTTGAGGGATTCGCAGACGTCGTCGTCTCGGGCTTTGGCGTGCTGGTCATGCTCGGATGCTAGTGCCTCGGGACTTGCGAATCGCGTAACTTCTATGGGGATGAGTCCTCAAGCCCTTTCCGAACTAGTCGACCCGGGCTGGGCGGCGGCGCTCGCTCCCGTCCAGGGCGAGGTCGCGCGCCTCGGCGACTTTTTGCGAGCCGAGACCGCGGCCGGTCGCGGGTACCTTCCGAGTGGAGCGAACGTGCTGCGCGCCTTCACCTACCCGCTCGCGGATGTCCGCGTTCTCATCGTCGGACAGGATCCGTATCCGACGCCCGGGCATCCGATCGGCCTCTCCTTCGCGGTCGATCCCGGAGTGCGGCCGGTGCCGCGCAGTCTTCAGAACATCTACAAGGAACTGCACGACGATCTCGGCCTTCCCGTCCCGAGCAATGGCGATCTCACTCCCTGGTCTAGGCACGGCGTCATGCTGCTGAACCGCGTGCTCACGGTGCG
>FSXL01000685.1_pt1 | contig 16132 bp, 10 predicted proteins | sample 1638241 | NCBI WGS metagenome assembly FSXL01 (sample SAMEA3914788, study PRJEB12502) | metagenome | biome: forest; material: soil | place: Canada | collected 2011-07-03 | depth 0.1 m | reverse complement strand
CGCTGCCGCCCGGGTTCAGCGTCCAGCCGAACGTCAAGGCCGTGCTTCTGGCGACCGTCCGCGGTGGTTCGGATGCCCCGAACTCGACCGATAACACCGTGACCGTCGACAACACCGTGTCGTCGATCGCCGCGAGCAACTCGGCCGTGACATCGCCCGTGACCGCGAACGCCGACGCGACCATCGCTCTTCGTCCGGTGCCGAGCGGACCCGGTGGCATCCCGATGATCAGCAAGGCCTGGAACACGAACCCGACGACCGGGCTCAAGACCGTCGACGCTCGCTCGGACGAGCAGCGCACGGCCGTCATCGACTGGGGCACCGGGTCGCAGCAGTTCCAGAGCGTTGTCATCACCGACAACGGCGGCGACCCGACCTTCTCCGACGTCGCGAACAGCGCCTTCGACGCGTTCAACCTGGTGAGCATCCCGGCGATCACGTCGACCATGGATCCGTATCTCACCTACGACAAGATCACGAGCGTGGAGATCTACGAGCCCGGCACGGGGTGGACGGAGGTCAGCAATGACCCGTGTGCCGACTCGGGCTGCGACGGCTCGTTCCCGGGTTACACGCTGACGGCGCCCGAGCAGGCGGCGGCGACCGGCGTACGGTTCACCTTCGTCGAGAGCCCGACCCGCCAGTTCCGGATCGGCACGAACCCGGATGCTCCCGCGGTGGGCTCAGGCGTGGCCGCGACCACGGACGAGGTCCGCGTCATCGACCTGGTCTTCCAGATCCGCGACACCCGCCGCTCGGACGGCAGCCCCGTTCTCGGAACCAGCTCGAGCACGATCTACAACACCGCCACGGCGGGGCTCGTCGCCAACACGGCCGAGATCGACGGCCTGGACGGTACGGGAACGGTCATCGCATCCGGTTCGGCGTCCGACGACATCTCGATTCTCGACCAGCCGGTGAATGTCACCGCGACCAAGACCTGGCTGGACGGCCCGCTCGGCGTGCCCCCGGACGGCACGCCGCAGTCTGCTTACCCGACCGCCTACCTGACGATCACGGCGACGAACGTGTCGGTGTCGGATGTCGACCAGCTGTCGGTCTCGGATCCCACCCAGGGAACGGACCCGTTCGCGGACGTCAACCTGACCAAGATCGACTCCATCACGGTCCCGACTGGCTCGAGCGCGGCGCAGGGAACGGTCACGCTCTCGCCGACATCCGAGTACACCTCGACCTACACGATCGCGCAGGCGCTCGCGCTGAGCGCCAGCCAGCTCGCCGACGTGACAGGAATCGCGGTCAGCTTCACCGGTCCGATCGCCTCGCAGGGGAGCACGACCGTGCAGGTGGACACGCAGCTGCGTCAGTCCGTTCGTGGCACCGGCGACCCCATCATCCCGAGTGGAGACACGTCGACCACGATCGACAACACGGCGACGGCGAGCATCACCGATCCCGAGGTCACCGTGCAGACCAGCGGCGCTACCGACGTCGTCTCGGACGACGCGAGCGCCTCGATGGATGTCGAGCAGTACAGCTACGGCGTCGATGCCACGAAGTCGATCACGGCGAACACCACGTCGTCCGACGTGGCCCCGGCGATCCAGTACGACGGAAGCTCGACGACGGCGACCGTGTCGCTGGGCGGCGAGCCGACAGGGAACGTCCCGACGACCAGGATGGTCATCGAAGACTCGAGCCCGACGTTCTGGAACGCCTACAACTTCAACGGTTTCTCGAGCCTCAGTTTCGCCACCCCGATCGACACCGTCGAGGTGGATGTGCTCGTCGGCGTCACCTACCAGGTCAGTGGGAACACCATCACGACCCTGTGCAACGGCAGCACCGACCTCACCGACTGCTGGTACGACGGCACCCCGAGCTCGAGCACCACGCTCGCCCTGCCCGCGGAGACACCGGCCGGGCCCCTGCCGGCCGGGACGACAACGGCTGACATCCGGGGCATCCGGTTCACGTTCACCAAGAGCGACTACTCGAACTGGGAACGCCCGCACAACCCAGAGCAGAACGTGGCGTTCACGGTGAGCCGACGCACGGACCTGGTCACGGGCGGCGCGGTCGAATCCGATCTCTGGACGAACAGCACTCCGGCTCCGGGCGAGACCCAGGTGGGCGTCTTCACCAACACGGCCGAAGTCACTGTCGCCTCCGCGAGCGGCCCGACCGACAGCGATCCGCTCTGGTCAGCGACCGCCGATGCGACGGCGCAGATCGAATACACCCACCTCCCCGCCGACGTCTCGATCGACAAGACGCCGACCGGCGACCTCCCGCTCGGCAGCGACATCGACTACAACATCGCGGTCACGAACACCGGAACGGGCATCGACAAGAACCTCACGGGCGTCGTCGTCACCGACGTCATCCCCGGTGACACCTCGGGGCCGTACCTGGTGTTCCCGAACGATCCGGACAGCGGGCAGCCAGAACCCGCGTCGGATGCCTTCAGCTACACGATGACGGATGGCGCGACGAGCGAGCCGGCGCCGACCGTGACCGCGACCGAGACACCCAACACCGACATCCACGGCGTGCAGACCGACACCCTCACATTCAGTCTGAGCGGGTCTCTTCCGCTCGGCTGGACCCTGGACATCCAGACCGTCCTCGACTTCCGAACGGGGCTCACCGCCGGCACGCCGGTCACCAACACGGCGACGGTCACCTCCGATCAGGCCTTCGACAACTGCGACTACTACACCAACGGGGTCGAGCAGACCCCCCAGCTGACGGATGTCACGTCGTGCACCTCGGCGACCACGACCACGCCGGAGCCCTCGGCGCCGCTGACCATCATCAAGGGCGTTCGGGGCGTCGGCGCCGGACCGCTCGACCCGACAACGGGGCTGCCGGAGATCGACCCGAGCACGGGTGAGGCCTACAACGACCTCGGCGTCATCAAGACGGCGACCAGCACGGTCGACTGCAGCACCACGAACCCCGCGCTCATGGTCGGCGGCAACGGTTTCTACACCTATCCCTGCGTGCCGATCACGCGACCCGGCGGAACGGAACAGTGGGCCAGCCAGTTCACCAACGGCGGAAACATCAGCCTCGGCGAGGTCGTCGCGATCGACACGCTCCCTGAGGTTGGTGACACCGGCGTCATCCTGGGGACCGCGCGCGACTCGAAGTGGAAGGCCGTCCTCACCAGCTACCCGCAGGTCGAGGGGCTTCCCGACGACAGCTCGTACGTCGTCGAGTACGAGACGAACCCGGCGCTCGCGACCAGCAACTGCAACGCGGCGGACATCCAGAACACCATGGGCATGACGCCGACCTCGACACCGCCCATGCTCTCGACCTACACCCACTGTCTCGGGACGAGCGAGACGGACGACATCCCGAACCGCGACTGGGTGACCCTGCCGTCCAACGCATCCGCGGCCCAGCTCGCCAGCGTCGTCGCGATGAAGTTCGTCATCACCATGGGCGACGGTTCAGACGACAGCGGCCTCGCCCCCGGCGGTGCGATCGACATCACCTACGACACCCAGACGGCCAACAGCATCGACCAGGCCGAGACCACGGCCAACCTCGGCAACGACTCGATCGCCTGGAACTCGATCGCGGGTGCCGCCATCGGAAACCTGAATCCGGCTGAGCTTCCGTACCCGTTCGTGTCCGAGCCGCGCAAGGCGGGCGTCGCTCTCGCGACGGGCGACATCAACCTGTCGAAGCTCGTCACCGGGCTCGGGAAGAGCTACGGACCGGCGACGTACAACTTCAACGTGTCGTGCCTGTCGAACGGCCAGGCCGTGCAGATCTTCGACAGCACGGGAGCACCACGCAACCCCTTCACGGTTACTCCCGGGTCGCCCCTGCTCGTCCAGGGCATCCCGCTGTACTCGCAGTGCACCGTGACGGAACCCACGAACTACGGCGAGACGACGGTGCCTGCACCGGTGACCGTCGAGGCGGAAGCCGCGGCGACGTCGGGGTCGGAGACCGTCGACAACCCGAACCCGCCATACGACCCAGACGATCGCCCCGCGATCCAGACGGCCTCACTCACCAACGAGTACGACGAGTCCGACTTCACCGTCACCAAGACCATCAACAACGGCGGCGCGCTGAACGCGAGCGGGAATCCGATCGTCTACAAGTCGCCGAGCTTCAGCGCGAGCTGCACCTTCAACAACGGGGTGACGACCGTCCCATCGCTTGCGACAACGACCTTCACGCTGGCGAGCGGCGGATCGAAGAACTTCACCGGCATCCCCGTCGGCTCGAACTGCAGTGTCACGGAGACCAACACCGAGGGCGCGGCGAGCACCTCGTATCAGGTGACCAGCAACGGAACGGCGGGTTCGTCGACGACCGGGACCGGATACACGTTCACCCTCGCGGCGAACACCGGCGGCCCGACTCCGACCACCACTGTCGCCTTCACCAACACCTACACTGTCGGCTCGCTCACCGTGACCAAGGCGCTCGCCGGCGATGCGACCTGGTACGCGGGGCGCAGTTTCCCGATGTCGCTGACCTGCACCGACTCTTATGCGACGAGCTCGACCGTCTACTCGACCACCTTCACGCTCAGCCAGGCGACGAGCTTGCAGTCGACCTTCGGCAACATTCCGACCGGGGCGAGCTGCGGGGTCACCGAGACCAACACCGAGAGCGCGACCACCACGGGATACTCCGCGGCGCACGTGACCATCGGCAACGGCACAACGGGCCAGCTCACCGTGACGAACACCTACAGCGACGCGTCCCTGACGGTGTCGAAGCTCATCGACTCGAGCGCGGTCGACCAGAACGACAACCCCGACCTCTCGACGGACACCTTCCCGATGTCGGTGACCTGCACGTTCCCGAATGCCGCGGGTGTGGCCACGCCAGTCTGGGGCAGCCCGTTCAGCGCAAGTCCGATGACCTTCGGTCTCACTCAGGGAACCGCGGAGACCATCACCGGGCTTCCCGCGAACGCGTCGTGCACGGTCACCGAGACCAACGCGGGTCAGGCGGACTCGAGCACCGTGACAGTCGGAAACGCGAGCGGCACGGCGGCGCCGGTCGCCGGGAGAACGGCCACCGTCGCGCTCACGAAGATCAGCACATCCGGTGCCAACACGGCGGTCGTGACCAACAACTACGGAGTGACGAGCTTCACCGTCACGAAGGAGCTCGCGGGCGGCGGTGCGGCCCAGTTCGCCCCCAAGGCCACGGGTTCGTACACCATGGATGTCGTCTGCACGACCGTGGGGATCACGGGTCACTCCTATGACGGAACGGTGTCACTGCCGACCCCCGGCGGAGCGTGGAGCAAGACCATCAGCGACCTGCCAGAGAACTCGACCTGCGCCGTGACCGAAGACAACTTCGCGTCGACCGGCGCCGACTCCCAGACCTTCGTCGATTCGGACGGCGGCACCAACGGAGTCGTCGAAGCCACGGCATCGAACCCCGGAACCGTGACGGTCGTGAACTGGTACCTCACGGGCGCCCTCTCCGTGACCAAGCAGGTCAACGAGCCCGCCGGCACCGACTACGGCGACTCGACCGGGCAGTTCCAGATCGCACTCGACTGCACTCGGGACATCGCCGGCTCGCCGGTGTCTGTCACCATCCCCGGCGGATCGACCCGCACCGTGTCCAAGGGTGACACCGTGGAATTCGACGATCTGCCGAGCGGCGCCGCATGCACCCTGCAGGAGACGAACTCCGGTGGGGCCACCTCGAGCGAGATCCTGGACAACTCGGGGTCGGGCGTCTCGGATGACGCGACGAATGCCTACACGTTGCCCATCATCACGGTGAATCCGACTGACTACACCGACGACCAGGCGCAGTCGGTCCCGTCGTACACGATCGTGAACAACTTCGACTCGACATCGCTCGTCATCGAGAAGAACGTGGACTCCGCCGCCGTCGACCAGAACGGCACGCCGATCGCCTACGGCCCGTTCCCGGTCTCTGTGACCTGTTCCTTCGAAGGCGTCGCGGCATACGCCACCGGATACTCGTCGGGGCATCCGATGCAGGAGGACATCGCGGCCGGCCAACCATGGACGCTCAGCAATCTCACGCCCGGCACCACGTGCGAGGTGAACGAGACCGATCAGGAGTCCGCCACCAGCACGGACATGTCCATCATCACGGGCGCCGACTCGTCCTCGCCGACGATCTACTCGGGCTCGAGCGACGTCTCCGGCATCCAGCTGGTGCAGTCGGACGGTAACGACGAGAACTTCGTCGACATCACGAACCACTACGACGCGGGCACCATCTCCCTCACGAAGCTCGTCACGGGTACGGGTGCGAGCGACTGGGGCGACGGACCCTTCACGATCAACCTCACCTGCGACCTGACCGACGGCACCCACACCGACGCGGTCGTCTGGGACCAGGATTACTCGATCTCGCGCGGCGACCCGGCGATCGTGATCCCGAATGTCGCGACCGGCGCAGACTGCACCGTGACCGAGACGAAGACCGGCGGGGCCAACTCGACGACGATCGCCCTCGACGGCAACGGTCCGACCGTGGGAAACACGGCCGACTTCACGAGCCCGACGAGCGGTGCCGGCACCTACGGCATCGTCGTGACGAACGAGTTCGACGAGGCGAGCGTCACGATCACCAAGATTCGCGACGGCGCCGGCGCGGCGGACTACGGCAGCGGGCCCTTCGAGGTCTCGCTGGCCTGCACGACCGTGATCGACGGCACCATCACGAACGTGACCATCCCGGGCGGCACAGACCGTTCGCTCGACAGCGGCGACTCGTATGAGGCCACGTACAACGGACTGCCTTCCGGTGCCGACTGTGTCGGTACCGAGACCCAGACCGGCGGAGCGAACTCGACCACCGTGTCCGTGGACTCCGGAACGCCCACCGATGGCATCACCGCCGACTTCACCACGGATGCGAGCACCCCGACGACTCTCGCGATCGACAACGAGTTCGACACGGGGTCCATCTCGGTGACCAAGTCGATCCTGGGCGACGGCAGCCTGCTCTACGGCCAGGGCCCGTTCGAGACGACCATCGCCTGCACCTACTCGGTCGACGGCACCACCGTGCCCGTCGACTATCCGGATGGCGCGACCCGCGAGCTGACCAGCGGCAACGGATACCAGGCCGAATACGACGACCTGCCCGCCGGCTCCAGCTGTGACGTCACCGAGTCGAAGACGGGCGGCGCGACCTCTCACGAGTTCACGACGACATCGACCGGGGTCGCCGTCGCGGCCGGAGCGACGACGCCCGTGGATCTCAGCAACGAGTTCGACGTCGGCTACGTCAAGGTCGACAACCTGGTCACCGGCAACGACGCGAAGCCGCACCTCGGCCAGACCTACGACGTGGTCCTGACCTGCACTCAGGACGTGGACGGTGTCACGACCCCGATCACGATCCCGGATGGCGCCACCCGCGGCATCTGGCACAAGACCACCATCGAGTACGACGACCTGCCCATCGGCGCGGACTGCTCACTCGTCGAGAGTGTGACCAACCAGGCGCAGGTCGTGACGGTCATGTGGCATGGCATGCCGGTTCCGCTGAATTCGGTTGTCGTCGGTGACCCTGGTTTCACCATCCACGTGGTCAACGTCTACAACATCGCGCTCGGGTACACGGGCGTCGACATCAGCCTCCAGCTGGTCCTCGGCCTGCTCGCGCTGATCATCGGACTCATCTCGGTTCTGATTCCGTACTTCCGGAAGAAGCGGCGGGAACAGGCCGGCGAGGTCTAGTACTCGCCGGAGTACCGTTCGCCCACCGGGATCTCGACACTCGTCGTGTTTCCCGGCTGGGCGAGCGGACAGGCCCAGTCCGGGTCGTACGCGCACGACGGGTTGTAGGCGAAGTTGAAGTCGAGCACCAGCGAGTCCGGCGCCCGTCCGAAGCCGAGGTCCGCGCCCTTTATCGTGTCGAGCAGGTAGCGGCCGCCGCCGTAGGTGCCACCCTTCTTGCCGTGGAGGGCATCCTTCACGGGCAGGAAGATGCCGCCACCGTATGAGGTGAGCCTCCAGACAGCCAGATCGCCGACCCCGGGCACATCGACCGTGCCCAGGTGCACGAATGGCACGATTCCGTCGGTTCCGGTCTCGACATCAAGGTGCCGACCGTCGCCCGGCGTGATCTCGACCTCGAAACGCCAGACGGGGTCATACGGGCTCACCGGCAGGCCGCTGAAGCCCATCCTGTCTTCTGGCAGCAGCGGGGTGGCCGGATGCGTCGCGAACAGCTCATCGCGAGTGCGCCGCCACAGGTCGTGTGCCGCCGGAACATCGGACGCCTCGCGAACCCGCGCGTAGAGGGCAAAGACTCGGCGGCGCCAGTCCGCCACCTCGAGCGCGATCATGTTCCCACCCTAGGTGCCGACGGTCTGACCCGTCGGGAATTCGAGTTCACGGCGTAGCGTTGATCCCACTGTGCCAACCGATGGCGGCACACAACTGTTGGAGGACAACATGAAGGCAGTAATCGACGGAACCGTGATCGCTGAGGCCCCGAAAGAGGACCTCATCTCCATCGAGGGCAACTGGTATTTCCCGCCGTCGAGCGTCAAGGACGGCTTCCTGACCGAGAGCCCGACCCCGTACACCTGCCCGTGGAAGGGCGAGTGCCAGTACTTCTCGGTCAAGGACGGCGACACCGTGCTCCAGGATCGTGCCTGGAGCTACCCCACCCCGTATCCGACCGGAATCGAGCGCGTCGGCAAGGACTTCTCCAACTACGTCGCGTTCTGGAAAGAAGTTCAGGTCACCGAGTAGTTCGCCCGGTCGTCGAGTAGCGCGCCGCAGGCTCGCGAATCGAGACGCTGCGAGTATTCCGTGGGCATCTCGATACGCCGCTGCGCGGCTACTCGATGGTCGGAGTCTCACCAACTCCCGGTCATCGAGTAGGCGGCGGAGCCGCCGTATCGAGATGCCCGCGAGTCTTACGTCCGGTCATCGAGTAGGCGGCGGAGCCGCCGTATCGAGACGCCCGACGGAGTTGCTCCGCTCCCGGTACGCCCGCACCTTTGCGCGATTCCCGCAGCGCTGCATCGAGCACCAGCGGCGGGCTCCCGCGCGAGAGTCGTCAAAGAAAACCAGTTGACAGTCCTCGGCCGCACAGCGTCGGACGCGCTCGCGTTGATCCTCGCCGAAGATGCGGACCGCTTCGCGCGCGATGGTCGAGAGAGCCTGGCCCGCGCGGATGCCCGATCGGCCCGCCTGTCTGGTCGATCCGGCGAGCACCGGCGGGATATCCGGCGTCGCGGCGTACAGGTTGAGTACGTCGATGTGATCCGACTCTGCAGGACGTTGGTCCGCCACCGCCACGGCGATCCCGCGAATTGCGGAGCGGAGCGCCTCGACGTCGACAAGCTCCCGCTCACCCACACCGCCGTCGAGCGCGGGAAACCGTGTCGACAGCCACTCCGTCGGCGCGAGGTCGGCGACGAAGCTGTCGTAGTCGGTGTCGAACATGCTCGTGTAGACGAAGTCCATGGCGCTCGCCCCGGCGTCGAACCACCATCGGCGCCCGTCCGATGAGTTGATCCACTGCCCCTGCGTCACGTAACCATGTTATTTGGTTACGGCTGGCTCCCCCACGATTCGCCGCTGCCAGTCGATGGCGAATCGCGGATCGAACCGTCGTGAGCATCGGCCACAGGCCAGGATGCGCGTCGGCCGCTTGTAGCGGTAGTGCACGTGTCCGGCCGGGCAGGTGCCGATCCACGGCGCGAATTCGTCCGCGATCGCCCCGTCGTGCGTGCGCTTGCCGACATAGCCGAGTCCGCGTGCGATCGATCGCCAACGGGGTCCGTGTCCGACTCGTGGCCCGGCCAGCGCGTGCGCGACCTCGTGCAGCAACACCTGATGGATCTCGTCGTCCTCATAACGACCCGCGAGGTACCTCGAGACCGTGATGCGGTGTTTGTCGAAATTGCAGAGGCCCGCGCGGGTCTTCGCGTTGTCGAAACCGAACGTCCACACGGTCTGATCAAGGTGCAGTGCGAGGAGAGCTTCCGCCCACCGTCGCACCCTATCCAGTTCCGCCACACAACGAATGTAAGCCGACTCGACGGCTTTGCGCTGACAGCGGCGCTAGTCGGGGGAAATCCACACGGGGACGGTCGCGGTGAAGGACGAGTCGGTGCTGGTTACTGCAGCTCACGCGGCGGCCGCACCTGAAAAATGCTGCGCGTCGGCGGGGGCGACGGGGTCGCCGTGGCATCCGTGGTAATCGGTGCGCCGGCGATCCAGTCGCGCAACTCCCGACCCGAGACGACCTTCGACGGATGCGGGCCGCCCGCGAGCAGGCGCGGCATCCACTCGAGCGGCAGCTGCCCCGGCGACCCGATCATCACGACGTTTCCGTATCGGCGACCCTTGAGCACCTGCGTCTCGGCGAGGACCGCGACATCGTGGACGGCACCGAGCAGGGTCGCCGCCTGAGAACGCGCGAATCGCAAGCCCGGTCCATCCGCGATATTCACGGCGATGACGCCGTCGGGTTTCAGCAGTTGGACGGCGCGAGAGTAGAACTCGAGGCTCGTGACGTGTGCCGGGGTCCGGGCGCCACTGAAAATGTCGACGACCACGAGGTCGGTCGCCCCGAAGAGACCCAAGGGCAGCCGTTCAAGCACGGCGCGCGCATCGCCGTAACGGACGCGGATCGATGCCCCCTTCGGCAGCGGGACCTCCGAGCGGACCAAGTCGACCAGCTCCCGCTCGAGCTCGATCACCTGCTGGCGTGATCCCGGTCGCGTCGCGTACACGTAGCGCGGCAGCGTCAACGCGCCCGCACCGAGATGCACGGCCGTGATCGGCTCGCCGGGCATACCCAGCTGATCGATGACGTGGCCGATGCGCTGCACGTACTCGAAGAACAGCTGGGTGTTGTCGTTCGTGCTCACGTGCGACTGGGGTGTGCCGTCGACCACGAGCATGACGCCGCCGGTGACCCACCGATCCGGTTCGAGAACCGCCAGGTAACCACTGGATTTCAGGACGACGTGCGGATAGGCCACCCCTCGATCATCCTCCACCCACGGGTCTCCACCCGAACATCCACCCGGCGGTGGGCGTGAAATCGGGTGCGCCGCGAGAGGCTAGACGCGTCCAATAGAAAAGGAATGAAAAAAGTGACTGTGCAAGACCTCCTCTACGGCATTCTCGGCCTTGCCGTGCTCGGCTGGGTCATCTACCGCCAGCTGACCTGGCAGCGCGCGACGCCGGCCCGCATGTGGCGGATGCCCATCATCCTTGGCATCATCGGCGTCTTCGAGCTGTCCCAGGTGCCGGGCGCCAAGGCGGTGACCGGAACCGATCTCGCGATTCTCGGCGGCGAGGTCGCGCTTGCGCTGGGGATCGGCGCGGCCATGGGTGCGATGGCGAAGTTCCGCACCCGCCCCGAGCGCGAGAGCGACGTCGCATCCGGACGCCCCTCCGGCGAAACGGCAGCCTGGGATCCCACCCGCACGGTCGTCGAGTCGCGGACCGGCGGATGGGGCGCGGCGCTCTGGATCGTCATGATCGCCGTGCGCATCGGCATCGAGTTCGGCGCCCGGTCGATCGACAACTCCGCCCTCATCGCCTCGACCGGCGTCATCCTGCTCGTGATCGCCGCCAACCGGATCGCACGGGTGTTCGTGATGGTCTATCGCATGGATCGCATGCACCTCGTCGCGGCGTAATCGCACACAATTAAGGAATGACCCAGCTCGCGGTTGTCGTCAGGCGAGGCCTTGTCCAACAGGGCCTCAGCCTGGTCGGTATCGCGCTCATCAGCTGGGCGATCATTTCGCAGGCCGCTAGTGGCGAGCTGTCCCCGTGGCTCATGGCGGGGACGCTCGTCTCGTGCGCTTCCTGGTTGGCTCTGGTTCTTCTTCGCCCGAGGAACGCGGCCGTCACGCTCACGCTCCTGGTCGTCATGCTCGGGTTCTCCGGTATCGCCGCATCCGCGACCAGTGGCGCCTCCCTGGTCGTCGCCGCAGTTGCGGTGCTCTGGCTCACCCGCGACCTTCGACGTCCGGTGTGGTGGGGCGCCGGTCTCGGGGTCGTCACCGCGCTCGTCGTCCTCGCCAGCGGACTGATCGTGCCCATCGCCCCGCTCGGGATGCTGAGCATGGAGGCGGGCGTCGTCCTCGGGTTCTTCGTCGGTGAGAGTCGACGGCAGACGCTCGTTGCGGCGGTCCGCTCGCGCGAACTCATCGAGGAACAGGCGCGGGCGGATGTGCTCGTCGCACGCCAGCAGCTCGCACACGACATCCACGACGTGCTCGCGCACAGCCTCGGAGGGCTCGTGATCCAGCTGGACGCCGTCGACGCGCTGCTCGACGCGGGGGAGATCGAAGCCGCGGCGGCGAAGGCCCGCGAGGCGCGGCTCCTCGCGAAGGACGGCATGACCGAGGCGCGTCGCGCGGTCGCCGCCTTGAGCACGGATGAGACGGCGCTCCCCGACCGTGTTCCGGGCGCCGCGATTGTCGCCGATGTTTCCGCGCTGGTCACCGCGCACCGCGCACTCGGCGGCAGCGCCCGCCTCGTCGAGAAGGGAAACCGAATGGACGTGAGCGGTCGACTGGCCATCGCCGTCAGGAGACTCGTGCAGGAGGGCCTCACCAACGCGCGCAAGCACGCGGCGGGGGAGCCCGTCACCGTGTCGATGACCTGGCAGCCGACCGGGCTGAGCGTGCGCATCGAGAACCCGCTCGGCGCATCCGCACACGTGGAGGGTGGCGGACACGGCCTCGTGGGGATGCGGGACAGGTTTGCCGCGCTGCCCGGCGGAGCCGTGACGTCCGGCGTCGATGGCGGCCGGTTCGTGGTCACCGCGAAGGCGGCGACGGCATGAGCGACCGCATCCGGGTCATCGTCGTCGACGACCAGGCGATCGTGCGCGAGGGGCTGGTGACAGTCCTGTCGCTCCTGCCCGACATCGAGGTTCTCGGAGAAGCCGCCAATGGTCAGGCGGGCGCCGAACTGGTCGACGCGCTCGCACCGGACGTCGTCCTGATGGATCTGCGGATGCCCGTGCTCGGCGGCCTCGACGCCACCAGGCGAATCACGGCGGCGCACCCGGGGGTGGGGGTTCTCATCCTGACCACGTTCTCGGATGAGGCATCCGTTGTCGAGGTGCTGCGCGCCGGCGCCAAGGGATTCCTCACCAAGGACGCGGACCGGGCAGAGGTCGCCGCGGCGGTGCGGGCGGTCGCGCAGGGACACACCACGCTGGGTGGCGACTTGGGAGCGCAGCTCGTCGCAGCTGCGGTTCCGTCGGTGAGCGCGGATCTCGCGGATCGCTTCGGGTTGACGCCGCGCGAGGACGAGGTGCTCGCTCTCATCGCGCAGGGCCTAAGTAATACGGAGATCGCCGGAAAGCTGTTCGTGAGTGTCACGACGGTCAAGACGCACATCAACGCCATCTTCGCGAAACTCGGCGTGCGCGACCGGGCCCAGGCGATGGCGCTGGTGCATTCGGCCTGACGGGGTGCTCGTAGCGCGGGATCCGACAAACTTCGTGGCCGTCTCGATACGCGTGCCTGCGGCGCGCTGCTCGACGACCAGAAGAACGGCAGGGCTCGTACGCTGAGGGGATGGCCTCACGTGAACACCTCGCCCGCGCACTCTGGACGCTCTTCGAACCCGTCCACGCCGTCACCTACTTCTCTCCGCAGGCCCGCGACGCGCTCGCGGCCATCGGCCTGTCCCGGTACTGGGACGGCTACTTCGCGGGACGTTCGGCGCCAGTCGGCGCCCTGGCCGGCCCACCGGTTATCGCGATGTTCAGCGGTTTTGCCCCGTTCCTCGTCAACCGTGCCCTCCCGTCGGTCTGGGAGCACGTGACTCCGGAGCAGGTGACGGAGGCCCGATACGTCGGAGCCGAAGCAACCCTGCGCGCCCTCGTCCCGGACGAGCAGTTGGTCGCTGCGGCTGCGGAGGCGCTCACTCCTCTTGTCGGGGACCTCGACACCATCGGTCGGCCACTGTCGGCCGGCTACGCCGCTCTTCCGCTCCAGGATGACCCGTACCGCAGGCTGTGGCAGGTCGCCGGGACGCTTCGCGAGAATCGCGGTGATGGCCACGTGATCGCGCTGGCGAGCCTCGGCATCGGCGGAATCACGACGCTGGTCATGCGTGCCGGCGTCGACCTCGATCGGGACGGGGTCCGCAAGGCGCGTGGGTGGACCGAGGAGGAGTGGGATGCCGAGGCATCCCGCCTCATCGACCGCGGCTGGCTCGACTCCGACCGAAGGATCACGGCATCCGGGGCCACCCTGCTCGAGCGGGCGGAGCAGCTCACCAACACGCTCGCGCTCGGGCCGATCGCGGCACTGACCGACGACGAGGTGCGCACCGTCGCCGTTGCGCTCCATCCCATTGCAAGCGCCGTCTCGGCACTGTTTCCTCGGCCCAATCCGATCGGGATGCCGCTCTCATGGGATCCCGAGGCCGATCCGGACGCCGAGGCGATCGCAGGGAGTCCCGTCGGGTAGGGGTAGTTCCGTGGGATGGTGTGATCGTCTGAGGCGGCGAAGACCTCTCGCGCTGTGCGTTAGCGAGGAGATTTCTGCGACACGCCGCCACCCGACCGGACTAACGCGGCGCGTCGGTAATTTCTCCTCGCTACGGCACAGCACAGCACAGCACGGCGCTGGCAAGCCGCGCCACATCCGCCGCGGCGGTCAGTTGCCGATCGTGGTCGTGAACGCGACCCCGTTCCAGCTCCACTGGTCCCTTCCGTCGCTGAGCGTCAGACCATCCGTCCCGAACTCGCTGGGCGTCGCGCAGTTGGAACCCGCGTCCAGCCGCGACGTGGCATCCGTGCCGGTGAACAGGAGGCAGATGTCCTCGGACGTGCGCCCGGTCCAGAGGGTGAGACCGTCTCCGGTCGTCAGGATGCGGTGAATCGACTTCGGTTCGATGTCGAGCGTGGTCGTGAAGCTCGGGAGCGGGAAGACGTCGGCGGCGGTCTGTTTGGAGCGCAGTTCGGCGAGTGCCGAACTGGCGCTCGCGAATTGCGGGCCGATGGGCGTGAAGCCGAAGTCCGTCACCACACCCGTGCTCGGGTTCGGCTCTGGCGATGCGGCAACGCTGCCCGCGTGGGCGAACAGGACGCCGACGCCGACACCCACCGCGAGACCGGCGAGGACGAGGAGGGGAACAAGCGATCGTCTGCGACGAGTCGCGGTCGGGGTCGCGGCGCCCGACACCGCCGCGAGTTCGTCGTCGTGGGGATCTGAGGTCTCGTCCTTGGCTTGCTCCGGCTCGGGCGGCACGGTCGAGACCAGGGCAGCCGCAGCTGCCGCCGCGGCGGCAGCGACCTCATCCTGGGCCACCAGCTCGCGCAGCGCTTCGTCCGCAGCTTCGGCATCCGCGCTCGTCTCCGGCCGCGCGAAGGCGATGCGTTCCAATTCGCGGCGTTCGGATGTCTCGTCGGCCGGCGCCTCGTCGTCGTGATCGGGCATCTCACCACGGTACGTCCGGGGCGTGAACACCGCCCAAACTTCGCGAGATCCCGCGGATTTCAGCGGGAAAATGGCCCGAATCGGTCGCTTATAGCCCAATTTCGGAAATCGGTCAAGGAATATGTTGCAATTGTGGACAGTTTCGTCCTATAGTTGTTCTTTGCGCTCCCAGATAATTCCTGTCGTCATATTGCGGACGACGAGGTGTGCGCCCCGAGTATAGCGGCGGGGTAATTCTCCTCATCTGGTGGGTCGTCTGCTCATCCCATCGGCACTCTCACCGACAGTTATGGCCATGAAGGCCTACGGAGGTAATTTCCTTGGCTGCTGCGAAAAACGCAACCACCAACAAGTCCCCCAAGAACGGCCGCGCAGCTTCGCGGCTCTCGTTCGCGAAAATCACCGACACACTCACCGTTCCCGATCTGCTCGCGCTGCAGACCGAGAGCTTTGACTGGCTCGTCGGAAACGACATCTGGAAGCGGCGGGTCGAGGAGGGTGTTGCCGCAGGGCGCACCGACCTTCCCTCGCAGAGCGGCCTCGATGAGATCTTCGAGGAGATCTCTCCCATCGAGGACCTCGGCGAGACCATGCAGCTCTCCTTCACGGGTCCTGAGCTCGAAGAGCCCAAGTACACGATCGACGAGTGCAAGGAGCGCGGCAAGACCTTCGCCGCTCCCCTCTATGTGAACGCCGAGTTCATGAACCACCTCACGGGTGAGATCAAGACCCAGACGGTGT
>FSXL01000334.1_pt1 | contig 16181 bp, 16 predicted proteins | sample 1638241 | NCBI WGS metagenome assembly FSXL01 (sample SAMEA3914788, study PRJEB12502) | metagenome | biome: forest; material: soil | place: Canada | collected 2011-07-03 | depth 0.1 m | reverse complement strand
GAGGAATACGGGCGGCGGCCTGTACATCGCCGAGTCCCTGCTCGTGCTCCAGCGCGCGATCGCGGCGGGCCATCGTCCGAGGTCGGTTCTCGCGCTCGGCTCCTCCGTCGACGACGCCGTCGACGCAACGCGCGACTTCGACATCCCGATCTTCTCCGGCCCGCCCGAACTGATCGAGGAACTCACCGGATACCTGCTCCACCGCGGACTCATCGCTGCAATGCACCGTCCGGAGCTTCCCGAACCCGCGGAGCTGCTGCGGGATGCCCGCCGCGTCGTAATCCTGGAGAACGTCGTCGACCCGACCAATGTCGGTGCGATCTTCCGCTCCGTTGCCGCGATCGGCGCCGACGCCGTGCTGGTCACTCCGCAGTGCTCCGATCCCTACTACCGTCGGGCGATCAGGGTCAGCATGGGCACCGTTCTGCAGGTCCCGTGGACCCGAGTGGGCGACTGGTCGTCGACCAAAGCGCTGCTCACGGCATCCGGATTCCGGGTCGCGGCGCTCGCGCTCGCCGAGGACGCCGTGAGCCTCAAGGAGTTCGCGGCATCCGCTCCCGAACGCGTCGCCCTGGTGCTCGGCACCGAGGGTGACGGCCTGACGGCGGATGCGCTTGCCGCGGCGGACACCATCGTCACGATCCCGATGGCACACGGCATCGACAGCCTGAACGTCGCGGCAACCGCCGCCGTCGCGATGTACGCGCTGGTCTGACGTCGTCGCTAACCAGTGCCCGCGGAGGATTCCGCGCCGGCGGCGGACGATGGTCCCGCCTTCGATGAAGAGCCGGATGACCCGGATGCGCCAGACGATCCGGAAGCGCGGGAAGCCCCAGTAGAGCCGGACGACCCGCCGTGGCCGCTCGGGCCGGGTGTCGCGAGGTATCCGCGGCGCGCCGCGAACCCGGACGCGATGGCGAGTCCGGCGATCGAGATGAGCGCACCGAGGATGAGTGCGGCCGGCTCGCCGGGGGAGAGCAGGTGATTCTGCTGCCCGATCGCCGCGGCCGCCACGGGGACCCCGAGTTGCGCGGCCGACATGACGCCGAGGGACACCGGTTCGCGAAACAGCCTTCCCACGAGGTGCGCGATGATCGCGCCGACACCCAGCGCGACGCCGAGGAGGATGTACTGGGGACTGCTGACGACCGTCCGCAGCGACAGTGACGCGCCGAGCCAGACGAAGAACAGCGGTCCGAGGAATCCGTCGTTCAGCGCGAACAGCTGCTTCGCCAGCCGACGCGGCTCGCCCACCGCGGCCAGCGCCAGGCCGCAGGCGAATCCGGCAAGCATGATTGACACGTGGGTCGTCACGGCGATGGCCGCCAGCCCGAAGAGCACGATCAGGCTGATCCGAAGCTCGAGCGCGAAGTGGCGGCGCTCGCTGAATTTGTGGAATCGCTTCAGCTGGCCCCGGCGCTCGAGCGCGCGAAGAGCGAAATAGAAGACGACCGCGCATGCGGCGATGATCACCGCCCCGATCGCGGCCGGAGCGGCGTTGGCCGGATCGATGACGAGGGGCAGTGCGACGATGCAGGCGGTGTCGGCGATGGCGACCTGGGCGAGCATGAGCAGCACCTTCTGGCCGCCGAGTCCGAGTCCGTCGACCGTCGGAAGCACGAGAGCCGCGGATGATGAGGCCATCAGAACCGCGAAGATCGCCGCGTGTCCGGTGTGGAAGATGGCCGCGACGGCGACTCCGAGCACGGCCGCGGCTGCGCCGATCGCGAGCACTCGGAGGAGCGCGGTGAGCAGTACGGGACGAAGCCGCGAGTCGCGAAGCGGCACATTGCTTCCTGCGACGAACATCGTCAAACCGAAGCCCAGGTCGGCGAGAAACGTGAACGTGGGATCAGATGCCTGCACCAGACCGAAGCCGGAGCTACCGATGACGATTCCCGCGATCAGCTCGCCGATCATGACCGGGATGCGCCACCGTTTCGGCAACGCGAGCAGCGGTCCGAGGAGCGCGACGGCTGCGATCAAGACAAGGGCCGAGAACGACACGTCTCAGCCGAGGTCGGCGATGCGGCAGGGGATGTCGGTGTTCTCGTCCACGTAGTAGCTCGCGCACACCCGGTGGTACCCGTCCGCGATTTGCAGCGGGATCGCGGAGGCGAACTGGCCGCGCAGCAACAGGATCGGCGACAGCGGCTGACCGTGCTTGACCTTGTCGAGGTCCTCGGCGACGTGCGCGTCGTTCTCGGGCAGGAGTCCCAGTTGGGCCGCACGCAGGATGTCTTTCGCCTTCTGCGTGACGATGGGTGCCGTCTCGAGGGCGGCGAGAACCGAGGTGACGGCATCCGCTTTCAGCAGCAGTGAGAGGTAGGACCCGGCAGCCGGATAGTCGTGCTGATCAGGATCGTTTTTCCACGTGACTTCGGCCATCCCCGCGTTCCTTCCCGTCGTGTCGGCCAAGCTTAACCCGCGTCTGACTCGAGTCGTACCCCGAGCACTCGGGCGACCGCTCGCCGCATTCGATCCGCCGCGAGGGACGGGTCGGAATCCCGCGCCTCCTGGAAGGTGTGCTGCAGCGCGGCCGTGATGGCACCGACGAACGCGCCCACCAGCGCGGTCGCCTCGAGCGAATCGAGCTGGGGGAATGCCGCGCAGAGCTCGCGAGCTATCAAACTGGATGCCTCCTGCTGCAACTGGGTGGCGCGGGCACGCACGGCGGGCACGGTTTCAGCGAGCCGCAGCCGCAGCCCCGCGGTGCCGCTGAACATCTCGTCGCTCTCGCTGCCGACGGTGACGAGCGCCGCGAATAAGACATCCGCGGGCGTATCGGTCTCGCTGCGGTTGCGAATCGCGTCGATTGTGGTGGACATCCTGTCCGCGCTCTCCGGGAACAGCAGTTCTTCCTTGCTCTCGAAGTAGCTGAAGAACGTACGAGCACCGATGTCTGCGGCACCCGCGATCGCGGCGATCGTGGTCTCGTCGTAGCCGTTGGTCTCGAACAGGCGTGTGCCGGCCTCGATGATCGCCGCGCGGGTGCGCTCGCGTTTTCTCTCGCGGAGAGTTCTCCCGGTCGTCGTGGAGCCGTCGATGGTCACGAATTGACTATACCGCATTCAGTGCTAATCTGCAGTCAATGCTAAACTGCAATGAATGCAGAAAACTACGCACTTTCGAGGAGTCGCCATGCCACCGCCGTCCATCCTGATTTCCGGTGCGGGAATCGCCGGCTCGACGCTTGCGTACTGGCTGGGTCGGTCCGGCTTCGATGTCACTGTCGTGGAGCGGTCTGACGCGGTGCGATCGAGCGGAAACCCGGTCGACATCCGGGGTGCGGCCATGGATGTCGTCGAACGGATGGGTGTTCTGCCAGCGCTGGATGCCGCGGCAACGCACGTTCGAACGGCGGTGCTCGGCGGGCCGAGGGGGCGCACGGTAGCGCGGCTGCCGATGAGTGCCCTCTCGGACCCGGGAAGCGTGCGGGAGCTCGAGGTGCCGCGCGCGGATCTCTCTGCCGTGCTGTTGGGTGCGGCGCGCGAGCACGCGCGATTCCTATTTGGTGATCGAATCGTCTCGATCACCGAGGACGCGTCCGGCGTTGACGTGACCTTCGAGCGCGGAACCTCACGCAGATTCGACCTGGTGATCGGCGCCGACGGCCAGCACTCGGGAGTGCGTCGGCTGGCATTCGGTCCCGACACCAACTTTGTGCACCCCGTCGGCCTGATCGTGGCGACGCTCGCGATGAGCACTGACGGGGCGGCACGGTCCGGTTCTGCAGCCGAGCGCGAGTTCGTCATGTTCAATGCGCCGGGCCGATCTGTCTCCATCCATCCCTCAACGGGCAAGCCGCTACTCGCCTTCATTTTCTGGGGGAGCGGTGAGCAGCCCGCGGCGAAGGAGCGTGACGACCTCGAGGCGCAGAAGGCGATCATCATCGCCGCTCACCGGGGGCTCGGGTGGCGCGTTCCCGAGCTTCTCGAGCAGGTGCGATCGGCGCCGGACATCTACTTCGACGAGGTCAGCCAGATCCGGATCTCGCCCTGGTCGCGTGGGCGCGTCGCGCTGCTGGGGGATGCGGCGTCGTCGGTCACGCTTCTCGGCGAGGGTTCGAGTCTCGCGATCATCGGCGCGGCGACGCTCGCGGAGTCGATCGCCCGGAATCCGGGTTCGCCCGCCGCGGCGTTCGCCCAGTACGAGCGGGAGCACCGAGGGTTGGTCGCCCCGCGCCAGGCCGGCGTGGGCTCTGCTGCTCGAATGCTCGTTCCTCGAACGCGAGCGGGTATCGCCGCGCGCAACCTCGCCTGGAGCGCGCTGCCGCTCATCAACCGGCTTCGCAGGCGTTCCTAGACGAGCAACTGGTGTTTCGCCAGGTCCTTGTACAGCGGCGTCGACTTGATCAGTTCGGAGTGTGTTCCCACGCCGACGACGCGCCCGTGATCGAGGACCACGATCTGGTCGGAGTCGACGACCGTCGACAGCCGGTGCGCGATGACGACCAGGGTGCGATGCTCTGCGACGGCGTCGATCGCCTCGCGAAGCAGCTGTTCGTTGAGGCCGTCGAGCGACGATGTCGATTCGTCGAGTAGCAGGATGGGAGGCGCCGCGAGCAAAGTTCTCGCGATCGCGAGCCGCTGCCGCTCACCTCCGGAGAGCATGATGCCGTCCTCGCCGACCGGCGCATCCAGCCCCAACTCGTTTCGCTCGAGCACCTCGGTGAGGTTCACCGCGTGCATCACGTCGATGCACTGCTGCTCGGTGGCGTCCGGGGCGCCGAGCACGAGATTATCGCGGATGGTGCCGGCGAGCACCGGGGCATCCTGTTCGACGTATCCGATCTGCGCCCGGAGTTCGGCGCGGTCGAGCCCGCGGATGTCGACGCCACCGAGCCGGACCACGCCACTCGTCGGGTCGTAGAAGCGCTCGATGAGGGCGAGGATTGTGCTCTTGCCCGCGCCGGATGGTCCGACAAGTGCCGTGCGCTTGCCCCGCGGCGCCGAGAACGAGATGCCGTGCAGCACCTCGCGATCGTGCGGTTGCGGGGCGAATCCCTCGAGTACTTCGGGGATCGCGTCATCCGTGACCGCGATGCCGGATGCGGCGAGGACCTTCGCTGCCTCGGTCTTGTGCGCCTTCTCCGGATAGGTGAACACGACGTCGTGGAAGCTGACGGCATCGTCCTCTTCGATCGCCGCCACGGGCGAGACGTTCGCGTCGTTCTCGGTCTCGCCGGGGATGTCGATGATTTCCTGGATGCGCCCGAGTGCCCCGAGCGCCTGGCTCACCGAGGTCACGGCGCCGAACGCGGAACCGAGCGGCGAGATCAGGGTGAACAGGAGGATCACGAAGGCGATGAGGGTCGCGATCGTGATGCTGCCGCTGGCCACCTGGAAGCCACCGACGCCGAGGACGACGAGCACCGACAGCTGCAGGGCGATGCCGGCGATCGGGACGACGAGCGCGGAGGCTCGAGCGACCTTGAATCCCATGTCCCTGGCCCCGAGCGCATCCGCCTGGATGGCTTCTGTCTCGCGCTCGCCGGCGTTCGAGGCACGGATGGTGCGGATCGCACCCACCGCCCTGGCCACGCTGGCACCGAGTTCGCCGACCTTGGTCTGCTGCCCCTGGCTCGCCGTGCGGATGCGTCCGGACAGCGTGCCGACGCCGACGACGGACGCGCCGATGACCAGAACCGTGAACAGCAGCAGGAGCGGATCGATGAAGAGCATGGCGACGAGCGACCCGAGGAACTGCAGCGCGCCGCCGATCGAGCTCACGAGACCCTGGGTCATCACGGCGTAGAGGAGGGTGGTGTCCGAGCCGACCCGGGAAACCAGGTCGCCGGTGCGACGGGTGTCGAATTCGCTGATCGGGAGGCCGAGCAGCCGGTTGATGAGCCGCTTCCGCACCGAGTACACGATGTTGGTTCCCATGCGTTGCAGCAGGTACTGCTGAAACGCGGTGATGAGAGCGGTGGCCACGAGAAGGACGAGGACCAGGACGCCGATCGTGGTGAACGACTTGCCGCCCTGGAAGTCGGTGATGCCCTGCCGGACGAGCAGTGGTTGGGCGACCGTCGCGAGCGATCCGAACACGCTCAGAATCACGACGACGACGATGAGCGGCTTGTTCAGCAGCAGATAGGGGAGCAGTTGGCTGAAGCGGGCGCGGGGTCCGTCATCCTTCTTGCGTCTGGCGAACGGATTACGGCCACGACGCCGCTCGGGAGCTTCTGTGGTCATGGCTCTAGCTTCTTCCGTACTTCTTGTGAACTGCCTGTTTGGAGACGCCGAGGGCGAGGGCGATGAGCTGCCAGGACGCGTTCGCGTTGCGAGCCCGGCGCACCGCGATGGCCTCGACTCGGTCCACCTCTCTGCGCAGCTGTCTGATCGCGTTCAGTGACATGATCGGGTCGTCCGAGTCGGCCGCCCCGGCGAGGGTTGCGAGGATCTGGTCCATGGCGTCAACCATAGTTGACAAGCCTCGAAGCGTCAACTTTGGTTGACGAGGCGGCGTCGGTGGCCTGGGATAGGCTCGCAGGCGTGTCAGAAGTCGTCATCACCGCGTCCGCGCTGACCAAGAAATACAAGGACTTCGCGGCGGTCGACGGCATCTCCTTCGAGGTCGCACCGGGCGAGTCGTTCGGGCTCCTCGGCCCGAACGGTGCGGGCAAGTCCACGACCATGCGGATGGTCGGGGCGGTGTCGACCCGCACCAGCGGAAGCCTGCGCGTCCTCGGCCTCGACCCGGACCAGCACGGGCCCGAGATTCGATCGCAACTCGGCGTGGTGCCGCAGACCGACAACCTCGACCAGGAGCTGCGCGTCCGCGACAACCTGATCATCTACGGTCGCTACTTCGGGATCCCGCGCAAACAGGTGGCCAAGCGCGCCGACGAACTACTCGAGTTCGCCCAGTTGTCGGACCGCGCCAAGTCGCGCGTCGACGACCTGTCCGGCGGGATGAAGCGCCGGCTCACGATCGCGCGGGCGCTCGTCAACGACCCGCGCATCCTTCTCCTCGACGAGCCGACCACCGGTCTCGATCCGCAGGCGAGGCACATCCTGTGGGACCGGCTGTTCCGGCTCAAGGAGCAGGGCACGACTCTCGTCCTGACGACGCACTACATGGACGAGGCCGAGCAGCTCTGCGACCGACTCGTCGTCGTCGACAAGGGCACCATCATGGCCGAGGGCTCGCCGGCCGAGCTCATCCGGCGGTATTCGACGCGCGAGGTCGTCGAGGTGCGATTCGGGTCGGAGAAGAACGCGGATGCGGCCAAACGGCTCGACGGGGTCGGCGACCGGATGGAGGTGCTGCCCGACCGCATCCTGATCTACAGCGACAACGGCGAGGCGGAGCTCGCGGAGATCATCCGGCTCGGGCTCAACCCGATCACGAGCCTGGTGCGTCGCTCCAGCCTGGAGGATGTCTTCCTGAGGCTCACTGGACGGAGCCTGATCGAATGAGCGCGACCAGCACGGGCGCGACAGCGTCGGACTCGAAAGCCTCGGGCGCGCGGCCGCGTCGCTGGGGCGCCTTCTACGTGGCCGAGCACCGGTTGCTCGCCATGCGCGCCTACCTGCGCACGATCGTCGTCACGGGATTCGGCAATCCGCTCGTCTACCTGTTCGGGCTCGGTGTCGGACTCGCCCGGCTGATCAACGCGAACATCGACGGCGCGACCTACCTCGAATTCGTGGCGCCCGCCCTGCTGGCCACGGCGGCCATCACGGTCGCCTCCGAGGAGTTCTCGTATCCTGTGCTCGCCGGTTTCAAATGGAACCAGATCTTCGCGGCCATGAACGCGGCGCCGATCTCGGGCGCGCAGATCGTCGCCGGCATGATCATCGGAACGTTCTGCCGGATGCTGCCAACGGTCGCCGTGTACTTCGGGTTCATGGTGCTGTTCGGCGCCGTGCCGCACGCGCTCGGCGTCCTCGCGATCCTGGTCTCCGTCGTCACCGGGATGGCGGTCGGCATCCCGATCATGGCGTTCACCTCGACGATCAGGGACGATCGCGGGCAGATGGCGCTCATGCAGCGCTTCATCCTCATCCCGCTCTCGCTGTTCTCCGGCACCTTCTTTCCGCTCACCAGGCTGCCCGTCTATCTGCAGTGGATCGGCTGGATCTCGCCGCTCTGGCACGGGACCCAGCTCGGTCGGGAGCTCAGCTTCGGACTCGTCGAACCGGGCTGGCTCGTCGCCGTGCACGTCGTGTATCTCGTGTTGCTGGTGACCGGCGGCTGGTGGTTCGCGGCGCGCAACTTCACGAAGCGGCTGAACGCATGACCACGACACCGACATCCCCCGCGCTCGCACCCATCGAGGTGCGCAACCGATTCCTCGGGTCGATCTACGCCGGCAATTCGCGCGCCGTTCTCGGTCGCGGGCTGCGCGCCAGCCGCACCTCCAACTACTGGATCATCGTCAGCGGATTCTTCGAGCCCGTCTTCTACCTGCTGTCGTTCGGCATCGGGCTCGGCTCTCTCGTCGGTACGGTGACCACCTCGACGGGCGCGCACATCCCGTACGCGGCCTACATCGCTCCCGCGCTGCTCGCCGTCTCGGCGATGAACGGAGCGATCTTCGACTCCACCTGGAACGTCTTCTTCAAGATGAACTACGGCAAGCTCTACGAGGGCATGCTCGCGACATCCATCGGGCCGTTCGATGTCGCGCTCGGCGAGATCGGGTTCGCGCTGCTACGCGGCCTGCTCTACGCGATCGGATTCATGATCGTGATGCAGCTATTCGGACTCAATCTCGCGTGGACCGCCATCCTCGCTCTTCCCGCCGTCGCGCTCATCGCCTTTGGCTTCGCGAGTCTCGGGATGGGGATCACCAGCTACCTGAAGACGTTCCAGCAGATGGACTGGATCAACTTCGTGATGCTACCCATGTTCATCTTCTCGGCGACGTTCTACCCGCTGTCCGTGTATCCGCAGCCCATGCAATACGTCATCGAGGCGCTCCCGCTGTGGCACGGCGTCGAACTCATCCGCGGGCTCACCACCGGCGACCTCAGCTGGGGACTTCTCTGGCACGTGCTGTATTTTGCCGTGATGATCGTTCTCGGGCTCATCTTCACGACCAGGCGGCTTCGGGCGCTGTTCCTGAGCTGATGGCCACGCGCTCGAAGGCACGCCGACCGGTCGCTTCCCGTTCGCGACGGCGACCCCGGAGTCGGAGGAGGGGCGACCGCACGGTGTGGCAGCTCGCGGTCCCGATCGCGCTGATCGTCATCGTCGGGCTGGTGGCGTATTTCCTGCTGCGACCGGCGACCGAGCCGGCGCCGGCGGGGCCGACAGCGCGAGCCTGTCCCGCAGCCGCCCCGGTGCTCGTCAGCGACATCCAGGTGCCAGCCGGGCCCGTCGAGGGCTACTGCCAGACGCAGCTCGTCAACGCGGCGGAGATCATCCTCGCCGCCGACCACTTCACGAGCGACATCCGCGCGAAGCAGATCGGGGTCATGACGGCCATCGGCGAGTCGAGTCTCAACAACCTGGGATACGGAGACGCGGCGGGCCCGGACAGCCGCGGGCTGTTCCAGCAGAGATCGAACTACGGATCGATCGCCGCGCGAATGGATCCGTACACCGCGGCATCCGCCTTCTTCCAGCGGATGATGGGCGTCGCGAACTGGACCACGCTGCCGCCGACCGAGGTCGCGCACACCGTGCAGATCAACGCGAACCCGAACTACTACACGCCGTACTTTCCGAGGGCGGTGAAGATTGTGAATGCCCTTCTTCTTGACCGGTTGCCGCCGTCGTTCCAAACCATCCCAACGTCGCCCCCCGCTCTCCGCCCCTAGTGCCTCCCGCTTCTTGCTGACCCTAAAGTTGGTAACCGCGCCGAAGTGACGGCGTGTCGAGGTGAATACCCCGGCGTGTCACTGCGGATACCGACTTTAGGGTCTGGAGTCCTTAGGGTCTGCAGACAGTCAGAGGGGTGGCTGGGCACCGAGGTGCTGCACGGCCGACGCGCCCGCCGCGATGCCTGCCCGGACGCCGTCGAGCAGCGTCGAACCGTCGGCGAGGGATGCCGCGAGAGCTCCCGCGAACGCATCACCGGCACCGGTCGTGTCGACGACGCTCACGCGCTCCGCCTCGAGGCGAGAGACACCCTCCGCGTCCGCGACGATCACACCATCCGCACCGAGCGTGATCACGACCGAGCGACTCGTCGCGAGCAGTCGGCGCGCGACCGACTCGGCATCCGCCGGTCCATCGATCGCACTTCCCGCGAGGTCGGATGCCTCGGTCTCATTGAGAATGAGCGGATCGGCGCAGCTGAGGAGCTTGGGGGAGACATACCGCGACGGCGAGAGGTTGAGCACGAAGCGTCCCCCGGCGGACTCCAGCGCGGATGCGGCCGCCGAGACCACCTCGGCCGGAATCTCGAGCTGCGCGAGCAGCACCGTGTGCGCATCCGCGAGCTCGGCGATCGTCGCGGTCGTCGCCGTCGCGTCGAGAGTCGCGTTGGCGCCCGCGGCCACCACGATCGAGTTCTCCCCGTCGTGCGAGACCGTGATCAGAGCGACACCAGTCGGCTCGGTCGAGCGCACCACCCGTGAGGTATCGACGCCGCGCGCGGCCAGGTCGGCGAGGACGTCGTCCCCGACCGAGTCGCGTCCTACCGCGCCGACGAAGACGGTCTTCGCCCCGGCCCGTGCGCCCGCAGCGGCCTGGTTAGCGCCCTTGCCGCCGGTGGCCACCGTGAGCGAGCCACCGAGCACGGTCTCACCGGGAAGCGGATGGCGATTGACCAGCACGGTGTAGTCGCGGTTTGCCGATCCGAGCACGATGAGCGTCACGCTCTAGACCCTAATGGACCTCAACAGCACCGCCGTCGCCACGGCCGCCTCCGCGGCCTCGGCGCCCTTGTCCTCGGTCGAGTCGGGCAGCCCGGCCCGGTCGAGCCCCTGCTGCTCGTCGTCGAGCGTGAGCAGCCCGAACCCGATCGGCTTGCCGCTCGTCACGCTCACCTGGGTGAGTCCGCTGGTCGCGGCATCCGCCACATACTCGAAGTGAGGGGTCCCACCGCGGATGATGACGCCGAGGGCGACCACCGCATCCGCTCCACCCTCGAGCGCGGCCTTGGCCACGACTGCGAGCTCGAAGCTTCCGGGTACACGGACCTCCGTGAACTCGACGTTCGAGGCAGTGAGGGCGCGACGGGCCCCCTCGAGGAGTCCCGTCGCGATGCGCTCGTGCCACTGCGCGGCGACGATCGTGACCGTGAGTCCCGTGCCGTCGGTGTGAGCGATTTCCGGTGCGCCCGCCCCACTCACTGCTTGCCCCCGGCCTGGCCGAACAGCACCGCGTCATCGAGGGTCTGGTCATCGGGCAGCACGTGCCCCATCCGGTCCCGTTTGGCTCCTAGGTACTTCTCGTTGAACTCGCCGACGCCGACCACGAGAGGTACACGCTCGATGACCGTGATGCCGCGCTCCCCCAGCTGGCGGAGCTTCTCCGGATTGTTGGTGATCGCGCGGACCTCGGAGATCCCGAGGTCCTCGAGGATCGCCACCGCGGCCCCGTAGTCACGGCCATCCGCCGGGAATCCGAGCGCCAGGTTGGCGTCGAGGGTGTCCAGGCCGTCCTCCTGGAGCCGGTAGGCCTTGAGCTTGTTGATCAGGCCGATGCCGCGTCCCTCATGACCGCGCATGTAGATCACGACCCCGCCCTCCTCCTGGATGGCGTCGAGAGCGGCATCCAGCTGCGGTCCGCACTCGCACTTCTCGGAACCGAAGACCTCGCCGGTCAGGCACTCGGAATGAACGCGCAGGAGCGTGCCGTTCTTCGGATCGCCCTTGATGATGGCGAGGTGGTCCGCGCCGGTCTGCCGATCGCGATACGCACGGAAGCGGAATGGGCCGTGCTCCGTCGGAACGTTCGTCTCGACCTCGAAGATCACTCTCGAGGTCTCCGGGATCGGCACGCTGATCGGGACATCCGTGCCGCAGTGCCACTCCTGCAGGTACTCGATGAGCGCCTCGATCGTGACCACCGGGATGTCATGCTCCGCACCGAACGCGATCATCTCGGGCAGCCGCATCATCTCGCCGTCGTCCCGAACGATCTCGCCGATCGCCCCCACCGGCACGAGGTCGGCGAGCTTGAGCAGGTCGGTCGTCGCCTCGGTGTGACCCGGGCGAACCCGCACGCCGCCGTCGAGGGCGCGCAGCGGGATGATGTGACCAGGACGGTTGAGGCTCGACGGAACCGAGTTGACATCCGCGAGGACGCGCAGCGTGTGGGCGCGCTCGGCGGCGCTGATGCCGGTGCTCTTGCGGTCGGCCGCGTCCACCGAGATCGTGTACGCCGTGCGCAGCGGATCCTGGTTGTCGAGCACCATGAGTGGCAGCTCCAGCCGGTCGGCGATCTCGTGCGTCATCGGTGCCGTCAGGTAACCGGACGTGTAGCGGATCATGAACGCGAGCCACTCCTGTGTCGCGAACTGCGCGGCGATGATCAGGTCGCCCTCGTTCTCGCGGCTCTCGTTGTCGACCACGATTACCGGTCGACCCGAACTCAGCGCCGCGATCGCGGTCGGGATGTCGGTGAGACTCATGAGTGTGTCCTTTCGGTGGTGCTGCTGCTGAGCGGCATGGCGGAGAAGCCGATTCGCTGTGGTGCGCTTACTGAGCTGGCGGGTGCTGAGGCGCGGAGGTCCTCGTCGCCGATGACGAGCATCCGCTGCACCTGGCGGGCGAGGATGTCGGTCTCGACATTGACGAGATCGCCGGGACCGCGTGAGCCCAGCGTGGTCGCCTCGAGCGTCTCGGGGATCAGCGACACCTCGAACCAGTCGTCGCCGACGGCGCTGACCGTCAGCGAGATGCCGTCGATCGCGATCGAGCCCTTGCGAGCGACGAGAGGTGCGAGGTCGCGGTGCAGCGTGAGCCGCAGGACCCGCCAGGCGCTGCCATCCGTGATGCTCAGGATCTCGCTGGTGCCGTCGATGTGGCCCTGCACGATGTGGCCGCCGATCCGGTCGCCGATCTTCGCGGCGCGCTCCAGGTTGACGCGGTCGCCCGCCGCGATCCCGCCGAGCGTGCTCATCTCGATCGACTCGGCCATCACATCCGCGGTGAACCAGTCGTCGCCCTGGTCGACCACCGTCAGACAGACCCCGCTGACCGAGATCGAGTCGCCGTGCCGCGCATCCGAGACGGCGAGCGGCGCCTTGATGGTGATGCGGGCGGCGTCGCCGCTCGGGTCCCAGGCGATGATCTCGCCCTGCTCTTCGATGATTCCGGTGAACATTACTGCCGCCCTTCGTTGGCACGTGGTCGTGCGGTGATGAGGATGTCGTTACCGAGCTGCTCGACGGCACGAATGTCGAGACGCCGGATGTCGGGCATGCTGCGAACTCCGATGTCGCCAACGGCGAGTCGGTCGCCACCGAGCAGCGCGGGAGCGAGGTAGATCGCGTATTCGTCGACCAGTCCGGCCGCGATGAACGAGCTCTCCAGCGTCGGACCGCCCTCGACGTAGGCATGACGGACGCCACGCGCGAACAGGTCGCGAAGCGCGATGTCGAGGTCATGCGACCGAAGGTGAACGAGGCCCCCCGGGTGCGCGTGCAGCTTCGCGTCCGCCGGGAGCGAATGCTCGCCGATCACGACCGCAATCGGCTGGTGCTCCATGAGTTCGCCGGCGTCTCCGCGTGCCGTCAGCGACGGATCATCCGCGAGGGCCGTGCCCGTTCCGACGACGATCGCGTCGCTGGCCGATCGCTGTTCGTGTACGCGCTGCCGTGCGGCAGTGCCGGTGATCCACTGGCTCGTGCCGTCCGCCGCCGCGGTGCGTCCATCCAGGGTCGACGCCCACTTGAGCGTGACGTAGGGACGCCGGAGCCGGGCCGCAGTGAGCCACTGGTGCTGGAACTCCTCGGCTTCGGCGCGCAGCAGGCCGCCCGTGACGGTGACGCCGGCCTCGGCCAACCGTTCGGCGCCCCCACCCGCGTTCGGGCTCGGGTCGGCGACCGCGAAAAATACCTCCGCGATGCCGGCCGCGATCAGCGCGTCGGAGCAGGGACCGGTGTGACCCGTGTGATTGCACGGCTCGAGAGTGACAACGGCGGTGAGCCCCCGAGCGTCGTCGGCCTTGCTGAGCGCGTCGACCTCGGCGTGGGCCGTGCCGACTCCGCGGTGCCAGCCCTCCGCGACGATGCGGCCATCCGTGCCGAGAAGCACGCAGCCGACCTGAGGGTTCTCGCCGGTAGCTGGACCGCGCGAAGCGAGATCGAGGGCGTGGCGCATCGCGCGCTCGAGCGTCTGCGCCTTCTCGATCTGTGCCTTCTCAAAAGGCTGGGCTTCCATCCGGTCCTCAATCCTGAGGCTCCGGGGAATTCGCCAAAAACAGATCCCGGTTTACCGTTGCATTCCGTTCCGACTCTCGCCGAGTGGTCGCGCGGTAAACCGTGTGCTGCCTCCCATCCGGACTTTAACCGTCGGTCTCGGAGTTTCACCGAGTCAACCGTCTCGCTCGAAACCCTTGCGGGTCTCGTTCTCCACGGCTCGTGGACTATCACCACCGGTTCGGACTCTCACCGACCCCGGAGCACGTTCTCATTCTACAACTCACGCCCGAACCCCGGCATTCCCGCCCGCCGCCCACTTCCGTCCGATGCTCACTTCGGGCCGCCGCCCAATTCCGTCCGATGCTCACTTCGGGCCGCCGCTCACTTCCGTCCGATGCTCAAGTCCGTCCGCCGCTCAAGTCCGTCCGCCCTCAATTCCGTCCGCCCTCCGCCCAATCCGCGGTCCCCGAATCCCTCTTTGCATAACTCAGGAACGGCTGTGCCGCGACCGTCGTGGTGGCTGTTATTCCGCGACTTTCTCGGACCGAACAACACCACCGCCTGAGTTGTGCACATGAGCAGCTGGCCAGGCGCTGTCCACAGAAACGTGGGCAAGACAGTTTGTGCTGACCGCGAACGACCATGCTCGGCGGATGACGTGGGATGACGTGTTTGCGGCAAACGGGGTGCGAGTGGCATCCCGGGCGCTACTCATATCGCAGGGTGCCACCGGGAAGATGCTCACCGACGCCGTGCGAACCCAGCAGCTGGTTCGGGCGCGCCGCGATCACTATCTGCTGCCCACCGACAGCCGCGACGTGATATCCGCTATCCGCGTCGGCGGGCGGATGGATTGCGCCAGCGCGTTGCGCGACATCGGGATTTTCGCCTTTGACTCCGCGACCACCCACGTTCGACTCGATCATCAGATGTCGCGTATGCGCAGCACCCGCAGTCGCTTCATTCCGTTGACCGACCAAAATCGGACAAACCTGCGGCTGCACTGGTGGCCGTCCCGAACCGATCCCCGCGAGTCTCCGTACTCGGTGGACATCGAGGATGCGCTGGCAGCCAGTTTGCGTTGCCAGGCCGGCTGGCACGCTCTCGCATCGATCGACAACGCGATCCATCAGAGGGCACTCTCGACCAGTGCCGCCGAACGACTTTTCGACGAGGCGCCCAGGCGAGTCCAGCACCTGCGCTCGCAGATCGATGGCCGAGCCGAATCGGGACAGGAGACCGTGCTTCGGATGATCGCCGTGACCGCTGGGCTACATGTCGAGTTGCAGGTCGCGGTCCCTGACGTCGGGCGGGTGGACATGATCGTTGAAGGCGCCCTGGTGATGGAAGCCGACAGCCGAGAAGCCCACGACGGGTGGGAACGCCACATCGAGGATCGACGGCGCGACCTGATTCTGGGGGAGCACGGGTACATGGCCCTTCGACCCGCTTACCAGCACACGATGTACGAGCCGCATCTCGTGCGAGCCTCCATGCTCGGGCTGCTTGGCCAGAGCAGTAACTTCAAGCGGCAGGTGTAGCCGGCTCCAACTCCCGGTCGTCCCTGGGTGGCTCGGCGGGCGTGATTTTGCATAACTCAGGCAAATCTTCGCGGTACTCAGAACGTGGCCCGAGATCCTGCTGCTTGCTGGGCTCCTTTTAAAGTCCTGCCTGAGTTATGCGCAAGGCGAAGGCGGAGGGGTGCCAAATCAGGGGCCCGGGGCCTGGGTCCGCGGGACCACGTTGGACTTCGCGCGGACTGGCGATTTGCACAACTCAGGCAGTGATTTGACGATCGGCTGAGAAAGGCCGCAGGCGTGCGGTTGGCCGACTGCTCGCTGCACTCCTGCCTGAGTTATGCAAATGGCGGGGTGTGATCTGGCCGGCGGGACTGGCTATCGACGAGGTTGGT
>FSXL01000210.1_pt1 | contig 16367 bp, 16 predicted proteins | sample 1638241 | NCBI WGS metagenome assembly FSXL01 (sample SAMEA3914788, study PRJEB12502) | metagenome | biome: forest; material: soil | place: Canada | collected 2011-07-03 | depth 0.1 m | reverse complement strand
GCCCGTCGCGTCTCCGCTCAGAAGTCGGGAGCGTCTCGGTTGCTCGGTGTCGTCCTCTGCGCCACGATGTCGGGAAACCGCCTCTTGATGTATTCCGCGGCGCGGACCGCGACAGCTTGCAGCGTGCTCGTCGGGTTGACGGCGGCGCTGGTGGTCAATGAGCTCGCGTCAGCGATGAAGAGGTTCGGCACCTCCCAGGTCTGATTCCACTTGTTCGTGACCGAGTCCTCAGCCGTGTTGCCCATACGGCAGGTTCCCATCATGTGCCACCCGGGAGGAGGCGAGGTGATGCCTTTCACACCGCTGGTGGCCGTGTCGATGACGGTGCCGGCGGCGTTTCCCGCTTCGCGCGCCCGCTCGAGCCCCCATTCCACGAGTCTTCGGTCGTTCTCGTGGAGCGTGTAGTCCACATGCGGCACGGGAAGTCCGGAGCTGTCGACGACGTGGGGGTCGAGCGTCACCCGGTTGGACGCTACCGGAAGGTCCTCGCCTTGGACCTGGACGAGCAGGTGACGACCGAAATGCTCGTTGAAGAACTGCCGATGCCCCTCCCCCCAGGGCGCAACCTTGCCGGCACCGGCGCCGAGCGCACTGTTCGCCGGGCCGAGCGAGGTGCCGACCTGCAACGAGAATCCGTTGACGAAACCACGCGCCGAATCCGTGTTGTAGAACTCTTGCGAGTAGGACACGGCCGTTTCGACGCCCTTGTATCCTTCGAGGGGTTCGTCGAGCCAGAAATCCTGGGCTCCCCAGCTGTGGAACATGAGATGCCGACCGACCATCCCGTTTCCGTTGGCCAATCCGTCCGGGCTGCCGGGAGCGGCGGACATCAGCAGAAGGCGGGGCGTGCCGATGGCATTGGCCGCCATGACGACGATCTTGGCCCGGACCTCGATCCGCGTTCCGGCGAGCCGATCCACGTACACGGCACCGGTGGCTTTGCCCTTACGAACGGTGATCTGTTCCACCCGCGCATTGGTTCGGAGATCGACGCCGTTGCGCAGAGCCTGCGGCCAGTAGGCCACATCGGCTGACGCGATCGAGCCGCGTGTGCATCCACTCAGGCAGAATCCGCAATCGTTGCACGAGAGACGCGCGTCCCTGTCGTTCGTGAGGATCGCGTTGTCTGCGGGCCACCAATGCCATCCGAGCCGGTTGAAACCCCGCCCCATGACGTTGCCGATCCTTCCGCCCGGTGTGGCCGGCCCCCATCCCTCGGGTCTCGGCGGATTGCCGGGGTCGCCTGTGCGGCGGGCTACTCCCAGTTCCGCGTCGTTGATCGCGTAGAAGGGTTCCAGCTCCTCATAGCTGATCGGCCAGTCGATGGTGCCCTCGACGCCATGCTCTGTCCCCTTCCTGAAATCGACCGGCTTGAAACGAGGCCACGCACCCGCATACATAAGGGTCGCGCCCCCAACCCCGCTCATCATCATGGGCGCAGCGTTGCCGGTGGTCGGATAGTCCTCGGGCGACTGCCGGACATTCGGCCTCCAGTCCCAGGACCGGATGCGTTCGATCTCCCAGGAGTCGTAGAGGTGCGGATGATCCATGCTGTTGCGCCAGCCGCCCTGTTCGAGGCAGATGACCGTGATCCCTGCGTCGCTGAGGCGCTTGCTCAGCGCAGCGCCGCCGGCCCCCGCTCCGATGACGAGAACATCGGCGTCGTCGCTCCCATTTGTGTTCACATTAACCTTCTTGACTGTGGTGATCGCTGCTGTCGCTCAGCCAGCCGGGAAGAGGGACGCGTCTGACCTCATCCGTGCGGGTATACCCGCCGCTGATCGCCGAGAACAACTGCGGATCCCAATCCTCGAGAGCGTCCGAATATCCGTACGGTTGCGGCGACGGACGAAGGTCGCGACCCGCTGCCAGGTTGGCGTTGATCGCCGCGACGACCGCCGGGCGGGAGTAATAGGCGAAGTAGGTCATATCGCGGAGCACGCCGAAGAAACCCGGGTCTTCCGCTTCCAGCCCGCGGAGCGCCGAGATCTCGCCGGCTGCGTCCGTCCCGGCCAAGGCCGGCGCGAGCGCGTCCAGTCGGTCCGTGAACTCGACTTCGCCCACCAACGGATACCATTTCGGCTCGACACCTGCCGGCGCCACGTACCGCGCAAAGAATGCCACGACGTCGACGGTGCTCGGTGCCGGGAAGCCGTCTCCCTCCGGGATGATCCGGTCGGCAATAGCGCCCAGGGTCCGTCGTTGCTGTTCGGTGAACTCGATTCCCGGAAGCCATCCGCCGAGGGTGGGCCGGTTGCGCCCCAGACTTCTCGCCTCGAAACGCACGACTCCTCCGCCGTATCCACCTCTGTGGTCAGGATGCAAGCTCGCCTCCGTCCACATAGAAGGGGGCTCCGGTCGAGAAGCGGGACTCGTCGGTCGCGAGGTACACCACGAGAGGGGCCACCTCCGATGGTTCGCCGGTACGCCCCAGCGCATTCGCACCACTCGCCGCCGCAGAGGGATCGTCCTGCGCCGAGAGGAAATTCTCGCCGATGCCCGTTTTGATCAATCCAGGGACTAGCGCGTTGACCGTGATGTTGTCCTTCGCAAAATCGAGGGCGAGCGACCGCGTCAGCGACATCACGGCTCCCTTCGACGCGAGGTATCCCACGTTGCCGCCCCAGCCCTTGAAGGATCCGGGCGACGCCGTGTTGATGATCCGGCCCGAGCCCGACTTGAGCATGTGCGGAATGGCATGACGCGAACAGAAGAAGATGCTGTCGACGTTCACGGCGAAGATGCGATCCCATTCTTCGGTCGAGATGTCGAGAACGCTGCCCTCCATCGGGTTGATGCCGGCGTTGTTGAACAGCACGTCGACCGTACCGAAAGCTTCGACGGTGGCATCCACCAAAGCCTTCGCCTGGGATTCGAAAGCGACGTCCGCCTGCACGAAGATCGCTCGTCCGCCCGCCTCCGTGATGATCCGGACGGTCTCCTCGCCCCCATCGGCGTTAATATCGCTGACCGCGACCGCGGCCCCTTCGGCGGCGAGCGCGATGGCCGACGCGCGGCCGATTCCGGACGCCCCGCCGGTGACGATTGCCGACTTGCCTTGCAGCCTCATAGAGCTACTCCTTCGGTGTCTCTGTGGATGCGATCGCTGCGGCAACCAACCCTGGCACAGCAACGTCGACGCGGTACAGCGAGGTGCTCGCCGCGATGTAGAGGAGATCTCGTTCCGGACCCCCGAACCCGAAATTCGCGACGACTTCCGGTACGGCGAGAATCTCGATGAGATCCCCGTGCGGCGTGGTCCGCCAGATCCCCCCTGGCCCGCTGCACAGCACCGCGCCGCTGCTGTCGACCTTCATCCCGTCGGGCACCCCCGTGGACGGGTCGCCGTCCTGGGTGAAGTAGACACTTCCCTCATCGAGAGTTCCGTCGCTGAGCACGCTGAACACCATGATGTTGTGGCGCTCGGAATCATTCACGTACAGCAGCGACTCGTCAGGCGAGAAGCACAGACCATTCGGGGCGACGAAGTCACGGGACAGGAGCGTCGGTTCGCCGCCCCCGGGTCCGACCATGTAAACCCCTTGGAAGTCCAGCTCCGGATCCCGGTCGATGCCGACCGGCGCGCTCCGGCCGTAGAGAGGATCGGTGAAATAGATCCGCCCGTCCGAGCGAACCACGACATCGTTCGGGCTGTTCAGCTGCTTACCCTCGTAGCTTTGGGCCAGCACCTGGATCTCGCCGTCGCGGGAGGTCGCCGTGACGCGGCTGGTCGCGTGTTCACACGCGACCAGCCGCCCGTCGGGGCCGAAGCTCAGCCCGTTCGCCATATCGCTCGGCTCACGGAAGATCGACAGCTCGCCGTCCCGGGTCAGAAGGTGGATGCGACTGTTCGGGATGTCGGTGAACAGCAGCGCGTCTCGCTGGTCGCTCCACACCGGCCCCTCGGTGAACGCGAAACCTGTCGCGACTCTTTCGACCCTCGACGCCGTGAACGACTCCGGCGTGATGTATGTCTCCACGTCGTCTTTCCGCGTCAGACGGTTTGGCCGGCTCGCGCCTCGGCGCGCTCCAGCATGGCAAAGAGTTCGTCAGACCTGACGACATCGCCATACGTTCCCTGAACGTTCTTGAGCGCCTCGCGGTACGCAGGATTCTCGGGATCCACATCGTACGCCGCCGTCGCGTCCGCGACGACGAGGGATCGGATATTCAGATTCCACGCGTCGATCGCGGTGTTCCGGATGCAGTACGACGTCGACAGACCGACGAGGATCAGGTATTCGATACGGTTCGCGGTCAGGATGTTCTCGAAGGTCGTCCCGTTAAACACACTGAATTTGGGCCTGTCGAACACGGGCTCACTGGGATCGAAATGCATGCGCGGGTCGATCTCGGTCTCGGGGTCGCCGAACTTTCCGTCAGAACCGCCGTTCGGGTACCAGAAGCGCACCTTGTCGTTGTAGAGACCCGCGTCGAGCCCGTCAGCCCTCACACCCCAGCGCGACCACGAGACGTGGATGCCCAGTTCGCGACAGCGGTCGATGATGTCATTGCATACGGTGACGCAGTCGTCGCCGCTCGGCGTTCCGCCTCCGCCGCGGATGAAACCGCTCGCCGAGGGATCGGTGCAGGTCGTCTGCATGTCGGTGACGTGGAGCCAGGTCCGGCTGAGGTCCACCTCAGGCGCCAGGCGAACCGAGCGATCCATGAGCTTGTCGAGGTCGATTTCCAGAGGCATTGCTTCTTACTCCTTGAGTTTCTTTCTCAGTTATCGGTGTGTCTTGGCCGTGGCGTGCGTACGTCAGTAACCCTGGCCGTTGTACTTCGCGACGTTGTCCTTCGTCACGAGAGTGCTGGTCATCCAGATGTGCTTGGGCAGCGTTTCGCCGGCGAGCAGTTTGGCTGCCGCCATGACGCCTTCGCGGGAAACGACTGCGTACACCGCTGTCGCACCCAGCTGGCCCTTCTTGATCGCGTCCATGCCGATCTGCTCGCCGTTGATCGAACCGACGATGATGCCCTTGCGGTTCGCCTCCTGGATCGCCTGGATCACGCCGACGGCCATGTCGTCCGACTGTACGTAGACGGCCTGGAACGACCCCGCAGGGTAACGCTGCAGGAGGTTCTGCATGGCGGTGAGCGCGGGAGCTTTGAGGTAGTCGCCGTTCTCGCTGGCGATCACCTTGATGCCCGGGTAGGGCTTGATGCCCTCCATGAACCCGTCGTGCCGGGCGATCGTCGGGGACGCTCCGGGCGTCCCGGTGATCTCGAGGATCTTCCCCTTGCCGTGGAGCTGCTTCGCCATCCAGGTGCCGACAGCCTTGCCGTTGTCGACATCGTTCGATGCGATGTACGAGGTCACAGACGTGTTCGCGTTGCGGTCGACGGTGACGACCTTGACACCCGCTGCCTCTGCACGCCTGATGGCCGGAACGAGGGCATCCGCTTCGTAGGGACTGATCAACAGGACCTTGATCCCGCTCGCCACCAGGTTGTCGACGTCATTGCTCTGCTTGGCCGCGTTGCCCTGCCCGTCGGTGACTGTGAGCTGCATCTTGGGGAAGTACTTTCGAACCTCTTCTTCCGCCTGGTTCCGCATGGCAACGCCATAGGAGAAGGAGGTGTCGTTCAGCGACAGTCCCACTTTGCCTGTGATGGTATCGGGGTTCACCTTGAGAGCCAGGGCAGCCTTGCAGGTCGGCCCGCAGAACGCTCCCGGTTGGGCGGGCCCTGCGGATGCCGCGGTCGCTGACGATCCAGAGCCCGACGATGAGCAACCGGACAGCAGCAAGGCGCTGCTCACGGCGACGGCAAGGATGCCGACCTTCATACTCTTCAGCATTTTTCCTCCATTGGATTGCCTCTGTGGTGCAGTGATGGGACGGGGATACGGACTACTTGCGCGATCGTCGTGCGACGATGACGGTGATGATGACGGCCAGGACGATGACGACGCCTTTCATGGTCTGCTGCATGAACGGCGATACGCCGAGCAGGTCGAGGACGTTGGCCAGCACGGCGAGAAGAAGCGCGCCGAAGACCGTGCCGAGGATGCGTCCCGTGCCCCCGGCGAGACTCGTTCCGCCGATGACGACAGCGGCGATCGCGTCGAGCGAGATCAGCGAGCCCGCTGTGGGGTCTCCGACATTCAAATACGCCGTGTACATCAGACCGGCAATGGCGGAGGTGACGCCGGCGATCGCATACGCGCCGTAGAGGACCGGAGCAACCGGAATGCCCGAGAGTCGCGCGGCCTCCTGACTACCGCCGACCGCGTAGACGTAGCGACCGAATGCGGTGTACCGGAGGATGCCGCCGGCGATGAGAGCGACGCCCAGGAAAATGATGAATGGACCGGGGATCCCGACGACGGAGCCACTGCCCATGAAGGTCAGAAGCGGGTCGGTGATCAGGCTCACCTGAAGTTGCGTGCCGTTGGTCGACTGCATCACCAAGCCACCGATGATTGCTGATGTCGCGAGAGTTGCGACGAACGGCTGGATGCGCATCCGCGAGACGAGCAGAGCGTTGAGCCCTCCGCAGACCGCACCGACCGCCAGGCAGGCCAGGATCACGACAAAGCCCGGGACGTGCCCGGTGAGGAGAAACCCGGAGAGCACGGAGCTGCCCGCCATGACCGACCCGACGCTCAGGTCGATCCCGGCGGTGATGATCACGAAGGTCATCCCGACGGAGACGACTCCGACCTGCGCGGATTGCTGGGCGACGTTGGCGAGGTTCGCGGGTCCGTAGAACGTCGGAACGAACACTGCCAGTGCGATGAGGAGCAGTACCAGGACGCCCAGGACGGGTCCCATTCGCCGAAGTTCGCGTAGCGCCCGCTGCCGTCCGGTAAGCGATGCAGCAGCAGTCGGCGACGAACGCTTCGATGAGCTCGTCTGATTGATGGTGGTCATGAGGCGCTCCGTGTCTTGTCGGCTTCAATAAGGGCGAGGTGATCCGACGTCTCTGACGAGTCATCGCCTCCGAAGGCGAGATGTGTGATCGACTCCTCGCTGAGTTCTTCCCGCTTCAGGTCACCGACGACAGCACCTTGGTGCATGACGAGGACCCGATCGCACAGAAGCAGCAGCTCCGGTAGCTCAGAAGATGCGACGATGATCGCGGTGCCCGCCTGGCGCAGGCCCTCGATCAGCTCGTAGATCTCGAACTTCGCGCCGATGTCGACTCCGCGAGTCGGTTCGTCGAGCATCAAGAGCGAGACGCCTGCTTCGAGCCATTTCGCCAGCACGACCTTCTGCTGGTTCCCACCAGAGAGACTTCGCACGCGCAGCCGAAGATTCGCAGCCCGGATGCGAAGCCGGGACTGATAGCTGGACGCGACCGCGGACTCACGGCGCGGGCGGTTGACCTTCTGCTTCCGTGTGGCCATGCGCACAAGGGGGATGTTGTCGATGATCGACATATCGAGGAACGCCCCCTGGGTTGCCCGCTCTTCGGGTACCAGGCCAATGCCCATCCGTATCGCATCCGCCGCGGATCGGAATGATGTCGGCTTCTCGCGATAGACGATTTCCCCTTCCGACACCGGATCGACCCCGAAGATCGCACGCAGCAGTTCTGTTCTGCCCGCCCCACGAAGTCCCGCAAGCCCGACGACCTCGCCGGCGCGAAGGTCGAAGCTGATACTCCTCAACTTGTCCGAGGTCGAAAGCCCCTTGACGCTCAGCAATGCCTCGCCCTGAGCCGTGGCACTCTCGTCGCGCACAGATCCGCTGCTGAATTCGCGGCCCACCATCTTGGAGACGAGGTCGGCATAACTGGTGTCCTCGATGTGTCCGGATGAGACGGCGTGGCCGTCTTTCAGCACCAGATAGGTGTCGCTCACATCGAGGACTTCGCTCAGGCGGTGTGACACCAGGATGATCGCTATCCCACGCGCCTTCAACGCACGGACGATGTCAAGGAGCGTGTCTACGTCCTGTCCCCCCAGAACTGCAGTGGGCTCGTCGAGGATCAGGACACGCGCGTTCCGTTGAAGCGCACGCGCGATCTCGAGCATCTGCTTTTCGGCCACGCTCAGACGATCGACCCGCTTTCGCGGATCGAGGTCGAGACCGATTTCGTCGAGATGCAGTTTCGCCTGACGAAACATCTCTCGCCAGGAGACGGCACCCGACTTGGTGGGGAACTGGCCGAACAGAAGGTTCTCGGCCACGGTGAGCGTCGGAAAGAGGCTGAACTCCTGATAGACCGTCACGATTCCTGCGGAGGATGCTTCACTCGGGCTTCGGAACGTAACCGGCCGCCCATCGACCCGGATCTCCCCGGTGTCGGTGGACTCTGCCCCGCTGAGTATTTTGATCAGCGTCGATTTTCCGGCACCGTTCTCACCCACGAATCCCAGGACTTCACCGGCCCTCAGCGTGAAGCTGACGGGTGCCAGCGCTGTTACGCCGCTGTAGCTCTTGGAGACCTGATCGACTTCGAGCAGAGCCGGCTCAGTGGGTAGAGTTGCCATTTCAACCTCCGTTGGTTGAACCGCGAACGGCACGAGGGGAAAAAATGCGGGAGATGTGACGGCACGCGCCTTCGAGGTGTCTCGAAGGTGCGCTTGTCGATCTGTGTTCAGGTTGATGAATCCTGATCGCATACATGAATATAGGTGCCGCGGATCGCGTTGTCAATTCCCGCTCGCCCAGAGGGGCTGAGCATTCGAGCAGGGCGGCTCGCACGTTTTTCGGCAGCAAAAAACCTCCCGTCACGCGACGGGAGGGCGGAGGATCAATCGGGGCGCGGCGGCCGGCTTCCGGTGAGGAGCCTACGTCAGGCTGGCCGCTTTGACCGCGGCCAGCCGTTCAGGGTGTACAAAGCGAGCCCGCGCTTCCCGAAGCAGGCCGGCGATGTTCGCCTCCGTCCCGTCTTCTATCCGCGATACGGGAATCGAAACGCCGATCGCATCGACAGGGGCCGCGCCCGCCCGCGAGTTGGGCAACGCGATGGCGAAGCACATCGTGCCCTCGCTGTTCTCCTCATTGTCGACGGCGTAACCCCGGTTTCGAATGAGGTCGAGGTCCGCTTCGAAGTCGTTCCAGTGGTGGATCGTGTGCCGGGTGAGCTGAGCGAGTTGCGGCGGCATGACCTCACGAACCCTGTCGTTGCTGCGCTCCGCGAGCAGCACTTTGCCGAGCGCCGTCGCGTTCGCGGGGAGCCGCCCGCCGATCGCCGAGTAGATCCGAAGCGGATGGGTGGATTCGCGCTTGGCCAGATGCACGACTTCCGAGCCGTCGAGCCGGCCGAGATGGATCGCTTCGCCCAGCTGATTCGAGAGCCATTCGAGGACGGGCTGGGCAGAGGACACGGTGTCATCGCGGTCGACGTAGGACGTGCCGATGAACAGCGCATGAGGGCCGAGCCCGAATCGCTGCCCGGAGGCATCCGTCTCCACCCACCCGCGGTGCTCCATCGTCCGCAGAATTCCGTGCAAGCTGCTCTTGGGGATCGAAAGGCTCTTCGCGAGCTCACCCAGACTCGGTCGCGCGTCCCCCTCAGCCAGAGCCTCCAGGACTTCAAGAGTCCGGCTCGCAGATTTGACGACCTGGAGCTCGTCGCCGCTTTCTTCAGTGGTCATAATGCCTCCTGCAGAAGGGAAGGTGGGATTGCGCGCGCCGACGCAGGGTCACGCCGCAATTCGACGTTGACATCACGCAACTCGCCTGTTTACCATTCACAATACCGATTGCGGTTCAGCATACGGAACACGCGGTGTTCGCCCGCCTCACCCGTCGGCACAATCACCATTAATGATCACTCAGCGTGGAGAGAAAATACTAATGCTTTCAGATACGGGTGCGCGAAAGACCGATGTCGTCGACGCGGCGATCGTGGGCCCGGGTGGCTCAGGGGGCGCCGCGGGCGCCGCACTCGCAGAGCGCGGCCCGAGCGCGACCGGACGAGAAACGCCCGACGCGAACCCTCGAGGCGTCGCGCCGAGGATCGCGTGCCTCGGCGAGGCACTCGTCGTGCTCAATCCGACCGCGTTCGGGCCGCTCGAACACGTAGCGTCGTTCAGCCGTGCCGTGGGGGGCGCTGAAGTGAATGTCGCGATCGGGCTGGCCGAGAGAGGAATTCCGACAGCGCTCCTCACGCGTGTCGGCGATGACGGCTTCGGTCGCTATCTGATCTCGCAGCTCGCCGGCCACGGCGTCGACGTCCGCGCGATTGCGGTCGATGAGAGCCGGGCCACCGGACTGTACGTCAAGGAGATCGGCGGAGACTCACACGAGCCGACGGATCTCGGCCGGGGAAAGAGCCGAATGCACTATTTCCGTTCCGGGTCTGCCGGCAGCGCGTTCTCCGCGTCCGACCTGGCGGCCGAGCCGACGTCGACGATCCTCGGCGAAGCCGGACTGATCCACACCACCGGCATCACGGCCGCGCTCTCGCCCAGCGCTCAGACCATGGTCGAATCCCTGCTCTCCCGGGAGCGCGGATCACGACTGGTCAGTTTCGACGTGAACTGGCGACCGGTACTCTGGCGCGGCCGCGAGGAGCACGGCATTCACACTCTCCGGAATCTCGCGGAACTCAGCGACATCGTGTTTTTGGGGGCCTCCGAGGCGATCGTGCTCTTCGGCACCTCCGATCCCGACTCGGTTCGCCGTCTCCTCCCGTCGCCTCGATGGCTGGTCGTCAAGAACGATGGGAATGCGGCGACCGGTTTCGATGGCACGAGGCGCATGGACGTTCCCGCGCTCACCGTCAACGTCGTCGAAGCGATAGGCGCAGGAGACGCTTTCGCCGCCGGATTTCTGCGCTCGCTCCTCGACGGATACCCGCTCGAGGAGTGCCTGCGCGCAGGCCACGAGTCGGCGGGTATCGCGCTCACGTCAACGGATGACCATGTGGGGCGGGCGCGGCACCCCGGGGCGCCCGGGCCGCGCTAGGCGCGGGGCTTTAGCCACGAGATGGCCTCTTTGGCAAACCAATCCGGCTCCGCGTCCCGCCGGTCGAAACCGATCTCCAGCGTGACGTACCCGTCGAACTCGACGTCTTTGAGTGCGTCCATGACGCTATCGAAGTCGCCTCGACCGTGACCCGGCGGCATCCGGCGTTCCTCCGAGATATGGATGTGCTTGAGATCCTCACCCATTCCGTACACGTAGTCCGTCATGACCTCGCGTCTGTAGAGCACGTGGAACGTGTCGAACATCAGTTTGACGTTCCCGCGCCCGGACTGCAGCATCATGGCTTTGGCCTCATCGCCCGTGTCGACGAGATTGCTGTCGTACGACGTCGGCTCGATGACGAGTTCAATCCCATACTGCGCGGCGTGATCGGCGATCGTGGTCAATGCCTCCACCGACCACGCCCACGCCTGGTCGATGGGTGTGCCGAAGACAGTCCAGCCGGGGATGTACAGGACTGTCTTGCCTCCCCATTCGGCCGTCAGATCGACGATCTTCTTGTAGTTCTCGACGGTGTACGCGCGCTCCTCGGGGTAGGGGCTGCACGGGTTGTTGGCCGGGCCGCCGCTCGGCGCGGGAAGCATGCTGGACAGGGCGATCCCTTCGCCCTCCAGAACTCGCTTGATCTCGGTTCGTCGCTGCGGTGAGAGGAAGTCGGGATAGGCATGCGGGCTTGCGGCACCGATCTCGACGCCGTCGTAGCCGAATTTCGCGAGGCGTTTGATCGTCTCCTCGAGCGTGTAGGCCGGAAGCCAGGACGGGTAGCTCGAATACGCCCAGGTGTTGAACGAGAGTTTCATCGCCATGTGGAGTGGTCCTTTACGGTCGTGCCCTGAGGGGACGTGAACGGGAGCGCTTCGGGGACCTGGGACCACGCGGGCTCGACCCCCTGGACAAGTGGAATCGTGACCGGCTCGGCGTCCGACAGCGTCCAGTCCGGCAGAGGGACGCGGACGCCTCCGCGCGTCGCCGACGTATGCGAGAGGATGCCGGCACAGGTGATATTCGCTGCTTGCACGGCATTGGGATAGGGATCCGTTCCCTCGAGAACGGCCATCAGGAGCTGATGCGCCAGATGCGGATGCGAACCGCCGTGGCCGGCGCCCTGGACGAAGGATCGATGCTCGGTGTCACCGTCCTGGGTGTAGACACCCGCTGTCGTGAACGAGCGAATCTCCTCCGGAAGGCGTTCGGCGTAATCCGGAGGCGTCACCGTTTCGGGCGACTCTCCGAAATACAGCACATGAGAGGCTTGTTCCGTCTGCGCCCACTCGAACGAGCGAACGGCACCGTAGACATCGAAGCTCTCCCGGTACTGGCGGGCGACCGCCCACAGGTGCCGGGTGACCTCGGCCCCGACGTCGCTGTTTAGGAACGTGATGTGCGTCGATTCGAGCGCGAATGGCGAGTCGTACCTCCCCTTCATCCGGTCGAACACCTCGCCGAACCCCAGGCACTGGACATATTCGGCCTGGTGCCCGGCGAGCGCGAGTGTGGGGGCGATCGCGTGGGTGGCGTTGTACATGGGCGGCATCCCGTCCCAGTACGACGGCCAGCCGGTCATGTCCTGGTGGTGCGACGACCGCAGGAACTGGAGCTTTCCCATGGCACCGCTGCGATAGAGCTCCTTCACGAAGAGGAACTCACGAGTATTCACCGTGGTCTCCATCATCATGTAGGTCAGTCCCGTGCGCCGTTGCGCATCGACGATCCGCTTGCAGTCCTCTACCGAGGTCGCCATGGGAATGGTGCATCCCACGTGCTTGCCGGCTTCCAGCGCCGCAACGACCTGGTCCGCGTGCACTTGCAGCGGCGTATTGATGTGGATGACATCGATGTTGGGGTCGGCGAGCATGTCTTCGTAACGCGTGTACCGGACGTCCACACCGAACGTGTCGCCGACGGTGTTGAGCTTCGACTCGGTTCTCTGGCAGATCGCGTACATCTCAGCATTGGGGTGCTTCTGGTAGATGGGGATGAATTCTGTGCCGAACTCCAGTCCGGCGATGCCCACCTTGAGGATCCGTGTGTGCGTCACTTGCTCTCCGCGCTCAATTGGTTTAGCAACTACGATATAAGGGCGCCAACCGCGCCAAAATGGGCCCGAATTAATTTCATTCGGACATAAATCTGGGAAGAATCATGGGATCGTTGTGGACGGAAGTCGAGCTGCTCCACGACGACCGCAGCCTTGCGCCGAACGCGCACGCGGCGCGGAGTGTGATTGCGCGCATGATCGCGGACGCCCCCCACCTCGGGCGCAGTGAGATCGTCAAGTCCACCGGACTCGCGCGCTCGACCGTAGACCGGCACCTGGGTGTCCTGGTGGAGGCCGGCATCATCGAGGACGCAGGGTTGGCGCGGCGAGATGCGCGCGGACGGCCGGCCCAGGTCTTCAGCGTGCGCGCAGACAAAGGGATCGTCCTGGTCGCAGACGTGACGATGGTCCGATTCCGTGCTGCGCTGATAACTCTCACCAGAGACGTGCTCGCTGAGACCGAGATCGAGATGAGCGTGGAACGGGGTCCTGACGAGGTACTCGGACGCATTGCCGACACGTTCACGGAGCTGATGACCGAACACGGGCTGGCCGGCTTCGAGGTACTGGCCGTCTCCATCGGTCTGCCCGGGCCCGTCGACTCCCATCGCGGGATGGCGGTCAGACCGCCGGGCATGCCGGGCTGGGACGGCTTCCTCGTCTGTCGATTCATGGCGAAGCGTTTCAACGCGGACGTGCTCGTCGACAACCGGGTCAACCTGATGGCCCTGGCGGAAGCGCGCAGCTACAAGGGCGGCTTCCTCCCCTTGCTGGTGGTGCATGTCGGCGACTCCGTGGGCGCGGGTTTCGTCGGACCGGACGGCAGAGTTCTCCACGGTGCCGACGGGGCCGCGTCGGATATCGGTCACATCCAGATGCGCGACCAGACCGACGTGCTCTGTGCATGCGGAAACCACGGTTGTCTCGCCGCGGTCGCCTCTGCGGCAGCGATGGCGGCTCAGCTTTCCGCTGCCAGAGGTCACGAGGTCTCCCTGCCCGCCTTTCTCGAGCAATTGCGCCTAGGCGATCCGACCACCGTGAGCATTGCCAGAGAGAAGGCGACGAGCCTGGGGCATGTGATCGCGAATCTGGTCAACTTCTGCAATCCCGCGAGAATCGTGCTTTCGGGTCCTGTCGTCGAGTCGACTGACGACATCCTCGCCAGGATCAGAAGTGTGGTCTACCAGCAGGCACAGCCGCTTGCGACCCGCAACCTGTCCTTGGCCCACAGTTCGCTCGGGGACGATGCCGCGCTCATCGGTGGGATGATCTTCGGCATCGAGCAGGTGCTCTCGCCGCGCGGCATCGCCTATCAGTCCCGAGGGCCGAGATCGACGATGCTGCCCCTCGGGCTGTGACAAGCTATTTCTTGCTCTCGCCGCCATCGACCACGAACTCTTGACCGGTGACGAAGCGCGACTCGTCAGAGAGCAGCCAGACGACCGCAGCCGTCGCATCCCGGATCTCGATGTTGCGACCGAGCAGCTGCTGCTCCCGGAACTGTTGTAGGAGCTGCTCCTTCGGCACTCCGGAAAGGTAGGTCATCGCATCGGTCATGTGCGTGTTGATGGCGCCCGGGTGCAGGCTGTTGCACCGGATGTACTCCGGGGCCAGTTCCTTGGCCATGGCGATCGCCAAGCCTCGCACACCGAACTTGGATGCGCTGTAGTGACTCATCCATCCGTACGACTTCAGCGCCGCGACAGAGCTCACGAGTACGAAGGCGCCCCCCTCACCACGGGCCCGGACATGAGAGACCGTTGCCTTGCAGGTGTAGAAGACGCCGGTGAGGTTGATGTCGATCATGGTCTTCCAGTTTTCGATGGGGAGATCCCACACCGGGTAGAAGGCGTCGGAGATGCCTGCGTTCGCGACCACGTAGTCGATGCCGCCGAGTTCAGCTGCAGCCCGATCGGCCGCAGCGGCCATCGCTTCATAATCCCGGACGTCCGCTTCGATCGCGACGGCGCGACGACCGCGGGCCTCGACCATCGCGGCGGTCTCGCGCAGTTCGTCTGCCGTGGCGGTGAGGTACGCGGGGGCGTCGACCGATCCTTCGCCGCCGAGATCGATGAGCGCGACGTCTCCGCCCTCATCGGCGATCCGAAGCGCGTGCGAGCGGCCCTGCCCTCGCCCCGCGCCTGTGATGAACGCGACCTTGCCGTCGAACTGTCCCACGAGATGTCTCTTTCCCTCTGCCGTCATGCCCATACGTACGATATGCGGCGCCGTCGCGCCTCGAAATGGGCCTGATTAATTCACATATCGACAGAATTGGAGCGCGGCACGACAGCAGAGCAAAGGGAAGCTCAATCAAGGTAATGGACTTTTCGGCCTCAAACGCGCTTCGGAGATCAATGGAGGTCTACTCCGAATCATTTCCGGTCGCGGCGAATGGTGCAGCGACCAATCGATCGGTTCCGCAACCAATCTGAATAGGCCGGTAATCAACTCGGAAAGTAATCATGCGACCACGGTCGACTGGCAGTTGGACTGCTCGCGTCCGGTCCGAATACAAGACGCGCTAGGTGCTTCTCAGCCTGGGCCGGACTTCCTCGAGGCCTTCGAAACGCCCGAAGGTTACCATCGAATCGCTGTCCTTGAGCTCGAGGAAGCTCTTGGCTCTCGGGCCAAGGGAGGGGAAGTGAGGACGCGGCTCGCGAACTACCTCGCGGCGGGTGCTGAATTTGTTGTTCTCGATTTCGCCGGCATCGGAGTGGTCCCCTCTAGCTTCGCCGATGAGGTCTTGGGCAAGCTGGCGGCCGAATTGGGCGAGCTGGAGTTCCGGCGCCGAGTTTTCATCGACGCCGCCTCACCAACAAACCGTAGCTTGATCGAGCGTGCAATCGCGCTGACACTCCAGACAGGGCTCTAACTTCGCATACAGCGCCACCGTCGCCGCAGTCGCGATGGACGCCTCCGGCCGCATCCACACGGCGGCCAACGTCTATCACTTCACCGGCGGTCCCTGCGCTGAGCGCGTCGCACTCGGCGCTGCTGCCGCGGCCGGATCTGGACCGCTCCTCACAATCGCGGCCGCGGGCGACCAAGGTCGCGGGCTGATCCCACCCTGCGGGCGATGCAGCCAAGCTTTCCTCAACCTGCATCCCGACATCCTCGTCGCCGTCCCGACTCCCAGCGGCCCACAGTTGCGGCCGATCCGGAAGCTCCTCCCCGACACCTACTTCTTCCCCGACACCTGCTTCTTCCCTGACGCGAACGCACGCCGTATCGTCCGGTTCAACATGCCTTACTACGACGACGTCGCTGCGGGACGCAAGACCATCACCGTCCGCTACGACATGTGAATCGCAGCGACAAATGGCCGTCTTTTCGCAACGTTAAAGGTCATCTCGCTGCCCGCCCGGGACCAGCTTGCGTGCGGTTGGGGTGTCATCGGCGTCAGTAGTGGTCGCGTGCTTGCAGGATCACGATGTGTT